>Ga0307296_10001885_pt1 | contig 10664 bp, 13 predicted proteins | sample ER_DNA_153_FD_194467 | JGI IMG/M metagenome (GOLD analysis project Ga0307296, IMG submission 194467) | Bulk soil microbial communities from the East River watershed near Crested Butte, Colorado, United States - ER_DNA_153 | ecosystem: Environmental > Terrestrial > Soil > Floodplain | place... | reverse complement strand
AGCGGATGGGCTCGTCGAGGTGGACGTCCCGCCGATCGATCGGGACACCCGCCTGCGCCGAGAGTGCCTCCGCGATGTCGGCCGCCGTCACCGAGCCGAAGAGCTTCCCCTCCTCGCCGGACCGGGCCGTCACTACGACCGGTGTCTGGATGATGCGGGCCGCCAGCGCCTCGAAGTCACCCTTCTGGGCGCTCGTCCGGACCTCATGTGCGCGCTTGAGGCTCTCGGCGTGGCGCATGGTGCCCTTCTCCGCTTTCACGGCGAGACCGCGAGGGATCAGGTAGTTGCGCGCATACCCGTCCGCGACCTCCGCGACGTCGCCCGGGTCACCGAGCCGATCCACCGACTTCTGCAGGATGATCTTCATGAACGTTCCTCCTGGGGGCTACGCTCGGGCAAGATCGGCCCCTCGCTTCTTGAGCCCCCAGACCCTCATCGGCTGGAGTACGGAAGGAGCGCCATCTCTCGGGCGTTCTTGACCGCGGAGGCGACGTCACGCTGATGCTGCACGCAGTTGCCGGTCACGCGCCGGGCGCGGATCTTGCCACGGTCGGACACGAACTTGCGCAACATGATCACGTCTTTGAAGTCGACACGATCGACCTTGTCCTTGCAGAACTGGCAGTACTTGCGCTTCCCGCGCTTCTGCCAGGCCTTGTCGTCCTTGTCGCGCCGAGGCTTCCTGGTGGGCTTCGGCCCTCCTCTACCCGCCATCGATCGGTGATTCCTCCTGTTCCGTTCCACCCGCGCCCACAGGCGCGGCCACCTTCTCGCCCCAGTCCCCCGAGCTCGATGCGCCGCCGGAGCGCGCCTGGCGCGTCACCGATGCCGTCGCCCACTTCAGGCTGGGGGCGATCTCGTCGGCCTCGACCTCGATCGCCGAGCGCTTGTCGCCGTCCTGGTTCTCCCAGGTTCGGTAGTTGAGCCTGCCGGCCACGATGACCCGGGTGCCCCGAGTGAGCGATTCCGCCGCGTTCTCCGCAAGCGTCCGCCACGCGTTGATCGAGAAGTACGAGGTCTCCCCGTCCTTCCATTGCCCGCTCTGATCCTGGAACCGGCGGTTCACCGCCATCCGGAACTTGCAGACCGCCGCACCGTTGGGCGTGTAGCGGAGCTCCGGGTCATCGGTCAGGTTGCCGACGAGCGTCACCTGGTTGTCCGTTGCCATGGTTCGTTCACTCCCCTTGGGGTGTCGCGTCTCCGCCTGTGGTGGAGGCGGGGGAAGTTGCCAGCTGCTTCTCACGCTTGGAGGGCAGGACGATCACCTTGTGGCGCACGATCTCGTCCGCGAGGTTCAGCGCGCGCCCGAGCTCAGCCTGGGCGGCCGGCTCGGCCGAGAACGTGACCACGACGTAGTAGCCCTCGCCCTGGTCGTCGATCTCGTACGCGAGACGGCGCCTGCCCCAGCGCCCGATGTTGTGCACCTGCCCTGAGTGCTTCGCAACGACCGTGGAGATCCGGTCCGTCGCGGTGCCAACCGTGGCCTCGTCGGCCTCGGCAGACAGGATGAGCATGCACTCGTACTCCCTCAAACCCCACCTCCTCTGGTCTGGACGGCCCCCCTCGAAGGGGAGCAGGAAGTCCTGAGGGTCGCCCAGCAGTGTACGGGACCGAAGGTGAAGCTAGCACCGGGGTACGACACTCGAGCGCTTCAGGACCGAACCGGCAGTGCGGATACACTCTTCATCGACAGCCGTGCACTTCAAAGGAGGCGCGAGCGATGACGACCATCCACGACCTCAAGACGTGGAAGGCGGAGGGGCAGAGGTTCACGATGCTCACCGCCTACGACTTCCCCACCGCCCAGATCCTCGACCGAGCCGGCGTCCCCGTGTTGCTGGTGGGCGACTCCGTCGGGAACAACGTTCTCGGGTATGAGGACACCCTGCCGGTCACGATGGAAGAGATGCTCCACCACACCCGGGCGGTGGTCCGCGGAGCCGAGCGGGCCCTGGTGGTGAGCGACATGCCGTTCCTCTCGTATCAGGTATCCCTCGAGGAGGGTCTGCGGAACGCGGGTCGTCTCGTGAAGGAGGGCGGCGCCCAGGCGGTGAAGCTCGAAGGTCCGCACCTCGACCTCGTCCATCGCCTCGTCGAGATCGGGATCCCGGTGATGGCCCACGTCGGGCTCACCCCGCAATCCGTGCACGCGATGGGTGGATACAAGGTCCAAGGTCGCGGCGAGGCCGCCCACCGGGTCGCCGAACAGGCCGAGCAGCTCGAGAAGGCCGGTGCGTTCTCGATCGTCCTCGAGGCGATGCCGGCTGAGCTCGCAGGTGAGATCACCCGGTCCCTGCAGATCCCGACGATCGGGATCGGTGCGGGTCCCGCGTGCGACGCCCAAGTATTGGTGATCAACGACCTCCTGGGCATCAACGAGAAGACGCCCAAGCTGGCGAAGAAGTTCGCGGATCTCCGAGGCGTCATGACGAACGCCGTCCACGACTTCATCCGCGAGGTGGAGGCCGGCACCTTCCCGGACGAGGACCACTCCTACGGTGAGCGCTGACGCGGGCCTAGACTCCCGCCGTGACCGACGTCGATGGCACGCCCCAGAGTAGAGCCGACCTTGTCTCGAAGCTGTCGCACGAGGTCCGCGGTCCCGTGTCCACCCTCCGGGGGCTCGTCGGCACCACGCTGGCGCACTACGACCGCCTGAGTGATGACGAGCGCCAGGAGTTCCTCCACCTGATCAAGCACGAAGCGGACCGACTCGAGCGCACCGTTGAGCAGATCGCACTCGCCCTGAAGCTGGACGCGGGATCGCTCAGGGTCGACATCAGGCGCCAGGACCTCGGGATGATCGTGCGGGAAGCGACGCAGGCCGCCGATACCGGCGATCACCCGGTGGAGATCGCCGCAGAGTCGATCGAGGCGCCGGTCGACGGCTCCCTCATCGCCTCCGTGGTTCGCCAGCTGATCGACAACGCCGTGACGTTCTCGCCGCCGGACTCCACGATCACGATCGGCCTCCGACGGGACGGTGACGACGCCCTGATCGAGGTCACCGACCGGGGCCCGGGGGTTCCGCCGGACAAGCGCGCGGCCGTCTTCGAGCGTTTCGCCGACTGGCGTCCCCCGGACTACGAGGATCGCCCCGGAGCGGGGCTCGGGCTCTTCATCAGCCGCGCGGTGGCACGCGCACATGGTGGCGAAGCTTCGATCGCCGAGGGTCCGGCGGAGGGTACGATGCTCATCGTCCGGCTTCCCGTGGAGGGCTGAATGGCGGACGTTCTGTGACCACGCTCCTGATCTGCGATGACCACAAGGTCTTGACCGACGCGCTGGCGACCGTCGTCGGACTCGACGACGATCTCCAGCTCGTGGCGCCGCCCGTCCACGATCCCGAGACGGCGATCGAGCTCTCCGCGGAGCATCTGCCCGACGTCGTGTTGATGGACATCGTCTTCAAGGGCGGCATGTCGGGGATCGAGGCCACCCGCCGGATCAAGGAGATCTCTCCGGCCACCAAGGTCGTGATCATGACCGCACACGACGAGGATCGCCTGCTCGTGGAAGCGGTCGAGGCGGGTGCCTCGGGCTTCCTCGGCAAGGGCGAGGCCGTCGAGGAGGTCCTCGCGGCGGCCAAGGCCGCGGCCGAGGGCGAGGTCCTGATCGATCCCGTCACCCTCACCCGGCTCCTCGCGCAGGTCGCGCGAGAGCGTGAGCTCCATCGTGCGGCGTCGACGCTCCTGGACGACCTCACCGATCGCGAGCGAGAGATCCTCCAGCTCTTGGCCGAAGGGATGCGGAACGAGGGCATCGCCACGCAGCTCTTCATCAGTCCGCAGACGGTCCAGACCCACGTGCGGAACATCCTCGGGAAGCTCCGTGTGCACTCGAAGCTGGAGGCCGTGGCGTTCGCGGTCAAGCACGGCGCGATCACGGTCTGAGCACGCTCAACCCCTCGAAACTCCTGCCCGGCAGGCTCAAGTCCCGTTCCTCGCTGGACGAAGGGCTAGTGGTGAATGACCCCGCGCCTCTCGGCGTGAGAGGCCGTCACCCCTCGACAGCCTCGGGGACCTCCCCGAGTGAAGGCCCGGGTCCACCCCTCCCGGACTCGGGCCTTTTCATGTCCTTTTCTGTCCTCGGTTCCTTCTTGAGGTTCCCTCATCTGGTTCTCGTGCTCAGCGCAAGGCGTGGCGCCGAACCTTCCCCGTCCCGGTACGTGGGATCTCGGCGACGAGGGAGAGCTCGCGTGGGAGCTTGAACCGCGCGAGGTGCTCCGCCCCGTGGATCCGAAGCTCATCGAGCGAAGGCGGATCGTCGATCACCCTCGGGACGACGAAAGCGCTCACGCGAGATCCCCATTCCGGATCCGGTCGCCCGGCGACCGCGACGTCGCCGACCTTGGGATGTCCCGCGAGCACCCGTTCGACCTCCTCCGGCCAGACCTTCTCCGCGCCGGTCCTGATCACGTGATCCGCCCTTCCGTGGATCGAAAGTCGCCCGTCATCATCGACCGAGCCCAGGTCGCCGGTGCGCAGCCAACCGTCCGTCGTGAACGCCGCCCCGGTGGCGGCCGGGTCGAGTCGGTAGTCCTCCATGACCGTGGACCCGGAGACCTCGATCGCGCTGTCCGCGTCGAGCCTGACCTGCATCCCCTCGAGCGGGACCCCGTCGTACGTGAACCCGCCGCACGTTTCGGTGAGGCCATAGGTGGTGACGAGGCGGGCGCCGCGCGCTCGCGCGGCGCCCGCCGTGTCGGCGTCGATCGCATCGCCGCCGACCAACAGCGTGAGCCCCCCCAGCGGAAGGTCTGAGGCCACCAACCGACGGACCATCCCGGGGACCACCGAGGCGAACGCGGCGCCCTCGCCGTCGTGCACGAGTCGTTCGGGATCGAACGACTCGTGCATCGTCACCGGGGCGCCGAGGATCGCCGCCCGCAGGAGGACCAGGAGTCCGCCGATGTGCGCGGGGGTGAGCGGACAGATCCACGGAGCCTCCGGACTGGCTCCGAGCCGCTTCGCCGAGCTGCTCACCGCCACGACGACGGCGACGCGGTGGAGTTCCACCAGCTTCGGTTCACCTGCGGTCCCGGAGGTGGGCATCACGATCGCCACACCGGGCGTGACCGGCGCGGCATCCGCGAGGAGCGTCTCGCCGCCGGCGTCCCGCACGAAGTGCGGCCGGGCTCGATCGACGATCGCCCGCCGTTCCCCCTCGGTCAGGCGGTGATCGAGGGGCAAGAACGGGATCTCATCGAGCCACAGCCTCGTGACCAGCCCGACCCACTCGGGGCCGGGCGGCAGATCGATCACGACCAATTCGTCGGTTCCCATCCCAAGCGCTCCCGCCCCAGACGTCCGGTAGGCTAGCCCAACCGTTCGAGCGTTCGCTCTAGGAGTCATCGGTCACATGGATAGGTCGCGTGAGATCAGACAGGCCCTGGATTGGCAGTCCACTGGTGAGTTCTCGGACATCCGCTACGAGACGGCCGACGGGATCGCCAAGATCACGATCTCCCGCCCGGAGCTACGCAACGCGTTCCGGCCGCTCACAACGCAGGAGCTGATCTCCGCGTTCGACGCCGCCCGCGACGACCCCACGATCGGCGTCGTCGTGCTCACGGGCGAGGGCTCGCTTGCCTTCTCCTCCGGCGGGGACCAGGGCGTGCGCGGCGACGACGGATACGTGGACGAGCAGGGCATCGGCCGTCTGAACGTCCTCGATCTCCAGATCCAGATCCGACGACTGCCCAAGCCAGTGATCGCGATGGTCGCCGGCTATGCGATCGGCGGCGGGCACGTGCTGCATCTGTGCTGCGATCTCACGATCGCCGCGGACAACGCCCGCTTCGGACAGACCGGTCCCCGCGTGGGCTCCTTCGACGCCGGCTATGGGATCGGGCTGCTCGCAAGGCAGATCGGCGAGAAACGCGCGAAGGAGGTCTGGTTCCTCTGCCGGCAGTACGACGCGGAAACGGCGCTCTCGTGGGGTCTCGTCAACGCGGTCGTGCCGCTGGAGGAGCTCGAGGAAGAGACCGTCCGATGGGCGAAGGAGATGCTTGGTCACTCCCCCCTCGCACTCCGGCTGTTGAAGTCGGGCGCCAACGCCGCGATCGACGGACTCGCAGGGGTTCAGCAGCTCGCCGGCGACGCGACACTCCTCTATTACATGACCCAGGAGGCGCAGGAGGGCCGGGACGCCTACGTCGAGAAGCGCCCGCCGGACTTCTCGAGGTTCCCGAAACGGCCGTGAACGCGTGGGTCGCCGGCGCGCGCCCCCGGACACTGGGCGCCGGGATCGTCCCCGTGCTCGTGGGCGCGGCGGCCGCCGACCGGTTCATCGCATGGCGGTTCGGCGCCGCCCTTCTCGTGGCGATCGGGCTGCAGGTGGGCGTGAACTACGGGAACGACTACTTCGATGGCGTCAAGGGGGTCGACTCACCCGGGCGGATCGGGCCGGTGAGGATGGTCGCGACGGGCGCCGCGTCGCCGTTGGCGGTCCTCATCGCGGCCCTGTTCTCTGTTGGAGTGGCCGGTTTCGCAGGACTCGCCCTCGCCCTCGTCACCCAGCCGATACTGATCCTGTTCGTGGGATCGCTGGCGCTGGTTGCGGCGTTCGCGTACAGCGGCGGGCCGAGGCCGTACGCGGGCCTCGGCCTGGGCGAGGTGATGGTGTTCCTCTTCTTCGGGCTGATGGCGACGTGCGGGACCGCGTTCGTGATGGCGGAGACCGTGCCGGCGGCCGCGTGGTGGTGCGGAACGGTGCTTGGTCTCCTCGCCGTCGCGATCCTGATCGCCAACAACCTCAGGGACATCCCCACCGACGCGGTCGTGGGGAAGCGGACGCTTGCGGTGCGTCTGGGTGAGAAGCGCACGCGTACGCTCTATCGCGCCTGCGTGGTCGCCGCGTTCGCGACGATCGTTCTCGGCGTGCTCGCCTTCATCGTGGACGAGCCGATCGGCCTCACGCAGTGGGGGCTGCTTGGCCTCGCAGGCTGGATCCCGGCGATCCGCCCGATGGAAGCGGTCGGGATGGCGAACGGCCGAGCGTTGATCGCCGTCTTGAGCGGGACGGCGGCGGTGCATGCGACGACCGGCCTCCTGCTGGCGCTCGGTCTGATCCTGGCACGGACGGCCTAAGAGAAAACCAGAGAAGAAGGGGAAGAACGTGGAACAAGCGGACATCTCGCTCGCGTGCGCGGCGGCGCTCGTCGAGGGACTGGTCGCCGGCGGAGTGACGCACGCCTCCCTTTCTCCCGGATCGCGCTCCACGCCCCTCGCTCTCGCCCTGGCTCGCGACCCTCGCGTGCAGGTACACGTCCATCTGGACGAGCGGTCGGGTGCCTTCTTCGCCCTGGGGATCGCGAAGGCGACCGGGCATCCGGTGATCGTCGTGACCACCAGCGGAACCGCTGCCGCCGAGCTGCTCCCGGCGGTCGTCGAGGCATCTCAGTCACGGATGCCGCTCGTACTCCTCACGGCGGACCGTCCACCGAGGATGCGCGGCACGGGAGCGAACCAGACGATCGTGCAGCCCGGTCTCTTCGGGGAGTACGTACGTGCCTCGATCGATCTCCCCGTGCCCTCGACCGAAGGACAGGAAGCGTGGTGGCGCCAGGCCACCCGCGAAGCGTTCGAGGCGATGGCCGCTGATCCGCCCGGGCCGGTGCATCTCAACTGCCCGTTCGAGGAACCGCTCACGCCGTCGGAGGACGTGGCCTTGCAGGCCCCGGGCGGCGAGCGCTACGAGTGGCCGCCCCGACCGGACGCTGCGCTCGACCCCGATGAGATCGATCGCCTCGCCGGTCTCGTGTCCGGCGCGCGCGGAGCGATCGTGGTCGGCAGCTGGCCCGGTCAGCTCTCGGGGATCGACGGCGTCTGGTCAGAGATGCTCGGTTGGCCGATCGTCGCAGAACCGATCTCGGGATCCCGTCGGCCGGGATCCAGCCTCGCGGCAGGACAGGTGCTGATCGCAAGCGTCTGGGCCAAGACCCAGGCGCCCGAGGTCGTGATCCAATTCGGCGCCGCTCCCACCACACGGGCGACCCAAGCCTTCGTCGCATCCGCTGACAAAGTCGTCGTTGCCGACCGGTGGCACCTCGATACCGACCCCGAGCGTCTCGGATCCTGGCGACTCGCGGTCGATCCCGATGCGCTGGGGGGGATGCTCGGTCGTCACCCGCTGACGCAAACGGGGATCGGGGTCACCCTGACCGGTGCCCACACACCGGAAGAGATCGGAGAGTTGTGGCGGGGGCGGATCGATCCGGCTCCCGACGAGTGGCGGCAGTCGTGGATCGACGCGGATCGCGTCGCTCGCACTGCGATGGACGACATGATGGACGGGTGGGACGAACCGTTCGAACCTCGTGTCGCCCGCGACGTGGCCGCCTGGGCACCCAACGGAGAGGTCCTCTTCGTCGGGAACTCGACACCTGTACGCGATCTCGATCTCGCGATGGCGCCCCGCGACGGCATCCGGGTGCTCGCGAACCGAGGTGCCAGCGGGATCGACGGCCTCGTGTCGACGGCACTCGGCGTCGCGGCCGCCGACCGTGGGTCGACGGTGGCGCTCCTCGGCGACCTCTCCTTCCTCCACGACGCGGGCGCGGTGCTCTGGAACGCGTCGCGCGACTTCCGGCTCACGATCGTTGTCCTGAATAACCAGGGAGGCCACGTGTTCTCCTTGTTGCCCCAACGAACGCTCCCCGAGCATCGCGAGTTGTTCGTCACACCGCACTCGATCGATATCGGCGGGCTGTGCGGGGTCGCCGGCGCCGGCCACGAGCGCGTCGAACGAGCGTCGAAGCTGTGGCCGGCGCTGGACCGGGCGGCCGGCGCCGGCGGCCTCAACGTGGTGGAGATCATCGTGGATGCCGAGCTCGGCCTCCGGCGCCGGGCCGAGCTGCGCGATGCCGTCGACGCAGCCTTGGCGGGGACGTGAGCGAGCCCCAGCGACTCATCGGACTCGCGACGATCGATGACGTTGCCGAACTGGCGCGTCTTCGCTGGGCGCTGTACGCGGAGCAGAACGGCGACCACACCGAATCGTTGGAAGGCTACGTAGAACGGTTCGCGCGATTCGCGAGGTCTGCGCTCGCGTCAGACGATTGGCGCGCATGGGTCGCCCGGATCGGTGACGAGCTCGTCGCGGCGATGTGGCTGCATGCGCTCCATCGGGTGCCCGTCCCGGGGAAGCGCGCGGGGCCGATCGGCTACCTGACCAACGTCTACGTGACACCCGAGCATCGGAACAGGGGGCTCGGCGCGGAGATGCTCCATCAGATCACCGCGAGGTGCCGGGTCGAGGGCTTCTCGGCTGTCATCGTGTGGCCGACAGAGCGGTCGCGGCCGTTCTATCGACGCGGAGGCTTCACCCGACCCGAGGAGCCGCTCGTGATCGAGTTGGAACCGGATCGTCCGCTGACCTGAGCTCTTGGGTTCCTCTTAGTCCCTGCTTGCGACGTGCTTGGTGCACCCGTTCGTAGCGTGGGAGCACGCTCACGAAGGAGGGATCCGATGAACAAGCGATCGGCCATGCTCATCGCCGCAGGTCTCGTGCTCACGTTGGGGATCGGTGGTCTGGCAGTCTCGCTCGGGCTGACCGGACCGACGCCGGCCGGCGCGGCCGACACCGCGCTGGCGCAGCGCGTCGTGGAGGTTCAAGCAGGGGCCGTGACGGCCCAGGGCACGGTCGATGCAGCTCCCGGTGCGGCCGCACAGATCTCTCTGTCCTCGCCCGGCACGGTCGACTCCGACGACGCCGGCGAGGAAGACCAAGAGCACGAGGGCGAGGACCATGGCACGTTCGAAGTCGAGGACGACTGATGCGCGACGGACGTCGTCGACTCGCGAGCAAAGGCGCGCTGCGGCTGACGGCTTGGTCGTCGGCCGCCGCCGCCTTCCTCGCCTCCTGGGCGGTCCTCGGGACGCTGCCGAAGCCGACCACCTCGGTCGCGTCGCCTCGAGTAGAAGCACCCAAGGTCGTGGTGATCCGGAGGGTGCTCCGTCGGGTCATCGTTCAGGCGGAGGTACCGACGCCTGCCCCGCCCGCAGTCACGTTCATCCCCGGGTCATCAGGGTCGTCGATCCCGACGCCCCCGGCCCCGACCTCGACGGGAGGATCGTGAACGCCTGGAGCTTCCGCGCGATGGGCACCTCGATCCGCGTCCTCACCGATGACGCAGCGGACGAGCGTGCAATCTCCTCCGCGGCGACGGCGATCCGCGGAACGTTCGAGCACGAAGAACGGCGCTTCTCACGCTTCCGCCCCGAGAGCGAACTCTCCCGCGTCAACGCCGCGTCCGGTCGGTCGATCGCCCTGTCCCCGTCGTTGGGCGCCGTGATGCGATTGGCGCTCGAGGCCGCCCGTTCGACCGAAGGTGTATTCGACCCCACGGTGCTCGGTGCGATGGGTGCCATCGGCTACGACCGCGACTTCGACGAGGTGCTGGCGCGGGCGCGGGGCATGCTTCATCCGACGAGCCCGTGCGGTCGCTGGCGCGACGTGACCCTCGAGGGCGATGTCCTCCGGGTCCCGGCCGGCGTCGGCATCGACCTCGGGGGCATCGCGAAGGGATGGACCGCCGACCTCGCGGCTACCCGGGCACTGGAGGCGGGCCTTCCTTGGGCGCTCGTGAACGCCGGCGGCGACCTTCGGATCGTTGGCGACGCGCCCGCGATCGACGTCGCCGTCGAGGACCCCTACGACCG
>Ga0307296_10001883_pt1 | contig 10671 bp, 11 predicted proteins | sample ER_DNA_153_FD_194467 | JGI IMG/M metagenome (GOLD analysis project Ga0307296, IMG submission 194467) | Bulk soil microbial communities from the East River watershed near Crested Butte, Colorado, United States - ER_DNA_153 | ecosystem: Environmental > Terrestrial > Soil > Floodplain | place... | reverse complement strand
ACGCGGGTCGGTGCGCGGTACGAAGAGCCGGTCGTAGCGCTCAGCCAGCTCCTCGTCCGGAGCCTCGAGCCAGTCCACGAGCGAGACGTGCGGCTCGGCACCTGCCGGTGGCTCCTCTCCGACCCGCCGCCGCTCGACCCCGCGGTTCCAGGGGCAGACGTCCTGGCAGATGTCGCAGCCGTAGACCTGGTCGTCGAGCCGCTCCCGGTAGGGCTCGGGGATCGGGTCGGAGGCCTGCGTCCAGTAGGAGAGGCAGCGTGTCGCGTCGAGCACGCCGGGCTCGTCGAGCGCGCCGGTCGGGCACGCCTCGATGCACAGGGTGCAGGAGCCGCAGTCCGCGCCGAGCGGCGGCGTGGGCTCGAGCTCGCGATCGGTCACGAGTGTGCCCAGCACGACCCAGGAGCCGAACCGGCGCGTGATCAGCATCGTGTTCTTGCCGTAGAAGCCGACTCCGGAGCGAACCGCCGCCTCACGGTCGACGTGCTGGTTTGCGTCTACGAACACGCGGTAGGCACCGCCCAGGCGCCGGCCCAGCTCGTCCAGCCGCTCCCGCAGCGCCGAGTAGGCGTCCCACCAGGTGTAACGGGGCAGGCGGCCGTGGCCGGGCGGCGGCGGCTCGCCGTCGGCCCAGTAGCAGAGCGCCGCCGAGACGACGGTGCGCGCGCCCTCGAGCAGGAGCTCCGGATGACACGACTGCTCGGGCCGGGCCATGGTGAAACGCATGTCCGCGAAGAGCCCGCGCTCGCGCCGCTCCCGAATGTGCCGCTCCGTCTCGTCGTAGGCGGACGCGGGAGCCGCCCCGACGACGTCGAGGCCGAGGTCCTCCGCCAGGCGGCTCAGCTCCTGCATGTGGGAGATTGTGCCCGGATGAAGGCAATTCGGATCCACGAGGACGGCGGTCCGGAGGTTCTGCGCTACGAGGACGCTCCCGATCCCGAGCCCGCTGCCGGAGAGGTGCTCATCCGTCTTCGCGCCGCGTCGCTGAATCACCTCGACCTCTGGATCCGCAAAGGCCTTCCTTCTGTGCCCAAGCCGCGGATCCTCGGCGCCGACGGGGCAGGGATCCGCGAGGACACGGGCGAGCGCGTGGTCATCAATCCGGGGATCGAGCACGGCGAGCAGATCACCGTGATCGGCGAGCACATGGACGGCACGCATGCCGAGCTGATCGCCGTGCCCGAGACGAACGTCTACCCGCTGCCCGACGAGATCTCGTTCGAGGAGGCCGCGGCGTTTCCGCTCGTGTTCGAGACCGCGTATCGGCTGTTGGTCACGAAGGCCCGACTCCAGGAGGACGAATGGGTGTTCCTGTGGGGGATCGGCAGCGGCGTCGCTTCGGCCGGTCTCGCGATCGCGAAGGCGTTCGGCGCGCGCGCACTCGTCACCTCGTCGAGCGAGGACAAGCTCGAGCGGGCGCGGGAGCTCGGCGCCGACGCCACCGTCGATCACGCGAGCGGCGATGTGGTCGCGGCGGTCAAGGAGGCAACCGGCGGAGCCGGCGTCGACGTCGTCCTCGAGCACGTCGGCGAGGCGACGTGGCAGCGGTCCCTCCAGTCGGCGCGGGCGGGCGGTCGGATCGTGGTCTGCGGCGCGACCACCGGCCCCAACCCACCGGCGGCGCTCCACCGCATCTGGTGGAAACAGCTGACGATCTACGGCTCGACGATGGGCACGAAGGAGGACTTCGAGGGCGCCTACGAGCTGGTCAAGAGCGGCCGCGCCAAGCCGGTGGTCGACTCGATCTTCCCGCTAGAGGAGGCTCGCGCGGCCCACGAGCGCATGGAAGCGGCGGAGCAGTTCGGGAAGATTGTCCTGACGATCCCGTAGCTGCCGATGTGGACGCGCCGGCGGGACTCTCGTTGGATCGTGGAATGAGGCGGCGTCACCAGGAGCGGCCGACCTATCCTCCATGAGATGACGAGCACACGGGGTAGCGGACGGTGGGCGAGGCGCGCGGCAGGAGTTCTTTTCAGCTTCGTCGCAGTAGGGCTCGTAACAGGAGCGGTCTTCGCTCTGCGCCCCGTCGCTCCGGTGCTGAGCTTGGGGGTTCTCTACGTGATCGCAGTCGTAGCGGTTGCCGTTGTCTACGGCTTGGCCTACGCGATTCCGGTCTCGGTCGCATCGATGCTGACGTTCAACTTCCTTTTCCTGCCGCCGGTTCACACGTTTGCCCTACATGACTCGGCGAATTGGGTCGCGCTCGCCGTGTACATCGCCGTGGCTGTCGTCGTCAGCGAGCTGGCGACGCGCTCACGCCGACTCGCGCACGAAGCCGTCGAGGCCGAGACTCTGAGGCAGAGCGACGCGGTCAAGACCGCTGTCTTGCACGCAGTGAGCCACGATCTGCGCTCACCGCTCACCGCGATTCGGACTGCGAGCGAAGGGCTCGACAACCCAGCCTTCGAGCTGAGCCCCGTTGAGCGGAAGGAGCTCTTCGAGACGATTCGGATCGAGGTCGGCCGCCTCGAGCGACTCGTCGAGAACCTCCTTGATCTCTCTCGGCTCGAAGCGGGTCCGGCCCTGCGCAAGCCTGAGCTGTGGACGATGGACACGCTGTTGGCGCGGGCGCTCGAGCAGCTCGGCGCGGAGGCCGATCGTGTTCAGGTGACGCTGCCACCTGAACTGGCGCCGCTTCGCGTCGACGCAGCGCAGATCGAGCGGGTGCTCGTCAACTTGATCGAGAACGCCCTGAAGTTCTCGTCCCCTACCGATCCGGTCGAAGTGCTGGCCGCTGCCGCCTCGGGACGGGCCATCGTCCGCGTTCGCGATCGAGGCCCCGGTGTCGCCGAAACCGACCGAGACCGGATCTTCGACGCGTTCGAACGAGGATCCGGCGTCGGGCGCGGAAGCGGCCTTGGCCTCGCAATCGCGCGCGGATTCGCCGAGGCGAACGGTGGGCGCGTCTGGGTGGAGCCTGGATCGCCTGGTAAAGCCGGATCGACCTTCGTGCTGGAGCTGCCAGTCATCGCAGAGCATGCGGCGATCCCGGGATGACCGGTCCTCGCATCCTCGTGGTCGACGACGAATCGCAAATCCTGCGGGCGCTTCGGACGAGCCTCCAGGGAGCCGGGTACGAGGTCGACGTCGCGGCCACCGCAGAGGAGGCCCTGGCCAGCGCCGCAATGCGCCCGCCGAGCGGCGTCATCCTCGATCTCGTACTCCCGGACGGGAGCGGAGCGGAGGTCTGCCGCGAGCTTCGCCGCTGGACCAATGCGCCGGTGCTCGTCCTGTCCGCGGTCGGCGACGAACAGGAGAAGATCGCCGCCCTGGACGCGGGTGCCGACGACTACGTGACGAAGCCCTTCGGGATCGACGAGCTCCTCGCCCGCCTCCGTGCCGCGCTTAGGAGAGTGGAAGCTCCAACGGCTCCGGTCATCGAGCTCGGCGAGCTCAAGGTCGACCTGGAGCGGCGACTGGTGACGGTTCGAGGCGAGCCCGTGTCGCTGACGCCGACCGAGTTCGAGCTCTTGCGCCTGTTCGTCCGCAACGAGGGAAAGCTGCTCACGCACCCGACGATCCTGCGCGAGGTCTGGGGACCAGCCTACGGAGCCGAGTCCCATTACCTGCACGTCTACGTGTCCCAGCTCCGCCGCAAGATCGAGCCCGACCCGGCGCGCCCGCGCTTCCTGCTCACGGAGCCAGGCGCGGGCTATCGGCTCGTTCGGCCGTCTTGAGCGCATCTTGAGGCGCTTCGAGGCGATCTTGAGACGGCCCTGACGCGCGTCGATCTACGTTGGCTAGATGGCGCGTCCCGGCCGCCTGTTCTCCGTCCACCGATTCGAAGTCGTCCGCCGTCGGCTCCGGCGTGCGGCTCATGGCCTCGCCGGCCGTCGACGGATGGTGGTTGTTCCGCTGCTCGAGCCCGAACACACCCGTCATGCGCTCGACCTCGCTTGTCTGCTCGCAGCAGAGCGGGGGTCACGCGTGCTCTTGCTCGCGCCGCTCTTCGTCGACTGGGAACTGCCGCTCGACGCGCACTTCAAGACCGAGCAAGCTGCGCTTCGCGTTGAGCTAGACCGCGAGCGCGCGCTCGCCGAGAGCTATGGGATCAGCGCGCACGGAACGGTCGTGCGAGCTCGGCACGGAGAACTTGGGCGGGCGGTCGCGGAGGCCGCCGAGGACGTGCGCGCCTCGATGATCGTGGTCGGAGCAGCCGTCGAGTCTCAGCGCGGCCTTCGGCAGCCGTTTTCGCGCGACGTGTGGTCCGTGCTCCAGGACGCGCCCTGCCGGGTAATGATCACCACCGGGGCCGGAGCCTGCCCGCGGGCTGCGGCGTGAGCCGCGCGGCCGTTCAATCGCAGCGGGCCCGGCCGCTCAAACGGGCGATCGTCGGTCGGCCGATGGCGACCGGTGAGATCGAGGAGACGCTGCTGTCGAAGACCTTGGCGCTGCCGATCTTCGCCTCGGATCCACTTTCCTCGGTCGCCTATGCAACTGAGTCCGCACTCGTCGTTCTCGTCGCCGCCTCCGCCACGGCGGCCTACCTCGTCTTCCCGATCTCGCTCGGCATTGCCGCACTGCTGGCGATCGTCGTCATCTCCTACCGGCAAACGGTGCAGGCATACGAGACGAGCGGCGGCGCTTACATCGTCGCCAAGGACAACCTTGGCACCTTCCCGAGCCTGGTCGGGGCCGCAGCGCTGCTCACCGACTATGTGCTCACGGTTGCTGTTTCGATCGCCGCCGGCATCTTCGCGGTGACCTCCATCGCTCCGTCGCTCGAGCCGCACAAGGTGGTGCTCTCGCTCGCCTGCCTTGGCGTGATCGTCTTTGTCAACCTGCGCGGCGTTCGCGAATCCGGGCTTGCCTTCGCGCTCCCCACCTACGCGTTCGTCGCGGCGATGTTCGTCCTGGTGGCGGTCGGTCTGGTGAAGACGCTCTTCGGCCAGACACCCCACGCGGTCGTTCCGGATCCGATCGCGACCGGTGTCGGCGGCGTCACCGTCTTCGTCTTGCTCCGCGCCTTCTCCTCCGGCTCGACCGCGCTGACAGGAGTCGAGGCGATCGCGAACGGCGTCAACGCCTTCCGGCGACCACACGGCAAGAACGCCGCGACGACCCTGGGCGTCCTCGGCGTGATCGCGATCACGCTCTTCCTTGGGGTCTCCTACCTCGCTGTCCAGGAGCACGCACGGCCGAGCGATACCGCATCGGTCGTCTCCCAGATCGCTCGAGCGACCTTCCCGGCCGGCTCGGCAGGCGGCTTCATGTACTACGCCGTTCAGGGCCTGACTCTCGGAGTGCTCGTCCTCGCCGCGAACACGTCTTTTCAGGGCTTCCCTCGACTCGCTGCCCTTATGGCGCGGGACGGCTTCGCGCCCCGTCAGTTCACGAACCTGGGTGACCGGCTCGTCTTCTCCAACGGGATGCTCGTCCTCGCGGTGCTGGCAGGACTGCTGCTCTGGATCTACAGCGCGAACGTCAACTCGCTCATCCATCTCTACGTGATCGGGGTCTTCACAGCCTTCACGCTCTCGCAGGCGGGGATGGTCCGCTACTGGAAGCGTGTCCGCGGGCCCGGCTGGCGCTACCGCGCTTGCATCAACGGGGTCGGCGCGACGGCGACCGGCGTCGTCGCGGCGGTGGTCATCGTGACGAAGTTCGCCGCCGGCGCCTGGATCGTGATCGTCGCGATCCCGTTGCTCGTCTTGATCTCCTACGGGATCCGCCATCATTACCGCGGGATCGAACGGAGGCTCCGCGCGGGCACTGCTGCGGTGTTGGCGGCGCCGCCACCGTCTAATACGACGCTGCTTCTGGTCGAATCGATCGACGAGGCGACGAGCAATGCACTCTGGTTCGCGGGGACGACGAGCTCTGGCAAGTATCAGGCGATTCACGTTCCAGCGCGCGGAACGGATCCGGGTATCAAGCCCCGCTGGTTCCGCTTCTCCGACGAGCGCTCCCACCTCCAGATACTCGATCGCTCGCTCGGCGTGACCGAAGCCGTGCTCGAACAGGTCTGGCGATCGCCGCGCGGCGAATCGACCTTCGTCACCGTAGTAATCCCAGAGCTCTTTCGGCGCGCGTCACTGCTCGAGGCGATCAGAAAGCCACGCGCGCTGCTTCTGAAGCTGCGCCTCTTAGCCGAACCGGGAGTCGTGGTCGCCGACGTGCCCGTCCTGGCAGGCGTCGCCGACGGAGTGCCCGAGCAGGCAGTTGTCCGCGTCCTTGTCTCGGACGTGAACGCGGCTTCGATGCGTGCCGTCAACTACGCGCGCACGCTGGGAATCAAAGACACCCGTGCGGTCACTTTCGCCTTCAGCGCCGAAGAGGGGGAGGCGATTCGGCGAGAGTGGCTGGCTCAGAGTCCTCGGATCCCGCTCGAGGTCCACGAGGCTCCGTATCGAGACATCGGCACACCTTTGCTTTCCTATCTCCGGCAGCTGACAGACGACGAAAAGACCGAGGCGATCGTCGTCATGCCCGAGCTCGTCCTTCGCGGTCCGCGCCGGGCGCTCCACAACCAGCGAGCCCTCTATCTGAAGCGTTTGCTCCTCTTCGAGCCGCGAGTGATCTTGGCCTCGGTCCCGTACCAGTTGATGCGCTGAAGCTCGCCCAGGGAGCTCGCCTGGCGCAGGAGCTAGAGGCCGTCGCCTAGAGGCGCGCGGCGCCGCGGCGCTCGAGCCGCTCCTCGAAGCAGCGGCGCAGGTAGTCACCCGGGAAGCGCGGCAGCGTCCTCGGCGCCGGCGGCGACACCGGGGTGACGCTCACCTCGCCGCTACGCGTGCCGTGAAGCCTCGTGTAGGCGTCATCCTCGGCGAACACGGTCAGCGTCGGCTTGCGCCGAAACCTCGCGAACAATCGGGCGAAGAAGCCCACTGCGCAGGTCTACCACGGCGGGTCGGCCGAAGCTAGAGCCCTAGCCGAAGCCGAGGATGAACTTCGCGTCGTCGGACATCTTCTCCGGCGTCCACGGCGGGTCCCACGTCAACTCGGTCTGGACGTCCTCGACCTCGGGCATCGCCTTCACCGTCTCCTCGACGTTCTGCTGGATCAGCGGGCCGGCGGGGCAGCCCATCGACGTGAGGCTGTAGAGCACCTTGACGCGCGGGCCCGCGACCTCGACGTCGTAGACCAGGCCCAGCTCGACGATGTCCATCCCGAGCTCGGGGTCCTCGACGCCTCTCAGCGCCTCCAGCACGTCGTCGCGCGTCGGCATCCGCCTCAGGGTACCGTCAAAAGCCGAGCAGGCGCACTTCCTCGCGCCGCTCGCGGGCGAAGAAGTGGATCCCGTCGACGAAGCGGACCCAGTTGCAGCGCGTGCACATCACCAGTGAATGCGTCCGGGCGCTGTCGGCGAGGAAGCGCACGCCGCGCAGGAGGTCACCGTTGGAGACGCCGGTTGCGACGACGATTACCTCGCCCGGGGCGAGATCCTCGATGGTGAAGACCTTCTCGACGTCCTCGAGCCCGCTCTCGCGCGCCGCCTCGACCTCGCGGCGCGACGTCGGCCACAGCTGCGCCTGGAGCTCGCCGCCGAGGCACCGCAGCGCCGCCGCCGAGAGCACCGCCTGGCGCGTCCCGCCTATCCCGACGGCGAGGTGGTCGTTCGTGCCGCGGATCGCTGCCGAGATCGAGGCCGTCACGTCGCCGTCCTGGATCAGCTTGATGCGAGCGCCGGCGAGGCGGATCTCCTCGATCAGGTCGTGGTGGCGCGGCCGGTCGAGGACGATCGTCGTTACGTCGTTCACCATGCGCCCGAAGGCCTCTGCGATCGCGCGGATGTTGTCGCCGACCGGCTTGCCGAGGTCGATCGCGCCGCGCGCCTTTGGCCCGACGGCCATCTTCCGCATGTACATGTCCGGCAGCGTCTGGAACGAGCCCGGCTCGCCCACGGCCACCATCGACATCGCGCCGTAGCCGCCGCGTGCGACGACACCGCGTCCTTCGAGCGGGTCGAGCGCCAGGTCGACCTCTAGGCCGCCCGAGCCGAGCTTCTCGCCCGCCTCGAGGTGGCTCGTCTCGCCGCCGGCCCCGATCACGACCTTGCCGTCGATCGGCAGGTGCTCGAGCGCGAGGCGCATCGCGGTGGCGGCGTCCTCCTCGGCGATCTCCTGGTCAGCGCGTCCAAGCCAGCGCGCACCGGCCAGCGCGGCGCGCTCGGTCACCCGCGCGTAGCTCTCGCAGAGACAGAAGCGCGCCTCGCTCGCGAGGGCGCCGACCCGCCGTTCCGGTTCGGTCTGCGTCATTGCCGCACCTTCATCGATTCGGCTGCCGCGAGCACGAGCTCCATCACCTCGGCGATCGCATCCTCGATGTTGCCGTTCTCGATCACCGGCACGCCGTGCTTGCGGGAGCGGCCGAAGATGTACGCCTGGACGAGCCGGATGTCGTCGAACGAGTCGAGGTACTTCTCGTAGGGCCGCATACCGTCGGAGTCGGTGTCGCGGATCCAGAAGTGGCTGGCGTGGGCTTCCGCGTCGGCGATCCCGAGCACGCACTGGACGACGAGCGCCCCCTCGATCTCCCTCGGCAGCATGCCGGGCACGAGGTGCACGCCCTCGAGCACCATCGACCACCCTTCCTCGAGGGCGCGGTCGATCGAGGCCTGCACGCCGACGAGGACGTCTCGCGTCTGCTGGACGAAGCCGTCGAGAACGGCCTCGCTCCCGTCGGCGTCCTCCTCGGCCATCGCGCGCCCGGCCTCGAAGCTCGAGTAGTGCACCGCCGGCATGAACTCGCGCGAGAAGAACGCGCGCATCGTCTGGCGGACGAAGTCGGTCGAGGTCACGCGCGTGATCCCCAGCCGGTAGGCGACGTCGGTCGCGACCGAGGACTTCCCCGTTCCGGTTGCGCCGCCGAGGAGCAGGATGATCGGCAGGTCGAGCTCGTAGAGATCGCGGTAGCGCCCCAATTGCCGCATCGCCTTCCTGCTGTCGTCGCCGAGCGACTCGCGCGCCAGCTCGTCGAGGCGCTCGAAGGAGATCGACTGGCGGTCGCTCGCGGCCAGATCGGCCTCCACGGCCAGCGCGAGCTCGTAGGCGCGGTCGGCAGAGAAGCCGGCCGCGATCAGCGCCCGGGCCATCAGGCCCTTCGAGAACGGCAAGCCGTCCTCGCCGCCCAGCGGCAACGGCTGCCGGTAGCGACGATCGGTCAACGCGGTATCGCCTCTCTCGCCGCAGCGGCATCCGCCAGCCGGACCAGCTCGGTGTCAAGGTCGTGCACGCCGACCGAGACGAGCTCGTTGTCGGCGAACACCACCTCCACCCCGCGCTCCGACGCGGCCTCGGCGACGACGTCGATCGCCGCGGCTTTGATCTCGACCAGGAAGACCTCGGCGTCCACGCGCTCGATCTCCTCGCGCAGGTCGCTGCGGCGGGCCAGGTTGCCGGAGACGAGAACGACGTCGGCCCCGTGCTCGTCGCGCAGGTGCCTGCCGATGATCTCGTGAACCTCCTCGGGCGCCGTCGAGAAGTACGCGACCCGCCGCGCGAGGATCGACTCCGAAGGCCGAGGCCGCAAGACGACCGGCACCACCGGCACGTCCTTGACCTCTGCGATCGCGTGCACGAGCTCCTCGTAACCCGAGCCCGCTTCCGCGCCGGTCAGTACGACGAGGTCGGAGACGAGGATGCGGAACGCGTTCAGGTAGCCGGCCACCACCTCCGCCGGTTGGGCGGCGCTCGTCACGAGCACGCGCGCGCCTGTCTCGACCGGCGGGATGGCAGCGCCGCTGCCGTCGAAGACGACGAGGTCCGGCTCGCGCTCGACGGCGAGCACCGCGCCTGCCAGCACGTTCGACTCGCCGGGCGCTCCAGCGAGCCCCCCGCCGCATCGCCGGCAGCCGATCGTCACCACGCCCGCCAGCGCGGCGGTCTCGAGGTAGTCGGAGGCCGCGTGGCGGCCCTCACGCGAGAGCTCGAGGAGACGCTCGAGCGTCGGCCTGACCTCGGCTACCTCCGGCTCGGGCGGCCCGCCCCGGCCCATGGCCACGACGACCACGTCGCGGTCGGCTGCGAGCAGTCGCGCCAGATGGCCCGTGACGGCCGTCTTGCCCACGCGCTTTCCCGTGCCGACGACCGAGAGCGACGGGAGCGGAAACGGCGCCAGCCCAGGAGGGTCGAAGCGGAAGTCGGCGCCGACGTACGGCAGCCCAAGCGCCAGAACCCGGCTCGCGACGGCGAAGCGCTCGCGAGGGCCGAGCACCGGCTCGTCCGAGAGGTCGACGACGACCTCCGGCTCGAGCTCCGCGATCGCCGCCTCGAGGTCGTCCACGACCGGCACCCCGTAGTCGTCTCCGCCGCGCAGCTTCTCGGTCCCGCCTGCGAGCCAGACGCCCAGGAACTCGTACGGCAAGGCGGCGAGCGCGTCGCGCACCACTGGTGCGTAGTGCTCCCCGTCTGCGATCGCCAAGGCTCTCACGCTCCTGACCGCCTTTCGCTCCCGCCCGGCGGAGCCGGGCTCCCTCCTACGGAGCCTGGGATCACGCCTACGTCGCGAGACTCTGGGACGCGTAGCGTTCCGTGCCCTGCAGCACTGTGCCCTCCGGCCTCGCACCGCCAGCGGCGGCTCAGAAACGTGAGCTGCATCAGGTCCTCGCCGTTACCTCGTCCTCGATCCGCGTCGTGTACTTCTCGAACGCGAGCGTCTCCGTCGAGAACTGGATGATCCGCTCCTGCCCGTGGAACGGGTACTTGCGCCACACGTCCACGTGCCGGTCGGTGACCT
>Ga0307296_10001880_pt1 | contig 10679 bp, 11 predicted proteins | sample ER_DNA_153_FD_194467 | JGI IMG/M metagenome (GOLD analysis project Ga0307296, IMG submission 194467) | Bulk soil microbial communities from the East River watershed near Crested Butte, Colorado, United States - ER_DNA_153 | ecosystem: Environmental > Terrestrial > Soil > Floodplain | place... | reverse complement strand
CCAGACGCTGCTGACCCGTGAGCACCCGCCGCGGCTGTGGGCGGTGGTCGACGAGGCCGCGATGCGCCGGCCGGTCGGCGGCCCCGAGGTGATGCGGGGGCAGCTGGAGCGGCTGATCGACGCCAGCAAGCTGCCCAACATCACCCTTCAGGTCTTGCCCTTCGGGGCCGGCGCCCACCCGGCGATGGTCGGCTCCTTCACCGTGCTGCGTTTCCCCGACGAGGAGCTACCCGACGTGGTCTACCTCGAGCACCTGACCAGCGCGTTGTACCTGAACAAGCCGGAGGAGGTCGACCACTACCTCCACGTCATGGAGAGCATCTGCGTCCGCGCCGCGCCGCCCGACCAGACCGTGGAGCTGCTCGACGCGATCCTGGACGAGCTGTGAGCCCTGTCAGCCGAGGAGGTCGTCGAAATCGCCGTCCTTCACCCCTCCGAGGAAGGCGTCGAGCTCGGCGTCGGTGAAGATCAGCGCCGGGCCTTCGGGCTGACGGGAGTTGCGGATCGCGACCTCGGTCCCCGAAAGCTTGGCCAGCTCGACACAGTTCCCTTGGGCGCTGCTGCGGGCGCTCTTGCGCCACTGCGCCCCGGGGAGCTCGCCGGCGGGCATCCCGTTGTAGGACCTCAAACCCTGACCGTCAGACGTCATGTCCAGTTCCTCCTGTGCGTCCCACTCACGCACATCGGCCGATTGCACTTGGCTACAGCAGTTGCATCTGCACTTGGCATTGGCCGATCATAGCCCAGTCAGTCCGGAACTCCGAATCGAGGACCGGACCCGCCGGGACGCTGTCGGGAGGCCCCCAGTGGCAGATGCCAGGATCGACTCCCCGGGATATCTCGGGAATGTCATCCGGGGGCTGCGCGGAGCAGCCACCCTCCGGCTCCGGCCGCGCCAGCGTCCCGCCGCGCCCCGGCAGGCTCCGCTCGGGCCGCCCGCCGACGGCCTCGACGCCGCCGAGCAGGCGGCCCTGGAGCAGCTGGGGGCGGCCGACGGGTACGCCACCCGCTGGCCGGTCCGGCGTGAGGTCGCCCGGTCGCTGGCCGGTCGCCGGCTCGTGGTCATTGCCTCCGACTACGTGCTGCTGACCAAGGCCGGCCACCGCGCCCTCACCGGCGACGCGGGGGTTCGCGACTGACAGTCCCCCCCGGCACGGCCGGCGGCAGCGGCGCCGCCGGCCGGCCGCCGGGCGACCGGGTCCAGCTGACATCGGGCTGTCAGTCGGCTGCTCGCCACCACCGTTAGGCCCTGTCACCGGCCGCGTCACCGTAGCAAGGCCCGGAATTGGTGTCCGCGACGCAGAACCGGTTAGCATCCGCGTGCCGCTCCCAAACTCCCCGTTTCGGGAGGATCAACTTAGGTGTCGACCATCCGCGCGAGGCATGCGGGGTCTGGGCTCCGGGGGAACCGGTCGCCAACCTCGCGTACCACGGGCTCTATGCGCTCGGGCACCGCGGCCAGAACTCGGCCGGCATGGCCGGCGCCAGAAGCCGCGGCATTTTCGTCTGCCGGGAGATGGGGCTGGTGAGGTAGGTGTTCGACGAGACCACGCTGGCCAAGCTACAGGAGCACTTGGCGAGCGGGATCGCCCTGGCCCACAATGGCGACCTCACCAACGTCGCCGCCCTGGCCGGGCACCTGATACCGCAGGAACCACCCCCCGGCTGGCGCGCCCAGGGGTTATGCTCGGCCAGTTTCACGGGGGGCCCTCCGATCCCGATGCCGGACGCGGCGCTCGCGGACCTCAGGCCGTCCGCCACCGCTCAACCACCGACTCTTCCGCTGCCGAACTCCGAGCCAGAGGTCGCGAGATGATCCGAAACCTGCCAATCCGATCCAAACTGATCGGGATCCTGATCACGCCGTTGCTGGCGCTTACCCTCCTCACCTCGCTGGGCATCGGCGCCAACCTGGCCACCAAGGTTCAAGCGGAACGCCTGCGCCAGCAGGCAGCCTTCGCCATCACCTTGTCCCGCCTGGTTCATGAACTGCAGGACGAACGAGACTTGACCGCTGGCTGGGTCAGTGGCGGCCGCCCCGACGACGGCCGCCGCGACCTGGATGACCAGCAGGCGCGCGTCAATCGGGCTCTGGAGGCCGTTCGGAAAGACGCCCAATCGCTCGAAGATGACGGCTCCTCCTTCTACGGCAAGGCCCAGACGGCCCTGCCCGCATTGAATAGGTTGGCTGCGGTGCGTGGCCAAGCCGAAGACAACGGCGCGGCAGCCACCGCCCAGCAGGTGCTGGACTCCTACTCCGAGCTCATCAGCAAGTTGCTGGCTGTCGACTTCGAGATCGCCAGGGACGCCGACAACCACACCATGACTGGCAACGTCGCCGCGTTTGTCGCCATGGCCCGCCTCGGGGAGGCGGCCAGCCAGGAACGCGGTTTCCTGCATGCGGTCACCGCGGCCGGGAAGTTCGCGCCCGGTCAGCTCCAGCATCTGTCCGAGCTGGTGGGCTCGCAGAGGAGCTGGCGTTCCCAGTTCAACGCGGCGGCAACCCCCGAGCAGCACCAAGCCCTTGACCAGAACTTGCAACGTGCCGACAGCGAGCAGGCAACCCAGCTCCGTGACGACCTGGTCGGCACCGCCCCCAGCCAGCCGGCCACCGCTCCCAGCCAACCGACCACCGTCCCCCCAGCAGACTGGTATCGGGCCTCGACCGCCAGGATCGAGCTTCTCCGTGGGGTCGAGGAGAACCTCGCCGGCGACGTCGACGCGGCCGCCGCTGCGGTCCAGGCCGGCGGCAGCCGCCGGGCCCTGCTCTATACCGTCATCTTGACGGCCCTCTTGTGGTTGACGGTTGGCCTGGTGCTGCTGATGGCCCGCTCCATGGTCCAGCCATTGCGGACCCTGACCGACACCGCCAACGAGGTCGCCGACGAGCGGCTGCCGGGCGTGGTCGACCAATTGCAGCACGCCAAGGACCCGCGTGACCTCGACGTCGTCCCCGAACCGGTCCCGGTCACCTCGACCGACGAGATCGGCCAGGTCTCGGCCGCCTTCAACTCGGTCCACCGCACCGCCATCCAGGTCGCCACCGAGCAGGCCGCCCTGCGCCGCAGCGTCGGCGACATGTTCCTCAACCTGGCCCGCCGCTCCCAGAGCCTGATCGACCGCCAGCTCGAGCTGATCGACGACCTGGAACGCACCGAGGCCGACCCCGACGCCCTGGACAACCTCTTCAAGCTCGATCACCTGGCCACCCGGATGCGGCGCAACGCCGAGGACCTGATCGTGCTGTCGGGGGCCGAGCCGGCCCGGCGCTGGAGCCAGCCGGTGCCGCTGGTCGAGGTGGTCAGGGCCGCCCTCGCCGAGGTCGAGGACTACCAGCGGGTGGAGCTGCTGCCGATCGATGACATCGGCCTGGCCGGGCAGTCGGTCAGCGACGTCGTCCACCTGCTGGCCGAGCTGATCGAGAACGCCACCTCGTTCTCGCCTCCCGGGACCAAGGTCCAGATCGCCGGCCAGGCGATCTCCAGCGGCTATGTGCTGGAGATCGAGGATCGTGGCCTGGGCATGAGCGACGAGGAGCTGGTGGAGGCCAACGAGCGGCTGGCCAACCCGCCGACGGTGGACTTCGCCCTCTCGCGCATGCTCGGCCTGTATGTGGTGGCCCGGCTGGCCCAGCGGTACAACGTCAAGGTCCAGCTGCGGCACTCCTGGTACGGCGGGATCACCGCGCTGGTCCTGCTGCCGCCGACGGTGGCCGTGCGGGCGCCCATGCCCGAGGCGCTGGAGGCGCCGAGCCGGCAGGGGCCGGCCGAGCTGGTCGCCTCCACCAAGCCGGCCGAGCCCACGGCCGACGAGACCGGCGAGCACCTCCCGATCTTCGAGGCGGCCCGGTCGGACTGGTTCGAGGACGCCGTCCGGGGCGACCACCTGCCCCTGCGCCGCCATGCCGCCCAGCAGCCGAACACCCGGGCCGCCGAGCCCACCGGGAACGGCGCCGGCACCCTCACCGGCGCCGGCGCTCCCCGGACAGTGGGCCCGGCGCCTGGCGACGGCTTCGTGCCCGACGGCCAGCCCGAGCCGGCCCGCCCCGAGCCCGCCGACGCCGAGGCGGCCGGGGTCGACGCGGGCAGGGCCGAGGCGATGCGGGCGGAGGCGATGCGGATCGAGGCCGCGCGGATGGAGGCGGCGAGGGCGGAGGCGGCCCCGGCCGAGGCCCCGCCGGCGGACGCCGCCCCCGCGGAGGCCGGCCCGGCCGGACCGCCGCCGGGCCCGAGCGCGAGGGCGGAGCCGGGACCGACGGCCAGGACCGACAACCAGTCCCGCAGAGACCGGACCGGGCCCAGGGGCCGCACCGGCCCGCTCCCCACCAGGACCCCGGGGGCGTCGGGCCCACCGCCAGGCGGCGCCAAGCCGTTCGTCGCCGCACCGCCGTCCGGCGACGGGCGGCCGCCGGCGCCGGCGCCGGCCCCGCCGCCCGGCCGGTCGAGCCGCCGCGCCGACCGGGCCGGAGCCACCCGGGCTCAGGAGACGTCGCCGATCCCGGTTCCGGATGCTCCGGCTCCGGCGACGCTCCAGGCCGCCTCGGTCCAGACGACCAAGGCCGGCCTTCCCCGCAGGGTCCCGCGGGCGAACCTCGCCCCCGGGATGGTCGCCGCGCGGACCGCGGCGGCCGCCGCGACCCCGGCGCCGGCCGGCATCCCCGAGCCCTCCTCGGCTTCCGCGGGCCGATCCCCGGAGGAGGTCCGCAGCATGCTGTCGAGCTACCGCTCCGGCCTCGAACGAGGCCGGATGATGGCAGCAGGCGAAGATGCCGACAGAGGCGGCGACGCCCACTCGTCCTCGAGGAGCGACGACGATGACGCAACTCAGTAGGGAAGCGCAGAACCTCAACTGGCTCGTCTCCAACTTCGCCAGGAGCGTCCCAGGGGTGGCGCATGCGATCGTGGTCTCGGCCGACGGGCTGCTGATGGCCGTGTCCGAGCGTCTGGACCGGGCCAGAGCCGACCAGCTCGCCGCCGTGTCCTCGGGCCTGGCCAGCCTGACCCAGGGCGCCGCCCGGTGCTTTGACGCGGGTGCGGTCAATCAGACGATCGTGGAGATGGAGAAGGGCTTCCTGTTCGTGATGTCGGTCAGCGATGGCTCGTGCCTGGCCGTGCTAGCCTCGCCATCCTGTGATATTGGCCTGGTCGGCTACGAGATGGCGCTGCTGGTTGCCCGCACGGGGGATGTGCTCACGCCCGCCCTCCGGGCCGAGCTGCAAGCGGCGCTGCCACGATGAGCACGGCCGGGGCTGGGGGAACCACCGATGAGCACCGAGGACCGGCAGGACAACCGGCAGGAGCCGGGTCGGCTGGTCCGACCCTATGCGATGACCGGTGGACGGACCCGACCCGCCGACGACGACCTCGAGCTGGAGACGCTGGTCTCCACCACCTCGCAGGGTGAGACGTCGTTGACCCTCAGCCTCGAACGGCGGTCGATTGCCCTGCTCTGCAGGGACATTCTCTCCATCGCGGAGATCTCCGCACGCCTCGACCTGCCCCTCGGCGTCGTCCGCGTCCTCGTGGGCGACATGGCCGGGGAAGGACTGGTCACCGTGCATCGGCCCGCCAGCGTCGGCGACCGCCCAGACCTTGCGCTTCTCGAGAGGGTGCTCTATGGACTCCGGACAATATAGATCGGGCTCTCCCGCCGGGGAGTCGCGGGCGCCGACCCCGGTCAAGATCGTCATCGCCGGCGGCTTCGGCGTCGGCAAGACGACCTTCGTCGGCGCGGTCTCCGAGATCATCCCGCTGACCACCGAGGCGGCCATGACCACGGCCAGCCTGGGGGTCGACGACACCAGCCACATCCAGGGCAAGACGACCACCACGGTGGCCATGGACTTCGGCCGCATCACCCTGGACAGCGACCTGATCCTGTACCTGTTCGGCACCCCCGGCCAGGACCGGTTCTGGTTCATGTGGGACGACCTGTGCCGGGGCGCCATCGGGGCGGTGGTGCTGGTCGACACCAGGCGACTGGACGCCTGCTTCGCCGCCGTCGACTACTTCGAGCAGCGCGAGCTGCCCTTCGTGGTCGCCATCAACTGCTTCGACGGCGTCCTGGCCCATGCCGTCGAGGACGTCCGCGAGGCCCTGGCCATCGGCCCGGACACCCCGATCGTGGCCTGTGACGCCCGGGTCCGCGAGTCGGCCAAGACGACCCTGATCGAGCTGGTCCAGCACGCCCTGGCCCGCGCCTCGGCCGTCCTGCGCTCGCCCGCCAACACCCGCGGCGGGGTCGGCGCCGGCACCTCCAACCCCTGACCACGGCCGGGCCGTGACCGATCCGGCGGCTCCGCAAGCCCTGATCCCGCGCCTACCACCAGGGCGGTAGCCGGCACGCCGGCGGCTCCTCCCGAGGGAGCAGCCACAGCGCCTCCCCGGGGGCGACGACGCCGGCGGGCCCTGCCGCGACCATCGTCGGGAGCACTCCAGCGACCGGACGGGGCGTGGACATGGGCGAGCACCTGGTGGAGACCAACGAGCTGATCAAGACCTACGGCGCCCTCAGGGCCGTCGACCGGGTCAGCCTGTCGGTGTGGCGTGGGGAGGTGTACGGGTTCCTCGGCCCCAACGGGGCCGGCAAGACCACCACCCTGCGGATGCTGGCCGGGCTGGTCGCGCCGACCGGCGGGTCGGCCAGCGTGCTCGGCGACCGGCCGGGGAGCCCGCGGGCCCTGGCCGGGACCGGCGTCCTGATCGAGGCGCCCCGCTTCTACCCCTACCTGTCGGGCCGCGACAACCTGCGGGTGGTGGCCCGCTACGCCGGCGTGCCCGACCGGCGGGTCGAGGCCGCGCTGGACACCGTCGACCTGGCCGGCCGGGGCGGCGACCGCTACGCCGGCTACTCCCTGGGCATGAAGCAGCGCCTTGGGGTCGGCGCGGCCTTGCTCAAGGACCCGGAGCTGCTGATCCTGGACGAGCCGACCAACGGCCTGGACCCGGCGGGCATGCGCGACATGCGGGCCCTGCTCCGCGACCTCGGCGAGCGCGGCCACACCGTGCTGCTCTCCTCACACCTGCTGGCCGAGGTGCAGCAGCTCTGCGACCGGGTGGGAGTGATCTCCGGCGGGCGGCTGCTGGCCGAGAGCACCGTCGACGACCTCCTCGGCCAGGCCGGCCTGCTGGTGCGGGCCGCGCCGCCGGAGCGGGCCCGCGCGTGCCTGGAAGGGCTGGTCGGCGCCGGCAACCTCGCCGAGGTCGACGGGAGCTTCCGGCTGCGGACCGGTCCGGAACAGGCCGGGCGGGTGAGCCGCGCCCTGGCCGATGCGGAGGTGACCCTGACCGAGCTGCGCCCCCTGGAGCGCACGCTCGAGGAGGTGTTCCTGGAGATGACCGAGACCGAAAGGACGGGACGATGATCGCCAGCTTCTCGGCGGAGCTCCTCAAGCTGCGCAAGCGGCCCGCGACCTGGGTCCTGCTCGGGGTGGTGCTGGGGCTGACCCAGCTGTTCGGCTACGTCCTGCCCTACTCGAGCTGGCTGACCAGCGACCAGAACTTCCGGACCCAGGGCCTGGACCCGCAGGCGGTGCTGGCCGGGACCCTGCCCGGCGAGCTGGTCCCGACCTCGCTGGGCGGCTTCCCGGTGTTCGCCGGCGCCCTCGCCCTGATCCTGGGCGCCCTGGCCACCGGCAGCGAGTACGGCTGGGGCACCATGCAGACCGCCCTCACCCAGCGGCCGAGCCGGTTGGCCGTCCACGCCGGCAAGCTGGCGGCCCTGGCCGCCAGCACCCTGGCCATCGTGCTGGCCACCTTCGCCCTGAACGCCACCGTGGCCTCGGTGATCGCCACCGTGGAGTCGCGGCCGCTCGACTACCCGTCGCCGGCCGAGTTGGCCATGGGTGTCGGGTCGGGCTGGCTGATCCTGGGCATGTGGTGCGGCCTTGGCGCCCTGCTCGGGTTCGCCTTCCGCGGCGTCGCCCTGCCCATCGGCCTGGGCGTGGTCTGGGTCCTGGGGGTCGAGAACCTGGTCTCGGCGGTCGCCGACAGCCTGCTCACCGGGCTGCGCCCCCTGCGCGACGTGCTCCCCGGGGTGAACGCCGGCTCCCTGGTCTGGTCGCTGGCCCCCGGCGGCGGCTCCAGCGGCCAGGCACCCCCCGGCGTGGTCGACGCCGTCACCGGCGGCCGGGCCACCCTGTCCCTGGCCCTGTACGTCGCCGCCTTCGCCGTGGCCGGGGCGTTGCTGGTCCGCCGCCGCGACGTGGGCTAGGGGTGGTGGCGGTGGGCGCTGCGGACGACGGCGCCCGCGGCGAGCAGGCCGAGGGCCAGGCCGGCCAGGGCCGCCCAGGTGAGGACGCCCCGGTCGCCCGGGTCGCCGGTGGGCGAGGCGGCCGGGGCGGGATTCGGGGCCGCCTCCGGGGCCGGGGCGGCCTGGCCCGATGCTCCCGAGCCCGACCCGGGCCCGTTGCCCGCCTTGTCGTCGCCGGTGACCCGGAAGATCCACAGGCCGCTGTTCATGTCGCTGGCCAGGACCAGGTCCTTCCAGGGATACACGCCCCAGACCACGGGCATGTCGCGGCGCCCGTCACGGGCGGTGACCGCGGTCTGGCGGGGCGGCGAAGGTGGCGGGACGAACCAGGCGACCTCCCGGGGCCGGTCCGGGTCGGCCAGGTCGACCACCCGGACCCCGTCGGAGTACCAGGAGACGTACTCGAGGTCGCCCTTCACGACCGCGTTGTGGACCGAGTAGATCCCGTCGGTGGCCACCCGGCCGTCCTTGCCCGGCACGGCCGACTCGGTGGCGAAGGTCGACAGCAGCCGGGGCCGGGCCAGCCAGCTGGTGTCGAACACCCGCTGGAAGGTCCAGCTGGCCCGCGAACCGCTCCCGATCGCCGCCATGGCCTCGTCGTTCTGGACGAACAGGGTCTCGTCCTCGTTGAACCAGCCGGAGTGGGCGCCGCGGTAGCCGTCCTCGGCCCGGTAGGGGGTCTGGCCGACCAGCCTTGGGGCGGCCGGGTCGCCGATGTCCAGGAACAGCTCGCCGGCCGCCCAGAAGGCGGCGGCCACCTTGCTGCCCTTGGCGAACGGCCAGGCGCTGTGGCAGAAGACGTCCCGCCTGGCCGCCAGCTGGCCCCTGGCCTCGGCCGGGCCGTCGCGGCGGATGTCCCAGTCGGCCAGCTGGCGGGGCCGGCGCGGGTCGGTGATGTCGACGATGCGCAGGTCCCCCTGCCGGCCCTGGCTGAGGTTGAACGAGTAGGGCACCGCGGCCAGGGCCAGCACCCGGCCGTCGGGCCGCTGGACCACCCCCAGCTCGTGCACGCCCGAGGCCACCCCGGTGGCCAGCCGGCCGAGCTCGCGCGGCCTGGCCGGGTCGGTCACGTCGTACAGGGCCAGGCCGGCGAACCCCGGGTCCTGGCGGGAGCAGGGCTGGAGGCCGACGGCGGCCAGGTCGCCCTTGAACGACTTGGTCCTGACCGAGCCGACCCAGACGTCCTCGCCGTCGCTCCCGGGGAACTTGGCGAACGAGGCCAGCGGCCGCGGCCTTGCCGGGTCACGCAGATCGATCGCCCACACCCCGTTGGCCGGCCGGCAGTCCACCTGCCGCAGGTTCCCCAGGTAGGCCACGTCCTTATGGGCCCAGACGTCGGCGTACCCACCGTCCTGGGGCGGCGCCACCTGCCCGACCAGCTCGGTGTTCCACGTCCTGGGCTGCCGCTCCTGAGCCCCGGAGGCCCCGGCCGCCCCGAGCACCACCACGACCAGCAGCACCGACACGACCACGCCGACCCGCCGCCACCCACCCATGCGGTCCTCCGGCGCGCCGACGTCCTCAACCCACTGTCGCACGGCCCACTGAGATTTCGCTGAGCCGCGCACCCAAGCCGCGGGCGCTCCAGCAAGGCGCGCCTTCGCCTGCGCGGACGCTACACCCGGCCGTCAGGGGAGTACGTCGGCTATCCACAGGCCCAACGTCAGGCGGGGTCGCCGAGGGCGTGGGGGAGGGCGGCCTCGTAGGCGTCGCGGAGGCGGGACAGGGGGAGGTCGAGGAGGCCGGGGACGACCAGGCGGTCGCCGCCGGTGGTGCCCAGGCGGGTGGCGGGGACGGCGGCGTCGGCGGCCAGGGCCTCCAGGTCACCGGCGGCCTCGGGAGGGGCGGCGAGGAGGACCCGGGAGGCGGACTCGCTGGCCAGGGCGGCCAGGGGCACCTGCTCCGGGGGCAGGGCGGCCGGGTCGCCGGCGGTGGCGCCGTAGCCAGCGGCCGGGGGCAGGACCGGTGGGAGGGTGATGGTGGCTCCGACCCCTGAGGCCAGGGTGGCCTCGACCAGGGCGACGGCCAGGCCGCCCTCGGACAGGTCGTGGGCGCCGGCCAGCAGGCGGTGGGCGGCCAGGTCGACCAGCAGCCGGTGCAGCCTGGCCTCGGCGGCCAGGTCGAGGGCGGGGGGGTGACCCGCCAGGCGGCCGATGGCCAGGCGCTGCCAGACCGAGCCGCCGAGCTCGACCCGGGTCTCCCCCAGCAGCCAGACGTCGAGGCCGGGGCGGGGGAAGCCGGTGGGGACGGCGGTGGCGGCGTCCTCGAGCAGGCCGAGCACGCCCACGATCGGGGTCGGGTGGATCGGGCGGCCGGACGACTCGTTGTAGAAGCTGACGTTGCCGCCGGTCACCGGGAGCCCGAGGGCGCGGCAGGCGGCGGCCATCCCGTCGACCGCGGCCGCGAACGTCCCCATCACCTCGGGCCGT
>Ga0307296_10001876_pt1 | contig 10699 bp, 10 predicted proteins | sample ER_DNA_153_FD_194467 | JGI IMG/M metagenome (GOLD analysis project Ga0307296, IMG submission 194467) | Bulk soil microbial communities from the East River watershed near Crested Butte, Colorado, United States - ER_DNA_153 | ecosystem: Environmental > Terrestrial > Soil > Floodplain | place... | reverse complement strand
CGTCCCCGCTGTGAGCGTCGGGAAATCGCGCGCCGGCGCGCGGAGCCAGGGTGGCGCGCCGCTGTCCTGGACGAGCGAGGGAGCAGACACGCCTTTCGTCTGCGAGTGAGTGAGGAAGGCAGCGGCTGACAAGCGCCAGCCTCAGCGAGCGGAGCGAGCAATGTGCACAGGAACGAGCGGAGGCGTTGTTTCCTCTGCGAGTGACGACGAAGTAGGCGGATTCCACGCGCGATTGCGCGAGCAGCTCCAAAAGCCAGAGGATGCCAGACTGACTGACATGCCGGAGCTGTATGGCGAGCGCCTGGACTATCAGGGCGACCACCTGTTGGAGTCCACTGCGCCAGCCGATCCCTTCGCACTCTTCGACTCCTGGCTAGCCGATGCGTTTCTTGCCAAGGAGCAAGGAGTGCTGCCCGAGCCGACCGCCATGGTCGTCGCCACCTGCGTCGACGACCAGCCATCCGCTCGTACTGTGCTGCTCAAGAACGTCTCCGACGACGGTTTTACTTTCTTCACCAACTACAACTCGCGGAAGGGCAGCGAGCTGAGCCGCAACCGCCGCGTTGCGCTGCACTTCGGTTGGTATCCGTTGCATCGCCAGGTCCGCGCCGAAGGGATCACCCAGCTGGTCTCGCGCGCCGAGTCTGAGGCCTATTTCGCGACCCGCCCGCGGGACTCACAGCTGGGAGCTTGGGCCTCTGAGCAGTCCTCGACAATCGCCTCACTCGAGGAGCTGACCAACGCGTACGCAGAAGCCGAACGCCGGTTCGATGGTGTCGCCGTGCCGTGCCCCGAGGATTGGGGCGGTTACCGCGTCATTCCAAGCACGATCGAGTTCTGGCAAGGCCAGCCGAGCCGGATGCACGACAGGTTGGTCTACCGGCGTGCCGGACTGGGTTGGACGCGCACTCGGTTGGCACCCTAATGTGCCCGCAGAGTTGATCATCTGCCGGCAGCTCAGGAGTTGATCAAGCCCCGATTCAGAAGTTGATCACTGAGGCGCAATGAGCCCCGCGGTCTGTGCCCTGGCCGCTGAGAAGCGGGCTTGCGCATCGGCCCAGTTGACCACGTTCCACCATGCCTTGGCGTAGTCGCCCTTGACGTTCTTGTACTGCAGGTAGAAGGCGTGCTCCCACATGTCGAGCAACACGATCGGGATCTGGGCGAGCGGAAGGTTGGACTGCTGGTCGTAGAGCTGCACGATGTTGAGTCGCTGACCGAGGGCGTCCCAGACGAGCATCGACCAGCCGGACCCTTGGATAGCCGTGGCGTTGGCCTCGAAGTGCGCCCGAAACTTATCGAAGCTTCCGAAGTACTCGTCGATCGCCGAGGCCAGGTCACCGACCGGTTTGTCGCCACCGTTGGGTGACATGTTGGGCCAGAACACTGAGTGGTTGATGTGTCCGCCGAGATTGAAGGCGAGGTTCTTCTCCAGGCCGGCTACTGCGTCATAGGAGTCGGTCTCGCGTGCCTGCTCGAGCTTCTCTAATACGGTGTTCAGGCCCTTGACGTAGGTGGCGTGGTGCTTGGAGTGGTGCAATTCCATGATTTCGCCGGAGATGTGGGGTGCCAGTGCGCCGTAGTCGTAGGGAAGATCGGGGAGTTCGTAGGCAGCCATGTGCAATCCTCTCGGCTTGTGGTGCGGATCAGGGTCAAACTGTCGCTCATGCTACGACCAGCGATGGTCGAGGTCGGCCACCGCCCCCTCGGGGGAGCAGCCGCGGCCATTGCACCCAACTGGCCGCTGCTCGACGTTCGCACCGTCGGCCATTTTCGTGCTGTGTTTGACTGAGTTCCGTGACGCATAGCCGGCAACAATCGGCGGAGGGCGCCGCCGCGGCGTCCACCGGGGCGCGCCGCAGGCTGCGCGCTGACCGGCAGTTCGAGGGGCGAGCAGCGGCGTGACTGCGGCGCTCTCCCTCGTAGGGCTCTGCAAGTCTTTCGGAGTCAAGCGGGCAGTTGATCATCTCGATCTTGAGGTGCGGCGCGGCTGCATGTTCGGGTTGGTCGGGCCGAACGGAGCCGGCAAGACCACCACCTTGTCCATGGCTACCGGTCTGCTGCGTCCAGATGCTGGCACGGCTCGGGTTCTTGATCATGATGTTTGGGCTGATCCGGCTGGAGCGAAGGCATTGATGGGCGTGCTGCCCGACGGACTCCGGCTGTTCGATCGGTTGAGCGGAGCCGAGTTACTGCGTTATGTGGGCCTCTTGCGTCGGGTGCCTCCGGTCGAGATCGCGACTCGCTCTGCAGAGTTGCTCGACGCGCTCGCGCTTACCGACGATCGCGACACACTCGTCGTGGAGTACTCGGCGGGCATGACGAAGAAGATCGGACTCGCCTGCGCGTTGATTCACGCCCCCCGACTGTTGATCTTGGATGAACCCTTCGAGGCCGTCGATCCGGTGTCCGGTGAGGTGATTCGCTCGATTCTGCGCAACTACGCCAAGGCGGGCGGCACCGTCGTCATGTCCAGCCATGTGATGGAGCTGGTCGAGAGCCTGTGCGACGAACTGGCAGTTGTCGCTCAGGGTCGCGTGCTGGCGGCGGGCACGATCGACGAGGTGCGCGCCGGCTCCAGCCTCCAGCACCGGTTCCTGGATTTGGTCGGCTTTACGGCGGCTGGGGAGGAGTCCTTGGCGTGGTTGCGCTCCTCGTCCGGCTCAAGCTGACGCTGCTGAAGAACAGCCTGCAGCGCAGCCTCTGGCGGACCATCGGGATGATAATCGCGATGGTCTACGCGCTTGGCGTGGTCATCCTGGTGCTGGCTGGGTTGATCGGCCTGCGATACACCTCACTGGCCCTGACGGCCGATGTCACTGTTCTCGGGTACGCCGGCCTGACGCTGGGCTGGCTGCTGATGTCGATGCTGGTCTTCGGGGTGGATGAGACCATCGATCCGGCGAAGTTCGCGCTGCTACCCGTTCGCGCCCCGGAGCTGCTGCCGGGACTTCTGCTGGCTGGTTTGATCAGCGCACCCGGCGTAGCAACGATCTTGATTGCGGCGGGTTTAGTGATCACCTGGGCTCGTACCGTGCCCCTGTCGGTGGCAGCGCTGATCGCCGCACCTCTTGGCGTACTGACGTGCTTCCTGCTGTCCCGAGCAGCGACTGCCGCCTTCGCCTCCTTCCTTGCTTCGCGAAGGTTCCGTGATCTTGCGTTCGTCGGTCTCGCCCTTTTCGGCCTGGCGATTGCCGTCGCGGGAAATCTGATCAGTGCCGTCGTGAGCACCGGGATCGGCCAGCTGCGACGTAGTCTGGCCGATCTCGCGGTCGTGGCTGGCTGGTCACCATTCGGTTGGGCCTGGGCAATTCCGGCGGACGTCTCGCGGGGCGCCTGGGTTGTAGCGGGGATTCATCTGATCTTGGCGATCGGGTTGGTCGGCCTGCTCTGGATGGCATGGGGGCACTTTCTCGGGTTGCGGCTGGTCTCGCCCATCGAAGGTGGCGGAACAGCGAGCAAGGTGCGTGATTCGACGGCCGTTGAGCGGCTCTTTCCGGCCACGCCCGCCGGCGGGGTGGCGGGCCGTACCTTGCGCTACTGGCGGCGCGATCCTCGTTACCTGGCAGGAATTGCGGGGTTCATGATCGGCCCGATCGTGCTCATCATCACGCAGCTGATCAATTCCCAAGGCAGCGCCGCAATCGCCGTATTTGCGCCGAGCCTCCTTGGGATGCTGGTGGGATTCAGCCTTGCACAGGACCTGTCGTACGACGGAACTGCGCTTTGGCTGCACATCTCCACTGGCATCAGTGGCGCTGAGGATCGCACGGGGCGGGTCATGTCGACCATGACGGTCTATCTGCCTTTGACGGTGATCTTGCTCAGCATCGCCATGATCACTACCGGAGAGTGGCACCTGCTCGCACCAGCGGTCGGTCTCGCCCTGGCCTTGCTGCTGACGGGCATGGGTGTCGGGTCTTTGGTAGGTACGCTCTGGCAGTGGCCCGCGCCGCCGCCGGGAGCCAACCCCTTCACCCGCGGCAACGCGGGTGGCCTACCCTCATTGCTGTCCTTCACCTTGACCATGTTTGGCACCGTGATCTTGGCGCTGCCGACGATCGCCTTGGTGATCTGGTCCTTTTTCACCCCCTGGGTCGGCTACCTGACCTTGCCAGTCGGTTTGGTCTGCGGGTTCATCGCGTTGCGCGTCGGGATTACGCAGAGCGGTCGAATCCTCGACCGGCGATGGCCGGAGACCATGCTTGCCGTCTCCGAGAAGGCCGCGTGACGCCCCGGCTTTTCGATGACGCCCCAGCTCGCTGCCGACGCCCCACCTATGAGTGGGGCGTCGATTGCGGAGGTGGAGCGTCGCAACCAAAGTGGGGCCTGAGCACCTGCCAAGGCGTCAGTCGAGCGGTGCGGCAGTTGTCCACAGATTTCTTGAGCGAGATAGACGGCGGCGGCTGGCCGGAGTTGGCTTTCCGCTCATGGAACAGATCAAACTCACCGCAGAGCTGCTCGCGGAGGGATGGGGCTTTCACGAGCTGGATCGGATGGTTCGCGCGGGTGAGGTACAGCGGATCAGGCGTGGCGCATACGAGTGGGCATCGGCGAAACCGCTCGCCCGACGCGAGCAGCATCGTCGTCTGATTGCAGCGACTCTCCGTCAGACGTCGGTGGATGCGGCCGTCAGCCACATGTCCGCCGCCGTGCTGCATCAACTCCCCATCTGGAATAACCAGCTCGCACGAGTTCACATCACCCGCGATGGGTCTGGCGGAGGCAAAGTACGCCGTTATGTCCATCTTCATGTGGCCCCACTGCCTGCGACCGATGTGTGCGAGATCGAGGGTCAGCGGGTTACCACTCTGGCGCGTACCGTACTCGATCTGCTGCGGACGCTGACGATGGAGCGGTCGGTGCCGATCGGCGATGCAGCACTCAGATTGGGCCTGAACCTCGAGGATTTGGCCGAAGTTGCAGGGCGATGCATTGGCTGGCGCGGCATGCTCCAGGCGCGCCGAGCCATGAACTTCTTGGATCCACGGAGCGAGAGCCCGGGCGAGTCGTACAGCCGTGTGGTGTTCCATCGCATCGGCATGCCGGCACCCGTTCCGCAGTACGAGGTCTGGGATCGCGGAGTTCTGGTCGGTCGCACGGACTTCTGCTGGGAGGAGTTTCGGACCCTCGGGGAGTTCGATGGCATGGAGAAATACGGCCGGCTTCTCAAACCCGGGCAGACGGCGGCCGACGCAGTCTTTGAGGAGAAGCGCCGAGAGGATGCGCTACGCGATCTCGGCTGGCAGATCGTCCGCTGGATCTGGCAGGACCTCTATCACCCCGAGGACCTGCGCCGTCGCTTGGAGCGGGCATTCGAGAGGGGCTTGCGAGCGGCCTGAAGAGCTGGCGCCCCACCTTCTTTCGCCACGCTCCACCTATAGGTGGAGCGTCAGCGAAGAGATGGAGCGTGATCAAGAAGGTGGAGTGCCAGTCAACTCTGAGTTACTAATCATTTCGGCGCACCACAAGCACTCTGAACCCCTTGGCCGAGGCGGCCCGCTCGCAGCCGAAGCCTTGCTCGATCAACCACCGCTGCAGCGGGTCCGCGCCGAGGTTCTTGCCGACCACCAGACGCGCAACGCCGTGCGGGACAAGTCGCGCAAGCCAGGTGAGAAGAAGCTCATGTAGGGCCTGCTTACCGATTCGGATCGGAGGGTTTGACCAGATCTGGTCGTAGCGCGTGCCGGCATCAACCCCCTCGGGCCGCAGCACGCGTACCCGGTCCGCAACACCGAGCGCCACCGCGTTGTCCCGGCAGAGCGCGAGCGCTCGCTCGTTCACATCGACCGCGTCGATGAGCGCACCAGGAGAGTGCACGGCAATCGCTAGCGCGATCGAGCCGTACCCACAGCCCAAGTCAAGGATCCGAGGATTGCCCTCCGGTATCGGTGACGCACGAAGCAGCACCGCTGTGCCGAGATCCAGGCCATCGGCGGCGAACACCCCGCTCGCAGTGATCAACCTCAGTTCTCGTCCCCAGACCCGCGCCGTGATCGTACGCCGCATCTCGGCGCCGCTGGGATGTTCAGAGAAGTAATGCGATGTCTGGTTTGGCGTCATCATCGACTCAGCTGCCGGATGGCGCGAGCCTCGAGTGCTCGCGTCGCCAGTTCATGATCGGCTGGATAGCCGACCTCCTCCAGAGTGAGTCCATGGGCTGGCATCACCATGATCGTGGAGTCGCGGACGCTGCGCTCGGTCACGCCGGCCAGCCATTCATGATCACGTCGACCGGTGCCGATAGCGACCAGAGCTCCAACGAGCGACCGCACCATCGAATGGCAGAACGCATCAGCGCGCACGGTGCATTCGATAACATCCGCCATCGGACCAGAAGCGATGCGTCGAGCGGTCAGCTCGAACAGAGTACGGATCGTGCTGGCCCCTTCCCTACCGCGACAGAATGCCCCGAAGTCCCTCAGTCCGAGCAAGGCACCCGCTTCATCATTCCATCGAGCAAGATCGACTTCGGCCTGCACCTGGGCGACCTGGTGGCGGTACAGCGGGTCCGGCGGCACGCTCCGATCGCTGATTCGGTAGACGTAACGTCGCCAGATCGCCCCGAAACGCGCGTCGAATCCAGACGGAGCTATCGAGATCCGTCGCACCACGCAATCCCCACCGAGAACGCCGTTCAGCCGCCGGGTCAGCGCCGCATCGCCATCGCTGATCATCGCTGGGTCCAGATCAAGATGGGCGACTTGGCCGCGCGCATGCACACCGGCATCGGTCCGACCTGCGCACACCAGCCGCGGCCGCTCCTCGAGGCGTAGCACGCGGGCAAGCCAGGTTTCGAGTTCGCCCTGTACGGTGCGCCGGCCGGTCTGAGCAGCCCATCCGGAGAAGTTCGTTCCGTCGTACGCGATGTCGAGGCGCCACCGGACTTGTGCCGCTTCAGCTCCGTCACTCGGCACGGCGATAAGCAAGGTCGAAGATCTGCCGTCCCGCGTCCAGTGCGCGCCGCTCGAACTGGGTGACCGGCCGGGCTTCCCAGCGCGAGGCAGCGCCGTGGGGCTGTTCGTTGCAGAAGCGCGGATCGTTGTCGAGCACCTCGCGTATCCAGTACGCGTAGTCGGCGCAGTCGGTCGCGAGCCGAAATAATCCGCTCGGTTTCAGCCGAGAAGCTGCCAGGGCCGCAAACGCTGGTGTCAGCAGCCGCCGCTTATGATGGCGTGACTTCGGCCAGGGATCGGGGAAGAACATCCAGATCGCGTCGACCGATCCAGCGGGCAGCAAACGCTCGATGCCAGCCACGGCGTCCGCCTCCACGATCCGAACGTTTTCGACACCCTGCCTTACCAGGCTGCCGAGTATCCGAGCAATGGCCGGCCGGTAAACCTCGAAGGCAAGCACGTTTGACTCGGGCCTCGCCTCAGCCATCGGGATCAGTGACTCGCCCGTGCCGGGACCGATCTCGATGATCAGCTCGGCATCGCGCCCGAACGCCGCAACGAGATCCAGCGAAGCGTCAGGGTGAATGGACGTGGAGGTCCCCGATCGAGGCACCTCGAGGACGAATCGGTCCCGGTAAATTTCCCATGCGCGACGCTGGTTGGGGCGCATGCGGTTACTGCGCCGCACGAACGAGACAACCTCTCGCCGGGTACGCAGATCCGTACGCTCCACAGTCGACTCCACCATGATCTTGGCTAATCTAGTACGTCCCCCGCTGCTGGTTAGCTACGTGCACGCAGGTTGCCGACGCGGCGGATAGGGAGTAACTCGACGACGAGGTTGGGGCTAGCTCGAGATGTCCTTGGTTGACAGCCTCGCCCAGGCAGCGAGCCAGAAGGTGCCGGCGTAGACCACGGCAGTGATGAGTCCCCGGGAGATCGACTCGGTGGCAATCGGGTCGCGCAGCAGGTCACCGAACGCGGTCCACCAGTGCGGCAGCAGCCACGGATGCAGCCAATCCAGCTGAGGGATCGAGTTGAGGATGAACATCATCACATTCACCAGGACAACCGCGATAGTCGCTCCGATGGGTTGCTCAGTGAGCGTCGAGATGAAGAGTCCGATGGCGCCAAGCGCTGAGAGCTGGGCCGCGAGGTAAAGCGTGCTCAGGGCCAGCCGCCACACCCCGTCGGCCATCGAGGTCTGAGTACCGGACAGCAGCGTCATGTCGCCGCCGCCGAAGAGTGCGAGCCCGATGATCGCCCCAACGAGGGATACCAGAGCTGTCGCCACCAAAGCGAAGATCACGATCGCGGCGTACTTGATCGCCAGCAATCGGGTACGGCCGGCCGGGATCGCCAACAGGTAACGCAGCGTGCCGAGGTTGGCCTCGCCAGCGACCGAATCACCGGAGATGGCGCTGACCGCCAGCGGCAAGAACAGCGGCAGTTCCAAGGTGAGCGCCGCAAAAGCTACGAACAATCCGTTGCCCACGATTGCGCTGATGAAGTCGGGACCGTCGCCTTGGCTGGGTGATGAGACGCGTACGGCGATCGCCAAGATCACCGGAACCGCTGCGAGCACCGCCAGCCCGGCGAGATTGCGCCGGCGACCAAAGATGATCTTGAGCTCGGAGCGGAGGAATCGAGTCGAGACACGAGCGCGCGGTGCGCTGCTCACCGCCACAAGCTCAGCCGCTGACATCGAATCCCTCTCCGGTCAAGGACACGAACACATCTTCCAGGCTGGGCCGCTGCACCGCGAACCCCAGCACCGGCACGCACGCATTGACCAGGTTGGGCACGATCTTCTCGACCGCAACCTCACCCAGCGTCGCCGTGACGTAGCCGGCTGAGGTAGCAATCTCGCTCAGACCAAGCTCGTTCAGCACCCGCGCCGCGTCCTCGGTCCGGTCGGTGTCGACGCGTACGATCTGCGCGGTACCAGCGCGGAGCTCAGTCACGGGCGCTTGCGCAACCAGTCGCCCCTCATACATCACCCCGACATGGCTACAGATCTGCTCCACCTCGGCAAGCAGATGACTGGAGACCAACACGGTGGCGCCGTCCCGGGCCAGCTCGCCGATGAGATGCCGAACCTCCCGGGTGCCCTGCGGATCGAGCCCATTGGTCGGCTCGTCCAGCACCAGCAGATCGCGGGGCATCAGCAACGAGTTGGCGATGGCGAGCCGCTGGCGCATGCCGAGTGAATACGCCCGGTATCGCTTGTTCGCGGCCGCAAGCAAGCCGACTCGATCCAAAGCGCTGTCGATCCGCATCCGGGAGGTGCGCGGATCGCTGTAGCGATCAGCCGCATCGAGCCTGGCCAGGTTGGCGCGTCCGGACAGGTAGGGATGGAACGCCGGACCTTCTACCAGCGAGCCGACACGCCGGAGCACCCTGCGGGATGCGGCCGGCATCGGCGAGCCCAACAGCGAGATCTCGCCCGCCGTGGGAGCGATCAGGCCGAGGAGCATGCGGATGGTGGTGGTCTTGCCGGAGCCGTTAGGACCCAAGAAACCGTAGACCGCACCGCCTGGAACCTCCAGGTCGATGCGATCGACGGCAATTTGGCGGCGAAACCGCTTGGTCAGACCAGTTGTGGCGACGGCGGCGGTATCGGCGAGAGCCGAGGTCACTTGTTGAGTGCCTGATAGATCACGTCGGGGCGTACGGCGCCAATGGCTAGCCGGCCGTCGTCGGTCCACACCGCTGAGAATGCCGTGCCGGCCAGCAGCCGACCCGAGCCCCAGGAGCCGCGTACCGGCTGCAGCTTGTCGATGAACGCCTTGAGTTGTTGATCACTCTTGCTGCTCGAGAGATCGCCGGTCTTGTTGATCGCTACCGCGGTCCACCCGGTACCGACGACGGTCGTCGCCTTCTTACGTGCTTCGGCCTGCTGGCGATCTTGCGGGCTGGGTGTCTTTTGATCACCTGGCGGGACTTCGGTCACCTTTGCTCCCGGCGGGGGATTGAAGACGAACTCTGCATCGTCGGGCCGGGTGAAGTCCACTGAGGTGTAGCCAACCTCGAAGACGATCTTGTTGTCGGGCCCGAACACCTGGACGCGTAGCGGCAGCTTCGTGTCACCGTCGATCGCGAGTCGCGCTTGGCTGATCAAGGTGCCGGAGTCGTTAGGGTCCAGTACCAGCTCGTACGCCGGCCGGCCGGCAACCTCGACCGCACTGTCAGTTGTCACCGTCGTGGTCGGCTCCAGGGCCTTCAGCACCATCTGGGCTGCTTCTTCTGGCGTCCTCGGCGTGCCCGACGGGGTGGCGCCCGGCTGCTCCGCCTGATCGGCGGTCAGCGTGCGGTGAGTGGCGGCGTTCTCCTTGCTGGACCAGGTCCAGACGTCTTTGCCGTTCCGGATGACGTCGTACTCGCTGTAGGTGCCGAGCACCGCCAAGCGGGCCTTGTCCGGCGACGAATAGCGCACCCGGAGCGTGTGGGTGCCCGAAACCAGCGATGTGAGCTCTGGGTCGTCCTGTCCGCTCGCGCCAGGAATGGCTGGGATGCCGAGATCGGCGCGCTCCACAACGGTGCCGGACAGCCCGTCGGTCTTCGCCTGTTGAACGTCGACCAGCAATTCCTGCGGGGTCCGGGTAGGCAGCTTCTTATCGGCGCTCGCGGTGGTGGCTATCAGGCCAGTTCCCCCCACGACGAGTACGAAGGCTAGCGGCGCCAGCAGGCGCAGCGCCGGTTTGGAGTCAAAGATCCGCATGTGCCAATTGTTGCCCTTGCTCACTGTGAGAACGCTGTGTTGGATTGCTCGTGGCGCGAACGTCGCGGGCGTGGATCGCGCC
>Ga0307296_10001875_pt1 | contig 10701 bp, 6 predicted proteins | sample ER_DNA_153_FD_194467 | JGI IMG/M metagenome (GOLD analysis project Ga0307296, IMG submission 194467) | Bulk soil microbial communities from the East River watershed near Crested Butte, Colorado, United States - ER_DNA_153 | ecosystem: Environmental > Terrestrial > Soil > Floodplain | place: USA... | reverse complement strand
CGCGAACGCGATCCGCGTGCCGTCCGGCGACCAGGTCGGATCGAACTCCTGGCGCGTCGTGGAGGCGGTGAGGTTCACCTCGCCCCGCGTCGCCACGTCGATCGTGAACAGGTCCGACGTGCCGCTCTCGCAGCACCGCTCGAACACGAGCTTGGTGCCGTCGGGAGACCAGGAGGGATTGGCATCGATCAGCGAGTTGGTCGTGAGGCGCACGACGCCGCTCCCATCCCCGAACATCAGGTAGAGCTCGGGGAACCCGCCGGCGCGGTTGGAGACGAACGCGATGCGGCTCCCGTCGGGCGACCACACCGGCGACCGGTCGGCCGAGCCGGCGGCCTGGGTCGTCAGCTGGTCGGGGGCGGAACCGTCGGCGTTGGCGACGAAGATCCGGAACGGCTCGCCCGGCCCCGTGCGCGCCGCGTAGGTCAGGTGGGTGCCGTCCGGGGACCAGGATGGGTCTCGCTCGGGGACGGGGGTCGAGGTCACTCTCGTGCGGCCTCTCCCGGAGGCCTTCATGACCCAGAGGTCCGCGCGGCCGGTGATCCCGCCGCGCCGAACGTACGCGATCCGCGCGCCGTCCGGTGACCAGGCCGGCTGCAGCTCGGCCGCGCCGGAACGTGTCGTGAGCTTCGTGACGGCCAACGTCGAGGGATCGATGGTGAACAGGTCGGGCTCGCCGTCCCGATCCGACCCGAAGACGAGCACTCCGTTGCTCGAGGCCAAGGCGGATGGCTGCGCGCCGCCCTCGGTCGGAGCGAGCCCGAGGAGCAGTAGGACCGCGATCGAAATGAAGCTGACCCTTCGCACCGTTCCCCTTTAGGATGTGCCGTCGTGAAACCTTTGCACCCTACCATCCGCCTCCTGGTCACCCTGGCCGCTGCCGCCCTCCTGGTGCTCGCGATCGGCCCTGCGCAGGACGCCGGGGCAGGTCGGTCGGCGCCCGGTGCACGAGCCCCGATCGTGAAGACGCGGAAGATCGCCCCGGGCCTCAAGTACATCAGGATCGTGCAGCGGCAGCTGCCGCTCCGGACGTTCGTGCTGAAGGTGGACCTGTCGAAGGCCATCACGTTGGACACCACGATCGCGGACGCGGCCTTGCCGTCGCGGCGGCAGCTCTCCAGGATCGTCAGGAACCACGGGGCGCTCGCCGGTGTGAACGGCGACCCCGGCGAGGGACTCGGCAACACCGTCCACCCGTTTGCGCAGGACGGCGACCTTCTGCACACCGCCGGCCCCGACGCCGAGATGTTCGCCGTCAGCAAGGACGAGTCGAGCACCTTCCTCGGAAACCCCAAGCTGAAGGTCAACGTCACCGATCTGTCGAGCGGCCGCGTATTCACCCTGGATCGATGGAATCGGCGCGCGCCCGAGCCGGGCGAGATCGTCGGCTTCTCGCCGCTGGGAGGAACGCTCGCGTCACCGCCGTCGTTCTCGTGTTCGGTTCGCCTGCTGCCACAGGGGGCCCCGCAGGTCGCCTCCCCGGACGGCGTCGACCGCGATTACGTCGTCGACGTGGCGACGTGCTCCGAGTCGCCGCTCGACCGCAGCGGAGGTGTCGTGATCTCGACCGCGCCGGGGACCGACGAGGCGGAGATGCTCCTCGCCCTCAGCCCCGGAACGCCCATGCGTTTGCACTGGACGCTGGGCTGGCCGGGCGTGTTCGACGCGGTCGGCGGCGATCCGATCCTGCTTCTCGGCGGCGCTCAGACCCCGGTCTGCGTCTCGTGCGCCCGTCAGCCTCGAACCGCGATCGGTGTCACGGCCACCGGACAGATCCTCCTGGTCGTGATCGACGGCCGCCGGCCCGGATGGTCGCGTGGCGCGACGCTGGGCGAGCTCAGAGCCACCCTGAGGGACCTGGGCGCCGTCGACGCGCTGAACCTGGATGGTGGAGGCTCGTCCGAGATGGTGGTCAATGGAGAGGTCGTGAACCGGCCTTCGGACGGGCGCGAGCGGAGGATCACCAACGCGGTCCTGATCCTCCCCGGTGCCGACCCGGGCGAGTAGCCCGGGCTCAGCCCGCGCGGCGTTCGGACCGGCGAGGGACCCTCACGGGCTCACGGATGTCCGGTCTCACAACCGGTGATCGAGTCGGGGTCGGGCCCCCCGAGGCAACGGTCGTTGCCGCGCCCACCGGCGAGTTCATCCCTTCCGGGGTCGCCGTTCACGTCGTCGTCGTTGCCGCCGCCCTTGAGCCTGTCGTTCCCGTCACCGCCGTTGACGGTGTCGGCGCCTTCCCCACCGGTCAGCGTGTCCGCCCCGGCGCCGCCGTCGAGCGTGTCGCCGCCGTCACCGCCCTTGAGTTGGTCGTTACCGGAGCCGCCCATCACGACATCGCTGGCGTCGCCCCCAGAAACGAAATCTGCACCGGAGCCGCCGTCGAGCGTGTCGTCGCCGGCGCCGCTCTTGAGCGTGTCGTTCCCGCTCCCTCCGCTGATATCGTCGTCCCCGTCCCCACCCGTGAGGACGTCGTCGCCCACGTCACCGTCGATCGTGAGCGCCGTGGTGAAGACGCCTCCTAGCCCGCCACCTTCCTTGCCCGAGACCGTGTCGTCGCCGTCGCCGGCGTTGACGGTGGAGCTCTCGACCGTTCCCACCCCGGTGACGTCGGGGGTTCCGCCCGCATCGAGGCTGATGCCGTTGACGCCGAACCCGATCGCGTCGGCGGTGCTCTGTCCGGTGATGACGAGGGAGTCCGTGCCGTCGCCCAGCGCGAGATCGATCGAGACGGTGTTCTGGTGCGGGAAGGCCGCGCTCCCGGTCTGATCGATCGTCACGCTCTCGTTCCCACCGGTGCCGTTCACATGGATCGCCGTCACCGTCGAGGTGTCGAAACCTCCACAGCTGGGATCGGATGGCGTCACGACGATGCCAAGGGGATCCGCCCCCCCGCTCAGTGAGAGTGCGATGGACTCCCCACCCGCGAGATCGATCGTCATCGTCGTGCCACCCGAACACGTTGCCGCGTAAGCCGGGACGGCGCTCAGGCCGACGACGAACGACACGAGGAGCACCCCGAACACCGCCGCGACCCGGGGTCGACGGGAGAGCCCGCGCATCAACGCCGCGGCCGCCAGGCCGATCGGGATCCAGGCCATCGTCCCATGCCTGCCGACACTAGCACCCGGAACTATGCCTTTCGTGACATCCAGAGTCGCACGGCATCCCGTCCGCATGAGCGATCCGGTTCGGCCGAGCCGCCATGGGGGCGGCCTCAGAGGAGGCGGCGGGTCCTGGGTGCATCCGCACGCTCGTGGGTGGGGTTCCGGTCGTGTGCCGGTGAGGCGATCGTGCCCCTCGTAGAGCTGGACGCGGAGGCAGACAGACGGAAGGGACCCGGCGGGCCGGGCCCTTCCGTTCGCGCGCGTAGATCAGTTTTCGCAGCCCTTGATGTGGTTGCTGCCGGGACCGCCCTTGCACGTGTCGTTGCCCGACCCGCCTCGGATCAGGTCGTTGCCGGCTCCGCCGCGGAGGTTGTCGTTGTTGCCGCCGCCGCGGAGTGCGTCGTTGCCGTCGCCGCCGCGGAGCGCGTCGTTGCCACCGCCGCCGCGACCCGCATCGTTGCCTCCGCCGAGCCTGAGGGAGTCATCCCCGGTGCTCCCCTTGGCGTTGTCGTCGCCGGCCCCGCCACGGAGGGTGTCGTTGCCGTCACCGCCGTCGAGCGTGTCGTTGCCCTCTTTTCCGCCGACCACGTTGGTTCCACTGGTTCCGGTGAGCGTATCGCCACCACTGCCGCCCCTCAGGTTCTCCGAGTTCGTGATGGTGTCCGTGCCCGCCCCACCGGTGTTCTGCGCGGTCGTCACGGACAGATTCACGGTCACCGCACTCGTGGTGCCTGCGTAGCTCACCGTGTCGGTGTCGTCACCGCCGTTGATGGTGTCGTCCCCGGCACCACCCATCAGAGTGTCGTCGCCGGCATCGCCCTGCAGGTTGTCGTTGCCATCGCCGCCGTTGATGGTTTCGTTCCCCGCTCCACCGACGATGGTGTTGACCCCCGTGCTTCCCGTCAGATTGTCGGCACCTGATCCACCGGTGAGGTTCTCGAAGGTCGAGATCGTATCGGTCCCGGCCCCACTGGTGTTCTGCGCGGTCGTGGTGGCAAGGTTGACCGTCACAGCCGCCGTGACCGCAGCATAGGTCAGCGTGTCCGTGCCATCGCTTCCGGTCAATGTGTCGTTCGCCGTGCCCGCACCGCCGCTGATCGTGTCGTTCCCAGCGCCCCCGTTGATGGCGTCGACGCCGCTTCCGCCGGTGAGGATGTCGTCTCCTGCATTGCCGTTGATGGTGATGGCCGTCGCGAATGACCCACCGCTCACGGTGTCGTTGCCAACCCCGGCGTTCACGGTGAAGGCCTCGACCGATCCCGACGCGAGCGTGATGTCGGTGCCCCCGCCAAGCGTGATGCTCGTTGCCGATGCAAAGCTGATCGTGTCAGCACCGCCGGACCCGACGACCGTCAGGCTATCCGATCCCGTCAACAGGTCGATGTTGAAGTCATTGTTGGACGCGAACGGGCCATCCGAGAAATCGATGAAGAACGCCTCGCCTCCGCTGCTACCGTTCACGTCGATCAAGTTCGTATTGGCCACGGTCGCCGTGCCGCACTGGGCTGCTCCCGCCAGCGTGTTGTCGTTGTCGAAGACGATCTCATCGTCTCCGGCAACCACGTTCACGCCGATGATCGCGGTGCCGGGCGAATCGATGGTGACCGTGACGGTACCAGCAGCGAATGCGCAGCCTGTCACCGCCGACGCGGGTGGCGCCAGGAACAGCATCACCAGCAGTAGCGAGAACGAGAAGACGAAAACCGAGGCCAGCCGCCGCCGCGCGGGGAGCGTAGACCTCCATTTCTTCTGTTGACCGAACATCCCTCCTCCTTCCTCCACGCCACCCCGGATCGCGTCGCTCACCTGGCCCCTATTCGGTCGATGCCCCTCAGGGCAAGCTGAACCGAGGGTGGGCACACCCGGATAGGGACAGCCACGCGCGCGGGATGGTTCCGGATCCGCCATGCTTTCGGAGCACCCCGGCGTCGGACGCCGATCCCCAGTCCGGTCGTGGTCCTGAGGAGCCCTCCCTCGAGGCCGGAACGGCGACCACAGGTCGACACCTCCTTCGACTGTCCTGCGATTGAACTAACGGCTATCAGGCTCGAAGGTTGCCCCCTGACGCGGCCAGGTGGTGGAGCTGCTCGCAAGCCTCGGCGCTAACGCTTCAACGAGGGCCCGCCGTCGGGGCGGGATCGCCAATTGGAACGGCTTGCGAGCGGGAGGTTGTTGCGGTTGCCGAAGTCAGGACCCTTCGACGAGCTCGATGGCGCTCGCATACAAGGACCCGTCGCTCCAGAACTTAAGGGTCAGCGTGATCTTCCCCTCGTGCGGCATGATGGCCTGCGCGGCGACCGGAGCCGTGGTGAGCGCGTACGAGCCCGTGAACCTGTAGACGGCGCTCTCGTCTTGAGCGATGGTGACTGACTCGAGCGAGGCCGACGCCCGGTACTCGGCGCTTCCGGCCGGCGTGTCCAGGAACATTCTGAGCTCCGCGTTGCCTGCCTTGCCTTGGGCCGAGCCCCAATACTCGAGATTGATACGGGTGAGCTCACGCTTCGACCCAACCAGGGATCCCGTCACGGTTTGGGAGTAGCGGAAGGCCGAGCCCACCTTGCCCTGGACCGTCGAGTTCACGAGCGAGAGCCACGATGTATCACCCAGAAGATCGGACCCGAAGCTCATCGTCCACTCGGGGGCCGGCGGAGGCGGCTCTACCGAGGGTTCCGGAGACGGATCCGCGACCGGCGATGGAGATGGGTCGACACTCGGGCTCGGCTCGACACTCGGGCTCGGCTCGACCACCGGGCTCGTTTCCGGATCCCCGATGATCGGCGGCTCCGCTCGGACGTCACCGGCGTCACCCGTTCGCCCCGCATCGAAGACCGCATGGTCGGCGGGCGGAGGCGCCGCGCGGACCCTGGAGGTAGCCGGAGTCGGTGAGGGCGCGGGCGCTGCGGCGACCGCTCGCGGTCTTGCCTCGTCCTGGTTCCCGCCCCGCACCATCTTGGCCGCTCCTACGGTGACCCCGCCCGCCAAGAGCAACGTCATCCCCGCCGCGACCACACGCTCGCCCACGCCGCTCGACACGACCGGCGCCGCCGTCGTTCCCACCGTCGAGCTGACCGCCTCCGGTACGGCGGCCTGCGCCACGTGCGCCGAGTGGGCGAGTCGCTCGCCGATCTTCCGCAGGCCACCCGCGATGTGAAGGAGCCAGACGAGCGGTACGAGACCGATCCCCATGAGGCCGCCCCGTTCGGCCACCTTCTCGAGCCACCGCTTTCGGAAACTCATCTTCGCCCGGTGGATCAGCGCCTTGGCCTGTGCCGTGGAGACCTCCATCTCCTGCGCGATCTCGCGATGCGACCGCCCATCCAGCTCGCGCATCATCAGCGCGCGGCGGTGCGTCTCGGGCAGGTCGGAGAGGACGGCGAGCACCATGTCGTGCTGAACCAGTCGTTCCACGATCTGCTCCGCCTCGTCGTTCGGGGCGGGAAGCTCCTCCGCGAGGGGCGCCCAGTCATCGGGCTTGGGGCGTCTCGCTCGACCACGAAGGATGTCGAGGGAGACGTTCTTGGCGATCCGGGCGACCCAGGGCTGGAGGGCGTAGCGGCCGTTGAACCTGTAGAGGCCCTGATAGACCCGGATCATCGTCTCTTGGAAGGCCTCGTCGCCGTCGTGGGGATTCGGGAGGAACCGCTGACACACCCGGCGGGCGAGCGGCCCGTAACGGCGATGGATCTCGACGAACGACTGCGGGTTCCCGGCCTGGAAATCCAGCACGAGGAGACGGTCATCCAGGGCGGCATAGCCGCCCAGCGTCTTGCCCTGGTCCGGAGCCCGGATGACCACTGTTATCTCCTCAAAGTAAGAACGTCGGCAGCACCCCAGGGTTGCTTGAGCACAGATCCCGGCCCGGATGGAGGACTGTAGCACGCAGCATTTTGGCTCACCTCGAGAGGCCGAAAGGCCACGGAATCGGGGCATGGGATGAGGATCAGCGGTGGCTGTTGCCGGCGTCCCCGGGTTCCCCGAACGGTGCCGTGCTTACCCAGGACGGGTCGCCCGAGGCGTGGGATCCAGGATCAGCGGCGCCCTCGGCTTTCGGTCGAAGTCGAACGCCAGCGCGAGGTCCCCGAGGAGCGGCAGGGCCTCGCGCACGACCGGGCGCGCGTCGGGACGCCCGTCGGTGGACGGATCCAGGCGTTGACCCTCCAGGAACCGATCCTCGATCAGCTTCAGGTACGCGTCGAACGTGAGCGTCTGGTGGTCGACGAAATCGCGCCGGGCGTACGGGCTCACGAGGAGCCCCGGCACCCGCAGCCCGTACCCGTTCTCGTCGGCGAGCGGCGGCACCACGTGGTCGTAGAAGCCTCCCCAGTCGTCCCAGGTGATGAAGATCGCGGAGCTGTCCCAGTCCGGCCCGCGCATCACCGAGTTCACGATCCGGGTGACGTGGGCCATGCCGGCGGCGACGCCGCGGCTCGACTGGGGGTGCTCGCTCACGCCGTCGCCCGGCACGACCCACGACACCGACCGGAGCGTCCCGTGCCGGGCGCTCCGCTCGAAGCTCCGGTAGTCGAGGATGTGGTCCTGCTGCTCCGTCTCGTACAGGGTCGCGAACCCGGGGAGCGGGTTCTTCGACGCCGGGGTCGTCCCCTCGGGACTGTCCAGCGCCCGGCCGTGGCACGGCGGGAACGAGCAGGTGCCGGGAGCGACGTAGTAGCCCCAGGACACGCCCCCGCGGTCGAGCAGCCACGTGATGTCGGTCCAGGCGTAGATCGGGGCCTCGCCGTACTCGAACCGTTGGTGTTCCTCCCTCAGGTCGACGTTGGAGATGCACGACATCGGGTCGCCCGGGTCGTAGCAGTACGCGGACCAGCCCGAGATGAGGAACAGGTGCGCGGGCAGGGTCCAGCCGTCCGTGGGGGCGAACATCCGATCCTGCAGCACGAACGCGTCCGCGTACGCCCAGTAGTTCGGGATGTTCCCCCGCGTGAGGTAGCTCATCACGTCGGGCTGCCCCTCGGGACCCAGGGAGCCGGCGCACGCGGGGGCCGCGCGGTCCACGCACCATCTCGGCGTCGGGGGGAGCGCGTCGATGAACCCGTTCATCGCACCGCCGTTGATCGCGGTGAGCGCCGACGGCCGGCTGTGCGGGCCGCCGATGAACTCGTCCGTCGACGTGTGGTACACGCACGAGTCCCGACCCAGGACCGGATCGGGGACGCAGTTCGTCGGCACGCCCCCGACCATCTCGAGACCGTCGGCGCCCGGGTAGGTCCCGAAGTAGTGATCGAACGAGCGGTTCTCCTGGACGATGAAGATCAGGTGGTCGAGCTTGAAGATCCCCTGGGGCCCCTCGTGGGCGTTCGGTGAGGGAGGCGCCGGCGACCGGGCGGCGGCCCGGGCCTCCGTCTGTTGACGGTCCCCGTTGAGGCCCGACATCGCCAAGGTGGCCGCGGGGAACAGCACCACGACGAGTGCGACGAGCGAGCCCGTGCGCACAGGGCCACCCGAGAACAGGCGCAGGGAAGGAGGACGCCCCATGGGGAGGTGGAGTCTAGCCCGCGCCCTGCCCGAGACAAGCATGTGGGACGGAGGGGGCCCCGAGCCGCCCCCGGACGGGGTCCTCGTGCTTCGGCGCGGCCCACGACCAAGCGCGGTTGTTGTGTGCGTATGCGCAGGTACGTTCGAGCCGTCGAGATGGCAAGCCCGCGCACCACTCGAGGCGCCGTTCCGCGCGCCCATCGCATCGTGGCCTCATCCGTCGCCGCGTTCGTTCTCGCGTGCCTGCCGGGGGTCGCCCTGTCGAGCTTGGCGTCCACCGACGACCAGCTCAAGGAGTCCAAGCAGGAGCTGCACCACACCAAGGACAAGGTCCGGACCCAGCTGAGGAAGATCCGGAAGCTGCAACGGCGCATGAACGGCCTCGCGACCAGGATCTCCAAGACCCAGTCGGACATCGTGGCCGCGGAGTCGCGCCTCGACAAGCTCGAGCGGCGGATCATGATCATGCGGGTCCGCGCCTCCCTCCTGCAGGCCAAGCTCGACGAGCGCAGCCGTGAGGCGTACATGTTCGGCGGCGCGCCGGTCCTGTACCTGCTGACGGCCACGTCGGCGGCCGAGGCGGCGTCGCGGATGTCCTTCCTCACCGAGATGAACCGCCGGGACGCGGTGCTGGCGGCCAAGGTGCACGAGACCTCGGACCGGCTGGCGCGCATCGAGGGCGAGGTCCTCCGCGCCCGTCAGGTGATCGAGCTCACGAAGCGCCGCCTCGAGCTGGACCAGAAGGAGCTAAGCCGGATCATGGCCGAGTCCAAGAGGCTCGTCGCCGGGCTCCGCGACCGCGTCGAGCAGATCCAGTACGAGATCTCGGAGATCCGGCCCTTCTCCGTGTGCCCGCTCGCCGGGCCGCACGCGATCGCCGACGACTTCGGGATCATGGTCCACCACCCCCCCAAGCAGGGCGGCGACCACATCCACCAGGGCAACGACATCTACGCGGCGATGGGGGTCCCGATCGTGGCTCCGTTCGACGGCGAGGCCGTCACGGCGTCGAACCACATCGGGGGCCTCGCGGTCGAGGTGTTCGGGGAGTTCGGCTACGTGTACAACGCGCACCTGTCGGCGTTCGGGCAGCTCGGACCGGTGCAGGCGGGCGACGTGATCGGCTACGTCGGCGCGACGGGCAACGCGGGCGGCCCGCACGACCATTTCGAGTGGCATCCCGAGAACGGCCGGGCGGTCGACCCGCACGAGTTCCTGATGATGGTCTGCGACTCCGGCGCCCTTCCCTTCTGAGCCCGGTCAGTCCGAGGCGCCGCCCCGGGCTCGGCGCCACCGGCCGTGTCGTGGCGACGGGACCGGCTCCGGGGGCGGCGGCTCCGGCGATTGCTCCATCCGCAGACGCTCCAGCTGGTCCGTGAGGAGCTCGTGTACCTCCGCGAGCCGGTCGGCCCCGGCCGAACGGATACGTTCGAGCTCGACGTCGTTCGCGCTCCAGACCCGGTCGAGCTGATCCTCGAGGACGTTGCACAGGCGTTCGATGCCCTCGTCGATCGCGCGCCGGATGCGTTCGAGCTCCTGGGTGTCGGCGGCGCGGATCCGGACGAAGGCCTCGCCGTTCGTGCTGCGGACCCGCTTGGCCTCCTCGCGGTTCGCGGTCCGGAGCGCCTCGACCTCCCGTTCGAACGTCCCCTCCATCCGCGCGAGGGCCGCGTCGATCCGCCGCCCGAGCTCCAGGGTCATCGCGACGCGCAGCATCTCGAAGCGTTCCTCGAGGTCGCGAAGATCCCCGGGCGCCGTCTCGTCGTCGTGGGGCACCGGCGCGATCGCGCGTTCGCGCGCGAGCTCGCGGGCGCGCTCCTCCGACTCCTCGCGCCAGAGGCCCCGAACGGTTGGGTGTCCGGTATCAGGACTCCTCGGGGACGCGGCATCCGCCGGGCCGACGTCGTCGCCGGCATCCTCGGAGGGTGAGGCGGTGACGACGGAGGGCGGTGGAGCCGAGACCTCGGTTCGCGGCCGGCGGCGCGGACCGTCGATCCCGTACCACGTGCGATCGGCCCGGTTCTCGACGGGCTCGACGACCTCGGGGCGGTCCACCTGGATCTCGATCGCCTCCCGCACCTGGGCGCTCGGTGACGTTCCGATC
>Ga0307296_10001874_pt1 | contig 10712 bp, 10 predicted proteins | sample ER_DNA_153_FD_194467 | JGI IMG/M metagenome (GOLD analysis project Ga0307296, IMG submission 194467) | Bulk soil microbial communities from the East River watershed near Crested Butte, Colorado, United States - ER_DNA_153 | ecosystem: Environmental > Terrestrial > Soil > Floodplain | place... | reverse complement strand
GTGTGTAATAAAAAACACACGAGTTAGTCACCACAGGTACACCGGAAATCACCCGGCATTCCCCGCGCAATGGTTTTACGGCTTACTTCGCGCTCTCCTCGGTGACCAGGCTTGTTTGACACCGTCGCCTGCGCTCCTTATCGCAGACTTGACGCCAGCTTCGGGGCGTCAGAACCACACGACTTGGCCGTACGCGTCAGCGCCGTTCGTCAAAGGCACTGCCCGCGTCCACCGCATCCCGCCCCGCGTTGATGACGTTGGCCAACGCCCCTCTTTCGGGACGGGACGGTGCGAATCAGTGAAGTGATTTGGGTCAGAGGAAAACGGAAATATTTTTGATTTCGGGGCTTGACACGATTTCGGAAAATCAGAAGTGATTTGCCCGTCGGGCAGATTTGTTGAATCTGTTCGATAATTTCCAACGATGTGAGACCGTCATTGCGAGGAGCCAACGGGTCCCGCCTTCGGCGGGCCCGATGATAAACTCCGCGACGAAGCAATCCATGTCGGCGATCTGCTCCGCTATGGATTGCTTCGCGGAGCCTGTCATCGGGCGGCGCTTCGCGCCGACCCGTTGGCTCGCAATGACGTAGAAAACGTCGGTCGAGCCATCATCACGCATTCAACCTAATTCGTCGCCCCCGCGAAAGCGGGGGCCCATAACCACCGATGTGTTTTGTTGCACTCGCTACGGCTCCAGCCTTCGCAAAACCGAAATTGGTGGTTATGGGTCCCCGCTTTTCGCGGGGACGACGGAGAGAGAGCGCGCGAGACAGAGAGAGCTAACGTTAATCCCGGCTAGCCGGCAGCTGAATAAAACCCCTGTTCCAGGTCGGGCTGATCAGGATTTCGTTGATGCAGACCCGCGGCGGCATGCTGGCGACGAAAGCGATGGTGCGGCCGAGGTCCTCGGATTGCAGCATCCTGGCCTGCTCTTTTTCCGATGGCACCACCGGGCGCAGTTTCAGGATCGGGGTCGCCACCTCGCCGGGCGACAGGCAGCACGCCCGCAAGCCGTTGACGCACTCATCCATGTTGAACGAATGGGTCAGCGCCAGCACCGCATGCTTGGTCGTGGTGTAGGCCGGGCCCGGCATTTTCGACACGTGGCGGCCGGCCCATGACGAGACGTTGATGATGCAGCCGTCCTTTTGCGCCCGCATCGCCGGCAGCACCGCGCGCATGCAATACAACACGCCGTTGAGATTGATGTCGACGAGCTTGTCCCAGCCTTCCAGCTCCATGTCGGCCCAGCTGCGTTTCGGCAGATTGATGCCGGCGCTGTTGACCAGAAGATCGATGCGGCCATGGCGGTTGAGAATCTGCTCGGCAGCCTTGTTCACGTCGTCGGCTTTACTGACATCCAGCGCGATCGCTTCGGCCTTGCCGCCGCTCCTGGTGATCTTTGTCACCACCGCATCCAGCGCATCTTTTCGGCGCCCCGAAACCACCACGGTCCAGCCATCCGAGGCCAGCGCTTCCGCGCCGGCCTCGCCGATGCCGCTGCCGCCGCCCGTCACCCAGGCCACCCGTTTCCCGTTATTTGACATGCAAACTGTCTCCGTTGCCTTGTGAAGGGCGCTTTTGCTATTGAACTGTTGCCGCGGCCGGTTGGACCGCGCCACCCCTCGGAATGATGCATGAATGCGCCTCAGAAAACCATCATGAACGCCAATCTGTTTTCCCGTCTGTTCGACACCCTCGACGATCCGGCCCGGCTCGCGATCGAGACTACAGACGGGCAGGGCGTCAGTTATGGCGACCTGATTTCCCGCGCCGGCCAGATGGCGAATGTGCTGGTGTCCCGCGGCGTCAAGCCCGGCGACCGCGTTGCCGCGCAGACCGAAAAGTCCGTCCCGGGTCTGGTGCTGTATCTCGCAGCGGTGCGGGCGGGCGCGGTGTATCTGCCGCTCAATACCGCCTATACGCTGAACGAACTCGAATATTTCATCGGTGACGCCGAACCGTCGCTGGTGGTGTGCGATCCCGCCAAGGCGGAAGGCATCAGCCCGATAGCGGCGAAGGTTGGCGCCAAGGTCGAGACGCTGGGCGCCGACGGCAAGGGATCGCTGACCGAGGCGGCCGCGAAGGCGCCTGCGCAATTCGAAACGGTTGCGCGCGCCGACGACGATCTCGCCGCGATCCTCTACACCTCCGGCACCACCGGCCGTTCCAAGGGCGCGATGCTCACGCACGACAATCTCGCCTCGAACTCGCTGACCCTGGTCGACTATTGGCGCTTCACCAGCAAGGACGTGCTGATCCACGCGCTGCCGATCTATCACACCCACGGATTGTTCGTGGCGAGCAATGTCACGCTGTTCGCCCGCGCCTCGATGATTTTTCTACCGAAATTCGATCCCGAGCTCATCATCAAGTTGATGGCACGGGCAACCGTGCTGATGGGCGTGCCGACTTTTTATACGAGGCTGTTGCAAAGTCCGGCGCTCAACCACGAATCCACCAAACACATGCGGCTGTTCGTTTCCGGCTCGGCGCCGCTATTGGCCGACACCCATCGCGAATGGGCTGCCCGCACCGGCCACGCCGTGCTCGAGCGCTATGGCATGACAGAGACCAATATGAACACGTCCAATCCATATGACGGCCAGCGTGTCCCCGGCGCGGTCGGCCATCCGCTGCCCGGTGTCACCTTGCGCGTCACCGATCCGGAAACCGGAAAGGAGCTTCCGCGCGAATCGATCGGCATGATCGAGGTCAGGGGCCCGAACGTCTTCAAGGGCTATTGGCGGATGCCGGAGAAAACCAAAGCCGAATTCCGCGACGACGGATTCTTCATCACCGGCGATCTCGGCAAGATCGACGCCAAGGACTATGTGCACATTCTCGGCCGCGGCAAGGATCTGGTGATCTCCGGCGGCTTCAATGTCTATCCGAAGGAAATCGAGAGCGAGATCGACGCCATGCCGGGCGTGATCGAATCCGCCGTGATCGGCGTGCCGCATGCCGATTTCGGCGAGGGCGTCACGGCTGTGGTGGTGTGCGACAAGAGCGCAGGCGTCGATGAAGCCTCGGTGCTGAAGGCGCTGGACGGACGCCTTGCAAAATTCAAGATGCCGAAGCGGGTGATCGTGGTCGACGAACTGCCGCGCAACGCCATGGGCAAGGTGCAGAAGAATATCTTGCGCGATACCTATTCGAAGATTTACGCGAAGTAAGCTCCCATGTCGTCCCCGCGGACGCGGGGACCCATAACCACCAATGCTTGTTGTTGGCGGGATAGCGGCTCCAGCCCGATGCAACATTAACAGCGGTGGTAATGGGTCCCGGCTCAAGGCCGGGACGACGTAGACCTGTTTTCACTCGACCAACTCGTCGGCGCGCGCCTGCATCGACGGCGGAACGTCGAGGCCTAGCGCCTTCGCGGTTTTCAGGTTGATGACGAATTCAAACTTGGTCGGTTGCGCGACCGGGAGATCAGCCGGCTTTTCGCCTTTGAGGATGCGGGCCACGTATCTACCGGCCTGCTCCCAACTGCTCTCCGTGTTTTGGCCGTAGCTCATCAGCCCGCCGACATCGGGAGATTCACGGTTGTCATACATCGTTGGCACCGCATGGCGCGCCGCCAGCGCGACCAAGGATGCGCGGCGCGCGAAAAACGACGGATCGGTACCCACAAGCAATACGCTGCCTGGCTTAAGCGAGGCAAACGCCATCTCGATTTCGGAATCGCTACTGGCCTCCAGCACCTTGAGCTGCGCCCCAAGCGTCGCGGCCGCTGCTTGAAGCATTTTCGAAACTGGCTTGGCATTCGGATTGCTGGAGTTGAGAAGCGCGGCAATATTGTCGGCGCGAGGCGCCACCTCACGCAGCAGACTGAGCCGCTTTGCCACCAGCTCCACGTTCTGGCTGCTGATACCGGTGGCGTTGCCACCCGGCCGGTTGAGGCTGGCGACCAGACCCAATTCGACCGGGTCTTCGGCGATCAAAAAGAAGATCGGAATGGTCGAGGTTGCAGCTTTTGCCGCCAGCGTTGCCGGGGTGCTGGAAAGGGTTGCGATTACCGCGACCGACTTGCTGACCAGATCGGCTGCGAGTTGCGGCAGCCGGGCGTTCTGCCCGGACGCCCAGCGGAATTCGATCGCGACGTTCTGGCCTTCGACGAAACCGGCGTCGCGCAAGCCTTTGCGGAATCCGGCCAACCGTTTGGCGTTCGGTTCAAGCGACGCGGAATGCAAAAATCCAATCACCGGCATCGAGGCCTGCTGCGCGGGCGCCGCGAACGGCCAACTGGCCGCCGCGACGCCGACCAGGGTGATGAACTCGCGCCGCTTCATTCGATCATCTCGTCGGCACGGGCGAGCAGCGTTGCCGGGATATCGATGCCGAGCGCCTTGGCGGTCTTGAGGTTGATGACCAGTTCGTACTTGGTCGGCGCCTGCACCGGCAGATCAGCGGGCTTCTCACCCTTGAGGATGCGGTCGACATATCCGGCGGCGCGACGGTATTGATCGACCAGATCAGCCCCATAGGAGATCAGGCCGCCGGCGGTGACGGCGACGCGGTTCGAGTAGACCGCTGGCAGTTTGTGCCGGGCCGCAAGCGTGATGAGCAGGTCGCGATGAACTCCCGCCAACGCACTCGCTGTTACGATCAGGCCACCATTTGCGGTACGCGCGAAGGCCGCGATGGCGCGCTCGATCTCTGACGCGTCGCGCCCGTTGATCGGGCTCACCTCCACGCCGACCGATGGCGCCACGGACTGGATGACGGCGAACTGGCGGCTACGGCGGCATCCCGAAGCACCGCCGCGCGCGTCACACCCGGCGCAATCTGCTTGAGCAGTTCCAGCCATTTCGCGGTCAAACTGTATTCGAACTGCATGAAGCCGGTAGCGTTGCCGCCCGGCTGCGACAGACTATCGACGATACCGGAGCCGACTGGATCGATAGCGAACACGAACACGATCGGCATGGTGCGGGTCGCCTGCAGCAGCCGCTCGACGGGCGCGTTGCCAGCCGCCAGGATGACGTCCGGCGCGAGCGCGACCAATTCCGCCGCGTATTTGCGGATGTCATCGGCATTGGCTCCGCCCCAGCGGGTGTCGATCCGCACGTTGCGGCCATCGGTCCAGCCCAATTGCTGCAGCCCTGCAGGAACGCCCCTTGGCGGGCCTGTGCGTCCAAACCATCCGCGCCCGCGCCCACCAGCACGCCGATGCGCCGCACACGATCTGCTTGCTGCGCACGCGATGCAAGCGGAAGACTCGCCGCCGCGCCGCCCAGAAGCGTGATGAACGCGCGTCGCTTCACTCGATCACCTCGTCGGCACGAGTCAGCACTGTGGCTGGAATTTCTACGCCGAGTGCCTTCGCGGTCTTGAGGTTCACCACCAGTTCGAACTTGGTCGGCTGCTCGACAGGGAGGTCGGACGGTTTCGCGCCCTTGAGGATTTTGTCTACGTAGGAAGCTGCCCGCCGATGCAAATCAGCGAAGTTCGGTCCGTACGACATCAGACCTCCGACATCGACATAGTTCCTGCTGGCGTACACAGTCGGCAACCGGTTCTTTGCCGCCAGGTCCGCAATGCGTTGTCGCTCAATGCCAAATATTGGCGTTGTCAGCACGACCAGAGCACTCGCGCCCTTCGCCGATATGTCCAAGAATGCTTTGTCTAAGTCGGCCGGACCGAGCGCTTCGACGACTTGAAGCTGCACCCCCAACGCCTGCGCCGAGACGTTTAATTCCTTCAGCCGGACCTCTCTGGCGCGATCGGGCATGGAATCCGGCTTCCAAAGGACGGCGACCAAATTGATCCCCGGCACGACCTGCTTGAGCAATTCCAGCCACTTGCCAATCAGGTCGTTGGTGACGTTGGACTACCCCGTGACATTGCCGCCCGGCCGCGCCAAGCTTGTGACAAGCCCCTCCGCTATTGGATCGCCAACAACACCGAACACGATAGGGAGAGTCGTCGTCGCTTGTTTGGCGGCAAGGGCGGCGAGTGTACCTCCGGCTGTCAGGATGACATCGACCTTGAGCGCAACCAGTTCGGCCGCGAGAACGGGAAACCGCTCCGGCTTCCCTTCTGCCCAGCGATACTCGATCAGAATGTTACGGCCCTCAACGTAACCGAGCCCGGCCAATCCTTGACGAAACGCGCTTATATTCGGTTCGTTCAGGTCGGGTGGGCCGCTACCAAGGACGCCGACCACCGGCATCGACTTCTGCTGCGCGCGTGCCGCGAGCGGCCATAAGACCGCAGACACCGCAGTTCCACCGATAAGATCGATGAACTCGCGCCGCTTCACTCGATCACCTCGTCGGCGCGGGCCAGCAGCGTCGCCGGTATTTCGATGCCGAGCGCTTTCGCGATCTTGAGATTGATGACCAGTTCGAATTTGGTCGGCTGCTCGACCGGGATATCGCTCGGCTTGGCGCCGCGCAAAATTTTATCGACATAGTCGGCGGCATGCCGGAACAGATCCGTGTAGCTGGGACCGTAGGACATCAGGCCTCCGGCGTCGACATATTCACGGCTGCCGTAAATCGTGGGCAGCCGCGCGTCCTGTGCCAGGCTGTTGATTCGAACACGATTGGTGAACACGAGGGGATCAGTCGCGACGTAAAGTGCATCCGCGTGTCCCTTCAGCGCCTCGAGGGCAGGCGCGATATCATCGGTCTGCCGGATTTCCAGGTTGGCGACTTCGAGGCCCAGGGTGTGAGCCGTTGCCTGAATCTCGCGCCTCTCCAGTATGGCACCGGCAGCGTCGATATTGGCCATGATCGCCAGCCGGCGAAGATGGGGGACAAACTCACGCAAGAGCTCCAGACGCTTGCCAGCCGTATCGGTCTGCTGCAGCGACAGGCCCGTAACGTTACCGCCCGGCCGTGCCAGGCTTGCGACGACACCGGCGCCGACCGGGTCCATCTGAGCGGCAAACACGATCGGAACAACTGCGGTAGCGTGCTTGGCTGCGAGAACCGGCGCCGATGCCCATGTAACAATGACGTCGACCTTGTGGTCGACGAGTTCGGCCGCGATCTCGGCATAGCGTTCGCTGTGCGCTTCGGCCCAGCGATACTCGATCAGGACGGTGCGACCCTCGACCCAGCCGAGTTCCCGCAGCCGCGTCACGAATGCGGCCACCCATCGGTTCGCGGTCGCCGACGTGGTCGCGCCCAGAAATCCGATAGTCGGCAGTCTGGCCGGCCGCTGCGCGCGCGCCGCGAATGGCGACGACCCCGCCAGACCGCCAACGAGGGCGATGAACTCGCGCCGCTTCATTCGATCACCTCGTCGGCGCGGGCGAGTAGCGTCGGTGGCATGTCGATACCGAGCGCCTTGGCGGTCTTGAGGTTCACCACCAGTTCGAACTTGGTCGGTTGTTCGACCGGCAGGTCGGCCGGCTTCGCACCCTTGAAAATCTTGTCGACGAAGACGGCGGCGCCACTATACAGAGTTTGAAAATCAGGGCCGTAACTCAGAAGCAATCCCGCCTCCGCGAATTCCCTCAAACTGGAGGTGGCGGGCAGCCGATTTCTGATGGCCATGACGCCAATCTGCTGGCGATAGTTGAACAGCACAGTATCCGTCACAAGGATGAATGCCTGCATTTGCTCCCGCACCATTGTTGCGAACGCTTGTTCAAGTGTATCCAGCCCGCGGGCCTCGACCGCGACAAGCTTCAAACCCAACGGGTGGGTCACCTCCCTCATCGACTCCAGTCGAGCAGGAACGAGTCCGTCCGGATTCCACAGCATGCCCACACGCGTCAGGTTCGGCAGTGTCTCCTTTAGCAACCCAAGCCGCTTGCCCTGCATCTCGCCCTCGTTACCGCCATCCAGGCTGAACCCGGTGACGTTGCCGCCCGGTCGAGCCAGACTGGCGACAAATCCGGCACTGACCGGATCGGCACTGCTGGTCATGACGATCGGGATGGTCGAGGTCGCCTTCATGGCCGCAACCGTACTTAGACTGTTCCCGGAAACGATGACGTCTACGCCGAGCCGAATCATGTCTGCTGCAAGCGCGGGTAATCGTTGCACCTCACCGTCGGCGAAGCGGTACTCGATGACGATATTCTGGCCAACGCGATAACCGAGACTTCGCAAGCCCTCTTCGAAAGCTTTAATGAGATAAAGTTGCGTCTGCTGGGACCCGCCCGCGAGGTACCCCACCCGGTAGACCCGCCCTGCCGGTTGCTGCGCGCGCGCGGCCAGCGGCCACGTCGCCGCTCCGCCAATGAGCGTGATGAACTCTCGCCGCTTCATTCGATCACCTCGTCGGCGCGGGCGAGCAACGTCGGTGGCACGTCGATACCGAGCGCCTTGGCGGTCTTGAGGTTCACCACCAGCTCGAACTTGGTCGGTTGCTCGACCGGCAGGTCGGCAGGCTTCGCCCCCTTGAAAATCTTGTCGACGAAAGCGGCGGACCGACGATAAAGATCTAGAAAATCAACCCCGTAGGTCAGAAGGAAGCCCGCTTCTGCATACTCTTTCTGGGGAGAGGCGGCTGGCAGCTGATTTTTGAGGGCCATGACGGCAATTTGACCGCGATAGTTGAACAGCACACCATCTCCCAGCACGACGAATGCCTGCGCACGCTCCCCCACCATTATCGCGAACGCTTGTTCAAGTGCGTCCAGCCCGCGTGCTTCGACCGGGACGAGCGTCAATCCCAGCGCCTGGGTAAGCTCCCTCATCGACGTTAGCCGGTTCCGATTGGGCGCAAAGTCCGGATTCCACAGAATACCCACGCGCGAGAGGTTCGGCAGTATTTCCTTCAGCAACTCAAACCGCTTGGCGTATATCTCGACGCCTGTGTCCGCGGCGAGCCCGGTGACGTTCCCGCCCGGGCGTGCCAGACTCGCAACGAGTCCGCTACCGATCGGATCGACGCTGTTGGTCATGACAATTGGGATGGTCGTGGTCGCCTTCATGGCCGCAAGCGTATTCGGATTGGTCCCGGTGACGATGATGTCGACGCCGAGCCGGACCAAGTCAGCAGCCAGCGCCGGCAGCCGTTCCAGCTGACCGTCAGCGAAGCGGTACTCGATGACGACATTCTCGCCAACGCGGTAGCCGAGGCTCCGTAGGCCGTCTTCGAACGCTTTAACGAGATGGAGTAGTTGCTCCCGAGAAGCGATCATGAGGTACCCCACCCGGTAGACCCGCCCTGCGGGTTGCTGCGCACGCGCGGCCAGCGGCCACGTCGCCGCCGCGCCGCCTAGAAGCGTGATGAACGCGCGCCGCTTCATTCGATCACCTCGTCGGCGCGGGCGCGAGCATCGCCGGCGGCACGGTGAGGCCGAGTGCCTTGGCGGTCTTGAGGTTCACCACCAGTTCGAACTTGGTCGGCTGTTCGACCGGCAGGTCGGCAGGCTTCGCGCCCTTGAAAATCTTGTCGACGAAAACGGCGGACTGACGAAATTGATCTCGTAAATCAATCCCGTAGGTCAGTAGCAAACCCGCCTCCGCATATTCTCGTGCGGCAGCGATTGCCGGCAGCTGATTTTCGAGGGCCATGACGCCAATCTGGCCGCGACGGTTGAACAGGACACCATCGCTCAGCACGGCGAGCATCTGCGCGCGCTCCCTCACCAGCGTCGCGAACGCTTGTTCAAGTGAGTCCAGTCCGCGTGCTTCGACCGGGACAAGCGTCAACCCTAGCGCCGGGGCAGCCTCCCTTATCGACGTCAGCCGTTCCTGATTGGGCGCAAAGTCCGGATTCCACAGAATGCCCATACGCGAGAGGTTCGGCAGTGTGTCCTTCAGCAACTCAAGCCGCTTGGCATGTTGCTCGCCGCCTGTGTCCTGGGCGATCCCGGTGACGTTCCCGCCCGGACGCGCCAGACTGGCGACAAGCCCGGCACTGACCGGATCGGCACTGCTGGCCATGACGATCGGGATGGTCGTGGTCGCCTTCATGGCCGCAACCGTGTTCACATTGTTCCCGGAAACGATGATGTCCACGCGTAGCCGGATCAGGTCGGCGGCAAGCGCGGGCAGCCGTTCCAACTCGCCATCGGCGAAGCGGTACTCGATGACGACATTCTCGCCAACGCGGTAGCCGAGCCTCCGCAGGCCATCTTCAAACGCATTAATGAGATGGATCGCTCGCTCCCGCGACGTGATCGCGAAGTAACCCACCCGGTAGACCCGCCCTGCCGGTTGCTGCGCCCGCGCGGCCAGCGGCACACTCGCCACGGCACCGCCGAGGAGCGTGATGAACGCGCGCCGTTTCATTCGATCACCTCGTCGGCGCGGGCAAGCAATGAAGGCGGCACGTCGAGGCCGAGTGCCTTGGCGGTCTTCAAATTGATCACCAGTTCGAACTTGGTCGGCTGTTCGACCGGCAGGTCGGCAGGCTTCGCACCCTTGAAAATCTTGTCGACGAAAATAGCGGACCGACGATAAAGATCTCGAATATCGGCTCCGTAGGTCAGAAGGAAGCCCGCCTCAGCCAACTCTCGCTGGATAGAGGCGGCTGGCAGCCGATTCCTTAAAGCCATTTCTGCAATCCGGCCGCGATAGTTGAACAGCACGCTATCTCCCTGCATGACCAACGCCTGTGCGCGCTCCCGCACCATTATCGCAAACGCTTGTTCTAGTGCGTCCAGCCCGCGAGCTTCGACCGGGACAAGCGTCAACCCTAGCAGCCTGTCGGACTTAACGGGATAGGTTCGTTTGGGATAGAATCGGTGCGATGATTCTCCATTGCAGCGAATGTCGTCCCGATGAATAATTTCC
>Ga0307296_10001868_pt1 | contig 10729 bp, 11 predicted proteins | sample ER_DNA_153_FD_194467 | JGI IMG/M metagenome (GOLD analysis project Ga0307296, IMG submission 194467) | Bulk soil microbial communities from the East River watershed near Crested Butte, Colorado, United States - ER_DNA_153 | ecosystem: Environmental > Terrestrial > Soil > Floodplain | place... | reverse complement strand
CGCTGCGGCCGGGAGGCCGCAGCGCCGCATTGAGCCGCTCGCTCGAGGCGATCCTCGCGTACTACGAACGTGAGTCCGCCACCTGGGAGCGCCAGGCGATGATCAAGGCCCGAGCCGCCGCGGGCGATCTCGCGTTGGGCGAGGCCTTCGTCGCGGGGGTCGAGGCGTTCGTGTATCCCGATCGTCTGGAGCCCGCGGCGATCGACGAGGTACGCAGGACGAAGGTTCGGCTCGAGGAATACATCCGACAGCGAGGCAAGGAGCTGACCGAGGTCAAGCGCGGGCGCGGGGGTATCCGCGACGTCGAGTTCGCGGTCCAGTTGCTCCAGATCGTGCACGGACGGCGTGACGCTTCGCTTCGCTCGCCGAACACCCTGGCGGCGCTCGCGGCGCTGACGACGGAGGGATACGTCGCGGCGCCCGACGCGGACGCGCTGGCCGACGCGTATCGCTTCCTCCGACGGCTGGAGCACCGGCTCCAGATGGTGCGCGACCTGCAGACGCACGACCTCCCTCCCGGCGCCCCGGCGCGCACGGCGCTCGCGCGTTCGCTCGACCTCCCCGACGCCGCTGCTTTGCAGCGTGAGTACGACCGGACGACGACGTTGGTCCGAGGGATCCACGAGCGACTCTTCTACCGGCCGCTGCTGGAGGCGTTCGCGGGTCCGGCGCAGCCCCGACCGGGGATCGACCGTGCCGCGACGGAAGAGCTGCTCGAAGGGCTGGGCTTCGCCGAGCCGTCCCGGAGCTACGACGTGCTCGCGCGCGTCGTGGACGCCGACACGCGGCTGGGCAAGGTCGTCCGGAACATCTTCCCCGTCATGGCGCCGGCGCTGGCACTCGCGGCCGATCCCGGCGCGGCGCTCGTCCGCTTGGAACGGGTCGGCGAAGCGGTGGGCGCCCGCCAGGGCCCGGCGGACGCGTTGGCCACCGACCCCGGCGCGGCTCGGCGGCTCGCGCACGTGGTCGGCGCTTCGCGGTTCGCCACCGAGCTGCTCGTCGCCGATCCCGAGCGACTGCGCGCCCTGGCGGACGACGCGGTGTGGGCCGACGATGCCGATGCCGCCCTCGTTCGCGTGGTGGCCCGCTACGCCGCGCGCGAGCTCACGCCGCGCGCGACCGGCGATGCGATCACGGAGGTCGCCGACCGCGTCCTGGCGGACGCGGTCGACCACGCCGCGCCGACCGTGCCCTTCGCCGTGATCGGCTTGGGCAAGCTCGGTGCCCGCGAGCTCAACTTCGCGAGCGACCTGGACGTCGTGTTCGTCTACGAGGGCGAGGGGCCCGGCGACCTCGCCAGCGGCGTGGCGGCGGCGGAGCGCGTGATGCAGCTCGTCCGCGACGCCGGATGGGAGATCGATGCCGATCTGCGTCCGGAGGGACGGAACGGGCCGCTCGCGCGTTCGATCGCCGGGTTCCTCGAGTATTGGGAGCGCTACGCCGAGCCGTGGGAATCCCAGGCGCTGCTCCGGACGCGCGCCGTCGCCGGCGACCGGGCGCTCGGCCGGCGCTTCGAGCTGGCCGCGGGCGACGTGGCGTACCCGCCCGACGGCGTCACGGTCGATCGCGCCGTCGAGATGCGCCGGATGCGCGAGCGGATGGAGCGCGAACGGGTGAAGCCGCCCGAGGCCGCCCGGTTCCACTTCAAGCTCGGTCACGGATCGCTCGCCGATGTGCAGTTCGCTACGGAGCTGTTGCTGCTCCGCTACGCGGGCGCCGACGAGGAGCTGCGCACGCCGCGGACACTGGAAGCGATCGAGCGGCTCGCGGAGCGCCGTCTGGTCGAGCAGACGGTCGCGCGCGATCTGGGGGAGGCGTTCGTGTTCCTCGCCGACGTGAAGAACGCGCTCGAGGTGGACCGGCGGGTGCACGCGGAGGCGGTGCCGGCCGCGCCGGACGAGCAGACTTCTCTCGCTCGCCGCTTGGGATACGAGGAGTACCCGCGCCAGGCGTTCATCGATGACTACCTCCGGATCACGAGACGGTGCCGCCGGGCGATGGAACGGGTGTTCCAGGAGGAACTGGCGTGAGCCTCAAGACTTGGCCCTTTCCGACAGATCGTGACGATCGTCACTGACCGTTCGGCTTCGATCCTGTCTTACTCGCATCACCATTGGTTGACGAGAAGGAGTCAGCAATGCGGAGACTGTGGATCTTGTCGGTTTCTGCTCGAGATGGTTTCAGGTTCCAGCCGGAGGTCTTTCGAAGTCGACAAGCGGCTCAATTCGCCTTGAAGGGCTGGATTGGCGGTCTCGATCGGCGACATCAAGCGAAGGCAAACTCCTCCCTCTCGGATGGTTCGGTCCGAGTCAAGATCGGGGGCCTCCACGTCGCGCTGGACCCAGTTCTGACTGATGAGATTGAGATGACCGGGGAGCTTTGGGTAGGTGCGGTGTTCGCTGGCGACGGCTCGATTTCCGAGGGACCTGTCTTACACCAAGATCAGGGACATGCGAGGGGTTGGGTGGGAGCACAGGGTGCTGACGACCCAAGGCGCCGCTCAGCTGAGCGTCCCGGGGAAGACACCACATGCCGCTTCAAGCACGGAGGACGTCTGCATTTCGCTACCTCCACTCGAGCGAAGGTAGTTGCCCCCTTCAGTGCCGTGGTCACCATGGACCTTCCTGACGTCGTCCAACCCTCCACTTATGACATCGACGTGGTTGCGACGTTCACACACGTTGTCAGCACATCGTTCTCAGCTGAACCTGGCCTTTCGCGCGAGGCCCTCGAGAGTCGGATCGACGAAGAGTTTCCACATCTGGGGTTCCAACGAGGGATGCTGACCGATCTCACGTGGGAGCTGGATGACTTCAGCGAACGGCCGGGACTCAAGTATCGGATTCAGCCTCAAGAAGATGATCCAGAAGAACCCCGACCTCGAGTGGTGAGAGATCCTTGAGGTCGCTCCGGAAGTTCACCTGGAATTGGGTTCTGCGACTTCGGGTTCGTCGTTCGACCTCTTCAAGGGGCAGGAGTACCGCGAATGGTCGGCCGTAGTCGTTCTGCGAGTTCAACACAACGAAGGCAAAGAGATAGCGGTTGCCCAGGGCCTTGGCCATCTCGTACTCGCGCTCAGTCGCCCCGAAGAAGAACCCGTTGAGCTGAGAGTTCCGGATCGGTTTCCGTGTTGTCTTCATCTCGATGAGCCGCAATTGCGGGAAAGCCTCGTCAATATTCGACACCGTGATTGGGCCTCGGATGTCATTCGTCATGACGGCATCAAAGGTCTGCGTACCGAACGCTCCAATCACACCTATCAGCTCAAGAATTCGGCGTTTCGTTGGTGTGTCCACCCATTGGATGCGCCGATCTGCAAGGAGAAAGGCCAAGCCGCTGTTTTCGGTGCGCTTGTTGGTGCCGCTCTTGGTGAATTTGGACTCGAGACTCTCCGGATCCATATGGGCGGATGATCGCCGAGGAGGCCGAGAGGATCAAGATCTAGCTGGCGGCCCGGAACCGCTCGTACCGCTCTTCCAGGAGATCAGAACTTGGCCAAGCGGCCCGCTTCCGGGGAAGTTCGATTCGCGCGTTGTGGATCCCCTGAAGAGTGTGCTTCAGGGTTGGCCCGTCTACCTCCTTGAGGACATCGCTTCTAACTTGAACAAGGAAGTCAGGGCGAATTCCAATGACGTCTTGATCAAAGGCTCGGTGGTGTATCGCGCACATCGCCACTCCGTTCGGAACGATGGGCTCGCCTCCATCGGAGTCCTCTCTAATGTGGGCAGCGTCGAGAAGTTCGGGGTGGCGGAGACGGCAAAGGGCGCATTGCGTGCGGTAGGCGACAAGCACACGTTGGCGGAAGACCGGTTGATGCAAACGGCGGCGAACGATGGTCTCGGCATATTGGCGACGGAGCGCCATGTCGGCGGGATGTTGCAAACGCTCCGGAGTTGGCCAGTCGTCACGCATGATCTGGTCAAATGCAAGAACGAATTGAGTTTGGCCCTGCTCTTCAGCGACGAGCCAAACGGGGTAGACAGCCGCAAACAGACCGGCCGCAACCCCGACGAACCAGGCGAGCGGCTTGTGCTGGGTCATTGCAACGCGAAGTGCGACGTTGTCGTGAGCATCGGGGTCTGTTCCGCGCCACTTGTATCTGTAGTAGCCATCAGGACCCTGGTTGTCTTCGTATGGTCTCTCCTCCGGCCGAGCTGCGTAGGTGGTTCGAATCGAGAGTGCGGCTGGAAGGCCGGCTACTACTCGGATTCCCCTCATGTGTTGCAAAAGGGCCAGTTGGTTGCCGTCGAATTCGAAAGCGTTCAGTTCTGCGGTCGTCACACTCCGGAGCCTGCGATCTGAGATGCGATCGAGGTAGGCGAACATCGCTGTCCGGAGTCGCTCATCGAAATCGCCAGCTGGCATGCGCGGAGTATGCCCGAGCAGTTGCTAGTTCGCGAACTCTCCCCGCACACCGAGCAACCTCACCGGCCGATCCAAGTCGAACTTGGCCAACGCTCGCTGAGCTCCCTCCTCGATCGCGCCTTCATCCTCGGTCGGCTCCGCCAACTTCAACGCATGCTGCCGTGTGAAGAACGGCACGAACCGCACCTTCACCGTGACGCGGATCACTTGCCGGCCCTCGGCTCGCACGTCTTCCATCAGCTCATGCGCCAGGCGAGTCACCTCGCGCCTGATCTCCTCGGGGTCCGTCAGATCCTCCTGGAACGTGCGCTCGCGGCCGTGGCCGCGCGCTACGTGCGGCGCATCGCTGACCTCGGCGTCGTCCTCGCCGGTCCCGAGCTGGCGGATCCACGGCCCGGTGTTCGGTCCGAACTCGGCGGCCATCATCGCCTCGTCGGCCGCCGCGAGCTGTTCCACGCGGCGGATCCCCAACGCTTCCAGCTTCCGGCCGGTCTTCACGCCGATACCCCAGAGTGCCGTGACGAGCTGAGGGCCCATGACCTCGTCCCAGTTCGCGCCCGTGAGCACGAACACGCCCCGTGGCTTCGCGAACCCGCTCGCGAGCTTGGCCCGGTGCTTCGAGTCGCCGACGCCGATCGAGCACCAGAGCTTCGTCTGCTCCAGGACACGCGCCTGAACTTCGTGCGCGAGCGCCTCCGGGTCGTCCGCGGTCACGCCCATGAACGCTTCGTCCCAGCCTAGGACCTGCACGACGGCGGGGAAGGAACGAAGCAGGTCCATCACGCCGCTGGACGCCTCCAGGTACGCCGGCGCGTCCACCGGCAGGAACACCGCCTCGGGGACCCGCTTGTACGCGGTCCGCAGCGGCATCGCCGAGCCGACCCCGAACCGGCGCGCGACGTAGTTCGCGGTCGAGACGACCCCGCGTTTGGTCGGGTCGCCGTCGCCGCCGACGACCACGGGCTTGTCGGCGAGCTCGGGATGACGAAGCACCTCGACGGCCGCGATGAACTCGTCGAGGTCAACATGCAGGACCCAGCGCGTCACAAGCTCAGCAGGTCAGGTGCAGCGCGGCCGCGGTGTTCGCGGGATCGAGCTCGGCGAAGCGCGTCACCGCCTGATCCGTCTGCAGGCACTCGACCTCGACGCCTCGCTCTTTCAAGCGGTCGAACACCTCCGGATCCGGCCGCATCCGCTCGTCCGCGCCGGTCCCCACGACCAGGCGCTCGGGGAGCTCGTCGGCCACGTCCTCCAGGTCAACCCAGGCGAGCTCGTGGCCATCCCGCCGCCACCAGTTCTCGACCACGCGGTCGGGTAGGACGATCACGTCGCGCGTGACCTCTCGGCCGTCGACCGTCACTCGACCGAATCGATATCCGGCGATCCGACCCATCCTTACGAGAAGAGACGCCAGACACGACCGCCGTGCGAGAAGTCGTTGCCGAAGGTACCGGTCACGTAGGAGACGGCCCCGAACCGAGTGGCGACACCTGTCCCGTTGAGGTACCTGGACGTCCCGTCCAGCGAGAACATGCCCAGTCGCACGCCACGAGGGCCGAACCGACGGACGAACAGATCGAGTCCCCTGTTGTTAACCGTCCGACGGGTGCCGACCACCCACGTCGCGCCGGACCCGTCGATCGCGATGTTCATCGGCTCCGCGGCATGCGGGTTCTTCTTGTCCCACTGCCGGGACCAGACGAGCGACCCTCCGATCGTGAAGCGACCGAGCCATGCGTCGGTCGGAGGGAATGAGCCCCACCGAACGCTGGAGCCGCGCACACCGGCGGCGACCATGACGGCGTTCCCTCGAGCGGCGACGGTGACCGGAGCCCCGAGGCTGGGCATCGAAACCCTCACCCGATGCGACCAGAGCACGCCACCGCTCGACGTCAGTTTCCAGAGGACCGGCGTGCCGGCGATCTGCGAGGTCTCGTGCAGGATGGGTTTCGTGGCCCCCCAGCCCGCTACGAACATGGTGCCGAACGGTCCCATGGAGATCCCGGTCGCGGCGTCGAACCAGGCGTGCGGGGTCGGCGCTGGCGGCTCGACGTTGGTCCGCCAGGTGGGATGAGCGGTCGGGTCGAGGGCCTGCACGAACCCGTCCTGGTACAGATCGGCGCAGCATCCGTGCTTGAACCCTGTCACGACGATCTGGCCGGCGGTCGCGCTGACGTCGGTGACCGACTCGGCGATGCTGCACGGCCACCCGGGCGTGACGTATCGGTGGACCAGCGTGCCGTTCGGCCGGTTGACCTGAACGAACCAGCCGTTGCCCTCGCACTGCCCCTGCACGACCCCCGTCCAGACCACGTTGCCGTTCGGCATGAGATCGACCGCGACGGCGTTGGTGCTGGCGTGTGGGTCCGGCAACCAGGATCGGCTCCAGAGCGCTCTGCCTGTGGCGGACACCTTCGTGACGAACGCTGCCACGGTGATCGATGTTCGACGGTCGCCGACGATGTAGATCGGACCCTTCGGGGCGGCGGCGACCTCCTTGAGGCGGATCCCTCGGTCGACGTGCCAACCCACGTGGATCGCGGCAGTGGCAGGCTCGGTGAAGGCAACGAGGAGCGCGAGACAGATGGCGGGCACGGTCCAACGGCGCATCGGTCACCCCCGGCGGGTCGGTTGATGCGAGCGTAACCCACGGTGGTCTCGAGGGTTTCCCGGGTGTGGAAAGGACCTGGGCGGGAGCCCAGGTCCTTTCCGGGGGAAGGGCGATGGTGCGGCGGTGGCTTACAGGTCGTAGTACAGCGCGAACTCGTGCGGGTGCGGCCGTAGCCGCACGGCGTCCAGCTCGTGGGTTCGCTTGTACTCGATCCAGGTGTCGATCACGTCCTGCGTGAACACCCCGCCCTCGAGCAGCCACTGGTGGTCGGCCTCGAGCGCGTCCAAGACCTCCTCCAACGAGCCCGGGACCTGCTTCACGTGCGCCTTCTCCTCGGGCGGCAGGTCGTAGAGGTCCTTGTCCATGGGCTCGGGCGGCTCGAGCTTGTTCTTGATGCCGTCGAGACCCGCCAGCAGCATCGCGCTGAACGCGAGGTACGGGTTGCACGTCGGGTCGGGCGTCCGGAACTCCAGTCGCTTCGTTGCGGGGTGCTTGCTGAAGACCGGGATCCGGATGCACGCCGAGCGGTTCCGCTGCGAGTACACGAGGTTGATCGGCGCCTCGTACCCCGGAACCAGCCGGCGGTACGAGTTCGTCGTCGGGTTCGTGAACGCGAGCAGCGAGTTCGCGTGTGCGAGCAGCCCGCCGATGTACCAGCGCGCCATGTCGCTGATCCCCGCGTAGTTGACCTCGTCCCAGAACAGGTTCTCGTCGTCTGCCCACAGTGACTGGTGCGTATGCATACCTGAGCCGTTGTCCATGAACAGCGGCTTCGGCATGAACGTCACGGTCTTGCCCGCGGCGTAGGCCGTGTTCTTGACGATGTACTTGTACTTGAGGACGTTGTCCGCGGTCTTGAGCAACGTGTCGAACCGCATGTCGATCTCGGCCTGGCCGGCCGTGCCGACCTCGTGGTGATGCACCTCGATCTTGATGCCGACCTTCTCGAGGTTCAGGACCATCTCCGAACGGAGGTCCTGGTACTTGTCCATCGGCGGGACGGGGAAGTAGCCCTCCTTGTAGCGAGGCTTGTAGCCGAGGTTCGGCGAGTCGCCGTCCCGCTCGCGGCCCGAGTTCCACACACCTTCGATCGCATCGATGTGGTAGTAGCCCTCGTGCTGGTTCTGATCGAACCGGATCGAGTCGAAGATGTAGAACTCGGCCTCGGGACCCCAGAACGAGGTGTCCGCGATCCCGGTCTGCTTCAGGTACAGCTCCGCCTTCTTCGCGATGTAGCGAGGATCGCGGCTGTACATCTCGCCGGTGACCGGGTCCTTCACGAAGCAGTTGATGTTGATCGTCGCGTGCTTCGTGAACGGATCCATGTACGCGGTGTCCGGATCGGGCACGAGGAGCATGTCCGACTCCTGGATCTCCTGGAAGCCGCGGATCGAGGATCCGTCGAACCCGATCCCTTCCTCGAACACCGATTCCGAAAGCTCGGCCATCGGAACCGAGAAGTGCTGCATCAGCCCTGGCAGGTCGCAGAACCGGAAATCGACGATCTCGGTTCCGGCCTCCTTGGCCATGGTGATGACGTCCTTGGCTGTCGCCACTGTCCCTTCCCCCTTGCTGCTCGACGACCGGCAGAGCGTAGGACGTCGCGGAGCGCCGCCGGTTCCGGTGGCGTTAACTCTTCGTTACGCGCCGATGTTCGACCCCGGACGTGGGGCGGCCCCGGCGCCGTCGGCGCCCGGGGCGCGGCCCCGGGGGGGGGGGGTTGGGGTTACCGGCGCGCACCGGCCCCTCGCGCGGTGCCCTCTCCGAAGCGCCGCACGGTGACCGGTACGAGCCGTCTGAACGGCTGCAGGACCAGGGAACCGAGGGGGATGAGTCCCACGAGGGGGACGAGCACCGAGATCCTCAGCAGTCCGTTCATGGCGAAGTCATCGGCGCCCCGCCCCATGCCGGCGCAGACCCCGTCCGAGTCATTTCCCCCGTGACGCCTCCGTGCTAGGTCTTGCGGTCTCGGGGGAGTGGTAGGCCGAAGGGCCTGTGCGCCAGGCGTTCGCCCGGGCTCAGGCGTCGTCGCTCGCGCGGTAACCCACGCCGCGCACCGTCTGGATCAGCTGCTCATGCTCCGGGCCGAGCTTGGCCCGTAACCGCCGGACGTGGACGTCGACCGTTCGCGTGCCGCCGTAGAAGTCGTACCCCCAGACCTCTCGGAGCAGCCCGGGACGGGTGTAGACGCGGCCACGGTGCTGCGCCAGGAACCGGAGCAGCTCGAACTCCTTGAAGGTCAGATCGAGCGGACGACCGTCGGCGGTGACGCGGTAGGTCTCGGTGTCGAGCGCCAGGGATCCCAGACGCACGACGGCACCGTCGCCGGCGCCTGCCCGGCGACGGAGCATCGCCAGACGGACCGTGAGCTCGGCTTGCGGCGCGCCCGGGAAGACGAACTCGTCCGCGACCTCGTGCCACGGATACCGTTCGAGGTGATCGCGGTCGACGATCACGACAACCGGGAGCCGGGTCTTCCGCTCGCGGAGCTCCGAGAGGACGGACCAGGCCTGGCCCGGGTTCTCGACCGCGTCGACGAAGACCGCGAGGGCGTCGATCTGCAGGACGTGCGTGAGCGACAGGACGGTCAGCGGCTCGTGCTTGAGGTTGACGGAGAGGTCCGCCAGCGCCGGGAGCGCGCGGTCGAGGGAGCGATCGGAAAGCAGTGCCCACACGGCCATCGGGATGTCCTCACGATACCGGGTCGGCACGGTCGCCGGTACGCTTGACCTGCGATGACGATCCAGGTCCGCTTGTTCGCAGCGCTGCGGGAGCTCGCGGGGGCGTCGCGGGTCGAGGGAGCCGGTCGGAGCGCCGGCGAGGTCGCGGACGGCCTCGCGGCCACCTACGGCGAGCGGTTCGCGGCGATCGCCGCCGTGTCCTCGTTCGTGGTGAACGGCGAGCGAGCGGCCCGCGATACGCCGGTCGCCGAGGGCGACGAGGTCGCGATCCTGCCGCCGGTGAGCGGGGGGTGACCGTGCGGCTCTGGCTCCTCCGTCACGCGAAGTCGAGTTGGGACGACCCGGACATGGAGGACGTCGAGCGGCCGCTCGCGCCCCGCGGGGCGCGAGCGGCCGATCGGATGCGCGACTACCTCGACGCCGAGGACATCCGGCCGGAGCTGGTGCTGTGCTCGTCGGCGCTCCGCACGCGCGAGACGCTCGCGCGGATCTTGCCGGGGCTCGGGCCCGAGCTGACCGTCCGGATCGAGCCCTCCGTGTATTCGTTCGACGCCGACGCGCTGCTCCAGCGTCTCCAGCAGCTGCCCGCCGACGTCGGGTCGGTGATGCTGGTGGGCCACAACCCGGCGATGCAGGAGCTCGCTGCCGTCATCGCCGCAGAGGGAGACCGGCTCGACGAGCTCCGGAGAGGCTTCCCCACCGCGGCGTTGGCGGAGCTGGACCTCCGCGTCGGCTCGTGGCGTGAGCTCGCTCCCGGCACGGGACGGCTCACTCGGTTCATCGTTCCGCGCGAGCTCGGCTCGGCGTGAGCACGCCTGTTCGCGTCATCCACCCGCTCCTGCGATACTCCTGGTCCCCATGCGATACCACCGGCTCCTCCTCGTCGTGAACCCGGTCGCGCGCACGGTGTCCAAACCCACGCTGGCGGTCATCGAGAAAGCATTGTCCGCGGACTTCCAATTGGAGGTCGCGGAGACGAAGGGGAAGGGCCACGCGAGCGAGCTCGCCGCCCAGGCCGTCGCCAACGGGATCGACCTCGTCGTGGTGTTCAGCGGCGACGGGACGATCAACG
>Ga0307296_10001867_pt1 | contig 10735 bp, 11 predicted proteins | sample ER_DNA_153_FD_194467 | JGI IMG/M metagenome (GOLD analysis project Ga0307296, IMG submission 194467) | Bulk soil microbial communities from the East River watershed near Crested Butte, Colorado, United States - ER_DNA_153 | ecosystem: Environmental > Terrestrial > Soil > Floodplain | place... | reverse complement strand
GCGGACGTTTCCCCGGAGGTTCGCGCCGCCTACACGGCGTCGGTGCCGGCTGGCCGAATGGGCACGGTCGAGGAGATCGCACGTGCCGTGAGCTTCTTCGCCTCCCCCGGCGCCGGTTTCATCACCGGACAGCGGCTCGTCGTCGATGGAGGGCGGGCGCTCGGGGCTGAGTGAGCGAGGCGAGCGTCTTCTGAGGCTGGTGCTATCCTGTCTGAACCACATTTCCCCAGCTGGAGAAATGGGCGCGCGGCGCCCATTTTTTGCGAAAAGGCACAGAAAACATGACCCAGGTTCACGAGAGAGAACGCCAGCTTCACCTTGAGGTCGCCGAGACCGTCCAGGACCGGCTGCCCGACGTCGACGTGCTCGCCGTCGAGCTCGCCGGCCCCGAGCGGGTCTGCGTCTACATCGACCACCCCGCGGGGGTCGACCACGCGCTCTGCGAGAAGGTCACCGATGCGCTCCGGGGCTACCTCGATCGGTACTCGCTCGAGGTCTCGTCGCCGGGCTTCGAGCGGCCGCTGCGGACGCGCGACCACTTCGCGGTCGCCGTCGGGCGCACGGTTTCCGTGCGGACGGCCATCGAGGTCTCCGGGCGCAAACGCTTCCGCGGCGAGGTCGTGGAAGCTGGGGACGAGCAGGCGACCATCGAGGTCGGCAACGAAAGATTTGGAGTTCCGTACGACGCGATCGTGCGCGGGAACCTGATCGAGGAGAGGCGGTAAGGATGAGTAGAGAAATTCTCGAGGCGGTCAGGCAGATCGAGCGCGAGAAGGGCATCGAGGACGACGTCCTCGTGCGCGCGCTCGAGGATGCGCTGCTCGCCGCGTACAAGAAGACTCCGGGCGCTGCCCGGCACGCGACGGTCGAGCTCGACTCGGGAGGGGACTTCCGCGTCTGGTCCGTCGCGCTCCCGCCCGACATCGAGGAGCGGCTGATGGACGAGGCGCGCGAGCGCGCGATCACCGAGCTCGAGGCCGCTGAGATCGAGAACGGCGAGCGCTCCCACACGCTGGTCACGGATGACGACCTCGTGATCGACTGGTCCGAGGTTCCCGACGACCAGGTGAAGCGCGCAGACGTCACCCCCGAGAACTTCGGGCGCATCGCCGCGCAGACCGCGAAGCAGGTCATCCTGCAGCGGATCCGCGAGGCCGAGCGCGAGATGATGTACGACGAGTACGTCGACCGGGTCAGCGAGGTCGTGACGGGCATCGTCCAACAGGCGGGCGACCGCAACAACGTCCTCGTCGACCTCGGCAAGGTCGAGGCGCTCCTGCCGCGCTCAGAGCAGGTGGACGGCGAGCGTTACGAGCAGGGCAGCCGGATCAAGGCCGTCATCACCGAGGTGCGCTCGGGCACGAAGGGCCCGCAAGTCATCCTCTCCCGGCGCGACCCGGAACTGATCAAGACGCTCTTCGAGCTCGAGGTGCCGGAGATCGCAGACGGTCTCGTGGAGATCCGCGGCGTCGCCCGCGAGCCCGGCTACCGCTCGAAGATCGCGGTCGAGTCGCATGTGCAGGGAGTCGACCCCGTCGGCGCCTGCGTCGGCCCGCGAGGGTCCCGCGTGCGCATGGTCGTCTCCGAGCTCCGCGGCGAGAAGATCGACATCATCCCCTGGAACCAGGAGCCGGCGCGCTTCGTCGCCAAGGCACTCTCACCGGCCCGCGTGCGCGAGGTGCTCGTCGACGACGAGTCGAGTGAGGCCACGGTCGTCGTCCCCGACGATCAGCTGTCGCTCGCCATCGGCAAGGAGGGCCTGAACGCCCGCCTGGCCGCGCGGCTGACCGGCTGGAAGATCGACATCCAGTCGGAGACCGAGTTCGCGCGCGCCGAGGCCGACGCGGCCTTCGGCGGCCAGGAGGAGGAATTCTCAGGCCGCTGCGTTGCGCTGCTCTCGACCGGCAAGCGCTGCCCGAACACCGCGCTGCCGGGATCCCACTACTGCGGCATCTCGGCCCACCGCGAGATCGCCGAGCGCGAAGCCGCGGGCGAGGACGTCTCCGCCGAGATCGTGCAGCCCGCTCAGCCCGATGCCGATGAGCCGGAGGAGGGCGAGACTCCCGCGGAAGGCGACGCCATCGAGGAGCCGGCCGCGACCGCTGCCCGGCCGGCCGAGGAGTCGGCCGCTGAGGCCGCTCCGGCGACAGAGACCCAGGAGGAGACGACCCCTGCTGAATGAGCGAGCCCGAGAGGACGTGCGTCGGCTGCGGGCGCAAAGCTCCGCAGCGCGAGTTGGTGCGCTTCGTCGCACCGGACGGGATGCTTCGGCTGGACCGGGAGAGGCGCTCACCGGGCCGCGGAGCGTACGTGCACGCGCGGCTCTCCTGCTTCGAGCGAGCGGCCGACCGGCGGGCGTTCTCGCGCACCTTGCGGCGGACCGTCAGAATTCCGGAAAATCTCGTCTCCGAATTGGAAGCGCGCTGAACAATGGCTGATCGACAGAGACCACTGAGGCCGCGGAGCGGCGCCACGGGCGGCCGGCGGAAGCGCCGGGTCGTCATCGACTCCCAGGCCAACCGGCCGCGCCAGGATTCGCGCACCGCGCGTGAGACGCCGAAGCCGCGCCAGGAGCAGCCGGCGCCGGTTCAGCCGAGCGGGCCCGTGAGCGTCAACTCGGGCGCGACGGTGAAGGAGCTCTCGGCGGCTCTCGGCACCCCGGTGCCTCAGATCATCAAGATCATGATGGACGTCGGGGAGATGGTCACGATCACCCAGTCGCTCGGCGACGAGGCGATCGAGCTCATCGCCACTCAGCTTGAGCGCAAGGTCGAGATCAAGCACGCCGACGAGGAGGATCTCGAGCCCGAGATCTTCGAGGACGCGCCCGAGGATCTCGTCGCGCGCCCGCCGGTCGTGACGATCATGGGCCACGTCGACCACGGGAAGACGACGCTGCTCGACGCCATCCGCGAGTCGGCGGTCGTCGAGACCGAGGCCGGCGGTATCACCCAGCACATCGGCGCCTACCAGGTCGACCACAACGGCCGCCGCGTCACGTTCCTCGATACGCCCGGGCACGAGGCCTTCACCGCTCTCCGCGCACGCGGGGCGAAGGTGACGGACATCGCCGTCCTCGTCGTCGCCGCGGACGACGGCGTCATGCCCCAGACGATCGAGTCGATCAACCACGCCCGCGCGGCCGAGGTTCCGATCGTCGTCGCCGTGAACAAGATCGACCGTCCCGATGCGAACCCGACGCGGGTGCGGCAGGAGCTCGTCGCGCACGACCTCCAGCCGGAGGAGTGGGGCGGGACGACCCAGTACGCCGACGTCTCGGCGAAGGAGAAGCAGGGGCTCGTCGACCTGGTCGAGAAGGTTCTCCTCGTCGCCGACGCCGAGCTCGAGCTGACCGCGAATCCGAAGGCTGAGGCCTCGGGCCCGATCATCGAGAGCCGGCTCGACATCGGCCGTGGGCCCGTGGCGACCATGCTCGTCTCGCGCGGAACGCTGCACGTCGGCGACGGCATCGTCGCCGGCGACGCCTGGGGCAAGGTGCGCGCGCTCCACGACTACCGCGGCGAGAAGGTCAAGGGCGCGGGCCCGGGCACCCCGGTCGAGATTCTCGGCTTCGACAAGCCGCCGGCGGCCGGCGAGCACGGACGAGTGGTCGAGAACGAGCGCTCGGCCCGCCACCTCGCAGGCCTCCGCGCACAGCGCGTCCGCGCGGAGCAGCTGGCCCGCGGGTCGAAGAAGGGCATCTCGCTCGAGGATCTCTTCACGCGCATCGGCGAGGGCAGCGTCCAAGAGCTCAACGTCATCATTAAGGGCGACGTGCAGGGCTCGGTCGAGGCCGTTGTCAGCGAGCTAGCCAAGATCAAGCATCCCGAGGTGGCGGTCAACGTCATCCACACGGGCATCGGGGCGATCACCGAGAGCGACGTCATGCTCGCATCGGCCTCGAACGCGATCGTCGCCGGCTTCAACGTGCGGCCGAACGCGGAGGCGCGATCGCTTGCCGAGCGCGACGGTGTCGACCTGCGCACCTACCGCGTCATCTACCAGCTGACCGAGGACATCCAGCAGGCGCTCGTCGGCATGCTCGCGCCTGAGCAGGTGGAGGAGTCCCTCGGCGAGGCCGAGGTGCGGGCGCTCTTCCGCGCCTCTCGCCTGGGCGTGATCGCGGGCTGCATGGTCACCCGAGGAGTCATCAAGCGCAACTCTCAGATCCGCGTGGTCCGCGACGGCGCCGTCGTCTACGAGACGACGATCGCGAGCCTGAAGCGCTTCAAGGACGACGTGCGCGAGGTGCAGGAAGGCTTCGAGTGCGGGATTCTCCTCGAGAACTTCAACGACGTGAAGGAAGGCGACGTGCTCGAGGCCTACGAGACGCGCCAGATCGAGCGCACCGACCTCGAGGTCACCGGCGGAAACGGTGGCCCGCCCGCTCCCGAAGAGCCCGCCGAAGAAGGCTGAGCGTGGGCGCCGGCTACGTCGGCATCCTCTCGGTCGAGCTCCACTTCCCCGAAAATCACTCCCTGAAGGGAAAGCGGAAGGAGCTCCTGTCGGTCAAGGCGCAGCTCCAGCGGCGTTTCGGGGCGTCGGTAGCCGAGGTCGACCACCACGAGGTCTGGCAGCGGGCTCGCTTGACGCTCGCCTGTGTCTCGCGCGGCCACAAGGAGCTGCAGGAGCTCCTCGACGGCGCCGAGCGGTATCTCGCCGGTCAGGCCTTCGAGCTCGGGCCCGTTGAGCGGGAGGTCGTGACACTCAGTGACTGACCGGATGCGGCGGGTCAACGAAGCGCTGCGCGAGGTGCTCTCGGAAGGCATCGGAGCGCTCAAGGATCCCCGCATCGGTTTCGTCACGGTGACAGGTGTCTCCACGAGCCGAGACCTGCGCCAGGCGACGGTTCACGTGAGCGTGCTCGGCTCGAGGCGAAAGCAAGAGGCCACGATCGCCGGCCTGCAGTCGTCGCACGGGGTCCTCCAGGAGCTCGTGAACAAGGAGCTCCATCTCAAGCGAACTCCACAATTGACCTTCCAGTACGATCCGACGGTGGAGAGGGGGGTGCGCCTCTCCCGGCTCATCGATGAGCTCAACGCAGACGAACACGACTGAAGCGGCCGAACTGGCCGAGGTCGCAGCGGCGATCCGCAGTCACGACCGCTTCCTCGTCACGACCCACGAGAACCCGGACGGCGACGCCCTCGGGTCGCTGCTCGCGATGACGCTCGCGCTCCGCAAGCTCGACAAGGACGCCGTTATGTACCTCTTCGGCGAGGTTCCGATCCCGAACGAGTACGAGTTCATGCAGTTCGCCGGGCTCGTGCGCGGGTCGAATCCGGACACGTCGGACCGGGTCGTCATTGCGGTCGATTGCGCGAACGAACGGCGGCTCGGCCCCGAGTCGGGTCTGCTCGAGAACGCGGCGCTCGTGATCGACATCGACCACCACCACGACAACTCGCGCTTCGGCAAGCCGAACCTGATCGTCGGCGACGCCTCGTCGACCGGCGAGATCCTCCGGGACGTGTTCCGCGAGCTCGGGGTCGAGCTCACCCCTGACATCGCCGAGGCGCTCTACATTGCCGTCGTCACCGACACCGGCCGCTTCCAGTACGCGAACACGAGCGCCAAGGCGCTCCGGCTCGCGGCGGAGCTCGTCGAGGCCGGAGCCGACGTCCACCGCGTGTTTCAGGGCGTCTACGAGAACGTGGCGTTCGCGAAGCTCAAGCTCGTCGCGCGAGCGCTCGAGAACGCGCAGGTCTTCGAGGGCGGCCGCGTGATCGTCTCCCACCTCGAGCGCGAGGACTTCTTCGCTGCCGGCGCCGAGGAACCCTACTCCGAAGGGATCATCGACTACCTCCGCGCGGTCGAGGGCGCCGAGATCGCCGCGCTGATCCGCGAGCCGCCGACCCAGAACGGCCCGACTCGACGCGTGAGCCTACGGACGACGGCTGAGGATCTCGACGTGTCGGCGATCGCCCGGAAGAGCGGGGGAGGGGGCCATCGCCAGGCCGCCGGCTTCTCGAGCGAGTCGTCCGTCGAGGAGATCACGGAGTTCATCCGGCGGGAGTTTCTCGCGCAGGTGAACGGCACGAACCCCGGATAGGTTGCCCTCCATGCAGGGGCTCGTCTTGGTCGACAAGCCTGTTGGCCCGTCTTCGTTCGCCGTCGTCAAGCGCCTGCGGTCGCGCTACGGCGTCAAGGCGGGGCACGCCGGCACACTCGACCCGCTGGCGAGCGGCCTGCTGCTCGTCCTCCTGGGGCCGGCGACGCGCCTGGCCCGCTACCTCGTCGGGCTCGACAAGCGCTACGAGACGGAGATTCGGCTCGGCCTGAGGACGACGACCGGCGACGGCGAGGGTGAGGTCGTGGAGGAGACTCCACTGCCCAAGCTGGAGGAGATCGAGGCGCTGGAGGGGGAGATCGAGCTCCGCGTGCCGCAGGCCTCCGCGGTCAAGATCGAGGGCGAGCGCGCGTACCGGTTACAGCGGCGCGGAGTCGCCGTCGAGATGCCGACGCGGCGCTCGACGATCCGCACCCTGCGCGTCGTCCGCTTCGCGCCGCCCCTGCTCGAGCTCGACGTGACGGTTTCGAGCGGCACCTACATCCGTGCGCTCGCCGACCATCTCGGCGGCCACTGCCGGACGATCCGCAGAACGGCGGTCGGGCCTTTCCGCGTCGAGGACGCCGACGAGGAGACGGTCCTCGCTCCGCTCGCGGCGCTCGTGACGCTTCCGGAGCGGCCCCTGGACGGGACGGAGGCGGGCCGCATTCGTCAGGGCCGCCCTGTCCCGGGAAGCGAGGAAGGGCCCGTTGCCCTGCACTTCGCGGGACAGCTCGTTGCCGTCGCGCGCGGCGACGGCGACGAGCTTCGCCCCGAAACCGTGTTCCCGCCTGCATGAGGCTTCTCCGGGGGGCGGATTTCCGCAACCTCTGGCTCGGGCAGACGGTGTCGCTTTTCGGCGACCAGGTGACGCTGATCGCGCTGCCGCTCGCAGCTGTGCTCATTCTCGACGCGAGCGCGGCCGAGATGGGCTATCTGACCGCCGCGGCGCTCGTCCCGCATCTCCTCTTCTCGCTGCCCGCGGGGGCCTGGCTCGAGCGCGTCGAGCGGCGCCGCTGGCTGATGATCGCCTCCGACCTGACGAGAGCCGGGCTCCTCGCCAGCATCCCCGTCTCGTACGCCGTCGACGCTCTCACCTTCGCGCAGCTCTACGCGGTCGCGTTCCTCACGGGCACGCTCGCGGTCGTCTTCGACATCTCCTACATGACGCTGTATGTCGCCGTCACGAAGCGCGAGGACTACGTCGAGGCGAACTCGCTTCTGAACGGCAGCCGGGCCTTCTCCTACGTCGCCGGGCCCAGCCTCGGCGGCATCCTCGTCCAGCTCCTTAGTGCGCCTGCGGCGCTCCTCGCCGACGCGTTTTCCTTCATCGGGTCTGCGCTCTTCCTGACGCGCATCCGCGCAAAGGAGCCTCCTCTCGAGCCCGCTCTGGGCGGGATGTGGGCCCAGGTGAAGGAGGGGATGAGCTTCATGTTCCGGCACAGCATCCTGCGCCCATCGCTGATCTCCGTGGCGATCCTGAACTTCTTCAACTTCGTCTTCGCTGCCCTCTTCATCCTCTATGCGACCCGGGAATTACACGTCCGGTCGGGCACGCTCGGGATCGTGCTCGGCGCGGGTGCGTTCGGGGGCCTTCTCGGCGCAGCCGTGGCCGGTCGCCTCGGCCGGCGCATCGGAATCGGCCCCAGCTATGTGCTCGGGATGGTGCTTTTCCCAGCGCCGCTCTTACTCGTTCCCTTGGCGGGCGGAACGAAGGCCGTTGTGCTGGCGATGCTCTTCACGGCGGAGTTTCTCTCTGGAGTCGGCGTCATGATTCTCGACATCAACGCTGGCGCGATCATCACCGCTTTCACGCCGCACCGGCTGCGCTCCCGGGCCACCGGAGCGTTGCGCTTCGTCAATTACGGCGTGCGCCCGCTCGGGGCGCTCGCGGGCGGCGCGCTCGGCTCTGCCTTCGGCCTGCGGCCGACCCTTTGGTTCGCCGCCGCTGCGGGTCTTCTCGGAGTCCTGTGGCTCATTCCTTCGCCGGTTCCGCGTCTGCTCGAGCTTCCGGAGGAGGAGCCGGCGTGAGGGTCGTCCATGCTCCGGCAGAGCTCGAGCCGAAGGACCGAGCGGTCGCGATCGGCACCTTCGACGGCGTCCATCGCGGGCACCGGGCCGCCATCGAGGCGACGAAGGAAGCGGGGCTGCGCTCGACCGTCGTGACCTTCGATCCCCATCCGCGGCTCGTGCTCGGCTACGACGTGCAACTGCTCTCGACGCTCGAGCGTCGCGTCGAGTTGATCGGGGAGCTCGACCCGGACGAGCTGCTCCTCCTCGAGTTCACGCGTGAGCTCTCGCAGCTCGAGCCGGAGGAGTTCGTCGCCGAGGTGCTCGCGCCGATCGGGACGAAGGAAGTCGTCGCGGCCGAGACCTTCCGCTTCGGGCGCGGGCGCAAGGGGGACGTCGAGCTCCTGCGGCGGCTGGGCATCGAGGTGCGGGAGGTGCTGCAGGTCGAGGGCGTCTCGTCCAGTCGCATCCGCGAGCTGCTCGCAGAAGGTGACATGCGCGGGGCTGCGGCCCTGCTGGGGCGCCCGCCCGAGCTCGAAGGAGTCGTCGTCTCCGGCGACCAGCGCGGCGGGACGCTCGGCTTCCCGACGGCGAATCTCGCGGTCGAGCCGCATCTCCTCGTCCCGGCCTACGGGATCTACGCGGGGGCCGCGTTTGGCGGGCGGGCGGCGATCTCGATCGGCGTCAACCCGCACTACGGAGGAAGCGAGCGGCGCATCGAGGCTTTCCTCCTCGACTTCGAAGGCGATCTCTACGGCCGGAAGCTGCGCATTGAGCTCTGGGACCGGCTTCGCGACGAGCGGGCCTTCGAGAGCGAGGACGACCTGGTGCGCCAGATCGCACTCGACGTCGACGCGACGCGCCAAGCGTCGCGGCCGAGTTAGCGCAAGTTTTTGGGGGCTTTCGGCGTCTTTCTAAATACGTGACCTGGCTTCAGCTTGTTTCCTCGATCCGGTGCCTCGCGTGCGGCACGGTCTATCCCAAGCCGGCCGCTGTCGGGACGGCCGAATCGAACCCGGGTTGTCCGCACTGTGGCTACGTCGGCTGGGCGCCGGCGGATGAGGACGAGGACTACGAGGTCATGGAAGCGCCAGAGCTGCTCCACTCCGACGGGGATCGGCCGCGCCTCCGTTTCTGGCGAGCAAGCTGACCCCGCCGAAGTAGTGGTGGAGGGCGCTGAAGCGCCTGACGTCGTAGCCCGCATCCTCGAGTGCAACCAGCACCTCCTCGTCGAAGCCGGGCTCGATCCGGACGATCTCGCCCGCGGAGTGGAGGCGGGGGCGGTCGATCGCGGGCTGCGGCTCCAGTCCTTCATCGAGGATGCCGCTCAGGACCTGGACGAGAGCGGGGCGAAGGCGCGTCCCGCCGGCTGCCCCGGCGGCGATCGCGAGGCCGTTCGAGTCCACGAGGAGGGTGGGGGACATCATGCTTTCCATGCGTGAGCCGGCCTCGAGCGGGCCCACCCGCAGGTCGACCTCGCCGAGCATGCTGTTGAGGTGGACGTCGAGGCCCGGCAGGAAGTCGCCCGAGCCGAGGCCGAGGCTCGTCGTCACGACGCACGCGTTTCCGTCGGGGTCGACCGTGACGAGGTTCGTCGTGTCGCCGATCTGCTCTCCCTGCCCGCTGTAAGGCGGCGCGTCGAGGACGCCGGCGAGCGTGAGTGCGCGCTCGGCGGCCGGCTTCCCGCGAAGCGTCGGGAGCGCCGAAAGCGTCGTCACGAGCTGGGATAGCCCGCCGCGGGTGAGGACTCGGCAGCCCAGGTATTCGGTCTCCACGGGCTCGAGCCAAAAGGGCGTGTAGTCCTCGAGGTCGGCCCGCGACAGCGGACCCTCTCGTTCGTGCATGAGCGCGACGAGGGTTTCCGCGACGGTGCCGTCGTAGAAGGTGCGGGCGCCTTCGTCTCGCAGCAGCTCGAGGGCGTTTGCGAGCCCCGGCTGCTCGAGGCGGTCGCCGGCCTGGAGGAGCTCTCCGCCCGGCGCGTAGATCCGCGCTCCTTCCCGCAGTGTCATGACGGGAGCCAGCATCGCCAGGCACTCCGCGTGGGCCCTCGGCATCTCGACGCCGGAGCGCGCGAGCTCGAGCGCCGGCTCGACGAGCCTCGCCCAGGGAAGCCGGCCCTGCGCTCGCCAGAGCTCGTCGAGGCCTGCGGGGACGCCCGGAACCGCACACGAGGCGATCCCGACCTGGTAATGGACGATCTCGTCCCCGAACGGGACGCCGACGTCCTCCAGGGCCGTGACGGCCCGGTCGGGATGGACGGCTGGAACCGTGACGAAAAAGTCGAGGAGGCGAGCCTCGCCCGTCGCTCCGCCGAACCAGATCGCATGCCCGCCTCCGGCGAGCCCGGTCATGACGGTCTCGGCGACGCAGGAGGCAAGGGACGCGGCGACGGCTGCGTCTGCCGCCGACCCGCCGTCCTCGAGAACGCGCAAACCCGCTTCGGCAGTGGCGGGATGACCTGCTGCGATGCCCGCGGATGGACTGGAGGTGGGAGTGCCCGTCAACCTAGCTTTGGATCGGGGATTGGCGCGGATGCCGTGAAGATTCGACGCGTAGCGTGTTTGCTAGCCTACGGCGAATGGCTCTCACCAACGAAGCCAAGCGAGAAGTCGTCGCCGGGCACGGAAAGAACGATGCGGACACGGGCTCGTCCCAGGTCCAGATCGCCCTTCTCTC
>Ga0307296_10001865_pt1 | contig 10737 bp, 7 predicted proteins | sample ER_DNA_153_FD_194467 | JGI IMG/M metagenome (GOLD analysis project Ga0307296, IMG submission 194467) | Bulk soil microbial communities from the East River watershed near Crested Butte, Colorado, United States - ER_DNA_153 | ecosystem: Environmental > Terrestrial > Soil > Floodplain | place: USA... | reverse complement strand
CAGGTGTAGCCGCAGGCGATCAGCTCGGCGGTGACCTGCTCGGCGCCGTCGAAGTCGACGACCACGCTGCCGCCCCGCCGTTGCGGGTCGGCGGGGCCGCGGACCTGGGCGTCCTGGGCCTGGAACCCCTCCAGGAGGCGGGCGACCTGGCGCCGGGACTTGGCCCGGATGGCGTCGACGCCGGCCTCGGCCACGATCCGGTAGCCCTCGGCGGCCATGACGTGGGCGGCGACGTTCGGGGTGCCGGTGACGAACCGGCCGGCCCCGGCGGCGAAGGCGATCGGGCTGGGCTCGAAGGCGAACGGGGCCTGGTGGCCGAACCAGCCGACCAGCCGCGGGGCCAGGGTCGCGGCCACCTCCGGCCGGGCGTACAGGTAGCCGGTGCCGGGGCCGCCGAGCAGCCACTTGACCGAGCCGCCGACCAGCAGGTCGACCCCGAGGGCGCCGACGTCGATCGGGACCGTCCCGGCCGACTGGTAGGTGTCGAGCAGGACCAGCGCCCCCACCTCATGGGCCCGGGCGGCGACGGCGGCCGCGTCCAGCAGGGCCGAGGAGCGGAAGGCCACATGGGTCACGGCGACCAGCGCGGTGTGCTCGTCGATGGCCTCCAGCAGCCGGTCGAGGTCGACGGTCAGGTCGCGGGAGGGGACGGCCTCGACCTTGGCCCCGAGCGTCTCCTGGGCCCGGTACAGGTAGTCGCAGGTCGGGAACTCGAGGTCGGTGGTGACCAGCCGGCTGCGCTCACCCGACCAGTCGAGACACGACAGCACCTGCCCGGCCAGGACCGACACGTTGGGCCCGAGGGCGATCGACCCCGGCGGGGCCCCGAACAGGTCCTCCAGCAGGGCGGCGGTCGCCCGGATCTGCTCCAGCCAGCCCGTCCAGGCCACCACCCCGTCGGTGGCCCACTCGGCCGCGAACCGGGCCAGGGCGTCGGGCACCGTGTCCGGCATCGGGCCCAGGGTGTGGGCGGCGAAATACGGGCCGCGGCCCAGTGTCGGGAACCGGTCACGGTAGGCGAGCAGCTCGTCCGCCACGGCCACCTCCTCTGGTGGGTCGGCCCGGCCGTCCCATGGTCCCACTACCGTATGCTCCGGCACACCGACCGCACATCCCTCACCCCAAGGACGCAGCGTGGACCTGAAGCTCGAAGTCGTCCCCATCCCCGTCTCCGACGTCGACGCGGCCAAGGCCTTCTACACCGGGCAGGTCGGCTTCAACCTGGACCACGACGCCAGGCCCACCCCGGGGATGCGGGTCGTGCAGATGACCCCGCCCGGCTCGGCCTGCTCGGTGGTGATCGGCGAGGGCCTGCCCCTGGGCGAGCCCGGCTCGGTCAAAGGCGTGCAGCTGGTCGTCGAGGACATCGACGCCGTCCGCGAGCAGCTCGCCGGCCGCGGCGTCGGCGTCAGCGAGGTCCAGCAGCTGGGGCCGGAGGGCACGCCCGGCTCGCGGTTCGTGTTCTTCGACGACCCGGACGGCAACACCTGGGCCGTGCAGGAGCTGAAGCGCTGATCAGTCGCGGACCTGGCGGCGGGCATACAGGGTCAGGCAGCCGGCCAGGGCGAGCGCGAAGGCCAGGGTGACGACCAGGGCGGCCCGGGCCACCGGGGTGGTGCCCTGGCCGGCCAGGCGGGCCGCCGAGGCATAGACCGTCCAGCCGGCCGCCGGGGCCCACTGGGGGGCGAGGACGAGCTCGCCGAGGAGGCCGTAGGCGAGCAGGGCGACCACCCCGGCCAGGGCGCCCCGCAGGACCAGGGCGCAGGCCGCGCCCAGCAGCCCGTAGACCAGGGTGGCGGCCAGCGCGGCGGCCAGGGCGGCCCAGTGGGCGGGGGCGTTCCAGGCCACCCCGGCGACGATCCCGCCGCCCGCCTGCAGCAGGGCCGCGGCCGTGACCACGAGCAGGCTCAGGACCGCCCACCAGGCCAGGGCCAGGACGGCGGCCACGGCCAGCTGGTAGCCGGCGAACCGCAGCCGCCGCGGGTCGCGGGCCAGCAGGGCCCGCTCGGCCGCCCAGGCGAACTCGGCCCCGACCACGGCCGCGACCAGCACCCCGAAGACCAGCCCGCCGGGCACGGCCGTCACCCGCAGGCCGCCGAGGACCAGGTCGTCGCCGGCCCCGGCCAGCTCCTCGGCGCCGACCGCGCCCAGCAGCTCGGCCCCGAGCACGGCGATCGCCTGGAGCGCGAACGCAGCCGCCACCACCGGCCTGCGGGCCAGCTCACCGGCCCGCAGCCGGACCACCCCGGCAAAGGGGTGCCGGCGCCGTTCCGCCCGGTGCCGCGGGCCCCCGACGGCCACCGCCCCCGCGACCCGCTGCCGCCTCATCGGACAGCCTCGACCCTCGGTCCCCGGTCGACCGGGGGCTGGGGTGGGTCGGGGGCCAGGCCGCCGGTCACCTCGGCGTACGCCAGCTCCAGGGTGGGGGAGCGGCGCAGGTCGGACGGGAAGACCCCGGCGGCGGCCAGGGCCCGGGCGATGACGCTGCCGTCGGGCCGGCCGACCTGGTACGGGGAGCCCGTCTCGACCAGCACCCTGCCGTTGTCGCCGTCCCGCCAGCAGATCAGGCGCAGCGCCCGCAGCGCCGACAGGGCCGCCTCGGGGTCGCTGACGGTGATCTCGAACCGGCCGGCGGCCGGGCCCAGCTCGGTCGGCGGGCCCTCGGCGGCGAGCCGCCCGGCCGCCATCAGCCCGACCCGGGTGCAGAGCCGCTCGGCGTCGTCCAGCTGGTGGCTGGACAGCAGCGCCGTCCCGCCCCTGGCCACGTGGTCGGTCAGCAGGTCGTTGACCCGGCGGCGGTGGCCCGGGTCGAGCCCGACCGTCGGCTCGTCCAGCACCAGCAGGTCGGGCGGCCCGACCAGGGCGGCCGCGGTGGCCAGGACCTGGCGCATACCCGAGGAGTAGGTGGCTGTCGTCCGGTCGGTCATGCGGCCCAGCCCGAGCAGGCCGGCCACCCGGTCGACCTCGCTGTCGGGGGCGTCGGCCCAACGGGCGATCAGGACCAGGTACTCGCGGCCGGTGAGCCGCGGGGACAGGGCCGGGGCCTCGATCAGGCTGCCGACCCGCCGCGGTCGCGCCCCGGCCGCCGACCACGGGTCGCGGCCGAGCAGCCGGACCTGGCCGGCGTCGGCCTTGAGCAGCCCGAGGGCGACCCGCAGGGCGGTCGTCTTGCCGGCCCCGTTGGGCCCGATCAGCCCGTACAGCTCGCCCTCGTCGACGCGCAGGTCGAGGCCGGCGAGCACCATGGTTCGCCCAAAGCGCCGGTACACGCCGCTGAGCTCGACCGCCGCCGCCGTCGCCGGCCTCCTTTGCTCGCCGTGGTTGCGCGCGCAATTGAACACCACAGACGCGCCGGATCGGGCATCTGGAGGCTGGCCTGGCCGCCCGCCCCGGGGTACAAACCCTGACATGACGTCGTCGCGGCCGGAGGCCGTCCTGGCCGCGCTGGCCGCCGGGATCCTCGGGGAGGCCTACGACCCGGCCGTGCCCGGCCGGATGCTGGACATCCTTGGCCGGACGGCCAGCCGGCGCGACCGCGACCAGCTCCTGGGGCTGCTGCGGGCGCTCGACACCCGGGCCGGGGCGCTGCTGCTCACCGGCCGCCCGGCCCCACTGTCGGGCGCCAGCGCGGCCGCGGCCGAGGCGGTCGTCCAGCGCTGGGCCAAGGGGCTGGCGCCACAGCGGCGGCTGGCCGCCGCGCTCGGCCCGCTGGCCCTGCTGGCCGCCTACGCCTGGCCCGGTCCGGCCCGCGACGCCACCGGCTACCCGGGGCCGCTCGGCCCGGCCCCCGACGTGCCCCGGCGCCTGGCCCCGCTGCGCCCCGAGAGCGACCAGGAGCTGACCTGCGACGTGGTCGTGGTCGGGTCGGGGGCCGGCGGCGGGGTGGCCGCGGCCGAGCTGGCCCGGGCCGGCCTTGACGTGGTCGTGCTCGAGAAGGGCGGCTACCTGGCCGAGCGCGACTTCTCCCACCAGGAGGGCGACGCCTACCGCGACCTGTACCTGTACGCCATGACCCTGACCACCGACGACCTGGCCTGCCGGATCGTCGCCGGGTCGGCCCTTGGCGGGGGCACGGTGGTCAACTACTCGACCTCGTTCGCGACCCCGCCGGCGGTCCTGGCCGAGTGGGCCGCCACCTCCGGCGTCGAGGCGTTCGTCTCCGGCGAGGTCGAGGCCGCCCTGGAGGCGGTCGCCGCCCGGCTCGGGGTCACCCAGGACCAGAGCCGCCCTGGAGCCCGCGACCAGCTGCTGGAGCGGGGCCTGGAGCGGCTCGGCTGGCACACCGGCCCCTTGCCCCGCAACGTCCGGGGCTGCCCCCAGGACGCCGGCTGCGGCTGGTGCGCCTTCGGCTGCCGGGCCGGGGCCAAGCAGTCGACCATGGTCACCTACCTGGAGGAGGCGGCGGCGGCCGGGGCCCGGCTGGTCGTGGGGGCCGACGCCCGCCGGGTGCTGGTCGCCGGCGGCCGGGCGGCCGGGGTCGAGGCCCGCACCGCGAGCGGGCACCGGCTGGTCGTCAGGGCCCGGGCGGTGGTGGCCGCCGCCGGGGCCGTCGAGACCCCGGCCCTGCTGCTGCGCTCCGGCCTCGGCGGCCAGGTCGGCCACCACCTGCGCCTGCACCCGGGCACCGCCGCCATGGGGGTGTTCGACGAGCCGGTCCGCTGGTGGGAGGGCACCCTCCAGGCCCGCTGGTCGGCCCAGCTGCGCGACCGCCTCGGGCCGTACGCGCCCGTGTTCGAGACCGTGCCCGTGCACCCGGGGCTGGCCGCGGCCGCCCTGCCCTGGCGGTCGGCCGCCGACCACCGGGCGCTGATGCGGCGGTCGGCCAACCTGTCACTGGTCGGGGTGCTGTGCCGCGACACCGGCGCCGGCCGGGTCCGGGTCGACCGCGACGGCAGCCCCCGGGTCCGCTGGCGGCTCAACGCCGCCGACGAGGCCCGCATGGCCGAGGGCGTCGCCGCCGCCGGGGAGGTGCTGGCCGCCGCCGGGGCCGGCGAGGTGTTCAGCCTCCACCGCCGGCGGCTCGCCTTCCGCCCCGGCGACCCGGCCGCCCACCGGGCCTGGGCCGAGGCGACGCGGCGGGCCGGGTTCGGCGGCGGCCGGGTCACCCTCGTCTCGTACCACCAGATGGGCTCGTGCCGCATCGGCACCGACCCGTCGACCTCGGCCGTCGGCCCCGACCACCAGACCCATGAGCTGGCGGGGCTGTATGTGGCCGACGCCTCGCTGTTCCCGACGGCCAGCGGCGTCAACCCGATGCTGTCGGTGATGGCCCTGGCCCACCGGGCCGCCGGGCTCCTCGCGGCCCGCCTCGCTCGGCGCTAGCAGCTCTCGACCAGCCGGGCCCCGGCGGCCCGCCAGTCGAAGCCGGACGGCCAGCTGGTGGCGGCGCTGACCTTGGCCCCGGCCAGGTGGGCGCCGCGCAGGTCGGCCCCCTGGAACTCGCTGCCGCAGAGCAGCGCCTGCTCCAGGTGGGCCCCGGCCAGCTCGGCGTGCTGGAGGCTGGTCCCGCGGACGTCGGCGCCGCGCAGGTCGGCCCCGGCCAGCCGGGCCCAGCCGAGCCGGGCCCCGCCCAGCAGCGACCCGCTCAGGTCCAGCGGCGGGTCGCCGTCCAGCACCGTCCGGCGGGCCAGCACGGTCACGGCCGCGTTCACGTCGGGCTGGCGGACCTGCAGGGAGGCGTCGGGCCCGACGGGCCCGACGGGCGACCGGTGCGAGGTCGGCCGGACATAGGCGGACAGGATCTCGAACACCTGGACCCGGTCCTGGGACGCCCACCACCCGGCCGGGGCCGGGTCGGCCGTCCCTCCTGACACCTCCGGCGGCAGCCGGTAGGCGCCGCCGGCGGCCAGGGCCGCCCCCGAGGCCCGGGCGGCGACCCGCTCCAGCCCGTAGATGCCGCCAAGGCGGACGTCCAGCTGCTCGCTGCCCAGCTGGTCGAGGGCCTGGGCGAAGCGCTCGCCGGCCTGCTCCTGGCCGGCCACCTCCAGCTGCTGGCGGAGCTGGCGGCGGTCGGTCTCCAGCTGCTGCCAGGTCACCACCACGGCGGCGATCACGGCCACCCCGGCGACCGCCTGGAGCAGCCCGATGCGGACGTCGTTCTGCAGCTTCAGCCGGTCGTCCTCCAGCCGGCCCCTGGCCGCCGGGTCCTCGACTCCTGCCAGCGAGGCCGCCGAGCGGGCCGGCACGAACCAGCGCGGGACCACGAAGACGAACAGGAACAGCACCACCGCCAGGACCCGCGGCCAGTGGTCGACCAGCCACGGCGTGGTCGCCAGCCAGCCGACCACCAGCAGCCCAGCAGCAGCCGACAGCGCCACCAGGCCGCGCCGCCGAGGACGAAACCGTCCGGCCATGTGCCCCCCCAAGCTCTTGAACCGGTCCGGCGGAGTCTCTCACACTCCTCGAACCAGTCGAACGACTCACGTCCCGCGGTGGACGGTCCGGGCACCGCCCCCGTAGGCTCGGCGGACGATGAACCAGCGACTGCGGGCGATCTGCGACCTGTCGATGAGCGCGGTCCGCGAGTACGTCGGCCGCCACGAGTACGACGGCCGGGTCGAGGACCTGTCCCCCGAGGGGGTCCGGGCCGCCCTGGCCCGGGTCGGCGGGCCCGAACCGGAGGCCGACCCGCACGACGAGGCCCAGCTGGCCGCCTTCGAGCGGCTGGTCCGGCTCGAGCTGGGCGAGCTCGAGCTGTACCGGGCCAACCCGCTGTACCACGTGGCCGCCCTCGACGTGTCCTGCTACGACCGCGAGTACGCCCCGGCCGAGCAGCGGGCCGACGCCCGCCGCCGCCACCTGGCCGCCTGGCCGGACGCGGTCGACGCCGCCGTGACCGCCCTCGACCGGGTCGCCGCCCCGGTCGCCGGGGCCCTGCTGCCCGCCGCCAAGGGCCTGACCGCCGAGCTGGACCCTTCAGGGGGCGACCCGGTGGTCGAGCGGGCCCTTGACGCCCACAAGCGGCTGGTCGCCCACCTGGAGGCGGCCGCCGCCGACGGCCACCCCGACACCGCCCTCGGCCGCGACGCGCTGGAGCGGCTGCTCAGCACCGGCGAGGCCCTCGAGGCCGACCTGGGCCGGCTCGAGGAGCGGGCCGACGCCGAGCGGGACCGGCTGCGGGCCATCCTGGACGAGGCCTGCGGGCGGCTGGGGCCGGGCCAGCCCACCGCCGAGGTGGTGGCCGGGCTGCTCGACGACCACCCCGACGCCGGCGGCGTGCTGCGCGAGGCCGAGGCCCTGACCGCCGAGGCGGTCGCCTTCACCCTGGAGCGGGACCTGGTGCCCGGCCTGGACGGCGAGTGCCTGGTGGCGCCGTCGCCCCCGTCGCGCCGGTGGGCCATGGCCATGATGTCCTGGGCCGCCCCCTATGAGCCCGACGCCCCCTCCCGCTACTACATCTCCCCGCCCGAGCCGGGCTGGCCGGCCAGCGAGCAGGACGACTGGCTGAAGGTGTTCAGCCGGACCACCCTGCCCGCCATCACCGTCCACGAGGTCGCCCCCGGCCACTTCGCCCACGGGCGGCGGCTGCGCCAGCTCACCTCCGACGTCCGCCGGACCCTGCACTCGCTGTCGTTCGTCGAGGGCTGGGCCCACTACGTCGAGGAGGTCTGCGTCGAGGAGGGCTTCCGGGCCGGCGATCCCCGCTTCGCCGCCGGGGTCGCCCTGGAGGCGCTCCAGCGGGTCACCCGCCTGGCCGTGTCGATCGGCACCCACGCCGGCACGATGTCGGTCGCCGACGGCGCCGCCCGCTTCGAGGCCGATGCCTTCTGCTACGGCCCGGCCGCCCGCGCCGAGGCCGCCAGGGCCACCTTCGACCCCACCTACGGCCGCTACACCTGGGGCAAGCTGGAGATCCTGCGCCTGCGCGACCAGGCCAGATCCCGCTGGGGCGCCGGCTACTCCCACGCCCGCTTCCACGACGCCCTGCTGCGCCTCGGCTCGCCGCCGCTGGGCCTGATGTCCGACGCCTTCGCCCTCAAGGGCTAGCCGGGGCGGCCGAGACATGATTGGCTGATTGACGCAGCATCCGAACCAGGAGCCGAACCGCCGTGAGCGAGACCGCAAGCCCTCCGGACCCGGTCGAGCGGGACCTGTACGACCCGTACCTGTACATCAACCGGGAGACCTCCTGGCTCCAGTTCAACGACCGCGTCCTGGCCATGGCCGCCGACCCTGAGATCCCGCTCCTGGAACGGCTGAAGTACCTGGCCATCTTCTCCTCCAACCTGGACGAGTTCTTCATGGTCCGGGTGGCCGGCCTGCGCGACCAGGTCGAGTCGGGCATGGTCACCCGCGGCTCGGACGGCTGGACCCCCAGCGACACCCTCGAGGCGATCGCCAAGCACGTCGGCCCCTCCATCGAACGCCAGATCCGGGTGTTCCTCGACGAGGTCATCCCGGCCATGGCCGAGGCCGGCATCCGCATCGCCGACATTGGCGACCTGGACGACCAGGAGCTCGACTTCCTGCGCGACTACTTCCAGCGCCAGGTCTTCCCGGTGCTGACGCCCCTGGCCGTCGACCCCAGCCACCCGTTCCCCTACATCTCCAACCTGTCGCTGTCCCTGGCCGTGACCGTGCGCGACCCGGGCACCGCCCGGGACCGCTTCGCCAGGGTCAAGGTGCCGGGCATCCTGCCCCGGTTCGTCCCCCTTGGCGACGGCAGCACCTTCGTGCCCCTGGAGCAGGTGATCGCCACCCACCTGGACAAGCTGTTCCCGGGCATGCACGTGGTCGAGGCCCACCCGTTCCGGGTCACCCGCGACGCCGAGATCGAGCTGGCCGAGGACGAGGCCGACGACCTGCTGGTCGCGGTCGAGCAGGAGCTGCGGCGCCAGCGCTTCGGGGTGGTGGTCCGCCTCGAGGTGGCCGCGAGCATGCCCGACCACATGGTCCGGCTGCTCCAGCGCGAGCTCGAGGTCGAGGACGACGCCCTGGTCACGGTGGAGGGGCCGCTCAACCTGGGCGACCTCATGGCGCTGGTCTCGGCCCTTGACCGTCCCGAGCTGGCCGAGGAGCCCTGGGTCGGGACCACCCAGCCGCGCCTGCTGGCCACCGAGGACGACGCGGTCAACCTGTTCGCCACCCTGCGCGAGGGCGACCTGCTGGTCCACCACCCCTACGACGCCTTCTCGAGCTCGGTGCAGCGGTTCATCGAGCAGGCCGCCGAGGACCCCGACGTGCTGGCCATCAAGCAGACCCTGTACCGGACCGACGGCGACTCGCCGATCGTCACCGCCCTGATCCAGGCGGCCGAGTCCGGCAAGCAGGTGGTGGTGCTGGTCGAGGTCAAGGCCCGCGGCGACGAGGCCTCCAACATCGGCTGGGCCAGGGCCCTGGAGCGGGCCGGCTGCCACGTCGCCTACGGGCTGGTCGGGCTCAAGACCCACTCCAAGACCGCCCTGGTGGTGCGGCGCGAGCAGGGCGGCATCCGCCGCTACGTCCACATCGGCACCGGCAACTACAACGCCAAGACGGCCCGGCTCTACACCGACCTTGGCCTGCTGTCCTGCGACGAGGACCTGGGCGCCGACCTGACCCAGCTGTTCAACTCGCTCACCGGCTACGCCCGCGGCGCCCGCTACCGCAAGATCCTGGTCGCCCCCAACTTCCTGCGCCAGGGGGTCATCGACCTGATCGAGCGGACCGCCGAGCGGCACAGCAGCCGCCGCCCGGGCCGCATCACCATGCAGATGAACGCGCTGGTCGACGCGGCCTGCATCCGCGCGCTGTACGCCGCCTCCCAGGGCGGGGTGCAGATCGACCTGATCGTGCGGGGCATCTGCCGGCTGCGGCCGGGGGTGCCGGGGGTGAGCGAGAACATCCGGGTCCGCTCGATCATCGGCCGGTTCCTGGAGCACGGCCGCATCTGGAACTTCGCCAACGGCCGCCGGCGCGAGTACTACATCGGCTCGGCCGACCTGATGCCCCGCAACCTCGACCTGCGGGTCGAGTGCGTGACCCCGGTCACCGACCCCGACCTGACCGGCCGGCTCCAGGAGGTCCTGGACGTCATGCTGGCCGACAACGTGCAGGCCTGGGAGCTGTCGGAGGACGGCAGCTGGCACCGGCGCCAGCCCGAGGAGGATGAGCGCCGGGTCGCCACCCACAAGCGGCTGCGCGAGCTGGCCCTGCGCCGTGGGGTCGAGGCCCGCGCCGGCGCCAAGGCCGACAGCCGCTGACCCGGCGGGGTGAGCAGGCAGCCTAAGCGGGTAGCCTAAGGGCTTGGCACAGCATCCTGGACCCGCCCCCCGAGGAGCCGCCCGTGACGACCGAGACCGCCCGTGGGACCGACCTCGACACCCTGGCCGTCGACACCGTCCGGACCCTGGCCATGGACGCCATCCAGAAGGCCGGCGACGGCCACCCGGGCACGGCCATGGCCCTCGGCCCGGCCGCCTACGTGCTCTGGACGCGGTTCCTGACCTTCGACCCCACCCGGCCCGACTGGTTCGACCGCGACCGGTTCGTGCTCTCCAACGGCCACGCCTCGGTGCTGCAGTACATCGCCCTGCACCTCAGCGGCTACGGCATCGGCATCGACGACCTCAAGCAGCAGCGCCAGTGGGGCTCGATCACCCCCGGCCACCCCGAGCACTTCCTCACCCCCGGGGTCGAGGTCACCACCGGGCCGCTCGGCCAGGGGGTCGGCAACGCGGTCGGGTTCGCCCTGGCCGAGCGGTTCCTGGCCGCCCGCTACAACCGCGGCGGCCAGCAGGTGGTCGACCACCGGACCTG
>Ga0307296_10001864_pt1 | contig 10739 bp, 8 predicted proteins | sample ER_DNA_153_FD_194467 | JGI IMG/M metagenome (GOLD analysis project Ga0307296, IMG submission 194467) | Bulk soil microbial communities from the East River watershed near Crested Butte, Colorado, United States - ER_DNA_153 | ecosystem: Environmental > Terrestrial > Soil > Floodplain | place: USA... | reverse complement strand
ACCAATCCGACGATGTTCTCGCTGGCGTCGCGGATGTGGCTGAGTGTCACCGCGGCTGGAAACTCCGTTCCATCTTTCCGGCGATGCACGTGCTCGCCGGTCCAAAGTGGCTTTTCCTCTGAAATCGCTGGAATCGTCTGCCTCGGTAAGAGTTGGGCAGACGTGACGACGAAATCATCGACCGAGAGTCCGGTAATCTCCGTTGGCTCGTACCGGTACTCCTTGATCGCGGCGTTGTTGGCATACTGAACCTTGGCGTCAACGCCGAGGATGAGCACCGGCTGGTCCATCGTTGCCAAGGCGGCAGCAAGCGTTCGCTCGCGTGCGTGGGTTCGTTGCTCGTCCTCGCTCAGAAGAAGCACATCGATGGCGAGGGCAACAGCGGGCGCGAGCCGTAACAACGCGTCAACATGCGGACCGGTCTGCAACTGAGCGGTCTCCGACGTCACTACCAGCACTCCCATGCGCCGATCGGTCGCGATCAACGGGATCGTGATTGCCGGCTCTGCGGGAACCTGCTCCTTGTTGAAGGCCATCTCGCGGAGATTCTCGACGAAGGTGGGCTCTGTCTTTGCCCAGGCGGTGCGGGCGGAGCTGCGTTCAACTGGAGCAATGATGCCCATCATCGGCTCGCAAGTTCCGCAGGCGGCAACACAGACGAGTGAATGCTCATCGCGGGAGATTACGCCAATCGCTTTTCCGCTCGATGGAACGACGTCGTCCAGAATTTTGAGAATGTTCCGACTCGCTTCGGCCACCGTCACTTTGCGCAGAGCGAGTCGCGCTATCTCGGCCGCGGCTTCCGTTTGCTTCTGCTCGCTTCGTTGGGCGTCAAACAGCCGCGCGTTCTCGATCGCCACCGCGGCCTGCCGCGCGATGAGCATGATGAGATCGAGATCGTGGGCGTCGTACGCGTTGGTCTTGTACGACAGGACCTGCATCACGCCGACCGTGCGGTCGCGATAGGTGAGCGGCGCGGTGATCTCGCTCTGTACTTCCCGCTTGGCGGCCACCTGGAAAATCGTGCCCTTCCACCAGCGCTCGGGCTTCGACGATATGAGCGGTACGCCAGTCTGGAAGACCTTGGCGATCGTCTCGGTTCCGTTCGGGAAGTCGAGAACGCTCTCGGTTTCCCGCACTTCAGAATCGACTACGATGCAGTGCGCTTCGAACTTCTCGCACACGGGATCGGCGATCATCAGCGCGAAACACGGTGCGTCTACGACCGAGGCAACTGCCCTGTAGATCTCGCGGTAGGCTTCCTCGAGGGAAATCGTTGCCGAGATAGCCTGCTGAACCGTCGCGACCGCGGCAAGCCGCGCAGCACGACGCTGGAGCTCCTCGATGAGCTCAGTCGTCAATGAACTCCACCGTCACAGGACGCGTGATGACACCGGACTTTACTCCTTCCTCGAGGAAGAGCCTGATTGCCGCACGGCCGCGGTCACCGTAGTCGAGCGTCCAGTCGTTCACGTACATCCCGACGAAAGTGTCGGCCTTGCTGCGATCGAGACCTCGCGCGAAGCGCATCGCGTGATCGAGCGCACTCTTGCGATGATCGAGCCCGTAGGCGATGCTCTCGCGCAAATGCCGTGATACTTTCTTCTGGAGTTCGCGCGGCATGTCCTTGCGAATGACGTTTCCGCCGAGCGGCAGGGGAAGTCCGGTTTTTTCCAGCCACCACGCTCCCATGTCGGCGATGAGATGCAGACCGTCGTCCTTGTAAGTCAGCTGGCCCTCGTGAATCAACAGACCGGCGTCGACATCGCCTGCGATCACAAACTCATCGATCTGGTCGAACGGAATTACGACGGGAACGAAGTCGGGTTGGAATAGCTTGAGGGCGAGATATGCGCTCGTCATCATTCCCGGGATCGCGACGCGCTTCCCAGCGATGTCGTCGCGCGTCATGGGCTTCTTCGCAACCAGCATTGGCCCGTAACCATCACCCATCGATGCACCGTGAGGGAGCAGCGCATATCGATCGGAGAGATAGGCGTAAGCGTGGATGGAGACGGCTGTGACATCGAGCTCACCACGCAAAGCGCGGCCATTCAGGGTCTCGATGTCCTGCAGCTCATGAACGTAGCTCAAGCCCTGGGTGTCGATCTGTCCGTCGGCGAGCGCGTAGAACATGAAAGCGTCGTCGGAATCAGGGCTGTGGGCGAGATGAATCGTACTCGGTGACGTCATGACTTTATTCCCAGACTTTTTCTGGCCTGCTGCAAAGCGTTCGCGATGTCGTCCTGGTGGCGCACGTACTCATCCCGCTTCTTCGCCGCTTCGGCCTTTTCCGCGGCGATGAGCCTGCGCTCGTATGAATGAAGCTGAGTTATGTCACCAGCAAGCGTTGCCAAGCGAGCCTCGAGTATCAGGCCGAGTAGATGATTCGGATTTTCGCGTAGAATGCTATCCGCCTGCGCCTTCGCCAGGGGAATCGCTCCAGCGACTTCGCCGATCCGACCCATGTCGTAGCGCTGGTCGGCGTTGAGTGGTGCGAGCATCTGGTAAGCAGTCAGCGCCATCGGCGCGAAGAATTGCACGCTGTCGATCTTTCCCTGACTGGCGAGCAGCATGACCCGATTGTAAAGACGATCAGCGCGCTCCTGGGGTGATAGGCCCGAGATATCGGGAGCGCGGATTCCAGCAGCCCGTTCATCCGGGCTGGGGGCTCCCCGATCATCGAGTCCGGCCTGGGGCAGCGCGTTTGAGGAGCCGTCGATGGCGCTTCCTCGGCTCGCATTGAAGCCGCGACCCGCTGCCATCGCGAACAGAGCGAGGAAGGCAAGCGCGGCAACGATCCAGGGGAGGGTGTTGGTTCTCTCACGCACTGTGGCGCTACCAGATCCTGCCGCAGCGCCGCACCGATGGCAAAACTTGGCGCCCGGGCTGAGGTCGGCCGAGCACGCAGCACACTTGGCCCCCGCCAGCGGGGCGCCACAACTCGCACAGTAGCGGCCAGTGGCTGCCGCCCCGCAGGAGGGACAGGTTGTAACAGACTCTGGAGTCATGCGCTCAAGTTACTCAGACGCCAAGACGCACGCACCGAGGCGCTTCACGACTAGTTAAACAGGAAAGAGCATCTCGCGATACTTAGGCAGCGGCCAGTAGTCGTCCCCGACCGACAGCTCCAGTGCGTCGCAGACCTTTCTGACTTCGGCCATGGTATCGGCTCCCTCCGACGTCAGCAATTCCGCCTGCTCTGCCGGGTCTTCGTGCATCGCCTCTGCTCGCGCGATGACGTCGCTCAGATCCTCCCTGTATTCCTGCAGCTCCTGAACGAACTCACCGACCTGGTTGGCCGTGGTCACCTGCGGAATCACGGCGATGCCAGCCGACTTCGACTGCGCAGCAGCATCGGAGAGCTGACTCAGATAACTGTAAGCCGCCGGAATCACCATTGTATCCACCATCTCACGCATGGTATGGAGCTCGATGAGCATGTCTTTTACGTAGCGCTCGACGCGAACGTGATAACGCGACTCCAGCTCCTCCTTGGTGAGGACTCCCAACTTGGTGAGAAGCGTGCGTGACTGCTTCGACACCAGCTCCTTCAAGGCCTCAGGTGTGCGGCGGAGATTCGGAAGGCCACGCTTCTTCGCCTCCCTCACCCAGTCCTCGGAGTAGTTGTTCCCCTCGAAACGGACCGGCGCCGTCTCCTTGAACACCTCTCCCACGACCTTGAGCACGGCGTCGTCGACCGACTTGTTCTTCTTGAGCGTCGCGCGCAGCGAATCGGTGATCTCGCTGATCGCATCCGCAACCGCCGTGTTCAGGAGCGCCACGGGAAACGCGATCGAGGCGGACGACCCAACGGCGCGGAACTCAAACTTCTGACCGGTGAATGCGAACGGCGACGTACGGTTACGATCGGTGTTGTCGCGCTGAATCTCCGGAAGCTTGGCGACTCCGAGCTTGATCATCTGCTGCTCGGCCGATGCCGAGCCCTTTCCGGAGGCGATCTCTTCGATCATACCCGTGAGCATCTCGCCCATGAAAACGGAGATGATGGCGGGAGGCGCTTCATTGGCGCCGAGCCTGTGCTCGTTCCCCGAAGAGGCGATGCCCGCGCGGAGAAGTCCCGAGTGCTTGTGGACAGCCTTGAGCACTGCGGCTAGAAACACCAGAAAGCGAATGTTCTGATGCGGAGTCTTTCCGGGCTTGAGAAGATTCAAGCCGTCCAGCTCCGACGAGTCAGCGATGACAGACATGGACCAGTTGCAGTGCTTTCCGGATCCGTTGATCCCGGCGAAGGGCTTCTCGTGAAGTACCGCCTGCAAACCGTGTCTGAGGGCGACACGACGAAGCGTCGCCATGACCAGCATGTTGTGGTCGACGGCGAGGTCGGTCTCCTCGAAATAGGGTGCCATCTCGAATTGACAGGGCGCGACTTCGTTGTGGCGAGTCGTGATCGGCACTCCGAGCTTGTACAGCTCGAACTCCGCTTCGGAGATGCAGCCCTGAATCCGCTCTGGAATGCCGCCGAAGTAGTGATCCTCGAGCTGCTGACCGCGTGGAGGCGGCGCACCCATCAGCGTACGCCCGCCCATCACCAGATCGGGACGCATTGAGAAATGCGCGCGGTCGATGAGGAAGTATTCCTGCTCGGGACCGAGAGTGGTGAAGACACGCTGCACTCCCTTGTCGCCGAGGATCTCCAGCAGCTCGATGGATTTCTGCGAGAGAACATCCGAGCTGCGTAGCAACGGAGTCATCTCGTCGAGCGCTTCTCCGTTGTAGCCGATGAAGACTGAAGGAATGCAGAGAGTGCGGGCGCCAGTCGATTCGACGATGAAAACGGGGCTCGCGGGATTCCATGCCGTGTAACCCCGCGCTTCCCAGGTTGCCCGCAGGCCGCCGGAGGGAAAGCTCGAGGCGTCGGGCTCGCTTTGAATCAGCTGGTCGCCGGTAAAGGATTCCATCGGCTGGCGGTCGTCATCGAACGCAAAGAACGCGTCGTGCTTCTCCGCCGTGAGTCCGGTCTGTGGCTGGAACCAGTGAGTAAAGTGGGTCACGCCACGGGAGATCGCCCACTCCTTGATGACCTGCGCCACAACCGGCGCGATCGCGCGATCGAGCTTCTTGCCGTGTCGAATGGAGGCCGCGAGGCTGGCGAAAACTTCGCGCGGAAGCTTGTCTCGAAGCTGTCTCACTCCCAGGATGTTGACGCCGAAGTACTGGGAGGTTGGGCCAGGGACTCCATCCTCGTTGAAGCCCGGCGCTACGCGGGGCTCGCGGTGGGTGATCTCGTTCAGCAGAGCTTTGCGCGGGGTAATGGTTGCAGAAGTCATGGGAGCCTACACTTTATTGTATGTAAAGCAAAAATGCACAAAACGCACAATTGATGGATCAAATTGGCCGTTTCTGGCGAAATATGCAAGGAACGCGCTCACTTCTGTGTAGGAATTGCAAATTTGGGCTAGCAAGGCTACGTTCCGGTAATGCCGAGCCACCGCTCCCAGATTCCTGACACCTCAGGTGCAACGGCTCAGGAAATCCTGGACCTCGCGACGACCAACAACGTCCGCTTCCTCAGACTGCAATTCACGGACATCCTCGGCATCAACAAGAACGTCGAGCTCCCCGCTTCGCAATTCGAAAAGGCATTAGCGGGCGACATCATGTTCGACGGGTCCTCGATCGAAGGGTTCGTTCGGATCGAAGAATCCGACATGCTGCTCACACCGGACTTCAGCACCTTCCAGATCTTCCCATGGGGTGACGAGAAGAGTCGGGTCGCACGGCTGATCTGCGACATCAACACGCCCGATGGCAAACCATTCGCCGGAGACCCGCGCGCGGTTCTCAAAAAAGTCATCGCACGTGCCGCGAAGCTCGGCTACACAATGAACGCGGGCATGGAGGCCGAGTTCTTCATGTTCAAGCCTGGTCCGGATGAAGAGCCTTCGACGGTCACCCACGACGTCGGCTCATACTTCGATCTCGCGCCAGCCGACCTCGGCGAAGATGCGCGGCGTGCGATCGTCGATGTCCTCGAGCGCATGGGATTCGAGGTGGAGGCCGCGCACCACGAGGTCGCGCACGGGCAGCACGAGATCGACTTCCGGTACGCCGAAGCGCTCAAGACGGCTGATAACATCACGACGTTCAGGTTCGTGGTGAAGTACGTAGCGCGGACGTTTGGACTCATTGCGTCGTTCATGCCCAAGCCGATCTTCGGACAGAACGGAAGCGGAATGCACACCCATCAGTCACTCTTCCGCGGGAAGGAGAACGCATTCTGGGAAGAGGGCGCGGAATGGCAGCTTTCGAGCACGGCATTGCATTACATCGGTGGCCTTCTCCGTCATGCGCGTGGGTTGACCGCGATCACCAATCCGCTCGTCAACTCGTACAAGCGACTGGTCCCAGGTTACGAGGCTCCAGTCAACGTCGCGTGGTCGATGCGAAATCGCTCACCGATGATTCGCATTCCCGATCGTCGCGGATCCGGAACCCGGGTAGAGCTTCGCATCCCGGATCCAGCGGCAAACCCATATCTGGCGCTGGCGGTGCAGCTCGCCGCGGGGCTTGATGGCATTGCCACCAAGGCGGATCCACGCGAGCCTGTCAACACGAACATCTGGGAGATGTCACACCGCGAGAAGCGTCGTCTCCGTATCGACGATCTGCCGCACAACCTTGGCGAAGCGTGCAATGAGCTCGAGAAGGACGATGTCATCACCGAGGCACTCGGCGAGCACATTACTGCTCAGTTTCTGGCCGCGAAGCGGCTGGAGTGGGAGGAGTACATCACCCAGGTTTCGCAGTGGGAGCTCGACAACTACCTCGCCAAGTACTGAACGGCATCCTCCGCAGGGAAGTAGCCGCCTAGACGGCTACTTCTTTTTTCGGCCGCCGGGCTTGCGTGGCACCTTGGCGCCCTTCTTCCGTGCTTCGGACAAGCCAATTGCAATCGCCTGCTTTCGGCTCTTTACCGTCTTCCCGCTCCGGCCCGACTTGAGCGTGCCCTTCTTGCGCCGTCGCATTGCGCTCTCGACACGTTTTGATGCAGCCTTGCCGTACTTCCGCCTGCCTGAAGATTTCCGCGCAGCCATTCTGGACCCTCCAACTCTTGTAGTGGACACTCCGGTGATTATTTCACGTCCGGCTGGCTCACGTTGTGCCGGAGAATAAGTCGTCGATCGAACTGCGTTTCGTCTTTTTCCAACCGAGCCGAGATGAGCCGTCGAACAGGTCTGGAAGCCGAAGCCATCATGCGTCTAACAGATGGCGTGCAACCTCTGGAGATTCGGGCAATTCTTGTGCAATGCCTTGCCGGTGAAGTCGCTCCGTCGACTGCGATCGCGCGGATGATTGCGGAAAGCGGCGCGGCGATGGTGCGTGCGGCGATCGACGACGTGACGCATCGCGCGGCGACAATCTCTCGCGCTAGCGACATGCTGGTTCACGATAGAGTCGACGAATTGACGCAGGTCTTCGTGGAGCACGTCGCCGATCTTGCCGACGTCAGTGACGCGTCGAAGGGCCGGCCAGGACTGGACGCGAAGAAGCGGGAGCGGGACGAGCCTCCTTCGAGCTTTACGGAGAACTGAGATCGGTGTGATTTCGACGGTCGGTGTGCCGTCGATCCTTCCCCCTCCTGTCCTTTAGGGAGCGGGCACGAAGCCAACGCCAGGTGAGAAAGGTCGCTCCAAAAACCACCACATAGTAGAAAGGCACCACGAGGTCATGCAAAGCAGGCGCGCTGATCTCGAGCCAATAGATCAGAGCAACTAACACGAGCGCCACGCCCCAAACGACGAGCAATTGTCTAGGCCTACGACCGTAGATCATTGAATAGGCGCCCTTTCAACATCCACGCCGTGCTGCGACGCAACCGGCTGGTCGAAGGCCAAATGAGGGAACGAATGACCAGTTTGAATCGTAGGAGTGAGTACAGCTTCAGACCTCTCATTGGTGCGTTCAAATGAAACATCGTCTACTGATACGGGCTTTCGCGGTCCTCGCGTTCGCTTTGTTGGCTATCCCGCTCCGGGCGCAATCGGTCGAGCAGGGCATTCAACTCTTCAATGCCAGGAAGTATGCGGAAGCACGAATGGTACTACTTCCGCACGGACAAGCAGATGCCAGTGCCGCGTTCTATCTCGGCAGGATCGAAATGGAAAACAACGACGCCGACAAGGCAGCAGACTGGTTCGAGGCTGCCGTAAAACTGAATCCAAAGAGCGCCGTCTACCACGACTGGCTGGCCCGGGCGTATGGAACGCAGGCGCAGCACGCGAGCAAGTTCCGGCTGCCATTCCTCGCCAGGAAAACCAAGAATGTGCTGGAGACTGCGCTAGCTCTTGACCCCGACAATCTCGAGGTGCGCGACGATCTCATCACATACTACACCCAGGCGCCCGGCTTCCTAGGAGGCAGTAAGGAAAAGGCACTCGAGATGGCGCTCGAGATCAGGAAGCGAAATGCGTATCGCGGATCGCTGGCCGCAGCGAATCTCTGTGCTGCCGAGAAGGACCTCGCGTGTGTCGAGCGAGAATTGACGGGAATGGTGACCAGCTATCCCGACAGTGGTGCCGTGTATGCCTCGCTTGCTGGGTTTTACGCGAACCAGAAACAGTTCGACAAAGCCTTTGCCGTTCTCGACGAGAGGCTGCGGGCGAAGCCGAGCGAGCTCTCGACTCTATACGCGGTGGGACGGACAGCATCACTTTCGGGCCAAAACCTCGATCAGGGAGAGCAGGCTCTCAAGACGTATCTCGCGAGCCCAACCCCAGAGCGAGGACCCGCGCCGGCACACGTTCACTACCGCCTCGGCACGATCTACGAGAAGAAAGGCGCGAAAGACCTTGCTCGCGAGGAATATCGGACCGCGCTACAGCTGAACCCCAGGCACGAGGACGCTCAGAAGGCGCTCGCAACGCTCAAGTAGCGACCTTCGTCCGCTCGCCGGCTATTTGACCGAGCGCATCTCCAGTCAAGCGAAAACTCGTCCAGTCGTCCATGGACCTCGCGCCGATCTGCTTGTAGAACGAAATCGCGAGTTCATTCCAGGTGAGCACTGACCAGTCCAGTCGGCCGCAATCGCGATCGAGCGCGATACGGGCCAGCGCGCGCAAGAGCGCGAATCCCACACCGTGTTTTCTCGTCGCCGGTCGAACGAACAGATCCTCCAGATAGATCCCGCGCTTCCCGAGCCAGGTGGAATAGTTGTGAAAGAAGAGCGCAAACCCCGCCGGCTCGTCACCGAGATACGCGATCAGGACCTCAGCGGCCGGCCGCTTCCCGAACAGAGTCTCGGCTAGATCGTTCTCGGTGACAGGCGCGTCTCCAGGCTTCGCGCGCTCGTATTCAGCCAGCTCGAGAATAAACTTGCGAATCAGCGGGATGTCCTTCTTCGTTGCGGGAACGATGCGCGTATCGTCGGATCTGATCTTCATTGGCGCATTATCAGACTGGCAGAATCATGTGTCAATGCCATCTTTCGCGGATGAATCGGGCATCCATTCGTCTAATTGCGCTGGCGCTGATCGTCAGCGCCTGTGGCTCTCCATCTTCGCAGGTACAAGGCACGGTCACGGGGCACGATCCCTCCGGAGTCCGTCGTCTTCCAACCGGAGCGAGACTCGATCCCGCCGGCGTATCGTACGATCTCGGCTCAATGCCCCTGGCGATGGCGCTCTCGCCTGAGAAGGACCGCATCGTGGTGCTTCTCAACGGTTGGAGGCAGCAGGGAATCCAGGTGGTGGACCGAGGGTCTGGACGAGTGCTTCAGACCGTTCCACTTCCAGCTGTTTTTCTGGGAATGGCGTTCAGTCCGGATGGGAGATCGTTGTATGTGTCCGGAGGTGACCAGGATCTTATCTACCGATTTGACTGGCGTGCCGGTACGGCTGCGCTCGCTGACAGTATCCCCCTCGCGGTAAGAGAGAAGGGGAAGCACGGGACTCGCTACCCAGCCGGCCTTGCTCTCTCGCCGGACGGACGAACTCTATACGTCGCCGAGAATCTTGCCGACTCACTAGCAGTTGTGGATCTGCAAGCACGTCGCGTGGTGCAGCGGCTGGCGATGGAGCGCTACCCGTATGGAGTCGTGGTTGCACCGAACGGGACTGTCTACGCATCGGCCTGGGGCGGATGGACAGTGTCGGTGTTTGGAGTTCAGGGAAACGGAACACTGCGCGAAGGCATGAGGGTACGAGTCGGGCGGCATCCTTCGGCGCTCGCGCTGAACTCGAGCGGCTCACGGCTGTTTGTCGCATCGGGAAGCACCGATAGGGTCAGCGTTCTGGACACGGAGACGCGAGCCGTCATCTACACACTGAACGATGCCAATCCAGCTCAGACTGGTGAAGGAAGCACGCCCAACGCGCTTGCGCTCTCGGTCGACGGTATGCGGCTATTCGTTGCCGAGGCCGACAACAATGCGATTGGCGTATTCGACCTCGGACCGATGACTCCGGACTCCAAAACCGCGCCTCGTGATATCAAGCCGAGCGGAAGGATTCCAGTTGGCTGGTATCCATCGGCAGTGATCGTTGATGGCGCGGATCTTCTTGTGGTCAATGGGAAAGGACACGGCACGAAACCGAATCCTGGGAACGTGCAGCCTCCACAACCGGATCCGCCACAAAATCCGAACTATACCCTCGGTCAGATCAACGGCACGCTCTCGATCATTCCAGTCACGAAGGCATCTACTTCAGAGCTCGATCAGTTTACCCGGCGAGTTGCGTCAGCGAACGGATGGAATGCAGCTGCGGTCGACAAGAAGT
>Ga0307296_10001863_pt1 | contig 10745 bp, 9 predicted proteins | sample ER_DNA_153_FD_194467 | JGI IMG/M metagenome (GOLD analysis project Ga0307296, IMG submission 194467) | Bulk soil microbial communities from the East River watershed near Crested Butte, Colorado, United States - ER_DNA_153 | ecosystem: Environmental > Terrestrial > Soil > Floodplain | place: USA... | reverse complement strand
TCAGAGCTGATCCCAATCGAGAGCGGTACTATGACCAAAGGATCCGATTTGCTAGTTGCTGCACTGGAGAACGAGGGCGTCGATCGTATTTTTGGCGTACCGGGCGAAGAGAATCTCGACGTCGTCGAATCGCTCCGCCGCTCCGGCATTAAACTCATTCTCACGAGACACGAGCAAGCAGCTGCCTTCATGGCGGCGACCCAGGGTCGACTCACGGGTCGCCCCGGCGTGTGCATCTCAACGCTCGGGCCGGGTGCGCTGAACTTCTCGACTGGCGCCGCATACGCTCATCTCGGAGCTATGCCGATGATCATGATCACCGGCCAGAAGGCGATAATGACGGCAAAGCAGGCGCGATTTCAGATCGTCGACGTGATCGCTTCGATGCGGCCGCTGACGAAGATGACACGTCAGATCGTAAGCTCGGCTTCAATCCCCGCAATCGTGCGCGACGCTTTTCGGGTGGCAATGGAAGAGCGGCCCGGTCCTGTGCATTTAGAACTCCCTGAAGACGTAGCAGGAGAGGAAACGGGGAGCATTCCATTAGTGCAGCTACACCCGATCGAACTGCCCGTCGCACCCCCTGCAGCCCTCAATCGCGCGGCCGAGATGATACTTAAGGCCGAGCGGCCCCTCATAATGCTGGGTGCGGGATCCAGTAGGCCAAAGCTCGTTGAGCCATTGTCGAGCTTTGTGCGGCGAGTACGGATTCCTTTCTTCAACACCCAAATGGGAAAAGGATCGGTTACCGGCGGTTCGAACCTCTACATGGGCACTGCAGCTTTGTCCTCGGGCGACTATGTTCATAAAGCGGTTGACCATGCTGACCTCATTATCGCAATTGGCCACGACACGGTTGAGAAGCCTCCTTTCATTATGGGACCAAACGGCCCCAAGGTGATTCATGTCGGGTTTACGGGCGCCAACGTGGAGCAGGTTTATTTTCCTCACGCCGAAGTCGTTGGTGATGTCGGCCCGAGTCTCGGCCTGTTGGCCGACCGAATTGAAGGTAAAGTAAAGGTCGATTCTACGTTTATTGGCCTGCGCAGCGAAATCCTCGGAAGCATTAGAGACCGGGCAGACGAAGGGCGGTTTCCGCCTACGCCGCAACGCATCGTCCGCGACGTGCGAAAAGTGATGCCGGAAGACGGCATCGTCTGCCTCGACAATGGCATGTACAAGATTTGGTTCGCGCGCAATTACCGCACTCACGTCGCAAATACTCTGCTTCTCGACAACGCCCTGGCGACCATGGGAGCAGGGCTTCCATCCGCGATGATGGCCGCGATCCTTTATCCGGATCGGCGCGTCCTCGCGGTGTGTGGCGACGGCGGCTTTATGATGAACTCTCAGGAGATGGAGACTGCGGTGCGACTAGGCCTAAATCTCGTAGTGCTGATCTTAGAGGATTGCGCGTACGGGATGATCCGATGGAAGCAGGCGGTGGACAAGTTTCCAGACTGGGGGCTTACGTTCGGCAATCCTGATTTTGTGCGATACGCAGAATCTTACGGCGCGATAGGTCATCGAGTGAAACGAACGGATGATCTCGTGCCGACCATTGAGAGCGCCTTCAAAGAGACAGGCGTTCATCTCATAACCGTTCCTATCGACTACATTGAGAACACGCGGGTTCTCCTCGAAGAACTGCAAGGACGCGTGCCGGAGATCGCCTGATCGTAATAACAACCAAGGAGCAACGACCATGACTCTGAAACAGACTTTTGCCGATCAGCTCAAGGCGCAGAGCGAAATCTGGCAGGCGCAAACAAAGGATTACCAGGAGCGCCTTGAACAGGCCGGCGAACAGGCACGCGCCGAGTACAAAAAGGCAGTGGAGAAGATGCAAACCACCGCGGAAGAGGCGCGTAAGCTCGCAGAACAGGCCGGTAGCGCCAACGAGGCGGCTTGGAAGGACATGGTCACGGCAAGCCAGAAGGCGTTTGCGGAGTTGCAACGAGGCTGGGCGGACGCGGTTTCGCGTTTCCAGTGACCCGGGCGACAAGCCGCCACCCTACTTCGCTGTGGCGCAGGACTGGCCCAAGCGGGAGGTGGACAGGATGAAGATCAAAGCTGCCGTGCTCAACCAGATGGGCGCTGAGCCGCCGTACAACAAATCGAAGCCGCTCAGCATCGACGAGTTTGAACTCGACGATCCCGGGCATGGCGAAGTGATGGTGAAGATTGGAGCGGCCGGTCTGTGCCATTCCGATCTCTCCGTGATCGACGGAAACCGGCCCCGACCCACACCGATGGTGCTCGGCCACGAAGCTGCCGGCACTGTCGAAAAGCTTGGGTCTGGAGTCGAAGACCTCAAGGTCGGCGATCACGTGGTGATGGTATTCGTCCCGAGTTGCGGGCACTGCTTGCCTTGTGCGGAGGGGCGTCCTGCCCTGTGCGAGCCCGGCGCCATTGCCAACAACGCGGGGACACTGCTTTCCGGGGCGCGCCGCCTACATCGCAACGGCGGCGACGTTCATCATCATCTTGGGTGCTCCGCGTTTGCTGAATACGCAACGGTCTCGCGCAGGTCCCTGGTGAAGATCGATCAGGAATTGCCGTTCGACGAGGCGGCGTTGTTTGGATGTGCTGTTCTGACTGGGGTGGGCGCCGTGATCAACACCGCGAAGGTGTCGGCGGGTTCGAGCGTTGCTGTGATCGGTCTCGGCGGCGTTGGCTTAAGTTCGCTTTTGGGAGCAGTAGCGGTCGGCGCCCGCCGGATCGTTGCGGTCGACCTGTCTGATGACAAACTTGGGCTCGCGCGACAGCTCGGCGCCACAGATACGTTCAACCCGGGAAATCCAAGCGCGATCGACGAGATCAGGTCTGCGACCGCGGGCGGTGTCGAGTTCGCCTTTGAGATGGCGGGCTCAGTCAAAGCAATGGATCTTGCCTACAAGATCACGCGGCGCGGGGGAACCACTATCACGGCGGGGTTGCCTCCACCCAATCATACATTTGCGCTGCCTCAGGTAAATCTTGTCGCCGAGGAGCGAACCATCAAGGGCAGCTACATCGGCACCTGTGTGCCGATTCGCGATCTTCCCCGCTACATCGAGCTCTATCGAGGCGGCAAGTTGCCCGTCGATCGTCTGATGAGCGGGCGCCTCAAGCTCGACGAGATCAACCTTGGCTTCGATCGTCTGCATGAAGGTAAGGCCGTGCGACAAGTGGTGGTGTTCTGACGTGAATCCTTCAGAGTATATGGAGGCCTTAGCAAAGTTATGGAGCTTCAATGCGAAATACTTTGCCTCGGAAAGCCCTTCTACCGAAAAAGGGCCCCTAGCCTCATTCGATCTCGAAGGAATGACCAAGGCGAGCAAGGCATTTACCACGTTATGGTCTTCGGCGATGGAGGTTTCGCAGACTCTTGCGCGCCATGCACAGGAAGGAAAGACACAGAACCCGCTCATAACGGAACTACTCGGAAAATTTCTCGATCCAAAGGCGTGGTTCTCAAGCATGGAGGGTATGGATCAGGCCTTGCAGCAATTGTCAGAGGGGCCTCGTCTTGCCGATCTATGGGATACAGAACGCAAAATGCTCAACGTGTTCAACGCATGGGCGGCTTTGCGCCAACGCAGCCTCGAACACAACACGATAATGCTCGAGGCGTGGCTGCAGGCAGCTGGCAAATTTGCGGAAAATCTGAACAAAAGGGAACGAACGGAAGCGCTTGGCTCGTGGCGGGAATTGCTCGCGCTCTGGGTCGAGACTGCAAACACGGTACTTCTCGAAACGCAGCGTTCAGACGCCTATCTCAAAAGCCAGCGGGAGATACTGAAAACAAGCACCGATCTGCGATTGGCACAGCAGGAGATCGCCGCCTTCTACAGCGAGACGTTTGGCTACCCGACGCGAGCAGAGCTCGATGATGTACATCGGACCGTGACCGAACTTCGCCGCGAACTGCGTGCTCTACAGCGGGCCAACCGCGAAGCGCCGAAGCATGAAGTAGTTCCGAAGCCACGCGCAAATCGGCAGAGAAAGCTGGTCCAAACCAGAAGAAGCCATGGCGAATAGCGGACCGCCTATCAACATCACGCCCGAGCAAGCGATCTCGGAGGCTGCAGCACTTGGTGAGAAGATCGCGCGCGGCGCCGAACTCTTTTTTAGGCTGCGCGACAGCGAAGTCGCCATCGCTACCACGCCTAAGGATGAGGTTTGGCGGCAGGACAAGGTGACCCTGTACCACTACAGACCCCTGGCAGACATAAAGGTCGCGACCCCAGTGTTGATCGTCTACGGCTTGATCGGCCGCTACACAATGGCAGACCTTCAAGAGGATCGCTCCCTCGTCCGAAATCTTCTCAACCTCGGTATCGATCTTTATGTCGTGGATTGGGGCAACCCTTCCCGAGCGGATCGATGGCTCACTCTTGATGATTACATCGATGGATATCTAGCAGAATGTGTGCGGGTAATTTCTGAGAGACACAAGATCGATAATGTGAGCCTGCTGGGCATTTGCGAAGGCGGCGTCTTCACCACGTGCTATGCCGCTCTTTATCCTGGTGCAGTGAAAGCGATGGTACTCACTATCACTCCAATCGACTTTCATGGCGATACGGTCGAGAATCGGCTTGGTCACGGCTTCATCAACATTTGGACGCGCAGCCTCAAGCCGGAGGATATCGATCGTCTTATCGAGGCTTACGGCAATTTGCCGGGCGACTTTATGGGATCGATTTTTTCCCAGATGACGCCCATGCGTACCCTCATGAAGTACAATCTCGACATGTTGGAGGTGATGGACGACGAGAAGAAGTTCCGCAACTTCTTGCGCATGGAAAAGTGGATCGCCGATCGCCCGCATCATCCAGGTGAAGCCGCCAAGCAGTGGCTCAAGGATCTGTATCAGGCCAACAAGCTCATCAAGAACGCATTTACCGTCAGCAATCGCCTAGTGGACCTCGGCAACATAACCATGCCGGTCCTTAATGTTTTTGCCAAAGATGATCACATTATCCCGCCTGCCACTTCGCAAGCATTGGGTGCGAAGGTTGGCACGAAGGATTACACGGAACTCCCGCTGCCTGGCGGCCATGTCGGCGTATTCGTCGGCGGCAAGTCGCAGGCTTTACTCGGCTCGGGGATCGCCAAATGGCTTTCCGAGAGGCAATAAACGGATGACCCTCAAGAACAAAATCGTCTCCGCCGATGAAGCCATTGCGATAATTCGCGATGGCGACACAATTTGCGTGTCGGGCTTTGTTGGCATCGGTACCCCCGATGAACTGATTATCGCCCTCGAGCGGCGCTTCCTTAAAGAGCGGCACCCTTCCAATCTCACTCTCGTCTTCGCCGCGGCCCCCGGCGATGGCAAGGACCGGGGTCTGAATCGTCTCGCCCACAAAGGACTCCTTAAGCGCGTAATAGGCGGCCACTGGAGTCTCGTGCCTAAGATCGCTGAGCTGGCGCTCGACGACGCCATAGAGGCCTATAATCTTCCGCTCGGCTGCATCTCGCATCTCTTTCGCGAGATCGCCGCTCATCGTCCAGGAACAATCTCAAAGGTGGGACTGCGCACCTTCGTCGATCCTCGCGAGCAAGGTGGCAAACTCAACAGTGTGACCACCGAAGATCTCGTTGAGATCCTTAACATCGGCGGCGAGGAATGGCTGCGCTATAAGGCGTTCCCGATCAATGTCGCTTTCATCCGAGGCACGACCTGCGATCCTAACGGCAACACCACCATGGAGCGAGAAGCCCTCACCCTCGACAACCTCGCTATTGCCATGGCGGCCAAGAACTCTGGCGGCTTCGTCATAGCGCAAGTCGAGCGCATTGCTGCCGCGGACTCCCTTAATCCCCGCGAGGTGCAGGTACCGGGCATTTTGGTGGATTGCGTGGTGCTGGGCGAAGTCGCCAACCACCTCCAGACCTATGGTTCTCCCTATAACCACGCCTTCTCCGGCCGGCAGCGCGTGCCGCTTAGTCGCGTCGCGCCGATGGAGCTGGACGACCGAAAGATCATCGCGCGGCGCTGCGCTTTCGAGCTGCCGCTCGGTGGCGTTGTGAATCTGGGCATTGGCATGCCGGAAGGGGTGGCGGCTGTCGCGGCCGAGGAGCGCATTCTCAAATACTTGACGCTCACAGCCGAACCCGGAATTGTAGGAGGCTTTCCGCAGGGCGGGCTCGACTTCGGAGCTGCGCTCAATCCCGAAGCCGTCATTCAACAGAACCAGCAGTTCGACTTTTATGACGGTGGCGGCCTCGATCTCGCTTGTCTTGGACTTGCCCAAGTCGACGCGGTGGGCAACGTGAATGTCAGCCGCTTCGGCCGCAGACTCGCTGGCGCGGGGGGGTTCATTAACATTTCGCAGAACGCGAAGAAGCTGGTGTTCGCTGGCACCTTCACGGCGGGCGGGCTCAAAGTCGCCGTCAAGGAGGGGAGCCTATCGGTCGAGACCGAAGGCAAGTTGCCGAAGTTCATCGAGAAGGTCGAACACATCACCTTCAGCGGCGACTACGCGGCCGAGACCGATCAGCCCGTAATCTACGTCACCGAGCGCTGCGTCTTTCGACGCACAAAGTTGGGCATGGAGCTCGTCGAGGTCGCGCCCGGCATCGACATCGAGCGGGATATCCTCGCCCACATGGGATTTAAGCCACTTGTCAACGATCCGAAGCCGATGGACCCGAGAATCCTGCTCGTGGAAATCATGGGCCTTGAGCAGATTCTGTTAGGCCTGACCTTGGTCGAGCGCATCAGCTACGACCACCTACGCAACATCCTGTTCCTAAACCTCGAGGGCTTCCAAGTCCGCACCGTCGACGACGTCGACCTCGTAAGACGCGAGATGGAGAAACAGTGCCGTGCAATCGGCCGCAAGGTGGCGCTCGTAGTCAATTACGACGGGTTCCAGCTCGATCCCGTGGTCAGCGACGCGTATTTCTCCATGATCACCTATATGCAGAGCCGCTACTACTCCACAGCCTCGCGCTACACCACGAGCGCTTTCATGCGCATGAAGCTCGGCTCAGGGCTCGCAGAGCGAAACCTCAAGCCTCACGTGTTTGAAACTCCCGCCGAGGCACACGCTTTCGCAGGGAAAGCGGCGGGAGAGGTTACGAAGAGTCTTCCGCAAGGAACCCCGATCAGCTTTTGATGGAGAGGCCAATGTCCCGTCCTCAGCTCTCCGAGACAAGCCATCATGAGAAGGTCTACCCTGTTTCACCGGAGTGGGCGCGCCACTCTTGGGTGGACGAGTCGAAGTATAAGGCTTGGTACGAGAAGGCTGTTGCTGAGCCGGCGGCCTTTTGGTCAGAGCATGCCGGCCGCATTGATTGGTTCAAGCCATTCACCAAGGTGAAGAATACGAGCTTCGGCCCGGGCGAGGTGTACATCCGCTGGTTCGAAGACGGCGTTACCAACGTCGCCTACAATTGCATTGACCGGCACCTCGATGCCCGAGGTGACCAAGCCGCCATCATCTGGGAGGGAGACGACCCTTCCGAGTCGAAGAAGATGACCTGAGCTCAAACAGCACCACTGTCATCTTATTATAGATCCAAAGGTCAGCTTGTGGTTGTCAGCGGCATGGGTCCTGTCGATGAGGTCGCTCAGGAAATCAGCGCCGGGCTGATTGCTTTGCAGAAGAAGGTGGGCAGGAAATCCTCGACGTCTCATCTCGCTTCATTGTCCGGGCCGGCGACAGGCCCGTGATCGTGGGCCTTAACGACAAGTGCGCTGCTTCCGATGCTCGCGAAAGAGGCGATGGATCATGGCGCCTTGGGTGTTACGATCTTTTCTCCGTCAGGAATGCGCACCGAAAAGCAACTCTTTCTTCGCCCCAGCCATCTGCCCCCGAGAAATTATGCCGAATGGACCGCACGCTCGTTCTACGAGGAAGCGAGTCGGACCCTATCCCATCCAAGAAGGAGCGGACGCGCAATTCAGGGATGGGGACATGCATGTTGGGATTGCGAGGGTGGGCCACGCGCCCTAACTGATGAAGAATGACCACTACCCCAACGTACGCGGCTTCCAGCCCAGGAACTACACATCGCTCCTTGATTTTCAATACGGCGATAACAAATCGGGTGCCTCGTGGCTTCCTATCAGAACTTCGCAGGCCGCAATTCAAATCCTTCCTGAGAGAGATTGACGTGGAGTGGCGACGTTCAGCCCATGTGTCCCCAGCTTCTTTAAAGCGAACTGAGCCAATGCAAGGCGGCAATGGATAAAACGTTAAGAAAAGCCAAAGTCGATGGCGAACCTGATCGAACTGGTACGATTTTGGGCCTGTCTACGTCCGGCTTCCACTCAGTGGCATACACGGACGGCGGTCCAGCGAATACTCGCGTCCCGATCGTGTGTGTTCATGGGCTCACCCGCCAAGGACGAGATTTCGACTATCTGGCCGCGCATCTTGCCGCGGCAGGTCGCCGTGTAGTTTGTCCCGACCTCGTAGGTCGTGGGCAAAGCGGCAAGTTGCTTAATCCGAATGAATATGCGCTTCCTCAATACTGCGCCGACATGAACGCGCTCATCGCGGCTCTTGGGGCTAAAGAGGTCGATTGGGTCGGAACGTCGCTCGGCGGGTTGGTCGGAATTGTCCTCGCCGGCCTACCGGGCAACCCAATTCGCCGTCTCGTGATCAATGACATTGGTCCGTACTTGCCTTGGGCCGGCCTTGCTCGCATCGGCTCGTACGTCACTACCATCCCGGCGGACTTTCACGATCTGGGGGAGGCCGAAGCCTATTTCCGTGAGGTCTTGGCACCTTTCGGCACCCTCACCGACGAACATTGGTGCCACATCACTCGACACAGCGTGGCCTGGCACGCGAGCCGAGAGCGGTACGTCATGCTTTTCGACCCGCAAATCGTGCGGGCGTTCCGAAATCCCTGGCATTACAGTCTCGATCTCTGGAAGTATTGGACCGGCATCGAGGTGCCGATCCTTGTGCTTCGCGGTGTGAAATCCGACATGTTGCCGCCCGAGCTTGCGCTGGAGATGGTTCGGCGAAACCCTCGAACACGAGTGCATGAAATCGAGGGTTGCGGACATGCACCCCCGCTTATGAGCCTCGAACAAATTAAACCCGTCGCAGACTTTCTAACTGCGCAAAAGATCTAATTCTAATCAAACTCCAGGGGGTCTCATCGGAACCCCTTCCACAGGTTGACAACGATAGGAAGCGCATCATGCGACTTTGCGGAATGCGTTCGTGGCGCCGGCCTGCAGAGGCTGAAGCGCATCGCTCGTCACTTTTTGCGCCAGGGCCGCGAGGTGCTTCGCTTGCTCAGAGAAGGTTTCAAACTGCTTGCGGGCTTGGGCGCTCGACAATTCAAGAAACTCGGACGGCGATTTCACTCCGACCAGCTTGCGGCAAAAGTCGAAGGCGGAGTTGGTGTTTGCGTGCAAAATCTCAATCCATTGCAGATTGAAATCCGCTGTTGCCTTGGTGACCGTCGAATAGCTCTGCTCAAGTACTTTGTTGGTCTCGTCGGCCATTGCTTTGGCTCTTTCATACACGTCCTTGCTGTACGCGGCGCCTTGTTTCGCAAAATCCCGAACGGCTTCGGTACCTTCTGCCATCGGTTGCTCGAAGTTAGTTAAACCGTCGTTGTTAAGGGGCTTTGGCGTTCTGGCTTTAACGCCGGCGGTGCTTGCGACCATTACAATCAATCTCCTGTATGCGGAACCTGAAGTCCGCGATGTTAACGTTAGTTCATGTGGGAACCCGCATGCTGCACTGCAATAGAGGAACATGAGTTTCGCAAAAGAAATGTCGCCCTTCACAACATTCCTCCGCTCTGATTGTTTGCTTTCCCAACCGCTAGAGAGGCGCCTCGGTATTTGGGTAGCGCCAAATGGTTCGCGAACTGTTGTGCGCGGGCAAGCGAACTCCAGCCCATTTTGCCAGGCGCAGTCATAGGCGGTGGCCGCAACGCCGGAGGTTCGCGACGTGATCGTGCGGATTGGCACCATCCCGGTCGACAGCCCGCCGCCGGCGGAATTGCAGAAATTCCTAGCTTCGGAGATCGACCGCTGGGGCGGCCTGATTCAGCGCGCGGGCCTCGCGAGAACCGAATAGGCCGGTCGGCGTCAGTAATCCCATTCGAACGAAAACGGACTTCAACCATGGACGACGAGGCGCTGCTGCGCGAGAAGGCTGCGACGTTGACGCGAATGCTCAACCTCCAGGGCACGATCGGGATGTTCGGCCACGTGTCGGTGCGCGTGCCCGGCACGGACAAGTGCTTCATCAGTCCGGGGGCCTCGACCGACAAGACCGTGGTGCGGCGACTCGGCCTTCCAGCGATATTCGCGGCAGGACCGCTCTTGCTCCGTAAGCGGACCTGCACACGTCATCGGCGCAGTTCTCAAACGTGCCAGTAGCGGCCATTGCCGCGCGGTTCGCGGAACGCAATTTATGGAATGTCCGAGAGTGCCTGGATCAGTCCGGCTTGATGTTCGCCGTCCGGACCACCTTGGCCCACTTCTCGGTTTCGTCGACGATGAATTTGCCAAAGTCGGCTGGCGAGCCAACAAACGCCGCTAAACCCTGATCGGTAAACCGCGCCTTCAGTTTGGGATCGTCGAGGCCGGCATTGATCTCCCTGTTGAGTTTCTCGATGATCTCGGCGGGTGTGTTTCTGGGTGCCCCGACGCCAGTCCAAGCGCTCGCGTCGTAACCAGGCAGGAACTCGCCCACCGTTGGGATGTCCGGTAGCACTTCCGAACGCGATGCCGTGGTTACTGCCAGCGCGCGCAGCTTGCCGTCTTTGATGTA
>Ga0307296_10001860_pt1 | contig 10749 bp, 9 predicted proteins | sample ER_DNA_153_FD_194467 | JGI IMG/M metagenome (GOLD analysis project Ga0307296, IMG submission 194467) | Bulk soil microbial communities from the East River watershed near Crested Butte, Colorado, United States - ER_DNA_153 | ecosystem: Environmental > Terrestrial > Soil > Floodplain | place: USA... | reverse complement strand
AGCAGGTTCACCCCGACGCGGATCCGGCCGGCGCGCGGCGGGCTCATCGCGCCGCCTCGGCCGCTTCCGCGTACACCGCGGCCGCGAGCTCGGCCGTCCGTTCCCACGTGAAGGTCGACGCTCGGGCCCTCGCCGCCGCGCCGAGCGCGCCGGCGAGGGCCCGATCGTCGATCAGGCGTTGCAACGCGCGGGCGATCGCCCCGACGTCGAGCGGATCCACCAGGATCGCGGCGTCGCCGGCGACCTCCTCGGTCGCCGTCCCCGCCGAGGTCACCACGGCGGCGCCGTTGGCCATCGCCTCGAGCACCGGGAGCCCGAAGCCCTCCGCGAGGCTGGGATACACGACGGCAGTTGCCTCCGCGTAGAGGACATCGAGCTCTTCCCGCGGCAGGTAGCCGAGGGTTCTGGCACGACCGCGCGGTCCGTCGAGCGCATCGTCGACGTCTTCCTTCCACCCCTGCGATCCGACCAAGATCAGCTCCATCTCGGCGGCGTCGAGCTCGCGGAAGGCTGCGATCACGCGATGCAGGTTCTTCCGCGGCTCGACGGTGCCGACGAACAAGATGAAGGGACGCTCGAGGCCATATCGCCGGCGGACGCGGTCCCTGCGTTCGGCTTGCTGCGGCGGCACGCGGACGCCCAGTGGCACGACGCGGAGCCGTTCGGCTTCGATGCCGGCGTCCTGACATGCCGTCTTGGTCGCGAGGGAGGGACATATCACCAAACGAGCATGGCGACGCGTGAGCTCTAACCCGCGACGGAAGACCTCGCGGGAGTGCCAGGTGTAGTGCTGCGGGTAAGTGAGGAACGCGAGGTCGTGGACGGTGGCCACGAGTGGAGCTTTCGACGGCGGCACGACGTACCCCGCGTCGTGCACCACGTCGACGCGACCGGTCACGCGCTCGACGCTCGGGGTTCGGAGCCGTTGCCAGGATTCGTACAGGACCTGGCGGGGCAGGGGGAACCGACGGACGGGGACCGGGGGAACGAGCCCGGTGGGGGGCTGCCGGCGGTGCCACGCCGCAACGCCGACGAGATCCAACCCGTCGCGGGCGGTCAACGCCCGCAACAGCTCGACCGTCGCGACCGCGATCCCACCGGGCACGACGTGCCAGGATTGTTCGACCGTGACCGCGACGCGCATGCCGGACGTGCTAGCGGGCACGATCGCATGCGTCTGTTCGCCGGAGCACGGTTGGTACTCTAGCGAGCGCCGCCGGGACCGCTTCCTCCGCGGCGCTCGTCTGGTCGAACCCGGAGGTTCCGGTGCGCGTTTCCTTCGTCAACCTCTTCTACCCGCCCGACGTCGCCGCGTCGGGCTCCTTCGTCGCATCCGTGGCGGAGCACCGAGCATCGATGGGCGATGAGGTGACGGTGATCTGTGGCAGCGGCGCATACCTCGGGCGTTCGCCGAGCCCCTCGACGGCGGCGGCGGATGCGGCGGCGACGTCGGAGGGTCCGCGCATCATCCGGTTGTGGACCCCCGGTCTGGGGAAGGCCAGCACCGGTCACCGATTGGCCGACTACCTCTCGTTCCTGATCGGTGCCGTGACGCGGCTCGCCGTCGCACCGCGACAGGACGTGGTCGTCGCGCTCACCAGTCCTCCGTACACGCTGCTCGCGGCCGTGGTCCATCGGCTCGTGCACCCGCGAACCCGCGTCGTCTATTGGTGCCACGACGTCTATCCCGACGCGGCGGAGGAGTACGGCACGATCCGACCCGGCGGCATCGTGTCGCGTGTGCTGCGATCGATCCAGCGTTGGCTGCTCCGGAAGACCGACCACGTGATCGCTCTCGACGACGCCATGCTCCGACGCACGCTCGCGCCCGACGGTGACGGTTCGCCATCCGGCTCGGTGATCCCGAACTGGGAGCCGGTGTCGCTCTTCCCCCGCGGACACCATCCAGCCGTCTGGGATGGATACGGAGCGGCGGAGCTCAGTGATCGCTTCGTGGTCCTGTACCTGGGGAACCTCGGCTACGGGCATCCGACGAGCACCATCACCCGTGCCGCCGAAGACCTCGCGAAGGACGGCGACGTGACCTTCCTCTTCGTCGGCGGCGGTGTTCGCTATCCCGGGCTCGCCGAGGAGGTCCGGCGTCGGAAGCTCGATGACGTGGTGTTGCGCGGCTACGTTCCCAAGGACACGACGCCGAGCGTTCTCGCCGGCGCCGGGTGCGCGCTCATCTCGCTCGACGACGGATCGCGGGGGATCATGAGCCCGTGCAAGCTGCACGGCGCGCTGGCGAGCGGGGTGCCCGTCGTGTACGTCGGTCCGGTCGGAACCAACGTCGACGAGGCGATCGAGCGGTACACGTGCGGCATCTCCTTGCGCCAGGGCGATGCCGACGGCCTGGTCGACGCCGTCCGTCGGCTCCGCGATGACCCCGAGCTGGCGGCCGAGCTGTCCTCGAACGCGCGGCGCGCGTTCGAGGATGCCTACTGCGACGAGCGGACGCTGCCCCTGTTCGACGAGGTTTTCGAGCAGGTGCGCGAGCCGCGGTCGCTCGGCTCCACGCCCGCGAGCGGCTCACGTGGCGTGTGAGCCGCTCGTGGAGAACCTGAGGAGTTCGGTGATGCACCGACGGATGGAACGGCTCTCCATAGGACCCTTGTTACACTCGCGCTGACCTGCGTGTTCTCCCGTACAGCCGTTCCGAGGAGCTCCGATCGCCGCCGTAGCCCGAACCGCCGAACGAACGTCCGAGCCGCCGCACCTGCGGCCGCGGGAGCGCATCCGCGAGCTGTGGGAGTACGGCGAGGTGCTGCTGAACCTCGTCCGCAAGGAACTCAAGGTCAAGTACACGGGCTCGGTGCTCGGCGCGGTGTGGTCGCTCCTGAACCCTGTCGTGTTCCTGGCGGTCTTCTCGTTCGTCGCGACGGTCCTCGGCGGCGCCGCGCAGGACTACCCGGTGTTCCTGCTCGCTGGTCTGCTGCCGTGGAACCTCTTCTCGGTCTCGCTCAGCCAGGGCGCGGTCTCCGTGATCATGAACGCGAACCTCGTGAAGAAGGTCTACTTCCCTCGCGAGATCCTGCCGCTCGCGACGATCGGTGTGGCTCTCGTTGACTTCGTGCTCCAATCGGCCGTCTTCCTGCTCTTCATCGCGCTGCGGGCGGCACTGTTCCCCGGGTTCGCGCTCGTGCTGCATACGATCTGGCTCTACCCGATCGCATTCGTGGCGCTCTTGCTGTTCACGGTGGCGGTGACGTTCTGGGTATCGTCGATGAACGTCCGCTACCGCGACCTGACCCATCTGATCGGGCTCGCGCTGCTCGTCTGGTTCTGGCTAACCCCGATCGTCTATGCGATCGGCGTGGTGCACGCAAAGGTGGTGCTGCACTCGCACCCGATGCTCCTCTGGCGCGTGTACCTCCTCAACCCGATGGCGTGGATCGTCAGCGGCTTCCAGACGGCCCTTTACCACTCGAGCGATGCTCATGACGTGCTGATCCCGCTGTCGGCCGGGAAGCTCGCCGCAGGATTGGGCGTTGTCGCGGCCGCGTCCGGTCTCCTCCTCTACGGAACGTGGCGTGTCTTCTTCGGGTTGTCGGGCGATTTCGCGGAGGAGCTGTGACGGCCGCGATCGAGGTGCACGACCTCTCCAAGCGCTTCCGTATCTACCGGGAGAAGCCCACGTCGCTGAAGCAGCGTCTGCTCGCCGGCCGGACCCGCGCCGAGGATTTCTGGGCCTTGCGCGACGTCTCGTTCGACGTCGCCGAGGGGGAGTTCCTCGCGCTGATCGGGCACAACGGCTCCGGCAAGAGCACGCTCCTGAAGGTGATCGCCGGGATCCTTCGGCCGACCCAAGGACTGGTCCGTCAGCGGGGACGGATGGCGGGGCTCCTCGAGCTCGGAGCCGGGTTCCATCCGGAGCTCACGGGACGCGAGAACGTCTACCTGAATGCGTCGTTCCTCGGCCTCTCGCGCCGCGAGACGGATACCGTCTATGACGACATCGTCGCGTTCGCCGAGCTCGGGGACTTCATGGAGACGGCCGTCAAGTTCTATTCCTCGGGCATGCTCGTTCGGTTGGGGTTCGCGTGCGCCGTGCACGTCGACCCGGAGGTGATCTTGATCGATGAGGTGCTCGCCGTCGGTGACGAGGCGTTCCAGGGCCGGTGCCTCGACCGAGTGCGGACGTTCCAGAAGGAAGGCCGGACGATCGTGCTCGTCACGCACGCCCTCGACATGGCACGTCAGCTCTCCGATCGCGCCGTGATGCTCGACCACGGGCTGGTGCACGCGATCGGCTCTCCTGACGAAGTGGTGCGGGAGATGCGGCTGACGATCCTGAGGCACGACCTCGAGTTCGCCCGCGAAGGCGGGACGCGAGAGGTCGAGATCCTCGGCGGCTCGCTCCTGCGTGGTCACGACCCGTTGGCCGGCGCCCTCGCGCCTGGCGACTGCGTGACGCTGCAGGTGGATCTGAAGGCCAACGAGCCGGTCGACGATCCGGTGGTGTCGTTCGCGCTGCACGACGCCGCGAACAACTACGTCTTCGGAAGCGACACCGCGCAACAAGGCGTCGGCCTCGGCTGGTTGGACGGCAAGCGTCGCGTCCGGTTCCAGCTCGGTCCGGTGCCCTTCACGGGAGGGCAGTACTGGGTGACGGTCGGGGTCCATTCGCGGGACAACCAGCGCGTTTATCACGTCCAGGATCAACGCTATTCCTTCGAGGTGCGGCAGATCGAGGGCCGCAAGGACCAGGCGTACGTTCCGGTCACGGCGGAGGTCGAGGACCTGTGAACGCCGAACCGGATCAGATCGTCCACGAGAAAGGCAGCCGAACGATGTTGATCGGACTCATCCTCACCTCGGTGGTCCTTGCCGGGTTCGCGCAGATCACGTTGAAGACCGGCGTCAACCACGTGACCGGGACGTCGGGCGAGCTCCACATCAGCGCCGGGAGCCTGCGGTCGCTGGTGTCGTCTCCCATCGTCTGGGGCGGTCTCGTGCTGTTCGGTCTGTCGGCGGTGGTCTGGCTGTTCGCTCTGTCGCGAGCGTCGCTCTCGTTCGCCTATCCGTTCGCCGCGCTGAGCTACGTGTTGATCCTCGTGTTCTCCGTGCTCGTCCTCCACGAGACGGTCCAACCGCTCCGTTGGCTCGGGGTCGCGTTCATCGTCACCGGGATCGTGCTCGTTGCGCAGACGCCGCACACGTGAGCGGGAACGACGCGGCGCGATGAAGGCGGTCGTCCTCGTCGGAGGGTTCGGAACGAGGCTGCGTCCGCTCACCGAGACGGTGAAGAAGGAGCTGCTACCGCTCGTCGACCGCCCCATCCTGGACCACGTGCTGGACCACCTCGCCCGTCACGGCGTGCACGAGGTGATCCTGTCCTCGCCGTACCTCGAGGAAGCGTTCCATCCGTTCATCGAGGCTCGCCAGGGCGACCCCGCCATCACCTGGATCACCGAGGCCGCGCCACTCGGAACCGGCGGCGCGATCGTGAACGCCCTCGACGCGGTCGGGAACGACCCCTTCTTCGCGCTGAACGGGGACATCCTAACGGACCTCGATCTCACCGGGATGCTCGCATCCCACCGTGAGCATGACGCCGTCGTCACGATCTCGCTGCACCACGTCGAGGACGCTCGCGCGTTCGGCTTGGTGGCGACGGACGAACGGGGCCGCGTCCTCGAGTTCCTGGAGAAACCCCTCGATGCGATCCCCGGGGATGTCAACGCCGGGACGTACATCCTCGACCCGGCCGCCCTCCGGCCCTGGAGCGCGGATCGCGAGCTCTCGATCGAGCGAGAGATCTTCCCGTCCGTGATCGCGAGCGGCGGACCGGTCCACGGGTACCTCTCCGACGCGTACTGGCTGGATCTGGGAACGCCCGAGAAGTACCTGCAGGCGCATTTCGACATGCTGGACGGGAAGGTCCACGGGGTGACCTACGAGGCGCCGTGGGTCGCCGCGACGGCGGTCGTGGATCCGGGCTCGCGTCTCGGGCGGTGGGTGGCCATCGGCGCCGAGGCACGGGTGGGGCCCGACGCCCAGGTGGACGACTCGGTCGTGCATCCCGGCGCCTCGATCGGGGCCGGAGCGCGCGTGCTTCGATCGATCCTCGGCCCGGGCGCCCACGTCGGCGCCGGGGCCACGGTCGAGGACTGCGTCCTGGGTGCGGGATCCCGGGTGCCGGACGCGGTCTCGCTTTCGGACCAGCGCGTGCCGACGGATACCGAAGCCGCTCCGGCGTAACGAGCTCTGGCCCCCGCCCGTCCCTCGCACGGCCGAGGCCGGTTCCACCGGCCGCCCGACTCAATAGGCTCCCGGGAACCGTCGATGGTTTGGCTCCGGCACATGGCCCACGTGGCGCCGGACCACGTCATGGGGATGGGAGCCCGAACGATGCGACGACGCCTCTGCATGTTCCTCGTGGCCGCTTCGATCGGCGCGTTGTCGCTTTCCATCGTTCCGGTGCCCGCCGGAGCGAGCGGGTCGCTCTCGTTCTACGGTTCGGGTGACGGCCACGGCCTCGGGATGTCCCAGTGGGGCGCGTACGGTCTCGCGAACATGGGGTGGGGGCACCGGAACATCCTCACCCACTTCTACCGGGGGACCCGGGTGGATGCGGCGACGCCGCTCCCACGGAACATCCGTATCGGCCTCACCACGCAGCGAACCCTCGTCCACCTGACGGCTCAGGTGCATCGGGTTCGACTGTGGATCGGGGCGCCGTTCTCCGGCAGGTTGGTCGGATCGATCGGGCCCGGCACCACGTGGACCGTGCGGAGCACGCAGAGGGCGTACGCGATCCGCAACGCGGCACGCGCGCTGGTCGGCGGGCACACCTGGGGGTCTCCCTCGAGGGACCTGTTCCTGACCTACGCCGACGACGGTGCTCGCGTGTTCATCCCGGAGGCCGACTCGATCTGGTACGACGGGTTCGCCTACGCCCGCGGGACGATCGAGTTCAACCTCACGTCGTGCGCCGGCGCCGGGGGGTGCTTCGAGCGGCTGATCGCTCGGCTCGGGCTCCAGAGCTACCTCGACGGCCTCGGCGAGGTTCCCGCTTCGTGGCCGGTGCAGGCCATGGAGGCCCAGGCCGTCGCCGCGCGCTCGTACGCCGTCTACGCGATGCGGCACTATGGGATCCGGGCCGATTGCAACTGCCATCTCACCGACGGGTCGGGGGACCAGACCTACATCGGATACGACCGGGAATCCGGAACCGACGGTGGTCGGTGGGTCCACGCGGTCGCGGCATCGCGGGGTGAGATCGTGACCTACCGCGGGGCCGTGATCCAGGCGTTCTATGCCGCGTCGGATGGCGGGCACTCCGACAGCGTCCAAGACGTGTGGCATGGAGGTGATCCTGCGTATGCGATCCCGTGGCTGACCGGCGTCTGCGATCCCGGCGAGTGGACGGGGGCGAATCCCTGGAAGGCCTGGACGCTGAGCTTCGACACGGCGACGCTGACCGCTCGCCTCCGTCCGTACACGGGATCGATCGGCACCGTCACCACGTTCTCGCACATCGCCCGGGCGGACGGAGGGCGGATCATGACCGCCGTCGCCGTCGGGTCGACGGGCTCGGCCAAGGTCACGGGGACCGAGCTCCGGGCAGCGCTCGGACTCCCGGACGATCGGGTGTGGATCAACAGCAACCGCATCATCACCGGCGGGATCCGGACGGCCTACGACGGGTTGATGTGCGCGCCGGGCCTCCCCGCGTCACCCCGGGTTGCGGTCCCGGGCGGCGGGGAACAACATTTCCAGACGGGCGGGCTGTACCGCAACGGGCATCTGAACCTGACCGTCTGGCTGCGCGGGGTCGTGGACGACGAGTATCGCGCGGTCGGCTCGGGCGGTGGCGTCCTCGGGGTGCCGGTGAGCGCCGTGCAGGTCCTCGGGAGCGGATCGCACGGACCCTCCTCCCTTTCGACCGCGACGACGTCGTGCGTGTGCAAACGGATCGACTTCGCGCGGGGACGCGTCTACTGGAAGCAGGGCGTCGGCGCGCACGCCCTCTGGGGCCCCGTCCTCACCGCCTACCTCGGCGCCGGCGGGGCGGCGGGCTCGCTCGGGTTCCCGATCACCCGCGTCCTGCCGCGCACCGGCGGAGGCACACGTGCCGTCTTCGAACACGGTCGCGTCGAGTGTCCCGCGGGCGACCCCTGCTCGGTCGTGCCGAGCTAGCAGCCGTCCCCGAGCTTGCCTTCCGGTGCGTTGTTGGTGCACGCGAACGAATCCACGAACCCTTGCGACAGCGTCACGGCCTGCGGACCGGTGATCGAAGCGGGACACGTGATCAGCTTGTTCCATGCCGTGAGCGCGAAGCCCGTTCCGTTCGGCAGATCCGAATACGGGATCAGGTACGTCGCGTGGTTCCCGGTGGCGACCGGCCCCAGCGCCGAGACCACATCCGCGCCGATCCCCCCGTCCCCGGACGGCCGGTAGTACATGATCACGGAGCCGTGCTCCAACGTGTGAACGGCTTGCGTCTCCCGCACGGGCGTGATGTACACGCGGGGGGTCGGGGGCAGGGGCGCGGGGTCGTGGTAACCCGAGGTCGCGGGATGATCCGGATACGTGTAGTCCTGGCCCGCTGCCAGGTGCAGACCACCTGGCGCCGAGTTCGCCGGCGTCTGCACGCCGGAGCATCCCGCTGCTTGGGCGGCCGCGACGGCGAGGGCCGAGAGCGGCTTGGCGGCGCCGGCCCTGGTGAGGAACGACACGACGACCAGCAGCACGACGGCCACGGTCGCGAAGATCAGTGCCCGCCGGATCGCCGCACGGCGCGCCGAACGCCTGCGTTCGGCCTCGCGCGCGCGGCGCGCCTCTTCCTTGCGCTCGCGCCGATCGGGGTTGGCGCCGCCTCCGGTGGTTGCGGTCGCGGCCGCCCGCTTCGCGGGCGGCCGCGATCGCTTCTTCTTCGTCGCCATCACGCGGGGGGTACGAAACTAGCTGGAACGGGGTTCGGGACCTGGTCCGCGGAACCGAACGCGAGGACGATCACTAGCTGGTCATTGAGCGGGATCTGCGTGGGATCGCCCGTCCACTCCTTGCCGTTGACGTACGCGTGCAGGGTCGAGTGGCCCGCGGCGCACTTGTCGCCGAGGCAGTCCTTCGTGAGGTAGACGCCCCACACGTCGAAGAACTGCCCCAACACCGGTTGGAAGGTCGGGTCCGCGGACTCGATGTGGACGACACCGCTCGTGTCGTGGGTATGCAGAGGCGAGTAGACGTTGGAATCGGGGTTGTATCCGATGCCGGCCGCGACCGGGAACTGTTGCCCGTCCACGTAGATCAGGAGGTTCGCGTGGTGGTGCAGCACAGCGCCGAGCTGCGGCAGGGGGCTCAGCTCGCTCATCTTCGCCATCCGCGCGTTCGCCTGGTCGATGTTGTCCGGCCACGGTGGCGCGGTCCGGAGGATCCCGGGAAGCTTCGCCGGATCGGGGAGCTGCACCGTCACCGATGGGCTGGCGCTGCCGTCCGCGCCGTTCCCGTTGCCCTGGGAGAGCGCGACGATGACGCCCCCGACGATGGCGATCACCACGACGCCGACGATGAGCGCCCGGCGCCGGCCGCGCTTCCTGCTCGCGATCCTGCGCTCGAGCTCGATGCGCTCCCGACGCGCCTGCTCCTTGCGTTCCGCCTTCGTCTGTCGGCGGTCCTGATCTTGCGCCACTCGGATCCTCTCGATCGGGGGATCACTCCGGCGACGGTTCCGGCGTCCCCTCGGCGGTGCTTCAAGGGTAACGGACGCCGCGCCCACGGCACGGTGCGAGGTTCGTCGTTGTTGCGCGCGCCTCGCCAGGTTCCTATGCTCGCAGCGCCTTCCCCGGCCATCGTCGGCGCCCGTGGCCGACCGGAGCATGAGGGGTGGTCCATGGCGGAGACGGAGCAGAGCCGCATGGTGCGGGTACCCGAGGCGCAGGGCAAGAGTGGCCTCGACGGCTACTTCGGGATCACGGAGCGGGGATCGACGGTTCGGACCGAGATCGCCGCCGGCGTGACGACGTGGCTCACGATGGCGTACATCCTGTTCGTCAACCCGGCGATCCTCGGGGCCGTCAAGGACAGCCAGGGCGTGAGTCTCACGTTCCCGGAGGTCCTCACGGTCACCGCACTCGTCGCGGGCGTGATGACGCTCGCGATGGGGATCTACGGGCGATACCCCTTCGCGCTCGCCGCTGGCCTCGGCCTCAACGCGTTCGTCGCGTTCTCCTTGGTCGGGACCCTCGGGCTCACCTGGCCGCAGGCGATGGGCGTGATCGTCGCCGAGGGGATCTTGATCACGATCTTCGTGTTGACGGGTCTGCGAGAACTGATCCTCAACGCGATCCCGATGGACCTGAAGCGAGCGATCGGGATCGGGATCGGGCTGTTCATCGCGTTCATCGGTCTCGTCAACGCCGGGGTCGTGGTGCAGGCGAAGCCGGGACCGGTTCCGCCCGTCACCATCGTCGCGAACTTCCGCTCCTGGTCGCTCGCGCTCTTCGTCTTCGGCCTGCTCCTGACGAGCGCGCTCGTTGCCCGGCGCGTCAAGGGCGCGTTGCTGATCGGGATCGTGGCGACGACGGTCGCCGCGACGATCGTGAACGAGGTGAAGCACCTGGGCGTGTTCACCGACGGATCCGCGGCGTGGCCCGGGTTCGCGCACCTCACGGCGACGCCGAACTTCTCGCTGGTGGGGAACTTCAGCTTCGGATTCTTCAGTTCGCTGGGCTTCTGGACCGCGGCGGCGATCGTGATCTCGGTGATGCTGTCGGACTTCTTCGACACGAACGGCACGGTGAT
>Ga0307296_10001856_pt1 | contig 10757 bp, 12 predicted proteins | sample ER_DNA_153_FD_194467 | JGI IMG/M metagenome (GOLD analysis project Ga0307296, IMG submission 194467) | Bulk soil microbial communities from the East River watershed near Crested Butte, Colorado, United States - ER_DNA_153 | ecosystem: Environmental > Terrestrial > Soil > Floodplain | place... | reverse complement strand
GTCACCCGGGCCCGGTCGTCGGAGATCGCCGGGGTGAGCGAGTACGGGGACAGCCGCTGGCGCAACGCCCGGTAGGGCCTAGTGCTGCTTGACCCGGGCCCGAAGAATAGGAGGAGGACCAGCAGGATGGCGGCGAACCCGGCGACGGCCACGACGTAGCGCCCCTGAGAGCCCTCCAGCCGGGACAGGGCCGGCGCCGAGGGCAGCTCGGCCGGGACGGGGACGGCGGCCGGGCTCGCCTGGGTCCCGACGAAGAACCGCTCGTCGTGGTACTCCCCTACCACGCCGTTGGCGACTTGCACGGTGAGCCGGAAGTCGACCTCGCTTCCCACGCCGGGGGGCAGCACGAGGTCGACCACGTACTGCGAGGCCAGGTTGCGCCCGAGGGCTCCGAACAGCGCCTCCACGTTGTCGGCGGTGGTGGGTACGGTCTCTCCCCCGGTCGCCTTGGCCAGCTCCCCCAGGGCGACCTGGTCCTGGGGACGGCCGGGAACCTCCAGGCCTACCGTGAACACCTTCACCTTCGCCGCCTTGGCCGCCGCGATCGCCTGCTGGAGGGTCGTCGAAGTCCCCTCGTGGCGACCGTCGGAGAGCACGAACAGGTTCCGCTGGCCCGGCTGGCCCGCCAGCTGCTCGGAGGCGCGGACCACGGCGTCGTAGAGGGCGGTGTCTCCTTGGGGGTCGTCGACCCTCAGGGCCTGGATCGCGTCCTTGGCCTTGCCGGCGTCGTCGGTCAGGTCCTGGACGACGTTGGGCGTGTTGGCGAACGAGATCACGCCCATCTGGGTGCCCGCCCGCATCTGGCCCGCGAACTTGGCGGCGGCGCTGCGGGCGGTGTCGATGTTGTTGTTGTCCAGCATGCTGCCGCTGGTGTCGACGGCCAGGAACACCGCCAGCTTGCCGCTGGCGCCGCGCTGCTCCTGCAACGGGGTGGCCCGGACATCCTGGACCTGCTGCCCGTCGATGCTGGCGGTGAAGGCGCTCGAGTCCAGACGCTCCCCTGTCCAAGCGGGCCCGGACATGGCCACGGTGACCTTGAGCCGTCCGGAGGCCGAGTCGACGTCCCGCAGGCTGACCTTGAGCTGTTCCTGCTGCTGACCGACGGCGGGGGCAGCCAGGCCGAGCGACCCGAGCAGCAGCCCGGCCAGCAGCAGGCTCCCGAGCCTGGCCACCCGGCGGCTCATCGACGCATCGCCAGCGGGACCGAGCCGCTCTCGTGCTGGAACAGCTCGTTGGGGAAATGGACGCCCTGGTCGCTCATACGCTCGAGGAACCTCGGGCGCAGACCGGTCGGCTGGATGACACCGCGGAAACGGCCGTTCTCGTCGATGCCGGCCCGGTAGTCGAACACGAAGATGTCCTGGAGGGTGACGACGTCGCCCTCCATGCCGACGATCTCGGTGACGTGGGTGAGCCGGCGGGTGCCGTCCTTGAGCCGTGACTGGTGCACGATCAGGTTGATGGCCGAGGAGATCTGCTCACGGATCGCCCGCATGGGGATGTCGACCCCGGCCATCAGGACCATCGTCTCCAGCCGCGACAGCACGTCGCGGGGCGAGTTGGCGTGGACGGTGGTCAGGGAGCCGTCGTGGCCGGTGTTCATGGCCTGCAGCATGTCCAGGGCCTCGCCGCCACGGACCTCGCCGACCACGATCCGGTCGGGCCGCATCCGCAGGGCGTTGCGGACCAGGTCGCGGATGGTGATCTCGCCCCGGCCCTCGATGTTGGGCGGCCGGTACTCCAGCCGCAGCCAGTGCGGCTGGCGCAGCTGGAGCTCGGCGGCGTCCTCGATGGTGACGATGCGCTCGCCGAGCGGCAGCCAGGACGACAGCACGTTGAGGGTGGTCGTCTTGCCGGCGCCGGCCCCGCCCGAGACCAGGATGTTCAGCCGGCCGCCGACCGCCGTGGCTAGGAACTTGGCCACCTTGGCGGACATGGTGCCGAAGGTGACCAGGTCGTCGGCCTGGTAGGGGTCGGGCGAGAACTTCCGCACGGTCAGGTAGGGGCCGCCGTTGACGCACAGCGGCGCGATCACCGCGTTGATCCGGGAGCCGTCGGGGAGCCGCGCGTCGACGTACGGGGAGCTCTCGTCGATTCTCCGGCCGACCAGGCCGACCATCTTGTCGATCACCCGGCGCAGGTGGGTCTCGTCGACGAAGCGGCCCTCGGTCGGGAAGATGCGGCCCTCCCGCTCCACGTAGATCACGTCGGGCGAGTTGACCATGATCTCGGTGATCGTCGGGTCGCGCAGGAACGGCTCGATCGGCCCGAAGCCCAGCACGTCATAGGCGATCTCCTCGACCAGCCGCCGGCGCTCGTCCCTGGTGAGGGGCGTCTCCTCCTCCTCCAGGGCCCGCTGGAGCATCTCCCGGACCTTGGTCTGGAGTTGCTCGGCCGACAGCTCGGAGTCGTACAGTCGAGGGCCGAGGGTCTCGACCAGCGACCGGTGGACCTTCTGGCGCAGCTCGGCCAGGGGGTCGGGCCTGGCCCGGTGCAGCTGGCGCTGGTTGGGCTCGTGGGGCACGGACTGGGGCAGCACCCCGTCGGTCCTGGCCCGGGCGAGCCGCTCGTGGAGCGAGGACATCGACGGCTCCTAGGATCGGGCGAAGAGCGACCGGCGCTGCTTCTGCTTGGTCCGGCCAATCTGCGGTTCGGTGAGCTGGGCGGCGACCCGGCGGATGGACTCGGCCACCGGGCCCTTGGGCTCCTCGAGCATGATCGGGTTGCCCTTGTTGACCGACAGCGGGACCGAGCGGGAGGACGGGATGGTGGTGTCGACCGGCGAGCTGAGCAGCTTCTCGACGTCGGGCATGCGCAGGCCGACCTTGGAGTCGGCCCGGTTGACCACCACCCGGATGCGGCCCTTGGGGAAGTGCAGCAGCTCCATGGTCTGGAGGGTCAGCCTGAGGTTCTTGATGCTCGGCACGTCGAGGGTGGCCAGCATGATCAGCCAGTCCGACTCGTCGAAGGCCGACAGCACCGGCTCGGAGAACGCCGGCGGGGTGTCGATCACCACGTAGTCGAAGGCGCTGCGCAGCAGCTTGAGGACGTTCGCGATGGTGCCGGGGTTGATGGTGTCGGCGACCGTCGGCTCGGTCGGTGCCACCAGCGCCCAGACGCCGGAGTCGTGGTGGGTCAGGAACGACTTCAGCGACAGCGCGTCCAGGCCCGGGCTCTGGGCGGCGTCGTAGATGGTGTGCGACGGGAACAGGTGGAGCATGATGGCGACGTCGCCGAAGTGCAGGTCGAGATCGACCAGGGCGACCTCGGCCCCGTCCCGGGCCAGGCTGACGGCGAGGTTGGTCGACAGGAACGTCTTGCCGCAGCCTCCCTTGGAGCTGAAGACGGTGGCCACCTTACCGGGCGTCCGCCCCTCGCCGGCGTCGGTGGGCGCGCCGCCGCCCAGGCGCCCGCGCAGCGTCCGGGCGATCTCGACGGCCCTGGCCGCGGCGGTCCGGACGGCGGTCTCGTCGCTGGCCGAGGAGAGGACGCCCTTGACCCCCACATTGAGTGCCTGGCGAATCAGCTCGCCCGACTCCTGGCGCCGGATGAGCACCACCGAGATGTCGGGGGCGCCCTGCTGCAGGGCGCCGGCCAGGGCGAGCGCGTCGCGGTCGGTGAGGCTCGGCCCGATGATGGTGGCCAGCACGTCCCGGCCCTCGGCGGCCACGGCGGCCATGGCCTCGTCGGGGTCGGCGGCCCGGACCACGCGGTCGGTCAGCCCCGGGAGGGCGTTGGCCAGCCAGGTGGCATAGCCGTCGTGTGGTTCGACGATCAGGACGGCCATCACTGCGCCCCGACGACGTTGTCGGCGGTGACGCCGCCGCCGGACGGCACCGGCTTCGCGTCCGGAGAGGCCAGCAGGGTCATGTAGATCGAGCCATGCTCGGCCGCGAACACGACGCTCTCGACCTTCTCTTGGGGAACGGCCAGGGTGACGGCGGCCACCTGGCCCTTGCCCTGGGTGACCCGGCCGCCGCCTCCCTGGGCGGCCGAGTTGGCCAGGGCGGTGGCCCCGACCGCCAGGACCCGGATGTTCTGGAGCAGGAACTCGCTCCGGTCGCTCCCGCGCCGCTGCATGGTCAGGAGCAGGCTCACCGTGTCGCCCGGGGTCACGAATCCCGCCACCTGCCTGGTCAGGTCCATCCCGATGGCCACTGCCTGGTAGCCCTCCGGGATCTGCAACAGGCCTCTGCCGGCGACATCCGCGGCACCGACCCAGCGCTTCAGCAGAAGCTGCTCGCCGGGCATGATGTCGACGGCGGCACGCAGGTTCTGGATCTGGTTCAGCGAGAGCACGGCGCCGGGGACGATGTTCTTCTTCGGCACCGCGACCCGCTTGATCGCCTCGGTGTTGCTGGCCGTCAGCCCGCTGGTGCCGGCCGTGATGGGCTTGGCGGCCACCCAGACCAGTACCGGCTTCTGGTCGCTGATGGCCCGGCGGTCGGCGCCGTTGACGTAGACGACCAGGGCCGCCGTCGCCACCAGGGCGAGGACAACCGCGACGAGTATTGCCAGGACTCTGCTCTGCATAAGTGGTGCCTCGCTGCTAGCAGCCGCCGGGACCTCCGGGGGCGGAGAGCTGTTCGATCCGCATGGACGCCTCCGCCCTGCCCGACTGCCACGACGGCGGGCTGGGCAGGAACGGGATGACCAGCTTGAGCGGGAAGTCGAAGGCGACGGTCAGGGTGCCCCCGACGACGTTGTCGGTGGTGAAGGTGCAGTTGGAGATCGAGCTGACGCCGGCCCGGTCGCGGGCCACCTGCCAGAACGGGACGCCGCCGACGTCGGTCCAGTCGTCGATGCCGACGACGGCCTGCCGCGCCACCTCACGGGCGGCGTTGGTGGCCTGGATGCGGGTGTTGAACGCGAGGCCGAACTGGATGAAGCCGAACAGCAGGAGGACCAGCAGGGGAAGGAGCAACGCGAACTCGACCGCGGCCGCACCCTCTTCTCTCCTGCCAGACACCACCCGCCGACCTCAGGGCGTCGTGCAGTTGGTCGGATTCGGGCCGCTGGCCACGCAGTCGCCCACGACGTCGTAGCGGTCCTTGACCGTGCTGAACAGGGCGAAGAAGCCTCCGACCAGCAGCAGCGCGATGATGGCAACCATGAGCGCGTACTCGACCGCGGTCACGCCCTGCTCGCGGTCGTGCAGCTGGCCGAGGCGAACTCGAACGTACGCCAGCGTCACGGACAGATACGACAGCACGGGACCGGCCCCCTTAGGTTCCCTACAGTCAGTGCTCTCAATACTTGGAAGCCATGCCGGCGGGGGGCTCACAGGGCCTGCCCCGCCGGCATGACAAACCTAGCGGTTGCTAACAGCCGCCCGTCGCGTTCGTTGACGGACTGTTCACGCAGTCAGCCGTGTTGTTGAACGCGGTCTGCACGTTCTCGAACAGGAGGAAGAACCCAGCCACCATGAGCAGGGCGATGATCGCAACCATGAGCGCGTACTCGACCGCGGTCACGCCGTCCTCACGCGCCCGCAGGTCCGCAAACCTGGTGCGGATGTAGTTGACCGTCGTGCTCAGCAGGAGCATTTGTCTGCACCTCCCTTCCCCCCGCAGGGGCCACCGGCGACGCGGTGGCCCAACGACAATGTCCCGCTGGTGCAACGTCGGCCCGGCACCGGGGTTAACCCGTCCAATCGCGGGCGTGCCTCGCCAACGCATTGCAGGGGAACCTAGTCGCCCGCCGGAGCGCGGGCCATCGGGTCTGGTGCAGATCGGACCTGCGCAGAATTACCCACCCAGCTCTGCCCACTCAACGCCCACACCGTCAGCAGTCGACGTCGCGATAGGTCTCCGCGGCGCAGTCGGCGTCGCGGTCGAAGCGCGTCTGGACGCCGTTGAACAGGGCGACGATCCCGCTGACGAGGACCAGCACGATGATGGCGGCCATCAGAGCGTACTCGACCGAGGTGACGCCGCGCTCTCGCCAGGAGGTCCCGTGCATCCTCATCACGGCCACAGCGAGAGGGCCAGGCCGGCGAGCTGGCTGACGGTGGCGGTCAGGGACGGGCGCATCCGTGACGACGGGTCGTCCGGGTCCTCGGGCTCGGCACCCGGCTGAAGCCCGGCCCCACCCTCCCCGAGGCGACCCGGCGCCGGGGGCGTGCCCGGCCGGACCGAGACCACCAGCGGCTCGAGCGCGTCGACCAGCTTGCCGGGCAGGCGGCCCAGGCCGGCCTGCTGCCGCAGCGCGGTCAGCGCCTCCCGCTCCGACATGGCCGGCCGGTGGGGCCGGGGCCGGGTCAGGGCGGCCCAGGTGTCCACCACGGCCAGGATCTGGGCGCCGAAGGGCACCTGGCGGCCGCGCAGGCCGCGCGGGTAGCCCGAGCCGTCGAGGCGCTCGTGGTGGGCCCTGACGGCGGCCACGGGCAGCCCGACCCGGGCCAGCGGCTCCAGGATGTCGCCGGAGATGTCGGCGTGCCCGTGCAGCAGCTCGACCGCCTCCGGCTCCAGGGGCCCGCGCGGGGCCAGCAGGTCGGCGGGCAGGGCCAGCATCCCGATGTCGAGGAACAGCCCGGCCAGCTCCATGCCCCGGACCCGCATGGGCGGCCAGCCGAGGGCGTCGGTCAGGTCGCGGGTGATGGACGCGACCCGGCGCGAGTGGCCCTCGCGGCCCGACCCGGCGGCCTCGGCGCTCCCGATCATGGTCCCGAGGATCACCTGGAGCGAGTGGGACAGCGAGTCCCGGGCCTGGCGCAGGTGCTCGCGCTCCTCGGTCCGGCTGACCCTGGCCACCGCCGTCTCGGTGCGCAGCAGCGCCTCCTCGGCGGCCTCGGTGACGGCCCGCAGCTGGGCCAGCGGCGAGGCGGGCTCGGCGCGGTCCGGGCCGCGGCCCGACCGCCGGCCCCGCATCGACGAGGTCACCCGGTCGACCAGGTCGTCGCCGTTACAGGGATAGGTGAGCAGGTCGGTGACGCCGAGGACCAGGGCCGGGGTCACGTCGACCGAGGCGTCCCGGCTGGCCATGCCGAGCACCGGGACGGTGGTCGGGCCGTCGCTCAGGCGGCCCAGCACCGGCGCCCAGCGCTCTACCTCGTCGAGGGGCACGACCACCAGGGCCGGCCACTGGGCGTCGACGCTCCGCAGGGCCTCGACGTTCTCCTTGACCAGGGCGACGGCCAGGCCGGCATGGGCCAGGGCATCCCTCGCCCATGGCCCGATCCCTTCGGCGGCGTCGAGGACGAGCACGTGGGCCGGCACCGGAAGCTCCAAGATCGGCTGCTGAACAGCGTTCAGCGAGATGCTACGGCCTGCGCTCCGGCACCCCCATGCCCCGATCTGTTGACCGCGGCTACATAGTTCTACGCAGATGCTGGGGAGTGTGTCGATACCTGGACACGTCGGGCGGTGAGCGCTACCTAGGCGGCTCGACCAGACGGATCCGCATGGCCTCCCGCACCGCGTCCACCCGGTTGTTGACGTGGAGCTTGCGGTAGATGTTGCCGATGTGGGTGTTGACCGTCCGCTCCGAGATGACCAGCTGGCTGGCGATCTGGCGCGAGGTCAGGCCCTCGGCGAGCAAGGCCAGGATCTCCCGCTCCCGCCCGGTGAGCAGGTAGTAGATGTCGGCCGCGGCCTTGGTCTCGTCGGCGTAGCGGTTGAACTGGTGCAGCAGCTTGCGCGCCTGCACCGGGTCGAGGAACGAGCCGCCGGCGGCCACCGCCTTGACCGCCGAGCGGATGTCGTCGAGGGTGGCCGACTTGGGCAGGTACCCGGAGGCGCCGGCCTTGATGGCCTCGAAGATCGTCTCCTGGTCCTCGTGCACGGTGAGCACCACCACCCCGACCGAGGGGTGGTCCTGGCGGATCTGCTTGGTGGCGCTGATGCCGTCGCGGCGCGGCATGTCGACGTCCATCAGCACGACGTCGGGGAGCAGCTCGGTGACCCGCGCGATGGCCTCGTTGCCGTCGGAGGCCTCGCCGATGACCTCGACGCCCTCGGCGGCCGTGCACAGCAGGACCACACCATGCCTGGTCACCGAGTGGTCATCGACCACCAGGACCTTGGTCGGTGCGCCGTTCTGCTCGTTGCTCGCTTCGCTCACCTATGCCCCCTCGGCGGCCGGGGCCGGGACCTTGACCCAGAAGACCGTACCCTGTTCGTCGGCCCGGCCGCCGACCTGGCCGCCCAGGACCTGGGCGTAGGCCTTGGCCAGGGTGAGGCCCAGCCCGGCCCCGGAGCCCCGGCGCTCCACCGGCTCGTCGGAGCGGGTGAAGGGCCGGAACAGCTGGCTGATGCGCTCGTTGGTGAGGCGCGAGCCGCCGTCGTGGACCTCCCAGCTGGTGCCCTCGGGGCCGGCGTCGACCGTGACCGTGACCATGCCCAGGCGCGGGCCGTAGGTGAGGCCGTTCTCGACCAGCGGGCGCAGGGCCAGCTTGACCAGCTCGGCGTCGCCGATCGCCTCGCTGTCGACGTCGCCGGCGAAGCGCACCCTGACCCCCTCGGTGATCCCCTCGGTGCCGAGATCGTCGACCAGGTTGAGGAGCACGTCGCGGGGCCGGAAGGGCCGGGCCAGGGCCTCGATCCCCCCGTTGACCCGGGCCAGCAGCAGGAAGTCCCTGACCAGGCCCTGGAGCCGGTCGGTCTGGGTGAGCACCAGGGAGAGGAACTGCTGGACGGTGTCGGTGTCGAGTTGCTCGCCCCGTTGCAGGAGCGTGGAGACGAAGCCACGGATGCAGGCCAGCGGCGTGTTGAGCTTGTGGGCGGCCAGCCCGAAGAGGTCACGGCCGTCCTCCTCGAGCCCGAACAGCGAAGGCGCCGTCGTCTGGCTCTGGGTCATTGGTTTCGTCCCCTCCGGTGGGTGGCCAGACTGCTTGCGGACACAACCGGTCACACGAGCGAGCCGATTCTCGTACAGACAGCAGTCTGCATGCCACCATACCGACGATGAACCCCTCGGTAGGACTATGCCCAACGTAGTCGATTCGGACTATCAGCGCCCCGGCCGCGTCAGGCCGTCCGCGGGGCGCCGACCAGCAGCGGCTTGCTGCTGGGCTTCTCGCTCCCGTCCGGGCCCGGCTCCTCGGTGATGGCGAACACCGTGCCCGGCTGGATCGGCACCTCGAACTGCAGCGCCTGGGTGCCCTGGCGGCGCAGGGGCACGAACACCAGCGCCTTCTCGGCCTTGTCGAGGTTGCCGCCCGGGACTCCCCAGAGCTCGTAGACGCGGTTGCGCTGGAGTGGGGGCAGGTTCTCGACCAGCAGGACGCCCCGGTCCTGGCGGCTGGAGGCGATCACGGTGGCCTGGGCCCCGGTCGTGCCCGGCTGGTCGTCCAGCGTCACCAGCGAGGCGCTGGGGTCGTTGGCCAGCTGGGTCGCCCGCTCCAGGGCGGCCACGCGGTCGCGGTACACGGCGTTCTGGTCGCGCAGGTTCAGGTTCCACAGCGACAGCACCACCACCAGCAGGATGGCCGCCGCGGCGGCCAGCGCCGGCAGCAGGCGCAGGCGGCGAACCCCGGCCCCGGCCGGCGGTCCGGGCGCCGCCGCCGGGATCGAGGTGCGGCGCGCCGCCTCGGGACGGATCTCGCGCCGGATCCCCGCCCACAGGGTGTCGGGGGGGTCGACCGGGGGCGCGGCATAGGCCAGCTCGCCGACCACCGCCTCCAGCTCGCGCACGTTGGCCTCGCAGACCGAGCACCCGCCCAGGTGCTGCTGGAACGCGTGCTCGTCGTCCGGTTCCAGCGCCCCCAGCACATACCCGGCCGCGAGCTCCTCGTACTCGCTGTGGCTCATTGGCGTGTCCACGGGTGCTGCTCCTCACGACCGGCGTCCTGCAACGCCTCTTTCATCTTGCGCATGCCGGCCGCCATCCTCGTCTTGACCGTGCCCAGCGGCACCCCAACCAGGGCGGCCACCTCGCGCTGGGTGTAGCCACCGAAGTAGGCGAGCAGCAGGGCCTCGCGCTGGGCGGCCGGCAGCTCCGCCAGGGCCGCCCGGACCTCGGCCCGGCGCTCGGACGCCTCGACCTCGTCCTCGACCCGGGCCTTGGGGTCGGGCTCCAGCTCCAGCCCCTCGTCCGAGGTCCGCCAGCGGCGCAGGTTCTCCTCCCGCCGCACCACGTCGACGGCGCGGTGGTGGGTCATGGACAGCAGATAGGTGGCGACCGTCCCCCGCCCAGCGTCGAACCGTCGTGCGTCACGCCACAGCGAGAGGAACACCTCCTGCACGACATCCTGGGCCAACGTGTCATCGGTCAGGATCCGCCGCGCGAGCGAATAGGCCGCCCGCCCGTAGCGCTCGTACAGCGCTTCGAGGGCGCCGGCGTCCTTCTGGGCCACCAGCTCGACCAGCTGGCCGTCCCGAAGGCCCCGATAGGCCTTTCCTCGCACGCGCTCAGGACCCTTCCTGCTAGGTCTTCGTTGGCCAGCCCAGGTCGGTTTGCTCGGGTCGCATCTGGTACCGCCCGGCCGACTGTGCCAAACCCGCAGGGAAGCTAGCACACCAGGTAGGATGGTTGAGGGAGCCGTAACGGCGGTGCTATGGTGCTCGCCTCGCGCGGATGTGGCTCAGTTGGTAGAGCATCACCTTGCCAAGGTGAGGGTCGCGGGTTCGAGTCCCGTCATCCGCTCCCACCCTCGGGGCCGAGGCCCACGGGTCACCGCCCTCCGGTCCTCCCGGAGGGCGGCTCCACGAGGGCACGGCGGTGTGGCCGAGTGGTTCAGGCAAGGGTCTGCAAAACCCTGTACCCCGGTTCAATTCCGGGCACCGCCTCTACCCGTTCGCAACGGCACCCAACCCGCC
>Ga0307296_10001855_pt1 | contig 10763 bp, 13 predicted proteins | sample ER_DNA_153_FD_194467 | JGI IMG/M metagenome (GOLD analysis project Ga0307296, IMG submission 194467) | Bulk soil microbial communities from the East River watershed near Crested Butte, Colorado, United States - ER_DNA_153 | ecosystem: Environmental > Terrestrial > Soil > Floodplain | place... | reverse complement strand
CTGCTGATCCGGGGCCCATGGCAATAGTTCGGCCCATGTGTGGGTCCCGGCCCTGCGGTGCATCGTGAAGAACGCTGCACCGCGTCCGGGACACGATTCGGCGCTTGAGGAAGCCGTCTGTAAATGGCGAATCGCTGATATGTCCCTCCCCTCAGAAGTCAATGTCGCCATTATCGGCGCCGGCGCCGCGGGCCTCGGCGCGGCGCGGGCCTTGGAAAATTACGGCCTCTCGGTGGTTGTGCTGGAAGCGCGCGACCGCGTCGGCGGACGGGCGCATACCGTCCAGGTGGCGCCTGACGTCACCTTCGACCTCGGCTGCGGCTGGCTGCATTCGGCCGACAGGAATTCGTTTGTCAAAATCGCCGAGCAATTGAATTTCGAGCTCGACAAGAACCTGCCCCCCTGGCGCGAGCGGGCTGTTGGCAACGCGTTTCCGCAAGCCGAGCGCGACAACTTTATCCGCGCGCTCGACGAATTCTATGGTCGCGCCGAGGCAGCCGCCGTGGAGGCGCGCAAGAATGGCCGCGATTGCGCCGCCAGCGCCTTCCTCGAGCCCGGCAATCGCTGGAATCCGATGATCGATGCGATCTCGACCTACATCAACGGCGCCGAGCTCGATACCGTCTCGATCCTCGACATGGACGCCTACGAGGACACCAACCTCAACTGGCGTGTGCGCCGCGGCTACGGCGCGATGATGGCGGCCTATGGCGCGACCTGTCCGCTCGCGCTCAACGCGCAGGTCAAGCTGATCGATCATTCCGGCACGTCGGTGCGGATAGAGACCTCGCAGGGTGTGCTGACGGCGAGCAAGGTGATCGTGACTGTGCCGACCAGCCTGATCGCGGACGAATCGATTCGCTTTCACCCCGCATTACCGGCAAAGGTCGAGGCCGCGCGCGGCCTGCCGCTCGGGCTCGCCAACAAGGTGATGCTGGCGCTGGATGAACCGGAAGCGCTGCCGAAGGAAGGCAATCTGCGTGGCGCCACGATGCGCACTGCGATGGGCACCTATCATTTGCGCCCGTTCGGCCAGCCCTGCATCGAGGGTTTTTTCGGCGGCCGTTTTGCGAGGGAATTGGAAGACGCCGGCGACGGCGCGCTGGCGGCTCAGGCAATCGACGAGATCGCAGGTTTCCTCGGCAACGACTATCGCCGCAAACTGAGGCCGCTTGCGGAATCGCGCTGGGCGCACGACCCGTTCGCGCGCGGCTCCTATTCGCACGCGCTTCCCGGCCACGCCGGAATGCGCGCGGTGCTGGCATCGCCCGTCGATGGGCGGCTGTTCTTTGCCGGTGAGGCCACCTGCCCGAACTTCTTCTCCACCGCACATGGGGCGAGGGACAGCGGGGAGAGGGCGGCAGGGGAGATTCTTGCGAAGAAATAATAGCAGGGCTATTCAATCGTCCTCGCCCGAAGGGACGCATCCGGAATGAAGCATTCCTCGTACTTCCCAAAAATCCGATAACGGTTGCGCGCGACGAGATTGTAGACCTCGTCGCGGAGCGGTTTTGGCACGAAGCGCAAGACGCGCACCCAGCCCCAGCGCGGCAGATGGCTCAGCACCGTCAATGCGGCGTCGGATTTGAAATATGCAACGCCGCCATGGACCACGGCATTGGTGTCGGGATCACCGGGATCGATGCCGAACGCCTGCGCCAGCCGGGTGCCGTAGCCGGACTGGATCGCGGTGAAGCGGAACCGCTGCTCCTTGTCGCGCGCCGCGACGAAGCGGACCCAGCGCGAGCAGAACACGCACACACCGTCATAGAGGATCACGTCATCGTCGGGCCAGGGCTTGGTCACAAGCGAATCTCTTCCTTTTTGACGCGTTTTCTTCACGCGAACCGGTATCCACTTCGCTCGAAAACGCTACGCTATCTGTTATCCAGCGTTAGCAGTGCCACCAGCATCAAGACGATCGCCGGTCCGGTCTTGACCAGCGCGCCCAGCGGCTCGATCCACAAGTCCGGCGTCAGGATCGCGGTTCCCAGCATGTAGCCGAGCGACGCCGCGATGCCGGCGATCAATCCAGCGGCGCAGGTGCGGCGGAAGGCGATCAGCACGCCGATTGTCATGTCCATCAGGCTGGTGCCGACGGTGAACGGCGCCACCAGCGCCGGCGGGAAGGCGTGCGCCGTGAGGATTGCCGCGGCGGCGTCATAGGATATCACCAGCGCGATGAAGCCCGAGGCGACCCAAAACACCACAAGACTCGCGATCACCAGCGCCTTGATCAGGAACAGCCGGGCGAACCATTTGTCCTGGATGGTGGCGGAGCGCTGCCCCACCGCCTGCAGAAGGGTCCTCGGCACGATGCCGGTTGCGGCCATCCAGGGGTGCGGATCGCCGGTGACGCCGCGCCGCAGCTCGGTGATCGCGGTGGTGCGCATCGGCGGCACCCAGCTGAGCCAGCTTGCGAGATCGCCGAGCTTGGCGCCGAGATCGAGCATGAAGGCAGGCAGTGTAAAGCGCGGCATGTCAGCGGTGCCGAACCACCGGCGGAATTGTTCGATCACGCCGCCGAGCGTGACCGGCAGCGGCTGCATCAGATCCCACGTCACGGCATCGGCGATCTTGTCAGCGGGATCGCGGCCGGCGAGCCAGGCAATCGTCGCCGCAATATCTTCGACCGCGACCGGCTGGAACGGGGATGCGGATTCCACCTTGGGAAGATCGATCGGAAACGCCGCCAGCGCGCGCAGCATCGCGCTGCCGCCATAGGCCGACGGCGCGATCACAAAACCCGGCCGCAGGATCGCATAAGGGATGTGGGATCCCGCGATCAACCGCTCGGCTTCGCGTTTTGTCGTACTGAAGGCGGTGCGGTCGTCATTGGCGGCGCCGGGTATCGAGATGTGCACCAGCCGGATCGCGCGGCCGCTATCGCCGATCGCCTGCAGCAACCGCGCGACGAAATCGCGATGCACGGCGCCGGTATCGCTGCCGGGACCGTCCTGCAGCACGCCGAGACAATTGACGACGAGGTCAATGCCATGTTGCCCGATCAGCCGCGCCAGCGACGCTGCATCCATCGCCATGACCGGCAGCTCCAGATCGAGCGCGCTTGCCTTCTGCGAGGGCGAAAACCGCCGCGCGACCCCGGCCACGTGAAAGCCGCGGGCGCGCAGATTGTCGGTCACGAACCGCCCGATCAGGCCGGACGCCCCGAGCACGAGAATTTTGCGCGCTTCGCTCATAGGTGCACTCTTTGATGGGGCATGATCTTCTCCGAAAACCGGTTCCCACTTTTCGGGATGATGCCCCATTAAATCGGCTTGGCGATCATCAGCCAGAGCATGATCATGACTGAACCGAAACCGGGAATGCCGAACATAAACCAGCGGCGAAACAGCTTAAAATAGCGCGGCGGCAGCGGTTGCCGTTGCGCCACCGCTTTTCGGGCGAGATCGCGCATTTCGATCTGCATGAAGATCACGGGAATCCAGAACAGTCCGGCGACCGCGTAAAGTCCGAGCGAACTGACAAGCCAGCGCTCCGCAAGTGTGGTACCGGACAGCGCCATCAATAATCCGCCGGTGACCGGTTGCAACACTACCGCGGTCAACGTGAACAGCATGTCGGCCATCACGACGGTGGCCGCGGTGCGTGCGATGAACGCCGGGTCGCGGCTCCGATGCGCCATCAGCATGAAGAAGGCGATGCCGGTTCCGGTGCCGAGGATGACGATGGCGCCGAGCACGTGCAGATACTTGACAATGAAATAAAGCGTCATTGCTTTTTGGCCGCCGCGGCCGGAGGCTTTAGCTTCAGCGCGCGATCCAGTTCCGGTGCGGCGATTTTTACGCCAGCATCAGACTCCGCCAGCCAATGGCCCTCGCTGCCGGATGCCGCCAGCACATGAAAGTCGCCGCTGCCGCCGCCGCTGCGGAATGCGTCGGCGAGCTGCCGCGACAGTTTTGGCGAAAAATAGCTGTCGTTGGCCGCCACCAGCCATGTCACCGGCACGCGCGCGCCCTTGCCGAACTCTCGCGCCGTTGACACCAGCCTGTGGCGCGCACAGACCTGATTGGGCACATCGTTGGCGTGGCCGCCCCGTCCCGCCGCGAATGCAATGATGGCCGAGACGCCCTTCAGCTTCCCGCCGGCCAATACCAGCGCACCCCAGCCGCCGGCCGAATGCCCGAGAATCACCGCACCGTCCTGCCGGACAAAGGACTGGCTGCGCAGATAGTTCAACGCAGCAACGATCGCCTCGGCGGTGGCGCGCCCGGCCCTGCTATAATCGGCCTCGTCGCAATCGCCCTGGTCTTCGAGATAGCGCCCACCGGTGGCGCCATGGCCCGGGCGCTCCGGCGCCAGCACCGCAAATCCCCGCGCCACCAGCCAGGCCGCCAGCGCGCGGTATTCGCTCTGCGGCATTTGGGCGCGACGCAGCACGTTTTGCGTCGAGGCGTGCGCAATAAGCGCTAGCCGGAACGGCCCATCGCCGGGCGGGCGATACAATATCGCGCGCGCGGCGGTGTCCGCATCGGGCGAGGGCACCAGCCACTGCTGCATGCGATCAGGCTCGCTTTCCGGCCCTTGTGCGCCGAAGCTCTTTTGCGCCAGCGCGGCCTGGGTACAGAGAACTCCGAGCACCAGCAGGGCAAAAAACGCTTTCAACAATTGCATAAATCTGCCCTGACGCGACCGAAACGGCGGCTTTCGGATTCGCGCGCAGCATACGCACGGCGAATCAAATCCGGAGCATTTTTCCGTGAAGAGGGCATCGCTAGAGGGCCATTCGGCACCGTTATGCCACGCCGGCCATCCGTTAAATGCCGCCCAAAGGGGCCTCCTGTCCTCTTTCGGCACAGCCTGATGGCAAAACTGATGCACAAAATCCACAGGTTAACCGATAATTAACGATAGACCTTGAAGCCGACGCGCCGACTTGCTTTGATCAGCACCATGAGCACAACCCTGATCGAGGTTCGGCCGGCCAAAGCTGCGGACGCAGCGGCGGTAGCGTCTACCCATGACGAAGCCTGGCGCTCGGCCTATCAGGGCATCATTCCCGGCGCCGAGCTGGAGAAGCTGATCAACCGCCGCGGCCCGCAATGGTGGGATAGCGCGATCCGCAAGGGCAGCCGCGTCAGCGTGCTGGTGTTCGGCGACAAGGTCGCGGGCTACGCCAATTACGGGCGCAACCGCGCGCGCAGCCTGCATTTCGAAGGCGAGATCTACGAGCTTTATCTGCGCCCCGAGTTTCAGGGCCTCGGCTTCGGCCGCCGGCTGTTCACCGCCGCGCGGCGCGACCTGCTGCAGAGCGGCCTGAAAAGCATGGTGATCTGGGCGCTCTCCGACAACGATCACGCGACCGAGTTCTACCGCGCGCTCGGCGGCCGGATGGTCGCGCGCAGTTCAGAGAAATTCGGGCCCAAGTCGCTCGACAAGGTCGCCTTCGCCTGGACCAATTAAGGCTTCGCGAATCCGCCCGGCCCGGCAGCGCGCCGAGACAGGCCTTGCTCCGCGCCGCCGCTATCCGGAAGCCCTTCTTAAGTTCAAAGCCCTGCGGAGCCGCCCATGCGCATTGACGCCATTTCGATCGGGATCGATCCGCCGCGCGAGGTCAACGTCATCATCGAAGTGCCGGTCGGCGGCGAGCCGATCAAATACGAGATGGACAAGGACGCCGGCACGCTTGTCGTCGACCGGTTTCTCTATACCGCCATGCGCTATCCCGGCAATTACGGGTTCATTCCGCATACCCTGTCGGGCGACGGCGATCCCTGCGACGTTCTGGTGGCGAATACCCGCGCGATCGTTCCGGGCGCGGTGATGAGCGTGCGGCCGGTCGGCGTGCTGCTGATGGAGGACGAGGCCGGCGGCGACGAGAAAATCATCGCGGTGCCCGCGTCAAAACTGACCCAGCGCTACGACAAGGTCCGGACCTACAGCGATCTGCCCGACATCACGCTGCAGCAGATCCAGCACTTCTTCGAGCACTACAAGGACCTGGAACGGGGAAAATGGGTGAAGGTGTTGCGATGGGGCGGCGCCGAGGATGCGCACAGACTGATCGAGGAAGGCATCGCCCGCGCGGAGGGGAAGTAGCAGCAGCTTGCGCACCATCGTCATTCCGGGGCGATGCCAACGGGTCCGGCCTCTGGCCGGCCCGATGACAGGCTCCGCATCGAACCCGGAATCTCGAGATTCCGGGTTCGCTCGCTTTGCTCGCGCCCCGGAATGACAGCCGCGGAAAGTTAGCCCCTAAACCCCCGGCTTAGGCAATCCGTGAATCGCGCACGCGGCGCGCAGCGTGTTGACCAACAGGCACGCTACCGTCATTTGACCGACGCCGCCGGGTACCGGCGTGATCGCGCCCGCGACACCCGACACCTCGGCAAAGGCGACATCGCCGACCAGACGGGTCTTGCCGTCCTTGTCCTGCAGCCGGTTGATGCCGACATCGATCACGGTGGCGCCCGGCTTGATCCAGTCGCCGCGTACCATTTCGGGCTTGCCGACGGCGGCATAGACGAGGTTGGCCCGGGCGCATAATCGCGCGAGATCGCGCGAGCGCGAATGCGCAATCGTCACGGTGGCGTTTTCATTGAGCAGCAACTGCACCAGCGGACGACCGACCAGATTGGAGCGGCCGATCACGATGGCGTTCATGCCTTCCAGCGACGCATGCACGCTCTTGGTCAGGATGATGCAACCGAGCGGCGTACACGGCGCGAGCGCGGAAAATCCGCCGGCCAACCGCCCGGCGTTGTTCGGATGCAGCCCGTCGACGTCCTTGGCGGGATCGATGGCGTTGATGATCGTCTCGGTATGCAGCGATTTCGGCAGCGGCAATTGCACCAGGATGCCGTGCACGCTCGAATCGCGATTGAGCTTTTCGATCAGCGACAGCAAATCGCCTTGTGCGACATCGGCCGGAAGCACGTGCTCGAACGACGCCATGCCGGCCGCCTGCGTCTGCTTGTGCTTGCTGCGGACGTAGATCTGGCTGGCGGGGTCGCTGCCGACCAGCACCATCGCGAGCCCGGGCGTTATCCCGTGCTCGCGCTGCACCCGCGCGACCTCCTCAGTGACGCGGGCGCGAAGCTCGGCGGCAATGATTTTTCCATCGATGATCCGGGCCGTCATCTCAATCCTTTGTCGATCCATCAACCCGCGTCGCCGACGAGGTCGCTTTTCGCAAGGCGTCGCCGAGCTTTGCGGGATCGCCGTCGACCGCGATCTGCTTGAGGCGCGATGTCGTACCTGACAGAATTCGCACCTTGCCTTTGGGCACGCCAAGCGCTTTCGCGAGCAGCTCCGCCACCGCGCGATTGGCTTCACCGCCCTCGGCGATGGCGCACCCGCACCTTGACCACGGTGCGGCCATTGGCAAGCCTCTCCACGCCGTCGATGTCGTCGCGGCCGCCGCGCGGCGTCACCCGCAGCGCGACGCTGATGCCTTCGGTGGAATAGCGCCAGGGATCCATCAAGCATCCATCAAGCATCCATCAGGACATCCCGGCGCGCGATCAGAATACGCTGGGATAGACGTAATAAGTGATCACCCGCTGGATGAACATGATGATCAGGATCAGGATGATCGGCGAGATATCGAGCCCGCCAAGGCTAGGCATGAAGGAGCGGATCGGCGCCAGCAGCGGCTCGGTGATCCGGTACAGAAACTCCGCGACGGACGCCACGAACTGATTGCGCGTGTTCACGACATTGAAGGCGATCAGCCAGGACAGGATCGCCGCGGCGATCAGCAGCCAGACATAGAGATCGAGGACGATGAGAACGATGTCGAGAACGGCACGCATGGGGGGATGAACTCGCGGGGTTTGCTGGCTGCTAGATATCGGTTCCCCCCTTGGCAAACAAGGGAAGTTCCGGGCAAATGCCGCGGAAAACGGCGATTTCGCCGTTCTTGACTTGGCCTTGGCGCGGATTGTAAATGGCGCCGATTGCTGGCCGCCATCACTTACATCGAGGCGGTCGCGCAAGGGGCCATAGCTCAGCTGGGAGAGCGCGTCGTTCGCAATGACGAGGTCGGCGGTTCGATCCCGCCTGGCTCCACCAGCCTTCGCAGGCTGCGCCTGCTTCGGCTCGGCAAGCCCTGTCGTAGCGAAGGCTGCCGCGGCGTAGCCCACTTGGGCGAAGACGGGCCGCTCGCAAAGTGTGTTTTCCTTGTTCGCCTGCTTCGGCTCGGCAAGCCTATCGTAGCGAAGGCTGCTGCAGCGTAGCCCGCAGGGCGAAGCCGGGCCTCGGCAAGCCCTGCCGCAGCGAAGGCTCGCGCGACTTACTCCAACGACTCACTTCCCCGTAAACCGCGGCGGCCGTTTCTCCATAAAGCTCGCGACGCCTTCGCGAAAATCGCTGCCGCGCAATGCCACCACCATCTCCCGGTTGGCGTCGATGGTGGCTTCGGAGAGCGTCTGGAACGGCACATCGTAAAGCTGCCGCTTGATCACCGCGATCGCGCTCGGCGAGACGAAGTCGGCGAGATCGCGCGCATAGGCATAGGTCTGCTCGCGCAGCTGTTCGGGCGGGTAGAGCCGATTGACCAGACCAATGCGCAGCGCTTCGTCGCCCTGGACCCGGCGCGCGGACATCAGGAGATCCAGCGCATTGGCATGACCGACGATGCGCGGCAGCATCCAGCTGATGCCGTGCTCGGCGATCAGCCCGCGGCGCGCGAACGCGGTGGTGAAGACCGCGTTGTCGGCGGCAAAGCGCAGGTCGCAATATAGCGCGTGCACGAGCCCGATGCCGGCGGTGGCGCCGTTGAGCATGCCGATCACGGGCTTGGGTATCGACGGATAATACGCGTAGCGCGTCTGCCAGTCGGGTCTGCGGTTCATGTCGAACGGCGGCAGGTTTTGGGCGCGCCTGATGTCGTCGGGATCAAGCCCCTTCAGCGCCTCCATGTCGGCGCCTGCGCAGAACGCGCGCCCCGAACCGGTGAGCACGATGACGCGCACATTGTCGTCCGCGGCCGCGGCTTCCATGGCATGGCGCACGTCGCGCTCCATGATCGGGGTCCATGCGTTCATCCGGTCCGGCCTGTGCAGCGTGACGGTCGCGATCTTCTCGCTCACTTCGTAAAGGATATGCTGGTAGCTCACCGCGACCTCCCTGTGCTCGTTATTATCGGCGACAACACGACGTTGTTGATATGTGCTTTCAGGCGCGCCTTCCCGTGCGCGAAGCTTTTGGCCGCGCCAGATAATCCACGGTTTCCGGACGCTCCTTGAGCCATCCGGTCCAGCGCTTGAACACCTTTGCCATGCGGTCAGGCTCGACCCCGAGCTGGGCCATCGCAACGCCACCATTCACGGACTCGCGGTATTCGGCGATCAGACCATCGCGCACCATGAAGCGGCTGATGCCGTCGATCACCACGCGCTTTCCTTCGAATTGCGGGATTTTAGAGGTAAAGCTCGACAGCGACCACGCATATCCCATTTCGCCGCCGAACACGGGGTCGAACATCTCCCAGCGGTAATCCGCAGCATCCCGATGAAACAGGTTCTGCATCATATGCGCGATCTCGGCCCGCCCTTTGTGCGCACCATAGATGTAATCGTAATAGATCGCGTCTTCGGTGAAATGGCCGGCGAAGCGCGCGCCGTCTCCGGATTCCGCCGACCGCGTGAACTCATGCAATAGAGCTGCGAATTGGTCGCCGGTCATGTCGCCTCCCTGTGCTTGCTTGAGCCGCAAGCCTGGGCCGACACTAGCACAATTTTCAGATGCGACTCCGCGATCCCGCGGCGCGCTATTCGGCGGCTTCCGACATCACCGATCGCGGCACGCGAGCCAGCCAGCCGTCGAGAAATTGCTTCAGCCAGGCGCGTTCGCTCATGTCATGAACCGCGCGATCGGCGAAGTGATGGTGGCGCGCCCGCGCGCCCGGCAATTCGAGGCGCGCATGGCCGCGCGTGGTCCAGCGATGCATCATCGCGTAGGTCACGTCGGGATGAAACTGGAAGCCGAAGCAATGATCCAGTCGAAACGCTTCCACCGGGAAATCGCTGCCCTCCGCCAGCAATTCGGCGCCCGCGGGAAGTTCAAATCCTTCCTGGTGCCAATGGTAGACATGATCCGGCCAGTTTGGACAGATCTCGAGCCCTGCTGGTGTGGGGCGGATCGGATAATATCCGATCTGCGAGCGGCCTTGCGGATGGGGCGCAACCCGGGCGCCGAGCTGCATGGCGAGCATCTGGGCGCCCAGGCAAATTCCCAGAAACGGCCGCTGCTCCCGGAGCGGGACCGCGATCCAGTCGATCTCCCGGCGAATGAAATCATCGGAATCGTTCGCGCTCATCGGGCCGCCGAAAATGACGGCGCCGGCATGGTCATCAAGCGTCTCCGGAAGGCAATCGCCAAAACGCGGGCGTCGGATATCCAGCCTGTGTCCGAGCGCCCGCAGCACATTGCCGACCCGGCCCGGCGTCGACGTTTCCTGGTGCAGGACGATCAGCACCGGCAACAAAGAACCGGCGGTTGAAGGCGCGACAGCGGCGGCTTGCGGCCCGCGGCGGAAGTTCAGCACGATTCGGCGCTTGTTTTGCCCGGTTGAAACGACATTGGGTGGTTCTGTTTGGCGGCTATAAAGACGAAATCATACCTAAGTGAGCGTTAATTTCCTGTAAGTTCAAACCGGTTCGGATTAATTCCATTAATTCACAAGCAAATCGCGGGCCAAAAAGGCTCCCGATGCGGTATCAGCGCCGGCCCAGCTGAAAATACCTCACCGCCCACAAGATGAAGCCGCGCGGAAACAGCCGGAGCAGAAGCGGCACGAT
>Ga0307296_10001850_pt1 | contig 10769 bp, 11 predicted proteins | sample ER_DNA_153_FD_194467 | JGI IMG/M metagenome (GOLD analysis project Ga0307296, IMG submission 194467) | Bulk soil microbial communities from the East River watershed near Crested Butte, Colorado, United States - ER_DNA_153 | ecosystem: Environmental > Terrestrial > Soil > Floodplain | place... | reverse complement strand
CCAGAACCCGATCAGCAGGTAGGAGCAGAGGCCGACGCCCTCCCAGCCGACGTACAGGAGCCCGTAGTTCTGTCCCAGGACGAGGAGCAGCATGAAGAACACGAACAGGTTCAGGTACGCGAAGAAACGGCCGTAGCGAGGGTCGCCCTCCATGTAGCCGATCGCGTAGACGTGGATCAGGAAGCCGACGCCGGTGATGACCAGGATCATGGTTGCCGAGAGCGCGTCCAAGCGGAAATCGGCACCCACCGAGAACCGGCCCACCGAGATCCAGTCGAAAACGTGTTTCACGAAGACGCGGTCCTCGGCATGGAGGCGGAGGAGATCGCCGACGAGCAGAAGAGACAGAAGAAAGGAGAGCCCGACCGAAACGCTGGCGAGGATGCCGGCGGCTTTCCCGAGGCGCTTCCCCGTGAAGAGGTTGATGATCGCCGCGGCAAGCGGGAGCATCGGCAGCAGCCAGAGCAGGTTTGGCGATCCCGAGACGGTCAACGGACCATCGATCATCCCGCGAGCCCTCTCGCTTGATCGACGTCGACGGTCCCTCGGCGCCGGTACACCGCCACGATGATCGCGAGACCCACCACCACCTCGGCGGCTGCCACGACCATGGAGAAGAACGCCAGGACCTGACCGTCCAGCTCCATGTGCATCCTCGAGAACGCGACGAGCGCGAGGTTGACCGCGTTCAGCTGGAGCTCGACCGACATGAAGATCAGCAGCGCGTTCTTGCGAAGCAGCACGCCGAGCGTCCCGAGCGTGAACAGCACGCCGGACAGCACCACGAAGTAGGCGATCGGGGTCCTCACGCGCCCGTCTCCGCCATCGCCTCCAACTCGGCCTGGGTCACCGCGCGCGCCTTTCGCTGGCCGAGCACCATCGCCGCGATCGCGGCCACGATGAGCAGGATCGAGGTGGCCTCGAAGGGGAAGAAGTAGTTCCGGAACAGGATCTTCGCGAGCGCTTGCGTGTTGCCGGGCTGGTTCACCGCGTCGAATCCCGCCGGGGCCCTCGCTGCGAACCCGATCCCCGCCCGGACCGCGAGCACGATCTCGATCACGAACCCGGCGCCCAACACCAGCGCGAGGGGTCGCTGAGCGACCAGTCGCTCGCGGAGGTCGTCCCCGCGATCCACCCCGAGCAGCATGATCACGAACAGGAACAGCACCATGATCGCGCCGGCGTACACGATGATCTGCACGGCGAACAGGAACGGCGCGTCGAGGATCAGGTAGAAGACCGCGAGACAGAAGAAGTTCACGACGAGGAACAGCGCGGCATGGACGGCGTTCCGCATCAGCAACATCCCGACGGCCGACGCCACCGAGATCGGCGCGAAGACCCAGAACACGACGTTGTCGAGCGGCACCCCTACAGACCCTCCTCGGCCCCCGGCGTGGTTCCGAGCGGCGGCGGCGGCTCCAGCAGCTGCTCCTTCGTGAGGATCGCGTCCTCGCGCGACGTGTAGGACATCTCGAAGTAGTTGGTGAGCGTGAGCGCGCGCGTCGGGCATGCCTCGACGCAGAGTCCGCACATGATGCAGCGCAGGTAGTTGATCTGGTAGTCCTTCGCGTACCGCTCCCCCGGCGATGTCGGGTTCTCGGGATCGTTGTCCTCGCCCTCCACCCAGATCGCGTCCGCCGGGCACGCGAACGCGCAGAGCTCGCACCCGATGCACTTCTCGAGGCCGTTCTCGTGACGGTTGAGCAGGTGGCGGCCGGTGTGCGCGCGCTCGGGGATGGGGGCGATGACCTTCGGGTACTCCTCGGTGTTGTCGGGGCGGAACGTCTGCTTGAAGACCGTCGCCATCCCCTTCAGGACGGCGCCGGTGTCTCCCAGGAAGGTCCGCTCGCGCGGGCGCTCGTCACTCATGGAGTCATCTCCTCACGACGGGCGCTCCGACCCGTGGGCACGAACGAGAGCAGAAGCATGGCGACCAACGCGATCGCCGCCCACGTCAGCAACGTCCCCCGGTTCAGATGGAGCCGATCGGGGAGCACGACGACCGCACCCGTGATCAGGATCCACACGAGACCGAAGGGGATCAGGACCTTCCACCCGAACGCCATCAGGCGGTCGTAGCGAACCCGTGGCAGCGTGGCGCGGATCAGGACGAACACGTAGATGACCAGCGTCACCTTGAAGATGAACCACAGGAACGGCCAGAGCCACGGAAGGAAGTCCGGGGCCGGCCCTCGCCAGCCGCCGAGGAACAGCGTCACGCCGATCGCCGCGACGGTCACGGTCGCCACGTACTCGCCGAGGAAGAACATCGCGAACGTGATGCCGGAGTACTCGGTGTGGAAGCCGGCCACCAGCTCCGACTCGGCCTCGGCCAGGTCGAACGGCGGGCGGTTGGTCTCGGCGATCGCGCAGATCATGTAGAGCACGAATGCAGGGAACATCGGGACCACGTTCCACACGCGATCCTGCGCCGCCACGATCTCCGAGAACCGGAGATGGCCGCTGTACATCAACACGGCGACCAAGGAGAGACCCATCGCGACCTCATAGGAGATCATCTGGGCCGACGAGCGGACGGCGCCGAGCAACGGATAGTTCGACCCGCTCGACCAGCCCGCGAGGACCACGCCGTACACCATGATGGATGTCATCGCGAGGACCCAGAGGATGCCGATGTCGAGGTCCACGAGCTGGAACGGGAGCTCCCGGCCGAACAGGGTGATGCTCGTGCCGAACGGGATCGTGCAGAACGCCAGGAACCCCGGGAACATCGCGAGGACCGGCGCGATGAGATAGACGGGCCGGTCGGCGTTCGTCGGGAGGATCCCTTCCTTGAAGAAGAGCTTGATCCCGTCCGCGAGGGTGATGAGGATGCCGCGCGGACCTGCGCGCATGGGGCCCATGCGCGTCTGCATGTCCGCGATGATCTTCCGCTCGAACCAGATGTAGACCAACACGGAGATCAGCAGCGCGAAGAACACGATCACGACCCGGGCGATCAGCAGGAGCCAGTCGAGCCAGTCCATCAGCCTTCGGCTCCCGCTTCCGTGTCGACGAGCTGCGCGGCCGGCTCGACGGTGACTGAGGCCACGAAGTCACCGTCGAGCAGCTTGTTCGCTCGGAACCCCGCCTGGTTGAACGGAGCGAAGACCGAGCCCCTCGCGACGTGCTCGGTCACGTGAGCCGGAAGGGTCGCCTCGCCCGCCGAGGTCTTGAGGACGAGGTCGTCGCCGTCCGCGACGTGGGCGGCGGCGGCGTCGTCCGGGTGGATCTCGGCGAAGGGCGGCTCCCCGAGCGCCGCCTTCAACTCGTCGGCCCGCTCCGACAGGCGGCCCTCGTCCACCAGCAGTGGGTAAGTGAAGAAGTTGAGGCCTTCGTCGGAGGCCCTTTCGATCGGCTCACTCGTGGCGGGCTCGCCGCTTACGTCCAGAGGCGCGAGGAGCTCCCCCATCTCTTCGTGGAGCTCGTCGAGGCTTTCGAAGCCCAGGTCGCCGCCGCACGCCAGCGCGAGGCTCGCGAAGATCTCCCAGTCGGGGATGGACATCCCCTCGGGGGCGCGGACGCGCCGGAGGCGCTGTCCGCGACCCTCCCACGTCGTCACGTGGCCTTCCTTCTCGAGGAAGGCCGCGGCGGGGAGGAACGCGTCCGCGAACGGCTCCAGTGTGCCGAGCTCCAACGACTGCACGATCTTCACCGGCACGTTCTCCAACGCTCGTTGCGCGAGCGCGGCATCCGGGACGTCACGTAGCGGATCGACCCCGACGAGGTACAGGACATCGATCTCGCGAGAGGCGCAGGCTTCGAGGATGCCGCGCCAGTCACGGCCCGGCTCCCGGTTGACCGCAGTCGTCCAGCGACTCTCGACCGCGCCGGCGTCAGCCAACGAGCGACCACCTGGGAGGAGCGACGGGTGGACACCGGCGCGGAGCGCCCCGCGGTCGCCCGCACGCCTGGTGACGTAGGCGAACCGAGCCTCGGACTCGAGGAACCGCGCCTGCGCGGCCTCGGCGGCCCCCGACCGCTCGCCGGCGATCACGACCGCGGCGCCGCCGGCAGCGCGGAGCGCCTCCAGGGCTTCGTCCATCACGGGGTCCGCACCGCCGGCGAGCAGGCGGGCCTCGTCGCGAGGCCGGACCAGGATGTGCGTCGCCACCTCGTGCAACCGCGTCCGGCGCGGGTGGAGAACCCAGATCCGGGCACCTGCGGCTGCGGCCTTCCGCAGCCGCAGATGCAGGATCGGCACCTCCTGCTCGGCGTCCAGTCCCACGACCAGGATCGCCTGCGCACGCTCGATGTCCCGGTAGGTGACGCCCATCGGTGCACGAGCCGCGAACAGCTCGGCCGTCGACGCGCCACTGCCCCGCCGGTGATCGAGGTCGTTCGTCTTGAAGACCGTTCGGGCGAGCTTCGACAAGGCGTAGTAGTCCTCGTCCATCAGTCGCCCGCCGGTCAGCACGCCGACGCGCGCGCCATCCACCCAGCCGGCGATCTTCGTGAGCACCTCACCGAACGAGGCGGGCTCGAGCCCGTGGTCGCGGATCAGCGGCGTCGTGATCCGCTCCGGCGAGTCCGGGAACCGATAGGCGTAGCGGCCCTTGTCGCAGAGCCACGCGTCGTTGACTTCGTACTCGTCACGGGCCAGATGCCGGACGACTTCACCGCGCCGGACGTCGACGCGCATGTTGCAGCCGGCGGAGCAATGCGGGCACACCGAGTCGCCGTAGGTGAGGTCGAACGGCCGCGCCGCGAAGCGATACGGCGTCGACGTGAGCGCTCCCACCGGGCAGATCTGCACGGTGTTGCCGCTGAACGGCGAGCGGAAGTCCTCGCCGGCGGCGATGGAGACACGCTCGCCGGCGCCACGCGCGAAGAGCTCGAGGAACCGGTCGCCCGAGATCTCGTCGCAGAACCGGGTGCAGCGAGCGCACAGGATGCATCGCTCCCGATCCAGACCCACCAGTGGCGACATCGAGATCGGCTTCGGGAAGACGCGCTTGGCCTCTCGGAAGCGGCTGTCGCCCGGGCCGTACGCGAGCGCCTGATCCTGGAGCGGACATTCGCCCCCGCGATCGCAGATCGGGCAGTCGAGCGGGTGGTTCAGCAGGAGGAACTCGAGGTTCGCGCGCTGCGCGTCCGCGACCTCGGGGTCGCTGTTCTGCGTCCGCACCTTCATCCCGGCCGCGACCGGCACGGTGCACGAGGTGGCGAGCTTCGGCTGGCCCTCGACGGCCACGTAGCACTGGCGGCACGCGCCGGCCGGCTTCAGGAGCGGGTGGTCGCAGAACCTGGGGACCTCGATGCCGAGCTGCTCCGCGGCCCGGATGATCAGCGTCCCCACGGGAACGGTGACTTCCTTGCCGTCGATCGTCAGCGTGACATCGGAAGTGGGAGTCATACGGCCACCTCCGCATGCTCGAGGCGCAACGGGCATCGCCCGAGTCGCACATGCTCTTCGAACTCTTCGTGGTAATGCTTCAGGCTCGAATCGATCACGGACGCCGCCCCGTCGGCCAGGGCGCAGAAGGCGCGGAACATGATGTGCTTGCCCATGTCCGCCATCACCGGCAGGTCCTCCGGCCGGCCATAGCCCTCCGCGATCCGCCCGAGCACGCGCTCCGCCCACCAGGTCCCCTCGCGGCACGGCGTGCACTTCCCGCACGACTCGTGCGCGTAGAAGCGGGTCATCCGCTGGGCCGCGTCGACCACACAGTCGGTGTCGTCGAGGACCATCACTGCCCCGGTCCCGAGCAGCGAGCCGGCCGCCGCCACGGACTCGTAGTCCAGTGGCGTGTCGATGTGCTCGGCGGTGAGGAGCGGCGTCGAGGACCCGCCCGGGGTCCACGCCTTCAACGAACGCCCACCCAGCACGCCGCCGGCGACGTCCTCCAGGAGCACCCGGAGCGGCGTCCCGAGCGGGAGCTCGTAGTTGCCGGGACGCTCGACCTTGCCGCTGATCGTGAAGAGCTTCGTGCCCGGTGACTTCTCGGTGCCGAACTCGCGGAACCACTCGGGACCGCGCACGACGATGTCGGGCACGGACATCAGCGTCTCGACGTTGTTGATCACGGTCGGCGAGGCGTACAGACCCTCGACGGCCGGAAAGGGCGGACGCAGGCGGGGCTGCCCCCGGAACCCCTCCAGGGAGTTCAGGAGCGCGGTCTCCTCGCCGCAGATGTAGGCGCCCGCTCCCCGGTGCAGCACGATGTCGAGGTCGAGGTCGCTGCCGCCGATGCCCGTGCCCAGGAACCCGGCCTCGTAGGCCTCGCCGATCGCCTTCTCGAGGATCAAGCCCTGCGCCAGGTACTCGCCGCGGACGTAGATGAACGCGGTGCGGCAGCCGATCGCGAGCGCCGCGATCGAGGTTCCCTCGAGCAACCGGTGAGGGTCTCGTTCGACGAGCTCGCGGTTGTTGCATGTCCCCGGCTCGGATTCATCGAAGTTCACGGCGACGTAGGTCGGCTTGCCCGTGTTCATCGGCACGAACGACCACTTCACGCCCGTCGGGAAACCCGCCCCGCCGCGGCCGCGCAGGCCGGACGCCTTCACCGTGTCGATGATCGCGGCGGGCTCCATGTTGAGCGCGTTCTTCAGCGCCTCGTAGCCACCCTTCGCGCGGTAGCCGTCGATCCCGATCACGGCGGGGTCGTCCCAGTCGCGGGTGAGCCGCCGTTCGAAGGCCGGCGTCATGCCGGCGCCTCCTCGAGGCCGGCGAGGACGCGCGACGCGCTCTTGAAGCTCTCCATGCTGGGGCCGCCTCGCGACGGTTCGGGCACGTCACCGCTCCGCAACGCCCCGATCAGCTCCCGCATCCGATCGGGCGTGACGCTGTCGTGGTTCGCGAAGTTCACCTGCGCGACGGGGGCGAAGTCACAGACCCCGAGGCACTCCTCTTCGTGGAGCGTGATGAGCTCATCCTCCGACAGCTCCTGCCCGTGGCGCATCCCGGCGGCCTCGTGAGCGGCCTCGTACACGTCGCCGGCGCCGCGGAGCATGCAGGCGAGGTTGGTGCACACGCTCACGACGTGCTTCCCGGTCGGTCGCAGGCGGAACATCGTGTAGAAGGAGGCGACCGCCTCGACCTCGGCGGTGGTGAGGTCGAGGAGCCCGGCCACTTCCCTGAGCCCGTCGCGAGAGATGTACCCCTCGACCGATTGCGCAAGGTAGAGCAGCGGCATGATCGCGGAGCGCTCGCGGCCCTCGGGATAGCGGCGGATGATCCCCTTCGCCTCCTCGAGCCGCTCCCCCTCGAACACGGCCATCAGCGATCGACACCCCCCATCACCGGATCGAGGGACGCGATCACCGCGATGGCATCGGCGATGAGACCACCCTCGACCATCGTCGGGACCGCCTGAAGGTTCACGAACGAGGGATCGCGGATCTTCACGCGGTAGGGGCGGTGCTCGTTGGCGGAGACGACGTACATACCGAGCTCTCCCCGCGGCGATTCGACCGCCTGGTAGACCTCGCCCTCGGGGACCCGCACGCCCTGGGTGACCATCTTGAAGTGATGGATCAGAGCCTCCATCGACTCCTCCATGATGTGGCGGAGGTATGCCTCGTCGTTGCCGATGCCGTCAGGTCCCACCGACAGCTTCACCGGCCAACCGACCTTGGGGTCCTCCACCATGACCGGACCTGGCTCGGCCAGCCGCTCCAGCGCCTGTTCGACGATCCGGAGCGACTCGCGCATCTCCGCGATCCGGATGACGTAGCGCGAGTACGCGTCGGCCTCGGTCCTCACGGGCACCTCGAAGTCGTAGGTCTCGTAGCCGCTGTACGGCTCGTCTTTCCGGAGGTCGATCGGGACACCGGCGGACCGGAGGATCGGCCCGGTGACGCCGAGCGCGAGCGCGTCCTCCGCCGAGAGCTTCCCGACGCCCACGTTGCGCTCGAGCCAGATCGGGTTGTCGTTCAGGATCCGCTCGTAGTCGTCGATCCGAGCCGGCATCGTGTCGAGGAACTTCGCGATCATGCGCGGGCCGTCGGGTGGGAGATCCATGATCACGCCGCCGGGTCGGATGTAGGAATGGTTCATCCGAAGGCCGGTGACCGCCTCGAAGATGTCCAGGATCACCTCGCGTTCGCGGAACCCGTAGAGCATCATCGAGACCGCACCGAGCTCCAAGCTGCCAGTGGCGACCCAGACCAGGTGGGAAGCGATCCGATTGAGCTCGCAGAGCATCACGCGAAGGACCTGGGCCCGGGGCGGCGCCTCGATCCCGAGGAGCCGCTCGACGGCCAGGCAATAGGCGAGCTCGTTGAAGAACGGGGAGAGGTAGTCGGCGCGGGTGACGTAGGCGACGCCCTGCACCCACGTGCGGTACTCCGTGTTCTTCTCGATGCCGGTGTGGAGGTAGCCGACGATCGGCTTGCACCTGATCACGGTCTCGCCGTCCAGCTCCAGGAGCAGACGGAGCACCCCGTGCGTCGAGGGGTGCTGCGGCCCCATGTTGATGATCATCGTCTCCCGGCGGACCTCGCCGGTGACGCGGTCACGGACCTGATGGGGAACGCCACGGAGCTCGTCGCGAGCCGCGTCCATCTCTTGACCCATCAGGGCATCGTCCGTTCGTCGACGGGCGGGATGAACGCGCCGTGGTACTGCGTCCCGACGCCGCCGAGCTCCTCGTCCTTGCGGAGGGGATGGCCCTCCCAGTCGTCGGGGAGCAGGATCCGGTCGAGGTCGGGATGGTCGTCGAAGACGACGCCGAACAGATCCCACGTCTCCCGCTCGTGCCAGTCGGCCGTCGGGAACAGCGGCGTGACCGACGGCAGGTGCGGATCGTCGCCCGGCAGTCCCACCTTGACGCGGAGCCGATGCGCGTGCTCGACGGACCGGAGCTCGTAGACGACCCAGAACCGAGGGTCTTTGTCCGGATGGTCAGTCGCGGTCACGCTCGAGAGGAAGCCGAACGACAGGTCCGGCTGATCCCGGAGGCGGATCAGCGCGTCGACCAGCTCGCCTCGGTCCACCAACACGGTGACCTCGTCGCGCGCCACGTAGACGTCGGGGAAGTGATCCCGGATCCGCCCGGCGATCTCGACGGCCTTCACCGGATCGTCCCCGTGGTGCGGATCTTCTCGTGCAGCTTCAGGATGCCGAACATCAGCATCTCCGGCTTGGGCGGGCATCCGGGGACGTAGATGTCGACCGGCACGATCGTGTCCACGCCCTGGACGATCGCGTAGTTCGTGAACATGCCGCCGGCGGACGCGCACACGCCCATCGAGACGACCCATTTGGGCTCGACCATCTGGTCGTAGACGCGGCGCAGGACGGGCGCCATCTTCTGGGACACGCGGCCGGCGACGATCATCAGGTCGGCCTGCCGGGGCGAGGCGCGGAACAGCTCCATCCCCCACCGGGAGAGGTCGTAGCGCCCGGCGCCGGCGGACATCATCTCGATGGCGCAGCAAGCGAGTCCGAAGGTCGCGGGCCACATCGACTGCTTCCGCGCCCAGCTGACGGCGCGGTCCATCGTGGTGAGCATGACGCCCTTCCGAACCTCTTCCTCGACCTCTTCCGGGGTCCTGCCGGTGAGGTGTCCCTCGAAGCGCTCAACGGGCACCGAGATACTCCTCGTCCGGCTCCGCGACCGGGATCGGCGCCTCGAGATCCTCCTCGTCCCGGAGATCCGGTGCCGCCGACGACCAGTCGAGCCCGCCCTTCTTCCAGATGTAGACGTAGGCCACGAACACGAGTCCGATGAACACCGCCATCTCGATCAACCCGAACAGGCCGAGCTGCCGGAACGTGACGGCCCACGGGAACAGGAAGATCGTCTCGATGTCGAAGATGATGAAGAGCATCGCGACGACGTAGAACTTCACGCTGAAGCGCTCCCCGCCCGGAAGCCGCACCGGATCGTTGCCACTCTCATACGCCGAGAGCTTCGGGCGGTTGGGGCGGTGCGGTCGGAGGAGCGCCGACGCCCCGAGCGAGGCCACGGCGAAGGCGATCGCGAGCACTCCCATGAGCGCGATCGGGAGGTAGTCGCTCAGTCCGGCGGCAAGGACGAAGGATCCGCGCAGACCCACGGGCGGCAATCCTACGGTCACGACGCGCGTGCCAGCCTCTCGAGCAGGTAGAAGAGCTTGTCCTGGGCGTCCCCGTCGCGGCCGTCCGTGAGATTCGCCATCATCCGCATCGCGAACCCCATGACCTTCTGGTTGGGCAACAGGTACTTCGTCGCGGGACCCATGATCTCGGGCTTGCCGACCAGCTTCGCGAAGCCCCGGCCGAGGTGGAAGTAGCGGCCGTAGCGCTCGCGGAGCGCCTGCGGATAGACCATCGCGAGGCCGGGCCGGTCCTTCACGAGCGCCTCGTGGATCAGCTCCGCCGCGATCTCTCCGGTCTCGATCGCGTACGCGATCCCCTCTCCGTTCATCGGGTTCACGGCGCCGGCGGCGTCGCCGACGACGAGCATGCCGGGAACCGCTTGCGGCGCCCGGTTCATGCTCATCGGAAGCGGCCCGGAGAGCATCCGGCCGTCGGCGGTCTCCTCCGAGATCCCGCGCTCTTCCGGAAGCATCTTCGCGAACGCATCGAAGAGGCGGGGGGCCGAGATGTCCTTGAAGTTCCGGAAGGTGCTCAGCAGGCCGGCGCCGAGGTTGACGCGACCGTCTGCCATCGGGAACAGCCAGCCGTAGCCGGGGAGGAGCATGTCCCCCTCCCAGAGGTCGAGCCAGGACTCGAACCACGGTCCGCCGAGGTTCGGCGCGCGGTAGTAGCGACGCGCGGCGATACCGAGGGGCCGGGAGTCGTGGCGGCGGGCGCCCGCGGGGGCCGCGAAGCGGCGCGC
>Ga0307296_10001849_pt1 | contig 10769 bp, 10 predicted proteins | sample ER_DNA_153_FD_194467 | JGI IMG/M metagenome (GOLD analysis project Ga0307296, IMG submission 194467) | Bulk soil microbial communities from the East River watershed near Crested Butte, Colorado, United States - ER_DNA_153 | ecosystem: Environmental > Terrestrial > Soil > Floodplain | place... | reverse complement strand
CGGAGCGGAGAAAGCGCGTCATCTGGTGCCACGTCTCGTACATTCGGCGCCCGACTACGCCGTAGATGGTGAGTCCCTTGAAGATGACCTCCGTCGCCAGATCGAAGTCGACCTTCTTCGACGGGATGCCGAGCATCTGAACCCGCCCGCCGACTCGCACGAGCGCGAATGCCTGGTGAATCGCGGCGGGTACTCCAGACATCTCGAGCACGACGTCGGCGCCGAAGCCGGCGGTCGCGGCCTTCACGACCTTCTCGGCTTCTTCGGGATGAATTGCGTGGTGCGCTCCCATTTTTTTCGCGAGCGCCAGGCGGGTGTCGTTCACGTCCGTCGCGATGATCTGGGAAGCTCCGGCCGCTTTGCAAATCCCAACCGCAAAGATTCCGATCGGTCCGCACCCGGTTACGAGCACGACAGCGCCGGGAATCTCGGCCGTGAGCACCGTGTGGAACGCGTTTCCCATCGGGTCGTGGATTCCCCCGATGTCGTACGAAATATTGTCGTCCAGGTGCCACACGTTCGTAGCCGGCATGGAGATGTACTCTGCGAAGCAGCCGTCGCGATCGACGCCGATGATCTTGGTGAACGGGCAAATGTGGGCGTTCCCGGTTCTGCAGAGGAGACATCGTCCATCGACGATGTGGCCCTCCGCGGTGACGCGGTCGCCTTCCTTCACGTCGGTCACGAGGCGCCCCACTTGAATCACGTCGCCGGCGAACTCATGACCGACGACGAACGGTGGCTTGCAACGTCCCTTCGCCCACGCGTCCCAATCGTAGATGTGAACGTCGGTGCCGCACACCCCCGCACGCCGCACGCGGATGAGAACTTCGTCCTCACGGATCCGCGGCTCCGCGACATCCTTGAGTTTGAAACCGGGCGACGCGGATTCCTTGACCAGCGCTTTCACGAGCGGCCACTCCGTTGAGAGTCGAGTAAAAACTTTTGCGACGCGGCGAGTTCTAACCTGATCACTGCAAGCTGCTTTTGGAAGTGATCATCGCTTCAATGGAGTCGACGCCGAAAAGCATTGCACGCACATCTCTTGCATTCTATATTCGCGACGAGTCACGAACAGTGATGCGCTCGTCGTCGCAACCAGTTCCTTTGTAAACAGCGTGCCGGTCAGGACGCGGTGCAGGACTCGCCGGTTCCATCAGGGTACCGGTGAGAGTTCTACTTCATCGTGGAGAGACAACATGGCAGCAGCAAAGAGACGCGCCGCGAAGAAGAGCGGTGGCAGAAGGAGCAAAGCCGCCCGCAGCGCATCGGCGAGGAAGGGAGCCCGCACACGTGCGCGGAACAAGGCGGCGCGTGCCGCGGCGCGGAAGAAACGCAGATAGGCTGCTTGGAGGAGAACTAAACGGAAAAGCCGGCGCTGTCGCCGGCTTTTTTGCATTTGCCTGCCTAGCGCGAGTAGCGCGCAGACGCCAGTTCCACGATCCGCGCGATCAGCGCCGGATACTCGAGCCCACCCTTCTGCGCCGCGCGCGCGAACTCGCTGTTCTGCTCGAGGTAGCAATTCGGATTCGCCTCGATCACGTAGATCTCTTCGGCCGCCGTGACGCGAATATCGATGCGCGCATAATCGCGCAGCCGCAACGCCTGGAAGGAATCTACGGCGACCTTCTGGATCTTTTCTGTGAGCTCCTCCGAGAGATCGGTGGGGAACACCGACTTCGTCCCCTCGAATTCCGCCCCCTTCTCGTCGCCGTCGTCGCCCCACTTCGCCTCCCAGCTGGCGATCTTCGGCAATCCCGGCGGAAACTTGGAGAAGTCGAGCTCGACCAGTGGCAGTGCCTCCACCTTGCTGTTGCCGATCACGCCGACGTAGAACTCCCGCCCGTCGATGAATTCCTCGACGAGCACGGCCGACTGATACTCTTGCTGGGTGCTGCTGATCACATCGAGCAATTCCTTCACATCGTTCACGATGGATTTCTGAGTGATCCCGAGAGACGCGTCTTCCTGCGGCGGTTTGACCAGCAGCGGGAACTTGATGTCTCCCACCCAGTCGGACTGTCCGCGGTACATCGTAGCAAACTTGGCGCTGAGGATGCCGTGAAACGCCAGTACCTTCTTGGTGAGAGTCTTGTCGCCGGCGAGAATGAGCCCGGCGGGACTGGAGCCGGTGTAGCGGAGATCGAGCAGATTGAGCAGCGCTGCGACGTTCGATTCGAGTGCGCTCTTCCCCCTGAATGATTCGGCGAGGTTGAACACCAGCTCGGGTTGCTCTTTGGTGAGCTCGTCGATCAACGGCTGAACCGCATCGTCAACCGCCAGTCTCCGCAGGGCGTGACCGCTGGCCGTGAGTGCTGCATCGAGCTGGTCGAGCACGGGATCGACTGGCGGATCGAGTGCGTCCTTGCTGTGCAGCACTGTGATCTTCACGATTCGTCGGCCGATTCGGTGCCGTCGATGGCGTTGGTGTGGCGGTAGTTCATGATCACCGCGGTGCCGAACGCGGTGAGCTCGATTAGCGTCGATGCCTCCAGTCCGCCGAGCTTCAGCTCGAGATGCGTCACCCGACTGGCGAGGAAGTCGACGAACTGTCGCACCACGGCGGCGTTCTCGCCGGTCCAGTACGATATGCGGGTGACGATCTCCCGACGGTGCCGCGCGATGAATTCACCAGCGGCAGCCGCACCCGGCGCCTGCTCTGCCGCGACAAAGATTGTTTTCAGGTCGCCATCGAAGATGCGCTCGTCGCGGATTGGAATGCTCTCGTCGTTCTCCTTGTAGTGCTCGGCCAACGTGTAATGCATGGCCGCCACGGGCAGATCGTCGTCCGATGGCTCGGGAACCTCCGGGACCTCGTGTGCGATTTCCTTCATCACCCTATCGACGTACTCGAGTTTGGCGAGTGCCCCCCACCCTTCGTACATGCGCTGCCAGTCGAGACCGGGCGTGAGCCACACGGCGAAGGTTTCCGCGAAGTCCTCGTCCGGATGCTTCTGTGCGTACCAGCCGAGGATGTGGCGGACAAAGTCTCGCGAGAACGGATCGGCCCGATACCTTTCGCGATACGGACGCGAATATGGTCCGAACATCTTCCGCCAGTCCGGGCGATCGTAGAGGCGGTACGCATAGTTGAAGGCATGACCCGCCTCGTGCCGAAGATACCGCATTGACTCTTCGGCGCCCTCGACCGCCGAGGAGTAGTCCTCCTCGATCCTGGATAGCCGCGCGTCGGCGAGATAGAAGGGAACCCCGATCAGTGGAGTGCCATCGGGACACCCCCACTGATCGCTCAGATAGACCGGTGGACGAAAGTCGAGGCCCTTTGCGGTAAGCTCTTCGTAAAGCTGGTTGACCAGCTTCTCGAGCAGCGTCCCCCGGATCTCCAGACCAATGTCGGAGATGCGCTGCGACAACAGCGCGTGCCGTTCGCCTTCCCAGTTGGGGGCCGCTTGTTCCACGGCGACGAGTCGGGCAAGGGGCGTACCCAGGTCTAGCCCGCAGCCACCAGCGGGCCTGCCGAAAGCCCTAGGCAGGTAGTCTTCAGTTGTCGTTCCCACGGGATGCAAAAAACCCCGCGAATCATCGCGGGGCTCGAAAACACTTCCTTATAGTAGCAGTGCTCGCTTAGGCGGCGCGTGTCACGGTCTCAACGACCGGGTCAGGCACCGGACCCCAGATGTAAGCCGAGAAAACCGGAGTTGGCTCCGTTCTATCGCCTCTGGAGATGATAATGCCGAGTGGCTCCTCAGACGAGCCGTTATCCTTGCGATCCTTTTTCATTCTAACTCTCACTTGGTAGATGCCACAGCATGGCTTGAGCGCTCTATAGGCACCCCATATGCCATGTTTGACGTCACTCATAAGTGATTGTTAATAAAGGAGTTGCAAAACTCGACGCACTACTGTAGAGTTTTGAGTGTCGCAAAATGACACGCCATTGAAGGACAGGTGTGTCGTATCGACACCCCAAGCTCAGCTGGCGATCTTCCTGGCCAGAAAGCTCTTGGACGAGCTCGAGTCGTCCTCGACCGAGATGGACCAACCCTTATACTGGCGTCGCAGCTCCGCGACTGAGAGGCCGCGCTTGCCGCGAACGATCGTCCCAACCAGATGCACCCCGCCATTGCGCGTCGCAGTCTGAAGAAGGTCGATCGCGCGTCCCCGCTCTTCGGTGGTGAGTCCGCTGAACGCCTCCGAAGTGCAGACGAGGGCGCCGAGCGGAACATCGGGTGACCAGTCGGCGATGTCGGCGACATAGCCCTGGATCCGATCCCCGAGGCCGGCGGCGTGTGCGGCGTTCATCACGCGCTCGAGAGAATTGACCTCGCGGTCGACGGCCGTCACATCGCAGCCGTGTGCGGCCAGGTAGAGCGCGGTACGATCTATCTCTCCACCGGCGACGAGGACCTTCGATTCGGCGGGAGGGTGGATCTCTCGAGCGAGCACACCATCGGGCTGGATTCCCCAGTGTTCCGGACGCCGATACTCGGCGAGCAGCTTGATGCGCTTTTTCCGCCAGGTGCCGTACGCGGGAATGCGGAGGCGCTTCCGGATGATGCGATCGACTTCCGCCCAGAGCAGAAGTTCGTCCATGGCGAACTGTTCGCCGGAGCGCAGCGACGCTGCCGCCTCGTCGCCAATCTTGAGAATGGCGGACCGCGACACCGACTCCTTGTAATTCTCGATCTCGTTCTCTACGTACAGCTCGTACTCGTGCTTGAGAGAGCGAGGACTATGTTGCGCCATTGAGTGGGGCAGAGGACACGTGCTTACTCAGGCGTTTAAGCTAGGTCCGTCGACCCATCCCGCAAGAGCGAGGTTCTACAAGCTCAACCGTTGTGGCACAACAACTTGCGACTCAATCTGCAGCCGAGATCAACCCAACGCGGAACGCGTAGCGAACGAGACTGACGACGTCGTGCATCCCGAGTCGCTTCATGACTTCACCGCGGTGACTCTCGACAGTCTTGACGCTGAGCTTGAGTCTATTGGCTATCTCGCGCGTGCGGTGTCCGTCGGCAACCATGCGCAGCACTTCGATCTGTCGAGGAGTGAGACGGTGCAGCGGACGGCGAATCGAGACCGCATGCGAGATCGACCCTGGCAGGCGACTGAGCTGCGACTTGGGGATGACGTCTTCGACTCCGGCGCGGACGGAAGCAACGGTTTGTTCGCCGTTGAGCGATGCGCTGACGACGATCAAAGGTGTGATGGGCCTCAGCCTCCGCAGAAGCCGGAGGGCGTTGCGCGTATCAACTTGCGCGGAGGAGTGGTCGAGGAGAACTATGTCGGGAGCGAACTCGGGAAGCGCCGACGCGAATGCCTCCTCCGTATCGACGCGCTTGGTCACAGGCGACAGGCCCGCGCGGCTCAACTCGTGCTTTATCAGCTCGGCGTCGGATTCGCTGTTTTCCAGCAGCAGGACACGCAGGGATTTAGTCATAGAGGGCCAACGCACCGCACTGCACTCACTTCTTCACCAGACGTTTTGGGGCCGAAAGGTCATTACGCGCCAAGAGAAGAAACCCTTGGTATCTACCGTGATTATACTGGTCTTTATTATACTTTGTTGTACTTTGTTGGGCAACGTCCGGGTTAGCACTGACGGTAGAGGTGCAGCGGCTTCGGCGTGTGGGGAGAGAGGTTACCACCAGCCTTACGGAGCGCCAATTGGGTAAACCCCTGAGGTCTCACGAGATAGCGGACGCGAAGGAGCTGCTCGACATCGCTCAGGCAGCCGCCCTCCTGAACGTGAGCGAGACATCGCTCAGGCGGTGGACGAACTCCGGACAGCTGCCGTGTCTTCGAATAGGACGCCGGCGCGAGCGAAGATTCCGGCGCGGCGACCTCCTCGCATTCCTGGAAGGCCACGCATCGGACATCAGTCCAACGATGGACCGCGCGGGTTCCGACAGGATCTCGAATCTCTCTGAGGGTCCCGTCACTCTCACTTTCGGGAGCCATCTCTGTGGACTCTACGCTTCCGATCTCGGCCGCATCACGCTCGCGGTTCCCTTTCTTCTCGCGGGATTGAACGAGGGAAGTATCTGCTTCCTGGTGGGACCTCCCAATACCCAGCGGCAAATTCTCAATTACCTGAAGAAACAGCGGCCATCTCTTCAGGGCGATATCGACGCCGGCCGTCTGATCTTATCGGAATACCACCCCGGCACACGGGGGCAGAACAAATACTTTCGCACGCTTCTCGACAAAAAGATTGCCGGTGGCGCCCAGTCATTCCGCATCATCGGTGATCTGTGGGGCATGCGCTCCAAGTCGTCGGAGGCGGACTTGATCGAGTACGAAGCCGACTACGATCAGCTCATCGCCCGGAACTACCCCGTCGTTACGATCTGCATCTACGACGTGCGGAAGTTCTCCGGCGTTGAAGTGCTGAGCACACTCAAAGGTCACCGCGATATCTTGCGGTATCCCCTCGAGAAGGTGCTCGCGTAGGGAGAGTGGCTACGGCTCGACCATTCGGTTGCGTATCGCGTAGCGGACGAGCTCGCTCACCGAGTGGAGGTGCAGTTTCCTCATGACGTTGGTCCGGTGCGCCTCGACCGTCTTCACGCTGATTCCCAGCTGCGATGCAACCTCCTTGGTGCTTCGCGCCTCCGCAACCAGCTGCACGATCTGCCGCTCCCTCGACGTCATTCGCCTGGAAGGATCTTCGACTGCGTGTCTGGTGTTTTCACCCCTCAGCCCGGAGTCCAGGACGAACTCGGCCACGCGCGACGTGAAAAATGTTTGATGCTGTCTGAGCTTGTCGACGGCGGCGATGAGACTCTGATCCGCATCCGATTTAAGGACATAGCCGCGCGCGCCGGCCTTGATTACCTGCTGGGCAAGCTCCTCGGAATGGTGCATGGTGAGTATCAGCACCTCGCTCTCCGGTGATTCCTTGAGGATGCGCGAGGTCGCCTCGAGTCCATTCAGTCCCGGCAAGCTGATGTCGAGGACTACGATGTCCGGCTTGAGATCGGCGGCTTTGCGGACCGCTTCCTCGCCATTCGTCGCTTCACCGCAGATTTCCCACCCCGGCTGGCTCTGCAGGAGCGCGCGGACGCCGCGACGAACGACGGCGTGATCGTCGACGACTAGAAGCCGCAGCGAGGTCATTGGGACGGGCCCGCGATTGCGAGCCATGCGCGCACGGTCGTTCCTGCCGGCGTAGAGTCGACCTCCAGGCTTCCACCCAATTGCTCCATGCGCTCACGCATTCCGCCGATGCCGAGCCCGAGCATGTGCTCGGAGCCGGAGGGCTCGCCATCGCGCACATGCGGCATGCCGCGACCCGCATCGCGAACTTCGAGCGTCACCTCGCCATTCGCCGTCCAGAGACGGATCTCCGCCTCTGGACTCTCGGCGTGACGGTGGATGTTGATGAGGCTTTCCTGGATGACTCGGAAGAGCGCAATCTCGATCTCCTGAGGCAATCTGGGGAAGTCTTCGGGCAGCGATAGTCGAGTCATTACTCCGCTCCTTTTCCCAAAGCCTTTCACGAACCACCGGAGTGCGGAAGCAAGTCCGACTTCGTCGAGAAATGGAGGATGCAGCAGGTAGGAGAGCGTCCGAATTTGAGTTATTGCCCGCTCTGCCAACTGTGCGCTTTCGGCGAGGAGAGCACGATCTTTTTCGGCGATGTCGGCAGCTGTTCTTTGCAGCGCGGCGAGATTCATCTTGAGTGCGGCCAGATCCTGGGCGGTTGTCTCGTGCAGTTCCCGCGCGATCCGTCTGCGCTCGTCGTCCTGCGCCTGCATCAGGCTCGAAGCCAGCGCTCGCACTTCGTTCAGCGTCGCGTTGAGCTGTGCTTCCGCCACCGTCTGCGAGGTCACGTCCACCACGGTTCCGAGGTATTCTCTCGATTCTCCCGGACCCCGATCCACCGGATGTCCGAGGAATCGCAGGTGCTTCATGGCGCCGTCGGGCATGAAGAACCGATACTCGCCTTCAACATCGATCCCTGCGTCGACGGCGTCTTCAAGAGTTTTGCCGACGCGATCCCGCTCGTCGGGATGGATTCGATCCAGTACCGTCTGACCAGGGGGCGGCCCTCCCTTCGAATCAAATCCGAATATTCGATACATCTCCCGAGACCAGAACACTCCGCCGGCGTTCGGGTACATCGCCCAGCTTCCGGTGTGACTCACCCTTTGGCTATCGGCGAGATACGCCTCGCTGCGTCTCAGCTCGTCCTCCACCCGCTTTCGATCGCTGATATCGTATGACATCGTCAGCAGGCAGGCCCTGCCATCGAGCTCGATGCGTTCTGCGAACGTCATGACGTAAACCGGTGATCCACTCTTCGAGCGGATCATGACTTCATAGTCACGCACCGATCCCTTTTCATCGACAATGTCGACGATCGTGCTCCTGTCCTGAGGATTTGCGTACAGGCCAAGGCTCAGCGCCGTTTGCCCGATCGCTTCGTCCCCTTCGAAACCGAACGTCCGAATGAAAGCTCTGTTGACGACGAGCAGCTGCCCGTCGGGAAAAGAGCTGATTGAAGCCGGGACCGGGTTGGCATCCAACAGCTTCCTAAATGCCTGCTCTGAAGCCTCAGACAGCCCGGACACCGCCAACGGCGGATCCTGGAGGGTTATGATATCTGACATCCGATTGCAATTTACATCCGGGCCTGCACACGGAGGCAATGAGATAGGCATGCCGGAGCTACCCGAAGTTGAGCGTGCCGCGCGTGCACTGACTCGAGCGGCGCTGGGGAAGGGGATTGCTGTGGTGAGGGCAATTCATCCCGCGCTCAGGCGCAAGCTTCCGCCAAATCGCGCGCGTCTGGCAAAGGGCCGGCGCATCGAGGGTATCGAGCGTCGCGGAAAGCACCAGCTTCTCCACCTCGACAGCGGTGACACCCTGGTCGTGCACTTCCGCATGAACGGGGACTGGGAAATTGGCACCACCTCCGATGTGCTCGACCGGTTTGCACGCGCGGTCATCGAGCTCGCCGACGGGACGCGCATCTCGCTCGTGGACCGGCGCGCTCTTTCCTCGATCACGCTGGACAAGAAGGGAGCATCATCTCTTCCGAAGCTTGGACGTGAGGCCAGCGATCGTTCTCTCGACGCGGATTACCTGCTGGAAGCGCTCAAGCGAAAAAAGATCGCCATCAAACCAGCACTCATGGATCAATCCGTCGTTGCCGGTCTGGGCAACATCTACGCTGCCGAGGCGCTGTGGGAAGCGGAGATGGATCCGCGGAAATCTGCCGCGAAAGTGACCCGAGCAAAGCTCGAGAAACTCGGCGACGCAATCAGGCTGGTGCTGAGTCCGAAGAAGCGTCTACCCGGACGCTACACGGACAAGCGCGGCGCCAGCAGGTTCGCCGTGTACGATCGAGAGGGCGAGATCTGCCGGCGCTGTGGTGGAACGATCGAGCGAATCGTTCAAGCGGGGAGATCTACCTACTTCTGCCCGTCGTGTCAGCTTGGCTGATCGACCTTAGGCACCGCGGCGGCGCTACTCCATCACTTCGAGAAGCGCCCCCTTGATGTAGCCCGTCTCGGGTATGGATAGCACCTCTGGATGATCGAGGGGCTGCCCCGTGAACGCTCGGATGGCGACGCGCCGTCCACTGTCGGCGGCGGCATCCTGGAGCATTTCCAGAAAGAGCGGCTTCGTCAGATGAAAGCTGCAGCTGGCCGTGTACAGCAGGCCGCCGGGCGCAAGCAGACGCATCGCCCGCAGGTTGATGTCCTTGTATCCTCGCACCGCCCCCGGCAGCGCCGCGCGGGTCTTGGCGAAAGCCGGAGGGTCCAGCACGATCGTGTCGAAGGTGATTCCCGCGCGCTCCTTCTCGCGCAGGTAATCGAAGGCGTTCGCTTCCACGAACGAAATGTTGTCGAGTGAATTGCGCGCGGCATTCTCGGCCGCTCTCATGAGAGCGGGACCCGATGCATCGAGTGCAGTGACGTGCGTTGCCTTTTTCGCCAGGTGGAGCGCGAACGACCCGTGGTAGCTGAAACAATCGAGGGCCCTTCCTCGCGCCACGGTTCCGACGAAGTGCCTGTTCTCCCTCTGGTCCAGAAACGCGCCCGTCTTCTGTCCAGTCCATGGCGCAGCCAGAAACCTCACGCCGTACTCGTGCACTTCGATCTCGCGCGGAACATCCCCATGGAGCACCACGGTCTCTCGCGCCAAACCTTCCTTGGCGCGAAGCGGCACGTCGTTGCGAGCCAGAATCCCGGCGGGCTCGACCAGCGAGCGAAGGGAAGCGATGATCTCCTCCCTGAACTGCTCGAGCCCGGCGCTCATGAACTGCACCACCAGATAGTCATCGTACCGGTCGCAGACCAGAGACGGACATCCATCAGCCTCGCCATGCACGAGACGGAATGCGTTGGTGTGGTCCTCGAGTGGCACGCGCCGCGCGATCGCGGATGCGATGCGCTCGTCCCACCACGCCTGGTCGATCACCGCCTCCGGGTCGCGGTCGAGCAGCCGCAGCGAGATCTCGGAGAGGGGGCTCCAGAGCGCCCATCCCAGCGGCTTGCCCCGATTGTCGTGCACGAGCACCGCGCCCGCATCCATCATTGGACGCTCGGTTACATCCGTCCGGTAAATCCACGGATGTCCGCTCAGCCACCTGCGCGCGCCCTTCGAGTTCACTCGCGCTACTGTCATGCGTCAATAGTAACCGCGGTTGTTATTCTGGGTTCTTCGCGCGGTCGGTCGGCGCGGGTGTCCTCTCAGCGACGACGCTCGCTCGGGCGGAGCCCCTAACTGCGCTCCCTCGCTCCGCTCGGTCGCGGGTCTCCTGGTCGCTCGCTGAACGTCGCCTACGAGGACAC
>Ga0307296_10001848_pt1 | contig 10773 bp, 5 predicted proteins | sample ER_DNA_153_FD_194467 | JGI IMG/M metagenome (GOLD analysis project Ga0307296, IMG submission 194467) | Bulk soil microbial communities from the East River watershed near Crested Butte, Colorado, United States - ER_DNA_153 | ecosystem: Environmental > Terrestrial > Soil > Floodplain | place: USA... | reverse complement strand
TTCCTGATCGGTTTTTATGTTTTCACCTCGATCAAGCCGCATGAACATCCTTCCCACCCAATCATCGTTCGCGCTGAAGCAAGGCTCGTAGAAGATGAAACGACCGCTCGGACGTAGGCAGGCTCGTGCCAAGCCCAATATTTCGTCAATCTGTTGGTCGGTGAGATGATGAAGCACTCCCAGCGAAAGAAACGCGTCGGCATCCTGAGCCAACCCCCGAACTCGTGAGCTGCTGGCATCTCCGCAGAAGAATTCTCCACGACTCCCGTATCGTGATTGCGCTATGCGAATGTAGTCGGGGTTAGGGTCAAACCCAAAGTAGTTAACCGCCGGCAGGAATTCCAGGGCACTGCCAGTCCCGCAGCCTGCGTCTATAACCTTATCATCAGGGTGGAAAACAACGTGGGTCCTTATGAAATCAGCTCGGTCCCGGTCACCGCCCACCAACCTTTGCAGCAGGTTGTAAACCCGAGCCAACCGCAACGGAGCATAGATCGTATCACGAGAAAAGGTCGCCATTCAGTTAGAAGCGCAACAAGCTCGTGAATGCGTGGGTCGATAGGAAGCCAATGCGCATCCCGTACGTGACGGTGGTTCTTGAATGCGAAAAGTGATGGTCCATGCCCCAGCCCTGTTCTATCTCCAGTTAAGATCGCTTATCAAGTTGCGATTGGCCTGGAGCGAATGTAAGCGCGCCACACCATCCACGTGCCGGCGAGCACCAGGATCAGAAAAGTAACTCGTTGTAGAATCAGGAGAGCCCGGAAAAGCATGGGCTTGTATTCGAATTCAACATAATTGCGTCCGGCTGGCAACGCGACGGCTGGTTGAGTAAAATTCACTCGCAAGACTTTCGCTGGCTGGGAATTGACCCTTGCATGCCAGGCATCGCTCCACCGTTCGTTTAAGATCAGCAGTCCCGGCTGCGTGGAATTGGCCAGCACGCCAAAGAGATTTGGGGTTTGGAAAATCGGCTCCACAAGATCTTCCGTAACTGAGACGGCAGCACCGCCCCTTTCAATCGTTCGTAGCAGCGGAGAGAATGCTTGTCCTGGTTGTTTCTCTAAAACAGCCACGTGCTGGTAATCGAATCCTGTGGCAAGTTCGTTTCGGAACGCCTCTTTCTTAGCGGATGGTACTACCTTATGGACTAGTGTGTAAGGTTCCATCGGGTCAGATACTTCATACGCGCGATACCCGCTTTCGGTAAAAAGAAGGCGCGCGTTCGGATCAAACGGCATCGAGTTCTGGCCGCAAACAAAATATTTTGCGCCGCGTAGCTTGCGGAGGTTAACCGCCTGCTCATCGAACATTTCGCGGAATTGATCATAGGGTACCGGCGTACAATTGAGATAAAAGGTACGAATTCCATAATAACTGGCGTTACTCCCCCACTCGAGAGGCCGAAACTCCGAATCCAGAACGACCACACGGTAGCGCCCAATGTCCGAAAGCTGCGCGAGCCGCCGAAGAACACGATGAGACTTTAGATTGTCCGCACGCAGATATTCAGAAACCCAGAACGGCTGCGTTCCCGGCGGCGATAAGACAGAGGCGAAACATGCCAACAGCAGAAGTCCCGTGGCAACCAACCATTCCCGGCGCGAGGAGGCCGGCCATAGTACCCAAGCTAGCGGCATTACAGCTAGCACGAGCCAGCCGGTGATCTTTTCGTGACGATCGAAGGTGAGAGCGAGAACAAAAACTAGCAAGCCCAATCCCGTCGCGATCCAAAAATAATTTCGCCATCCGCCCTTCAGTTCCAAGTGGCGGCTTGCCACATCCATAATCACCTGCAACCCCAGACCCGCAAGGAGAGCTGTTAACATCGTAAAGACCACCAGATACCGACCCGCTTCTCGGATTCGATTTAGAAGCGGAAGGTGAAAGTGGACGTAAGCCAGCCCGAAATTTGTTCCGAAACCCGCCAGTAAGAAATAAAAGGCAATCGCGCCGAACGTGACCAACAGAAAGCGAGTGAAGGCGTCGGCACGCCGGTAGGCAATGACACAAAGCAACACACCCAGGAAGGCAAGCGGCCCTACATATAAGCCGCCAATAACACGAAGATCGGATGAGTCAAAAAGGAGGTGACTCAGGGACGACGGCTTTAATTGATACTGGTTAAAGCTATCCCATGGAATTGACGCGTGTCCTATGATAGGAACACGCGGTCCATGACGAATCATGCCGCCCGTCGCCAGAACCATCGGCACAAAGGCGACCGCAGACAGGCAGAAAGCGATAACTCCGGCGATGCTCAGACCCGCTAAAAGACGACCAGCCGCAAAAATGCCCCTATTTCGCAAACGCCAGAACGCAGCGGCAATAAAAAAGATTCCACAAGCAAATGCCGACTGAATAACTGGCTGTGCCGGATTGGCGGCACACATCAAAGCGGCGGAGAGTGAAAACAGCGCAATACTTCCGAAAGAGAGTGGCGCGCGTAGCAGGCGGATCATTCCCGCAACGAGCAACGGAAACCAGCTCCAGGCAGCGGCTATTGGGATCCAATGCGCGCTGACTTCTGTGTTGCCACTGACCAGACCAACCGTGGCGCCGCATAATGAGGCGAGGCCTCCGGCCCCCGCAACCCGCAGCATGACGTAAAGATTCAGATACAAAATTAAAGTATGGAAACACGCTAGGTAGCTCAGTGTGTACAACACCTCCAGCGCCTTCCCGTAGTTGAGCAGCCCGAAGAAATAAAAGGGATAGGTCGCCGAAAAATGAGGCGTTTGATAAAGCGGGAAACCTCCCAGGACCGTGTCCAGCCAGTACGGAAAATTCCCCGTAAGCGCGATTTCAGACGCGCGCGAAAAGAGGGGGCCGTAAAGCCAAATATTGTCTCGAAATGGAGCGTACAGCGCTCCATGTGTGAATGCTGGCCAAAAGCGCAAAGCGAAAAGCGCCAGCATCAGAGTGAGGAAAATGCCATCTGCGCGCCAGAAGCGACCGACCCGGGCAACGAATGGACCATTCATATAAACGGCGCAAGCTTGACTCCCGGTCGAGTACCGTCAAGCGAGCTCTCCGGAAGGCAACAAGAACATCTCTTCGGCATCGACTGCTGCGGCTCTGCTTTGAAGATCACGCGGGATTGATGATGTCGACTCGCAGCGCTATGTGTGGCCCAATCGTTTTTGCGATTTCCCGGGAATTTGAAATATCTCGTTAACAGCTCGCCAAAAGCTTATCATTCTAATCGGCTCCCACGGTTCGGGCATTTATTGGCGTGCAAAATCCCAACACCATACTAAAATATTTTGCAGCCGCATTTTGATAGAAAATTCAATCAGTTGCTGGCAACTGCTTCATTGCAACCCGCGTCCATGGCGCGGAGATTCTGTTGGAACACGGAATGAAATTGTCTTCCTAGAGTAAAGTCTTGCCTATTTGTGACAAACGCGCTTTCTCTCTCGTCGAAAATGAATCAACCGGAGCTAAGTATCGTTATTCCCTTCCTGAATGAGGAACGGGTCTTGCCTTTGTTGCGAGAGCGATTGGAAAAATTAACAAATCGTCCGGCTATCTGGGAATTGGTTTTCGTGAGCGACGGTTCCACGGATGGAAGCGCAGAATTCATTGAAGCGTGGGCCCGAACTGATCCATCCGTGAAACTTATCGTCTTAACGCGGAACTTTGGCCATCAAAGTGCGATTTCCGCCGGTTTGTTTTTCGCAGCCGGGAAATGTGTGGGAATCATGGACGCGGATTTGCAGGACGAACCAGAAATTCTACTTGAGATGTATCAGGTATTACTCGCGGAGAAAGTTGATGTGGTTTACGCCGTGCGAAGAAGCCGGCACGAGACAAAGGTTAAACGTTTTTTTTACTTCGTTTTTTACCGGCTTTACCTCTTTTTGGCCGATAGCCCTGTCCAGCTCGACAGCGGGGATTTTTGCGTAATGAGCCGCCGGGCCATCCAACTGCTATTAAGTCTCCCGGAAAGGCTACGTTTCGTGCGCGGATTGCGCGCCTGGCTCGGATTACCGCGAAGGGCGTTTCCCGTTTCGCGAGCGGCGCGCGCGGCTGGCGATCCGCAGTATTCATTCAGAAAACTGCTAAGGCTAGCTTTTTCAGGACTCACGTCTTTTTCAACAAGGCCATTGAGGGTAGGACTCTTATGCGGCAGCCTCCTTTGCCTGGGCGCGATCGTCGCCGCGTTGATTTATGCAGGGCTTGCTCTATTCGCTGGTATTCACTTTGCAGCGCCCGGGTTCTCCACGCTAGTGATCATTCTGCTCTTCTCCAATGGCTTGATCTTCCTATACTTGGGGATTCTTGGTGAGTACATGGGCCAGATGTTCTTGGAAGTGAAAGCGCGCCCGTCGTTCATAGTCGAACGCACAATAAATTTTGAAGAACCTGCAAAGACCGATGAGCCAGATTGAGACTATTTCCGAACCCCAAGCGGTCTCAATGGCCGACGACTGGTTTCAGTTTGCGACCAGCGACCATTTTTGGATGCAATGGCGCCATCGTATTCTCCTCCGGACAATTAAACGTGCAGGCATACCGCTACAACGTGCATTGGAAATTGGGTGCGGGCACGGGGTCGCCCGGGACATGTTGGAGCGCGATCTCGGCATCACGGTGGACGGTTGCGATTTGAATCGAACCGCATTGGAGATGGCAAAGCCCGGCAAAGGCAAACTTTTCATTTACAATATATTCGACCAGGAGCCTTCGCTTCTAGGCCGCTACGATGCGGTTTTCTTGTTGGATGTAATCGAACATATCAATGATGATGCCGCTTTTCTGACTGCTGCGTTACGGCATTTGCGACCAGGGGGACTAGTGGCTGTCAATGTGCCAGCGAGCATGCTTTTTTTTAGTGAATACGACAGAGCGGCAGGTCACGTGAGACGCTATTCAGCAGGCAGTTTGGCGAAGTTATTGAGGCGTTGCGGGGTGCAAGTCGAGGCCATCCACCGATGGGGGTTGTCAATGGTGCCTCTGCTACTAGTACGTAAAGTGGTGCTGCGCGGAGCGAAGTCAGCCGCGACAATTCGAGCTGGTTTCGTACCACCAAACGGAATGTCGCGACTCCTGCTGCATGGGATGAAAAACATTGAGACAGCATTGCCGTTCCCGATGCCCTTCGGCACTTCGATCCTCGCTCGGGGTTACCTTCGCACGGAACCCTGATGCATAAGGTCGTCGCGGTAGCTGAGCGGGTTGCCCAGGCGTGTGCTGCTCTGGGCGCGCTTGTGTTTCTTACCTCGGGTGTCGTTTACCTCTATGTGGGGCGCTGGATTGTCACTAAGGCTGATTACTGGCGGATTTACGATTTCTGCCTGAACCACACCTGGCTCGAGAGCGCACTGCATAAACACTTTCAACACTCCCTGTTTTTCCCTAGCTTTTTCTGGCTGGCTGATCTCCAGTTTTTTCATGGCAGACAGCTACCGATCTTCTTTGCGGGGCTGGCGCTGCTTTTTCTCAGTGTCGCGCTGCTTCTGGTTCCAGTTTGGCGCGATAGGACTGTAGGTCTCACCGCCAAGATCATAGCTACCTTTGTCGTCATCGCGGGCAGCTTTTGGGCGCCCCGGAGTCATATCACCGCGTCCGGCGGATTTAACGTGATATGCTCTCTTGTGATGGTAGGCGCCTTGGTCGCGATTCTGGCCCTGCCCAAGATGGGTGCTAACTCGGCCCGCACGTGGTCGGCAACTGTAATTGTGGTCTTTGCCGCGTTTGTGGCCTCCTTCAGTTTCGGCGCGGGCCTGGCGATTTGGCCCACTCTGCTGTTTCTAATTTGGTCCCTTCGTCTTCAGCGGCGCTCGCTTGTCGCCGTTGGCATTGCCGCTTTGGTAACAATGGTCATCTACCAGCAGCTCCCGCCACGCTCAGAGGATTACAGGGCGATTCAAGCGGTCGCTTCCACCGGACCAAGTCTGTTTCCCATGTTATGCAGACTGGCCGGCGGTCCTTTTTTTTACGCAGCAGAAGGCTGGCATCAGAGGCCTTTCTCCGCTGAAGAAGCCCACTCCTCAGTATTATCACTCTGGTGCGGCGGAGCTGGGGTGGCAATCGCTGTGGTGGCAATTGTTTTAGCAATGATTCGGCGGGATCTCGCTAAGAGCAGCTTCAAATTTATTGGGATGGCGCTGCTCACTTTTAACTTTATCGCGATGGCTCTCGCTGTTGCTGTAAACCGTGTCCGCGGCCCGGGCTTCGAATTTGAATTTCTCTCACCGCGTTACCTCTTTTGGAGCACACTGTTCTGGACTGGGCTGTTGCTAGTGGCGATTCAACGCGTGGAATCCCAGCACTGGCTACGATGGCCAGTGTATCTGGTTGCTCTTGCGCTGCCGATCCTGGCTTTGCCCGAGCACTACAGGTACGGCTTGCACCTTAGAACTGCGAACGCTGCGGACGAGTGCGCCGCACTTAGCCTCGTTGCTGGAGTCCGCGACGAGCGACAAATAATAGCCCTCTGGCGCTTTCCAGACTGGATTTATCGGGTGGCGGAACAATTGCGCGCGCGTCGACTAGATATGTTCGCGGATGGATTGCAGGATTGGATTGGTCAGGCCGAAGCGAATTTATTTGGTGGACGGCGCAAGCGTGTGAAATTAGAGGGTCGATGTACCGTGGTAGCTTTAGTTCAATGCAATGATGGCTCTCCGGCAGCCCGGGTTACCGGTCAGGCGGTAAAGAGCAGGCATGTACCTCGCATTATCCGATGGGCGATGATTCCAGCATCGTGGATCTTGGGTAAAGAAGTTAAAAACGAATCCACAACTCCCAAGACATTGGTGATAGTCGATCAAACTGGCGTTATCCGCGGACTGGCGCGCTCTTCGCCGATAAGTCCGTTCATTAATCGCGTGTTTTATCTGCGTAAGGTTCAAACGAATGCGTTTGTGGGTTACATACGCGATTACAATCCTCAATTACGCTACGTGGTCCGCAGCGCGGATGATCAGATTCTTTCCGAGGAGAAGATTCCTGTGCAGGGTCGGATTACTGAGAGAGCAAACCCATAAACAAAAGAGATGGGAAGCACGATTCCGTAGAGTCCGCGATTGTAAACGTCGCGATCGTCGTACGATCCTTTACTCTGAGGCCAACATGGTGAAAGAGCTGGCATATCCGCGGAGCTGCTAAAACGTAACAGTCGAGCGCTCACTGAGTGCGCGATGAATTTCTTCCAGAATTTCTCGCAAACTGTAGCGAAATTTCCAGGCCGGATAGTGTCTCTGGAATTTTCTAACGTCGCTGATCCACCAGATGTGGTCGCCGATCCGGTTCGTCTCTTCATAGTTTAGGCAGGTTTGAACAACCTGGGTTTACGACGAGGGGTTCGTGGCGATAGATTGCGCGGCTCAACCGAGGACCGGAATGGCAAATCTCAAACTGAAAAGAGAAGCCCACAACGCACTCCGTCAGCCCGCCGTCGTAACGTGGGCTGTCGGGTTCGTTGCGATCCTCGCGGCATATGTCCTCGTACAGGGAAGGCACATCGGCCTTGAGCTATTCTATACTCCTTGGCATCCCGACGATTTTGCCATGTTAAGCGGCGCAGGAACGGTGTCGCTTCTCAACCCCCGCCCCGTCTCCGGTAACATCTTCATCTTCTTCGGACGGCTCGGTGCTGCCGGCTTCTATTCGGTTTTCACCGCTATTTGGATCGTGGCAATGACCGCGACCAGTGTATTTGCTAATCGAGTTTTTGGACTGCGGCCTTCGCCATGGCTGTCTCTGATTTTCGCTTTCGCAGGTTCCGCGATCTGGTACGCAACTGCTCCATCCATTCAAAGCCTGCAATACCTCGGCCTGATTACGAACTCGATTTCGCTCATGTTTGGGTTTTTCGCGGCTCTCGTTTTCCTGCAACTAGGCCAGTTGCAATTCGGCTCAAACCGCTACATCGCAACCGCGCTGCTTTTCACTCTTCTCGTTGTGCTCGCGGCCTTCGCAAAAGAAGACATGATAGCCTTTCTGATGCTCGTGGCGGTCGGATCGGACTGCCTGATCAAATCGCAAAATAGGCGTAGAACGCCAGTGCTGGGCGTCGTCATTGTGGCGGTTTGCTACATCGCAAGTGCGGCACATGGAAAACTCGTAGGCTCTCCCATTACGGCGGGCGTGGGCCCTTATGACATTTCCCACCTACCGCACAACCTCGTCGAAAACTTTGCCTTCTATCTAACTGCGTCGCCAGCCACCTCAGTTCTGCTTGGTCTTTTCACCGCTGCCCTTGCGCTGTTCGGTACTCTCAGTGTGTGGCGTCCGACGCTGCGACAGGCCTTCAAGTTCAGCCTATTCATTCTGCTGTGCGCGCTGGCGCTGCTCGCGCCGTACCTGATCCTGCCGCGCCATTTTGATTTCTACGCAATGAACTTCGTCCCGCTGATTGCATTCAGCTTTGCCCCGTTGGCGCTGAAGTTCGGCCGCACCGCGACGGGTGCTGTCGTTCTCGCCGTCTTCTGCTTGCTGTTTTTCGTGGATCGGTCGTCACGTAATACCGCTATGGCTTGGATGCAGCGCGTTAGAGAGCGGTCGTTAGTGCAAATTCAGGGGATCAAACGCGCTGTGGACTTAGGATTGCGCGATTGCTCGTCGGTCAGCGTGACGGGCGTTGACGATTCCCTCGGCCCGTTTCTGTCGGGGCCCGCATATGTCTCGACGTTGATCGGCAAGAATATCAACTGGTCAATTCAAGCTAAACCCGGCAGTTTGCTGGATCGAAACCACCCTGCAAGGGTTTTGGCGAATTGGAAGTATAGCCCTGCCATCGAAACGTCAGATTGTCGTCTAGACTTCGATCTAAAGGTATCGAGAGCCACATTTACAGACTCTCTACCGCCAGAAAATCGCAACTGACGCCCGTCGGCCGCATTCGCTACTCGGCCGTAGACCACAACCGAAACGTCCGCTGTTGTATCGATTATGCATCCTAGCCAGATGCTCTCGAGTGCGCTGACGCCTTTGTTCGAGGGCAGCCGGCCCCCAGGTCAGCTCCGAACTGGTTTGCGCCCCTGTCACTGTCGACGGGAAAACTTCCCGCGCTCTCCAGGATGAGGCTGTGTGCGAGGTTTCAACCTGATCCATCAGCGTCTTTTACCGAAGAAAATTCGATGGCCTTATTTGCGCAGAATTTGGACCCGGGATTGCCTTTGCCGAAGGCAACAGGAGTTACGAATGAATCCGATAAGTAATTTCACTCAAATAACGCAATTTTGCTGGAGAAAACGTGTGCCCGTGTTTAACTAATAGGTTCGACATTTCCTGTCAGAATGCCTGCGCAAGTTATCAAAATTAGCGGTGCCCGCCAACACAATCTCAAGAACCTTCACGTGGAAATTCCGCGTGAAAAGCTGGTTGTTATTACCGGCTTGAGTGGTTCGGGGAAATCTTCGCTCGCTTTCGACACACTTTATGCCGAAGGACAACGCCGCTACGTTGAAAGCCTCTCCGCGTATGCCCGGCAATTTCTCGATAGAATGGAGAAGCCAAATGTGGATTTCATACAGGGGCTTTCGCCGGCGATCGCCATCGAGCAGCGTAGCGCCGGCGCGAATCCGCGATCTACGATCGCGACTACGACCGAAATTTATGATTATCTCCGGGTGCTCTTTTCGGCTATAGGCCAGCCGCACGATCCGCTGACGGGGCAGCCGTTGAGCCGACAGACGCCCCAGCAGATTGTCGATCAAATCCTTACTTACGAGCCGGAGTCGAAAATCATTCTGCTGGCACCGCTGATCGAGAACCAGCCGGGGGAATTTCGGGACGTAATAGAAAAGATCAGGCGCGAAGGATTCGTGCGGGCGCGAATCGACAGCCAAATTGTAGAGTTGGATCGCTCTGAGCGGATTCGCCTCAACAAGAACAAACGGCACACCATTGAAGCGGTAGTAGACCGATTGGTCGTGCGTGATAGCATTCGTATCCGTCTTACTGATTCAATTGAAACTGCGCTGAAATGGGGTGGCAATCACGTCATTGTGCTGCGCGAGATTTCGAAAACGCCGAACGGGCAACGTTCAACGCTCAACGCTCAATCAGAAGATCCTTGGGAAGAATTGCGTTATTCAACTGACTACGGAAACGCCTCTACCGGCTTTAGAATCGGCGAGCTAACTCCAAGACATTTTTCCTTCAACAGCCATCTCGGAGCATGCCCGGCTTGCCATGGACTTGGCACCCAATTGGTTTGCGATCCCGAACTAATGATTTCCGATCCCGGCAAAACGTTGGCTGAAGGCGCCATCACCCCGTGGCGGCGTGGGACGAAGCGAATGCAGGCCTACTACCGGCACCTGCAAAAGGCGCTGGTGAAGCACTTTCATCTCGATGAAGACGTGCCGTTCAGCGAACTGCCGGAACAATTCAAGCAGGCGCTTTATTTCGGCACGAACGGAACGCCGATCGAAATGAATTTCAGTGACAATGGTCCCTCAGACGCGAAAAAAACGGCGAAACCATTCGAGGGACTGGTGTCGCAGATGCAGCGCCTATACGAGCAGACTGAAAGCGAATTCACTCGCAACCGGATTCGATCCTTCATGACGTACGAACCGTGCAAGGTATGCAAGGGAGCCAGGCTCAAACCGGAAATCCTCGCGGTAACCATAAAGGATCGGCGCGCGGTTGAGCTGAACATTCATCAACTGAGCGAACTGACGACCGAAGCAGCCGCGAGCTTTATAGCTGCGCTTGAGCTGACTACCCAGCAACGTGCCATTGTCCGCGACGTTGTACAGGAGATTCAATCCCGCCTGCAATTTCTGGTCGAAGTCGGCCTCGGCTATCTCACGC
>Ga0307296_10001847_pt1 | contig 10775 bp, 10 predicted proteins | sample ER_DNA_153_FD_194467 | JGI IMG/M metagenome (GOLD analysis project Ga0307296, IMG submission 194467) | Bulk soil microbial communities from the East River watershed near Crested Butte, Colorado, United States - ER_DNA_153 | ecosystem: Environmental > Terrestrial > Soil > Floodplain | place... | reverse complement strand
AGTAAATATTTATCCAAACCTCCATGGCAAGATCCTGTTGTGCGAGATTGTCAGATAAGGGTGTCAAAGCAATTTAAGAAGTTATCAGAACATATGAATAAAATGGCAAAACTAGCGTACTACTTTCGACCCTCAACACCAGATATCGATGATAAGATGCATGAGAGTTATAATAATTGGTACGAGAAGGGAATTAAACCGATGTATATGATATTGGAAGCAATAGGCCTACAATTAGGCCTAAGGACAAAGGGTGCAGATAAATCTCCTAAGCAGCCAAATAATCTCAACAGTGAAAGGTACAAGATATCGGAAAAACTCGTAGACTTAAAATATCAATTTGAATTAATTATAGATATAATAATAGCGGCTGTAACTCAGATTAAGTATGTTACTGATGAAAGGTATTCAAATACCTTTACTAATTGGCTAAATATCGCAGAGGATAGATATACTCAAGGTATTCATGCCTCCGCAGCCCTGAATCCTACGCTAACTAATAAAACTATCATGAGGCTTAAGGTACTTAATCAAGATAAGATAGACGAAGCAGTCAACCAAGCAAAACAACCGCCCAAACCGAAATTGGCAGTATTAAAAATTGCAGTAAAAAGAGAGTTAACAGCAAAACAAGTAAAAAATTATACGGCGCCTAAAGGTCCACTGTTTCGTGACTTAATAAGTGTACTCAAAGGACAAAAGGCAGCAATGCAACTAGGACTAATTAAAGAAAATAAACAGATCAATGATCTACTTCTTAATGCTACTTTTCTTAATCTCAGTTTCTAATTCCTCGAACTTGGCTGTTAACTTATCGATTCTTGACTTTTGTATCTCTGAATCCTGTATCGTTTCTGTATATGCATCATAAGATAAAATCATCCTGCATTTAACACAGAATTTTGAACCTATTTTATTTAATTCATTACAATTAGGACATGAAATAGGCTTTAGTTTGTTTATATCTTCTAATTTAGGTTTTAATCCATATGCTTCTAATATAGATTCACTTGATTCATTACCGAAATAGTGAACATATTTTTGATCCATCTTTGAATTGGGTGACCAACCTGCGTGTTGTCGTAATGTGCTTTCCTTCAATATCTTTGACTTTTCCGTTAATGCTGAATGTCTTCTAACGTAAGGATTCCACGGTTTCTTCAATAGCTCTTTAAGCTTCACCTTATCATCACTTGGTATATTGGGATCGTCCAATAGTTTAGGAAATATTTTATTTTTATACTTAGAATAAGTATGATTTATTGATTCAATTCTAAGTTGTCTACCTGATGATTTAGAAAATCCACAAACTAAAATTGCGGTGGGATTGCTAGATTGTGGATGGTCATCTAGCCAATCTTTCAAATAAGGCAGTGAGTTAATTAATGGAATATGACGCTGACCGGTCTTTCCATTGACTAAAATTTCGGCGTATTGTCTATCTCCTGCTACCTTGAAAACAACATCTTTTATTTTTAGTTTCAATAGTTCATGCGGTCTGCAAGAACTATCTCTTGATATAGCATGGTAACATTTATCCCTTTTAGAGGAACAATATTTTAGAAATAAAAGGTCATCCTCTTGGGTCCACATATCCGTAGGTTTGTAAACAGATTGTTCTTTTCTTCTTAATCTTGCAATATCAACACACGAAGGCTTGGATCTCTCCTTTGGTGATAAATCCGGTTGATAAAGCCATTTGAAAAACCGAGTGAGTAAAACTATATACAGATTATATGTTGCTATCCAACTATGTAACGGGTCTGCCTCCTCACTTTTTCTTTTTGAATTTAAGAATAGTAGGATATCATGTTTATCGATTGTTTTGAATTTCTTGTTAGAGTGAAACTTTGATAGATACACCAATGCTTTAATGTTATTTCTTTCGTAACTATGAGACGTACTTATTTCATTTCTCACAGAATTAACGTAATCGATAATTGTTTGAGCATTATTTCCAGACGACTTTATCAGTTTATACAGTTGCGGTTCTAATCCTTCTATAATAACTCGCTGAGTATGCCTTGCCGCCCATTGAACTCTTATTTTATCTCTATTTTTATCTGTATCTTTGGTTCTTTGCAAACATTTTACATAACTAGCACGGCGTATATAAACTGATATTATGAATCAGATTATTAATAGATTGTTTGATTTGGGGAAATAAGTGATTCTAGAAAACCGATTGTACAGGACATTTTTTTCATAACTGACTACTAATTTATTGTAATCTAAGATATCATTGCAATTAAGCTTGCTCAAAAAAAACCATAACTTTATGCTGTTAAAAGATCTCAATAAAAATGTCTATATTGCATATATTTATGGTTCTGAGATAATTCATTAGGATGTTTATTGATTTTAGCTCACTAGCCACCTCTATAGGAATAGGAGGGCTAGCGACCTCTATAGGAATAGGAGGATTCTTGGGTTTTTTGATGGGATACGCTATGAAGAAAATACTAAAAATAATAATCATAGGTTCTGGATTATTAGTTGGTATGTTTTACTATTTGCAGTACAATGGACTAATTGCATTAAATTGGGCGAAGGTGGAAGAAACTATAGGGAATTTAATGACTAATTTTAATGGTTTTAATTTGAATACTCCATTCTTTCCTGGAATAAGCGACCAAATTTTAAATGCTGTCTCAAATTCTGGTATTCCACTAACTGGAGGTTTCGCAGCGGGATTTGCATTCGGTCTTAGCAAAGGCTAGAAGTTAAGGTTCAAATGTTATTCTTCATATGGCTCCTCGTTGAGCTGTAACAATTATAACTACATCTGGTGTCAACTACTTTTATATGAAGAAAAAGACATCTGGCATGGTCTTTCCAGGTGAATATATAGCAGAAATTGAAGAATTCCAAGCTGGGAATAATACTTTCATCCTTGATGGAACTATTAGATCAAGTGTTTTGGGTAAAAAGGAATATGATTTTAAGAGAAGGTCGATTAAAATTGATCCAATAAATTCGCAAGAATTCCCCAAAATTGGAGATGTTGTTATGGGTTTTGTGGAGATGTTATTTGGATCAATGATATCAGTCAAGCTATTTTCCCTTAATAACAAAATGTATACTGCAGGTCTATCTGCCATCGCTTCAGCGAGAATGGGAAATAGTAAAGGATGGAATCGAGATCGATATAATAGGAAAGCAAAATCGATCTATCGAATTGGCGACATTGTCCGAGGTCAAATTACCAGTTTAATGAATTCTTCGATTCATATGGCTGTAGATGGAACAAATTTTGGTCTGTTGTATTCATTGTGTCTAAATTGTGGCGGAGATACGGTTAAAATAAACAATGGGGTAAAATGTATAGAGTGCAGTATGTATGAAGAGAAGAGGGTAGCAAATGAATATGGAACCAGTCCTCTAAAATCCTTACGTTTATCATAAGATAATTGTATGGACAATTAGATTTCATAACATAAAAAACATCAATTCAGATAAAATTTTTAATACCCTTTCTACATCATTACAGGTGAACGGCGCACATTCTTTTACAGGCAAAAAAATTGACCCTCCACTTATTTCGAAAAATATGACTATATCACAATTGGTTCATTTTTTCGGATCAACAGGATACAATGCAAGACGACTTTTTGAAGCTGCAAATATCATGAAAGAAATGATTGATAGTGGATGCACTACCTGCTTGACCCTGGCGGGGGCATTAACACCTATTGGAATGGGGAACACAATCAGGACTCTTATCAAAAATGGTTTTGTAGATTGGATAGTAACAACTGGGGCAAATGTTTACCATGATCTCCACTTTGCCTACGACTTGCCCGTAAGGCAAGGTCATTTTCAGGTTGACGATGATGTCCTATATTCTAAGCAGATAGTACGAATCTATGATGTATATATAAAAGAAGTAGGCACATTACAGGCCCAGGACATTATTATTCAAAGAGAAATAAAAAAAATTGAAAAGAGCCATTCTGAACCTTACTCGACGGCCGATCTGTCTCATAATCTTGGCAAAGCAGCTTATGAAAATTCAATAAATCCAGAAAAATCATTTCTTGTTTCGGCATACGAAAATGATGTACCAGTCTTTATTCCTGCAATAAGTGATTCTTCTATAGGACTCAATATGTTGCCCTTGATATTTGAAGATGTCACAAGATTTCCAAACGTAATGTTGGATATAGCTGAATCAACAGCGATACTTTGGAAGAGTAAAGTATCCGGCGGTATTGAATTAGGGGGTGGAGTTCCTAAAAATTTTTTCCAACAAACGGGGCCAGCATTATATCAAATATTAAAATTAAAAGAAGGTGGGCACGATTATGTAATACAAATAACCGACGCACGACCTGATACAGGGGGTTTATCGGGGGCGACCATACAAGAAGGAAAAAGCTGGGGCAAAATAAAGACCTCGCATAGAAACAATGTAATAGTTTATGGAGATTCTTCAATTTGTTTTCCAATTATATCCTCTTATGTCTTATCGGAATGCAAAAAACGACCCATAAAAAGGCTGTATTCAAAGAAAAATGGATGGGTAGAGCAAATGAAAAACGAGTACTTGAAAAATAAATAATTTTTAAGTTGTAAAGAATCCAAATTCATTCAACATAGAAGGATGGCATTTTTAATCAGTTTAGGTGTTCAGATAACACCTCAATTACTGAGTATTGTCAGCCTGACCATTATGCCTATGTTGAAAACCATTATGGTAGTTTATCTATCATATTTAAGATATATAACTATATTCAAAATTAACTATATTGGCTATATTATGATTATATACTTGTTTCAATCTGTATCTAATGACTTGGCACACCTCAACGATCAGAAAAACATTAAAGACTAAGTACCGTTTAAAGATGAAAAGTAGTAATGTTAAATTACTCAAATGTTAAATTAGGAAAATGGGATCTTACTGATTTAGTCGATGACCGCTCAACAAAGAAATTTGAAAAATTAGTTGCTAGTATTAAAAAAAATGTTAAGAAATTTGAACCCAATAGGCAAATCCTAAAACCAGATTTGAACATCTCGATTTTTGAAGGATTAGTGCATAAGACAGAGAATATTCTGGAAGACCTGAGTACCGTGAATAGTTTTGCGCATCTTAAATACGCCGCCGATACTTCATCCAACGAAGCTGCAGCACTTGTACTTCAAACGGAAAAATTAAGTTCACAAATTAGTAACCAGATTTTATTTTTTGATTTATGGTTCAAGAAAGAGCTTGACAAGAATAACTCCCAAAGATTAATCGACAGCATCTCCACTGTTTATAGGGAATATTTAAGACATAAAAGACTAGTTGCACAATATACACTGAATGAGTCGGAAGAGAAAATTATTAACACCCTAGAGGTAACAGGCCCAAGTGCTCTCGTGAAAATTTATGATAGAATGACTAATAATTTTGAATTTACTCTAGTTAAGAAACGAGCAAATAAGAAGGTAATTAAAACTTTCACAAATAAAGAAAAACTTCTTTCGTTAATAAGGAGCTCAAAAGCAAAAGAGAGGGAATGTGCTTATAAGGCATTATTCAAGACATATGAGAAAAATAGTGGCGTATTGGGAGATATTTACCAAAATTTAGTAACTCAATGGAAAGATGAAAATATTTCTATTAGAGGGTTCAATTCTCCGATTTCAGTCAGGAATATTTATAATAACATCGATGATACTACCGTTGAGACACTGTTATCAGTTTGTAAAGAAAATGCGCATTTGTTTCACGATTATTTTATGGAAAAAGCAAAATTGATTGGTGTCAAAAAACTGAGACGGTATGATCTTTATGCACCAATTTCAAGTAAAAATGCTCCTAAAATTACTTTTAAGAATGCTGCAAAATTAGTTCTGGATACTTTTCATAGATTTGATCCAAGATTTGGCATCTACACTGAGCGCTTATTCAAAGAAAAACATATTGATTCTGAAATTAGGAATGGAAAAACGGGGGGAGCATTTTGTTATACTGTTTCTCCACAAAGAACTCCTTATGTACTACTAAATTTTGACGGATTGATGAGAGATGTTTCTACAATGGCTCATGAATTTGGGCATGCAATACATAGCATGTTCGCATCCAATAAACCAATATTGGTATCACATGCCCCGCTCCCATTAGCTGAAACTGCATCTGTTTTTGGAGAGATGCTTCTCAATGAAGAAATATACAAGAAACTAAATAGAGAAAAGAAAAAGATTCTCTTGGCAGAACAAATTGATGATATGTATGCAACTATTATGCGACAGGCATTTTTTACAATTTTTGAAATAGAAGCACATAAGAAAATTGTTGAACGGAGTGTTACTATAGACAATATATCTGAATTTTATATGAATAATTTAAAAACCCAGTTTGGAGATTCAATACGTATTTCAGAGGATTTTAAATGGGAATGGCTATATATTCCACATTTTTTCCATACTCCTTTCTACTGCTATGCTTATTCCTTTGGAAATTTACTTGTGCTATCACTTTATCAACAATATCTAGAAGAAGGAAAATCCTTTATTTCAAAATATCTCAAGATATTATCTGCAGGAGGATCGGAAAAACCAGAAACATTGCTTAGAGATTCTGGATTTAATATCACTGATTCCTCTTTTTGGCAACAAGGTTTTGATCTTATAGAAATGAAAATCAATAAATTAAAAGATGAAAATTGAAAAGACGGTAATTTCAGATTCTTAAATAACATACATCTCAATTAAAATATGAAAAGAAACACTAATACTCCTAATATATATTGATAAACAGAGTTAACTTTATAGTTTAGTATTTCAGATGTGACAGTATTGAAAAAGTTTTGTAGTGTATGTGGAAAAGAATTACCTGCAAGTAACGAATACTTTCTGTGCGATAAATGTCACAAGGATTTAATTATTTCAGAAGATAAAATTAATTACGTGGAATATTCACGGCTTTATTATTAGCCCATAATGATCGCACGAGTATTAACTCAAGATAGTCTAACTCTGAAAATCTAGTATTCAAGTATAATTCAGTGTATATATCTTTACCAATTTCGTATTTGGTTAATCAACAGTCAGAATTTATTAAGTCTAAGCTGATTTGAAGTTTTGTTCCATGACAAAAAAACTGAAGACATTTAATTCGACCTTATGATTATTGAGAAACAATTTTTAGGCATCTAGAAAACTGAAAGATATCAAATCAGCTTCCAGCTATCGTCCTGATACTAAACAACAACCTGAACCCTATAAGATGCTAGGCTTATATTCAATACATAAGGACTTATCTTGTAGGTTAATTACGAATGCTTATGAAGATTCATGACAAATTCATAGATAAACTAGATTTTGTGAAGAGAAATGGGCTTATTCCGGTAGTAGTCCAAGATATTAAAACTAAAGATATTTTGATGCTTGCCTATGCAAATAGAATTGCAATAGAAAATACAGTCAAGACAGGAAATGCCTCGTTTTGGAGCATTTCTCGTAAAAAACTCTGGATGAAAGGAGAAGAATCTGGAAATATCCAAGAAGTGAAGGATATCCTAGTTGATTGTGATCATGATTCAGTAATTTATCTGGTAGATTCAAAAAATCCAGCATGCCATACAGGAAATAGGTCATGTTTCCACAATAGGTTATATCCTCAATAAAATTGACGATTTATGGGGCATATACTACCTTTATTACTTCTGGTTGCATAGAAATATCGTAGAATTATGCAGAAATTAGTACAAAATCAGACTAAAAAATAAATTTAGAACCAAAATTGAAACTATTCCAACAGTCTATCAAGTCTGAACAAACTAAGAGAGTGTATTTAGTATATTTGAATAATATTTTGAATTCCCAGGTTCAAATAAATTTATTGAATGTGATCGTTCAACAGACCATAGGAAGATAACTAGTAACATAACTATGGCAGTAGTGGCAAACGGTAAGTTTTTGGGTGGCGGATTCAACGCAGCACCAAGAGCTAAAATCACTGATGGGAAACTCGACGTAGTTATAATGAAGAGTTCTGGAAGCTTAAAATGCTCCAAAAACTTGTAGAAATGAAAGGTGACAGTGAATATCTTCACCAAGAGGATATCCTTTATTATCAAGCATCGCAGGTGACCTTCCTACCAAAGAATAGAAATATGACTGTATCTTTGGATGGTGAACCTGTCGGAATACTTCCTGCTGTATTCAAACTCTATCACAACGCCTTGACTATCAAAAGTGAGGCTAGTCATGAATAGGTTTCATCATGGTGGGAATACTATTTTTTGCAACAATAGTTAATACGATGAAGAACATTTTATTAGTTGGAGACTTTCAGAATTGCAAACTATAATTACCTATAATGAAAATGAAGTTAAAGAACAAAAGGAATTTCGGAATATAAAACCCAAAGATAAAGCATGGATAGATCTGATAGATCCTACCGATGACATAATTAAGAGTATCGCAAGTTATTTTCGACTTGATGAAAGTGCAGTTGAGTTATTGCGCAGCAAGTCTAAAAAACCTTAGATTAGACTGCTGGACAACTATACATTTACGATCTTGTTAGATATTAAATTTAAGGATTCGCAGACAGTTGTTACTGAGGGTGTATACTTATTTTGTGGTAAGAACTGGCTAATTACTATCCATCCGTCCGAAGTAGATCTTGCAAAAAGCATACGCAAATTACTAGAGCATAAAAACAAAAAACTAGTGATGGATTCCATAGAAGCTTTATTCTATAGTGTCTTCTCGGAGTTGATTGATAGATATGAACAAGTATTAACGGCTGTTGAATTAACTATTACCGATCTAGAAGAGAAAGCACTAGGCGATCCTTCAAGAGAGACTATTCAATATCTTTCAACGCTTTCTAGGCAACTTATTGTGTTCAGGAGACACTTCTGGCGTGTCAGAGATGTGGTTAACTTTCTAAGCCATATGGAAAAAGACCAAAATGAGGTGAAATATATTCAGATAGCATATGACAACATCTCCCATCTTGTGGAGCTCGTCGAGTCTTATCGTGATACTATTAATTCTGTAAGAGATCTCTACATCGCAAACATCTCTTTGGAAATGAATGATACAATGAGAACCCTTACAATATTTGCATCTGTCTTGCTACCACTTACACTTGTGGCAAGTATATACGGTATGAATGGACTAGATTTGAATAGCCTTGCAAAAATACCTTTCGGTTTTATTGCTGTGCTAATATCAATGGCAGTGATGATGAGTGCTATGATTTATTTTTTCAAGAAAAAGAAATGGATTATTTTCAGAGGAAACAAAGCGTTACCTAAAGATAACTAAAACATTATCTAAGTTTGGTTACAACAATTCCAGAGAAGATAGCGATAGGCAATTGAAGCAGATATTAAAATTCAACGAAACGCATAATTCAACTATCCAACTTTCTTATCGCTCTTGGATAAAGTCTAGTCACTAAATTCTTACACCCACTGAATCGTCATTTGATCATAAAATTAGAGCGAATCTTAGTCAACCTGAGGCTATAAAAATAACCGAAAGTTACTTATTAAATCACTTTTACGTAAAGGAGTAAAATAAATTCGAAAGTGAATCGTTCTGATGTTTTAATTCATCTAATCCAAATCATCAAATTAGGGATACGGACATTAATATCAATTTTCTTACAAAGCAGACGAATCTTGAATACTCATAAATCATTGTTTGTGCTACTACATTTGAATGAAAAGGAAAACCGATACTATAACAAGTTTCATCACAAAATTTTATAAGAAAAATAAAAGTACCATATCTCTCAATAAAAATCTACTAATTTCAGGGATAGTTGGTTTTATCGTCAGCCTTATCGTTGCATATTACTCCACTAGATATTCCACCGACTATTTTCTCAATTCAGCATTAACTGTAATAATAGCATTCATTTTCTCGAAATTAGTTTTTGCTATTCTTTTTCATCTTGATAATAAGAAGAAATATACAAAAAGATTTACTGGTAGATTGAACATTCAAGTCCTAAAACAAGTAGTAACCAAGATGGTATTTGCTGATTCTATATTTGATATTATCAATAATGTATCTAGGTTCATCATTTTACTTGAATTATTGAAAATTAATTATCAACCATTACAGGCGGCTACAATAGCTTCTATCATAGCATCAGCTTTATCTTATTTAGCAATTAATTTCATTGTAAGACATATCCATGTGTTTGGCTCAAAGAAAAATGTGTTATAGAATATAATAAATTGATCCTAATTCTCCTTTTTGTGATACAGCTATCCCAATTCTAATTCTAAACTTAAATGAGGAACAGCTTAATCTGTAATAAATAATATACTCATTTGATTAATGTTAAAGGCAATCCAGTATGCATTAACGTTTACCATTTAATTCAACTATGGTAACTAAAATTGATTTCTTGTATTCAGTATCATATCGTTACTGTGAATTTGATTCTTCAGAACGATATAAAAACATTCGAGATTTAGAATAAACCAACTTGAAAAATTAACAGCAATAATTTAACAAATACGGTTAGCAAGTTATAATAAGGAGTATCGCGCATCAAACTATTTGCAAAGGATCGGATTCAGGCATTCAAGTTTTTCGAGTATAGCATAAAAATAAAAACGGGGATATGTTATTCGGAAGAGGCATTGGTCTTTGCTAATTTAGTACACAAAGTCAAATGTCCTTTTTCTTCCTTTAGAATGGATCTGACTCTGGTTCCGAACTTCTTATTTTTTACATCTTTTGCCATTGAGTTAAGAACCTCGTAATGAGCTACTTCGCCCCTTCTGCTAAACATAGAAACTCCAAAGCTT
>Ga0307296_10001845_pt1 | contig 10778 bp, 10 predicted proteins | sample ER_DNA_153_FD_194467 | JGI IMG/M metagenome (GOLD analysis project Ga0307296, IMG submission 194467) | Bulk soil microbial communities from the East River watershed near Crested Butte, Colorado, United States - ER_DNA_153 | ecosystem: Environmental > Terrestrial > Soil > Floodplain | place... | reverse complement strand
GCGCGGTGAGCTGGTGTGGGGGCTGCTCCCGGTCCGCGGCACCCGCTGGGGAACCTACGCCGAGCTGGTCACCCTGGACGCGGCGCTGGTGGCCCCGCGACCCCCCAGCCTCAGCGCGGTCCAGGCTGCCTCGCTCCCGCTGGCCGGCGCCACCTCGGTCCAGCTGCTGGACCGGCTGGACCCCAGGCCGGGCGAGTGGGTGCTGGTCCACGGCGCCGCTGGTGGGGTCGGCAGCCTGCTGGTGCAGCTGGCCCGGGCGCGGGGCGCGCGGGTGGTCGCCTCGGCCAGCGCCCCCCGGGAGCCGCTGCTGCGCGAGCTGGGGGCGGAGGTGTTCGTGGACCGCCACGCCGGCCAGGTGGCCGAGCGGGCGTGCCGCGCCATCGGCCAGGAGCTGGACATGGTCGCCGACCTGGTCGGCTACGGCACGCTGGCGGCCAGCCTCCCGATGGTCAAAGAGGGTGGCCGGGCCGGTTCGATCGTGGAGTTGGCCGGTGACCTGGAGCCCGCGGTGGATCGCAACCTCACCCTGGATGGTGTGCTGGTGCGCCCGTCGCGGGCGGTGCTGGAGGTCTTGGCCGCTGCTGTGGCGGATGGATCGCTGCGGCCGGTGGTGGACCAGGTGCTGGAGTTGGCGGATGCGGCGGTGGCCCACCGGCGGGTCGAGTCCAGGCGCGGCCAAGGCAAGGTCGTGCTGCGCGTGGCGAGGTAACCAACCCTGCTGGACGTGCTGCCGCACGGTGTTTGGCGGCGAGCGGGCCGACTGGGGCAATCCGGCGCTGCTCCTGCCGTGGGCCCAGCGGTCCGGAGCTTGGAAGGCGCGGTCGGGCTGTTCGTCAGCCTCGGGCCACGCCATCGCCGTCGAGCGAGCAACCTGTCAGAAAGCCTTCGAAGAGTAGCCGTCGCACAAGGACAAGCCTGCCGTCGGCGTCGAGTTCGCCGGGAAGCTCGTCGGCCGCGAAATCCGGCGCCTGCTGCATGAACCGTACGTCGCTCTCGACGAAGCCGGGCATGCGGACGGACTTTGCCGCCGAGCGCAACGTGACGTGAGTCGCGTCGGTCGTGAGCGACGATGTCAGGTCGCCGCGCCATCGCAGGCGCGTGTCGAGGCGCAGCGTTCGCTCGGCCTCCAGATCGAGCAGGTGACCGTCGAGTGAAGGCGGTCGACGCAGTAGCGCGTCGGCCCTCGCCTGCGTGACCAGCGTCTCCGCCGAGATGCGCCGCCACAGGCCGCTGAGCAGCTCGTGCATCCGTGCAACGCTTCGTCGCTCCAGTTCGGCGTCGTTGGTGAAGCCGGGTGGCAGTCCTGCTCGCAGCTCGGGATCGTCATCTGTGGCGGCATCGATCGCCGCGGCGATGACCGCGCCCCACGTCACAGGGTGGATGCCCACGGTGAGGTGCAGAGACGTCGTATCGAGCGACGTGGCCTCGTGCAGGAAGCCGCGGGGAATGTAGATCAGGTCGCCAGCGGCCAGAATCGGCTCCTCGATCGGATCTCCTGTCACGGTCGAGCGGTTCGCCGAAAAGGGCTGGCGCGCCAGCGGCAGTCGAATCGGGTCGTGGAAGAGCCGCCAGTGCTTGCGACCGCACACCTGCAGGACGAGGACATCGTGCGTGTCGTAATGCAGCGAGAAGCCGCGGGAGCCCGGCGGCGTGAGATAGGCGTTGACCTGTATGTCGGCGCTCAGATCCGCGCTGAGCGCGCGGCTCAAGCGCCGCAGCGGCGGCCAGCGCCTGTGCAATCCCACGAGGACGACGGTCGACCCCTCTCGATAGGCGCTGTACAGCTCTTCGAGGTCGCTTGGCGTCGTCTCGCATCCGTCGTTGACGACGCGCAACTCGCCCGAGCGCAGGCTTGCGTTTGAAAGCACGTAGTCGGCATCGGCGAGAGACAACAGCTCGCGGAAACGCCCGGGATCGTCGTGTCTGACAGTCAGCGGCCGGCGCTCCCAGTGCTCCGCCATGAACTTCTCGGCAGGAAACGGCGACAACAGCCCGGCGAAATCCACTGGGGTCGCCCCTACGAGGCTGTCACGGAAAGTGGTGAATCGGATCCGTCGGGTCGTCGTCGAACGCGGTGATCGGATCGTTTGGGTCGTCGTCCCAGATATGCGTCTGCCTCCGCCGGGCCACCGCCTGCACGGTCGTCTGAATGTCGTCCGGCGAGAGGCTGCGCTCCCGTTTCTTCTGAAGTGCGAGAAGCATCTTCTTCTTCTGCAACGTGAAGTTCGTCTCAGAGGGGGACGGCGTCGTCTCCTCGGTCATCTCGATCCTCCTGTTCGCCTCACGACGGACCATACCCCAAGATCTCCGACGATGGGACGTCGGCACGGGAGTGGGTGCTGGGAGAGCAAGGCCACCGATGGTTGCTCGACAGTATAGTGCGGGAGCGCCGCGGGTGGCCGTGCCCACCGCCGACCAGCGCCCGGCGATGATGGCCACTGCACCCAGCCTCGCAGCGGCATGCCGCCATCGAGCAACCCGAACACGCTCGCGCACGATTCTCTCTTGCTCCCGTTGCCTGGCTTGCCGTGTCGCACCGTAAGGGTGGTCGGTGTCCCATCGGTGCGATTTTCGTTCCGGCCTGGAGTGTCACATCGCAGGTGACCCGCGACATGGGGGAGGACCCCCTATCTTGCGGCGGCGAGCTCTCCATATTTGGCGGCCTGCTGAGGAGCCTGCTGCACGGGCATTACTGTCGATGGGTCGTTGTGCGGTAGAGGGTGGGGCCGGGTGCGCCCTGTGACCGGTGTGTGGCCTTGAGGATGTAGAGCAACTCCTCACGGGCATCTATTGAGGGACGCCACGCCGTACCCGGGTTTCCGGTGCGGCAGCCTCCTTCTGGCAGACCGGCCCGGAACGCTAACCACCAGCATGAGCAAGGAGCACATGAGCATGGCAGCGGACAACCACACCACCATCGTCGGCAACCTGGTCGACGACCCCGAGCTCCGCTTCACCAACAACGGCATCGCCGTGGACGACTCCCTTCCAAGGGCGACCGGGTCATGGTCACCGGGCGACTCCGCCAGCGCAGCTGGGAGACCCCCGAAGGCGACAAGCGATCGGTCACCGAGATCGAGGCCGACGAGGTCGGCGCCTCGCTCAAGTGGGCCACCGCCGGTCGCGGCGGTCGTCCCGGCGAGTGCCAAGATGCAGATACACGCGGCCGCCCAGCCACTCCACTTCGTCAACCTCGCGGTCGCAGTGGGGGCCGGGTTCCCGGCCTCCTCATCCCGGTCAGGCAGGCTGGGGCCGCTGGCGGCCTATCTCGAAGGTGGCGGCGCAGAAACCGCCAGCAGCCCAGGCGCCCGTCCACGGTCATCCCCTGCCGCAGCGACCTCGACCCGCGCGCCGCCGTCGGCCGCCAGCGGCACGATCACCGGGTCGCTCCCGACCCGCTTGACCTCACCCGGCTCGGCCGCCCGCGCCTCTCCTGCAAGGCCGTCGACGGCCACCAGCTCGTTCCGGAACAGCATCGGCGCCTTGGTCCAGACGAGCACATCGCGGACCAGCGGCCATAGCCGCGCTGCCACTTGGTTCCCAGCCCCGGCACCTCGCCGTCCACGACCCGGACCGCTCCTTTGAAGGCGCCGGGCTGGTGGCTGACCCAGCGTCGGCGGGAGAGCATGATGCCGAGCAGGACGACGATCACGATCAGGTCGACGCCGAGCAGGGCGAGCAGAGCAATGACCATGGCGCAGGCTGGCCCTCCCGACAGGTGTGCGCATTACCCGAAAGGGATAGTTTGTGAGGCGACGAGACGGGCGTCGGTCTCATGCGAGCAGCGGGTCGGTGCCGCTGTCTACGGCAGCGCAACCGGGTTCTGAGGAGCCGGCCTTGGAGTTGGTGGAGTCCAAGCTTCGCCCACCCTGGACCCGCCCGGGGATCGTGCCCCGCACGGTCTTGGTCGAGCGGCTGCTCGCCGCGCCGGTCATCCTGGTGGTGGCGCCGAGGCGCGCAGGCGCCCCAGCGGGATCGGCGGATCCTCCCGAGTGGACACGACGAGATGCGCCTGGCTGATCGGATGCGCGGTGAGGGCCTCGACAGAGGCGTGGCAGGCGGGGTTGCGGATGACGTGGTAGTCGTCCAGGACAACGACGACCGGCTCGCTGAGCTGGTCCATCTCGGCCGCGATCCGCCGCACCAGCGCCTCGATCGCAATGCCCCCGACGGAATGAAGCATCCGCTCGACACTGCTGCCAAACGACGGCGCCACCTGGCGGATCGATACCAGGACACAGTTCCACAGCTCCACGGGGTCGTTCTCCGACGGCTCCAGCGAGACGAACGCGAACCTCCGCGGATCAGCCCCCTCCCACTGCGCCAGCAGCGTCGACTTGCCGAACCCCGGCGGAGCCGTGACCACGACGAGCGCGCCAGCCGCATTCACCAGACGTTCAAGGAGGCGGGATCGTTCGATCAGCCCGGGTCGCAGCGCAGGGGACCGGAGCTTCGGTGCGAACACGCCGCCGCCATTCGGCCGGGCACGAGTCTGCGGTTCCATCCGAGCTCCTCCACTCCCGGGCATCTGTCGCTCGACCGGGGCGGCGCTAGCCGATTTCCACGCGGTCGCCAAGGGTCGACGGAGCCAGATAACGGGCCCGGACCTGTGGCGGGGCGGTGCGCTGCAGCAGCCAGGTTGAGCCCTTGGGCCAGTGCAGCGGCGCTGCGGTGACCAACCCGTCGGCGGCAAGCCAGCTGCCCTTGTCACCCGCGTCGGCGTGGCGCACCACCAACAGCATCTGACACCTGTCCCTCCTGACGAATCCGCTGGGCCTGCGCGGCGGCCTGGGCTTGCGACTGCCTACTGGTCCAGGCGGTGGCGGTGACCGCCACGCTCGCAGCAGCGGCCGACGGTGGACGAATACCGGACGCGGTGCGCAGCACGACGTGGTCAGCTCTTTGCGAGGTCGGCTGCCGGCGCCCTTCCCCGCGTTCGACCAAGACCTCGCCCGCGGTGCGAAGGGCCACCGTCAGGGCTGCCGTCTGGCATCCGAGCCAGATCATCGGGGAGCCTGGCATGAGCAGTCATCATCCAAAACGGATAATTCCGCGCCTCGAGAGGCGTGCCTGTTGCCCTGCCGGAGGCTTGTCAACAGGTGTATGGCGAAGCCAAGCTGAACCTTATCCGTTTGGGGTGATGTCTCGACGCGGTCAACCGTCCACACTCACGGCAATGTCGGCAGACAGCGGAATGGGCGGTGATCAGGGGATGGTGACCACTGAGCAGCAGGCGCCGGGGCGGGCGACCGTCGCCCAGCGCTGGCTGGCCCGCCTGGCCTTGGCGGCCGCGGCGGCGGCCGTGCTGGTGCCCCTGGCGGCGATCGGGTTCAGGGCGAGCGTGGCCATGGTGCTGGTCGGGGTGGTCGGCATGGGCCTGGCCGCGGCCGGGGTGTGGTGGGCCCTGACCAACAAGGGTCTGGTCCGGGGGCTGGCCATCGCCCTGGCCGTCCTGGCGCCACTCGTCGTGCTGATCCTCTACACGAGCAGGGGCCTGCTGTGGGTCGTGCTGGTGGCGTTGGCCCTGCTCGGGATGGCCGTGGTCGCCGGCCGGGCGGCGCTGCGCGGCGACCCCACCCCCGAGAAGATGCCCGAACACGACGCCTCGCCGCCCAAGCGGCCCTATCTGATCATGAACCCGCGCTCGGGCGGGGGGAAGGTGGCCCGGTTCGGGCTCAAGGACAAGGCCGAGGCCCTTGGCGCCACCGTCGCCCTGCTCGAGGGGCCGGAGATCATCGACGTGGGCCAGCTGGCCCGCCAGGCCATCGCTGATGGGGCCGACCTGCTCGGGGTGGCCGGCGGGGATGGGACCCAGGCGCTGGTGGCCGGGATCGCCGCCGAGCACGACGTTCCGCTGCTGGTCATCTCGGCCGGCACCCGCAACCACTTCGCCCTCGACCTGGGCCTGGACCGGGAGGACCCGTCCCGGTGCCTGGACGCGCTCACCGACGGGGTCGAGCTCCGGATCGACCTGGGCGTCATCGCCGGCCGCCCGTTCGTCAACAACGCCTCCTTCGGGGCCTATGCGGCCATCGTGCAGAGCCCGGCCTATCGCGACGACAAGCGCCGCACGACGACCGAGATGCTCCCCGATCTGCTCGTCGGCCAGAGCGGGCCGCGGCTGGTGGCCAGGGCCGAGAACGTGACCGTGGAGGGGCCCCAGGCGGTCCTGGTCTCCAACAACGTCTATGGGATGGGCGACATCGCCGGGCTCGGGCGCCGGGCTCGGCTGGACCGCGGCACCCTGGGGATGTTCGCCGTCACGGTCCAAAGCGCGGCCCAGGCGGCCGGGCTGCTGCGCGGGAGCCGCTCGAGGGGCCTGACCAGCCTGGCCGGGCGCGAGGTGGTCATCGACGCCGACGCCGCCCAGCTCCCGGTCGGGGTGGATGGTGAGGCGCTGGTGCTGGACACCCCGGTGCGCTGCACCATCGAGCCGCTGGCCCTGCGGGTCCTGGTCCCCCGCGACCGCCCCGGGGTGCCCGACGCCAAACCGCAGATCAACTGGAACCGCCTCCGGCGGATGGCCCTGACCGGGCCGGGTACCGGAGGTGGGTGACACCACCGGACCCGCGGACCCGGCGCCGCCCGCGACCATCGACGGCGGCGTCCTGGGCGAGCTCGACCAGATCGACTAGGCCGTCTACCGCGCCATCGCGCCAGGGTGATGACCGCGCCGTCGCTGCGCTGTGTGATTCGGCTGACGTGGAGGAGCCTTGTTGGCCTGATGAGCCCGAGAGGAGTGCTGGCCATGCCTGAGGAGCCGATGGACAGGACGAGGCTGCCGATCCGGCGGCCGACGTTCCAGGGGGTCGTGAACTGGACGGTTGCCGGCTCGAAGCCCGACTGGGGCCAGATCGGCCACATCGAGCGAGGTTCTGGTTCAGGGGGTGTCCGGTGAATCCACAGGAGGTGCTGCCGTTTCCTCCGACTCCCTCGGCGAGTGTTGCCGGTCGAACCATGCAGGAGTCGGTGTACGCCCAACGGGTGCAGCCACGGCGTCTGCCCGATGACGCCCCCAACATCCTGATCGTGCTGATCGATGATGCTGGGCCTGGGCTTCCGAGCACGTTCGGCGGTGAGGTGCGGACCGACACGCTCACTCGGATCCACGACCAAGGCATCGGGTACAACCGGTTCCACACCACCGCGATGTGCTCTCCGACGCGGGCGTCGTTGTTGACCGGCCGGAACCACCACCGGATCGGGAACGGTCAGATCGCGGAGCTGGCGAACGACTGGGACGGCTACTCGGGCCAGATCCCCAAGAGCAGTGCCCTGGGCGCCGAGGTGCTGAGGAACTACGGCTACTCGACGGCGGCCTGGGGCAAGTGGCACAACACCCCGGCGATCGAGACGACGCCTGCCGGGCCGTTCGACAATTGGCCGAGCGAGATCGGGTTCGAGTACTTCTACGGGTTCTTGGCCGGGGAGGCGTCGCAGTGGGAGCCGAACCTGGTGCGGAACACGACCAGTGTCCTTCCGCCCCGGAGGCCCGAAGAGGGCTACCACCTCAGTGAGGACCTCGCCGACGACGCGATCGGCTGGTTGCACCGGCACAAGGCGTTCGAGCCCGACAAGCCGTTCTTCATGTACTGGGCCAGCGGCTGCCTGCACGGCCCGCACCACGTGATGAAGGAGTGGGCGGACAAGTATGCCGGCAAGTTCGACGACGGCTGGGACGCCTACCGCGAACGGGTCCACGCCCGGGCCAAGGAGCTGGGCTGGATCCCACAAGACACCGAGCTGACGGCCCGGCACCCGGACCTGCCGGCATGGGACGAGATCCCCGAGGACGAGAAGCCGTTCCAACGCCGGCTGATGGAGGTCGCCGCCGGCTATGCCGAGCACGTCGACGTCCAGGTTGGCCGGTTGATCGACGAGGTCGAGCGGCTGGGGTACGGCGACAACACCCTGGTCTTCTATATCTGGGGTGACAACGGCTCCTCCGGCGAAGGCCAGAACGGCACGGTCAGCGAGCTGCTGTCCCAGAACGGCATCCCCTCCACGGTCGACATGCACATCAAGGCCTTGAACGAGCTGGGCGGCCTCGACGTGCTCGGCTCGCCGAAGGTGGACAACCAGTACCACGCGGCGTGGGCGTGGGCCGGCAGCACGCCCTATAAGGGGCTGAAGCTACTGGCCTCGCACCTCGGCGGCACGCGCAACCCGATGGCGGTCCGCTGGCCGGCCAAGATCAAGCCCGACGCCACCCCGTGGACCCAGTTCCACCACTGCAACGACGTCGTCCCGACGATCTACGAGATCCTTGGCATCACGCCACCGCGGGTGGTGCATGGCATTCCCCAGGACCCGATCGACGGGGTCAGCTTCGCCTACACCTTCGACAACCCCGACGCGGCTGGGCGGCTCCTGACCCAGTACTTCGAGATCATGGGCAGCCGAGCCATCTACCACGACGGCTGGATGGCCTCGGCGTTCGGACCTCGCGTACCCTGGGTCCAGGGCATGCCGCCCGGTATTGCCGACTGGACCCCCGACCAGGACACCTGGGAGCTGTACAACCTCGACCAGGACTGGTCCCAGGCCAACGACCTCGCCGCCACCATGCCGGACAAGGTTGCCCAGATGAAGGAGACCTTCTCCATCGAGGCCGCCAAGAACAGTGTCTACCCGGTGGGCGGCGGTCTCTGGGTGCTGGTCTACCACCCCGAACTCCGGGTCTCGACCCCCTATCGGGAGTGGAACCTGGCCGGCGACATCATCCGGATGCCTGAGTTCTGCGCCCCGGCCCTGGGGAACCGAGGCAACCTCGTCACCATCGATCTCGACATCCCTGCCGATCCCAACGGCGTGCTGTATGCCCTCGGCGGCGCCGGCGGTGGGCTGACGTGTTATGTCGACGACGGGTTCCTGTGCTTTGAGTACAACACCTTCATTGTGATGCGAACCAAGATCCGATCCGACAACAAGCTCCCATCGGGGAGGGCCAAGATCCAGGTCAGCACCGAATACGCTGAGGCCAAGCCAGCTGGACCACTCAACATCACGATGACCGTCAACGGCGAGGAGTTCGCGCAAGGCAACGTGCCGGTCAGCGCACCGCTGGCGTTCTCGGCCAACGACTGCCTCGACATCGGCCTCTGCCTCGGCGGTTCGGTGTCACTCGACTACTACGACAAGGCACCCTTCCCGTTCAACGGCGACATCCACAACGTCAACGTCCGTTACACGTCCTAGCCAGTACGTGCCTACCCCTTCACCACGTCGAGGCCAGTTGAGCCGGGAACTAGCTGCCGGTCCGCAAGCTGGGGATGGCCAGCTCCAGCGCGCCGACCGGGTGGGGCCATGCCTGGGGCCGGCTGGGCCTTGGGATCCCCTCAACGGGCCAAGCCGCGCCGGCGGACGATCTGCTGGGCTCGGCTCAGTTGCCGTTGTCTTCGGTGGGACCGCGCCCGCGGCCTTGGCCGGGTTGCCAGGTGCTGACCACCCTGGCTACCGCCGTCACCAGGAACAGCTGCCCGATCAGCATCTCCAGGACAGCAATGGTCTGACCTGGGTTGGCGTCCGGGACCAGGTTGCCGTACCCGGTCGTGGTCAGGGTGGTGAATGAGAAGAACAGGTACTGGGGGAAGGGGCCCTCCCCTTGCGATCCGAAGAACGGGCCGGCTTGCAGCGCGCCCAGCGCCTGGTAGGCGAACGCGAACGACATCCCGAACATCAGGTAGGCGGCGATCGCGCCGAGGACGGTCTGGGTGTCCACGGTTCGCCGCAGCACCAGGTGGCGGACGATGATGATCGGCGCGACCAGGTACAGCAGACCGCTGACCACGGCCATGACCCCGCCGGCGGGCTCGCGAGAGACGAAGAGGTTCAGGATCGCGACGGCGGCCGAGACAACCAAGAGCCCGCTCGTGACTTCCCGGAGGCGCCGGCGTGCCTGGGACGCCTGCAGCGTCACCCAGATCGTCGCGATCTGCACGAACAGGACCAGCGACACTGCCCACGCGGCCGTGATCGTCGCCGATAGCGCGTAGGTGACCATGATGAGCAGCAGCACCAGGCCGTAGCTGTCCGGCGAGGAGAACGCCTGGAGGAGCCGCCTGGGCCGGTGGCGGCGAGGACGTTCCTGCACCTGGTGGTCGGGGTCGTCGTCCGCCATCGTGGCCTCCCGCCGTTCGGGAATCCATGGAGCGCAGTGGGCGATGGCCGATGCCATTCGACGCCTCGGATGCCTGCACCCACATCACCCAGACCGGGTGAACGAATGGAGGTGCCCAGTCTGCTCAGGCGGCGGCGCGGAACCGCAGCCGAGCTCGGTCGGCCAGCCAGGCCACCCGCTCGGGGCCGAGGATGGCCGGCAGAGCCTGGTGGTCTTGGCTCAGGGTTGTAGGGCTGCGAAGACCTCCCGGGCCACATAGCGCTTTAAGCAGCGGATGGCTTCCTTCTTGGACTTGCCCTCGCGGATCCGGCGGTCCAGGTAGTCCTTGGTCTGTTGGTCTACCGTGCCATTCGTGGCAGTCCTGACCGGTACCGAGCGGACAACCACGGACAACACCACAACGACGGCGACCTGCACCGATCACCGTGGGTTCGAGTCCCATCATCTCCACCACCAACACCCCAGGTCAGCGGCCACCACCGGCGCGGCGGCCGTCCTCGGCCGGCGCGACTCTCCGATCCGCCAAACTGGCTGCGATCGCCGGACGGCTCAGCGCAGTTCCTGGATGCGGATCAGGTTGCCCGCGGGATCGCGGACGGCGCAGTCGCGAACCCCGTACGGCTGCTCGGTCGGCTCCTGGACGACCTCGTCGCTGGCC
>Ga0307296_10001844_pt1 | contig 10785 bp, 9 predicted proteins | sample ER_DNA_153_FD_194467 | JGI IMG/M metagenome (GOLD analysis project Ga0307296, IMG submission 194467) | Bulk soil microbial communities from the East River watershed near Crested Butte, Colorado, United States - ER_DNA_153 | ecosystem: Environmental > Terrestrial > Soil > Floodplain | place: USA... | reverse complement strand
GGCGCCGTCATCCTGCTCGTCGTCGTCGTGTTCGCGTTCCAACTCTGCTCCGGTGGCGGGTTCGGCATCCCGGGCGCGCCCGATCTCGGGGGCGCCGAGGAGGCGCCGCGGGGAGGATCCGGTCCGAGTGAGGAGGGGACGCGAGCCCAGTACGTGGACGCGGTGGTCGACGACATCCAGACGATGTGGGACCAGGACATCTTCCGCCCGGCCGGCAGGACCTATCGGGACACCTCGGTCGTCCTGTTCACCGATCGGACCGACTCGGGCTGCGGCGTCGCCTCGGCCGCGACCGGTCCGTTCTATTGCCCCGCGGACGGTCTCGTGTACCTGGATCTGGCGTTCTTCCGCGAGCTCGATCAGAGGTTCGGCGCCCCGGGTGACTTCGCGCAGGCCTACGTGATCGCGCACGAGATCGGCCACCACGTGCAGACGCTCCTCGGCACGAACGCGGCCGTGCAACGCGAGTCCAGGGACAACCCGTCCGAGCGAAACGAGCTCTCGGTCCGCCTCGAACTGCAGGCCGACTGCTACGCCGGCGTGTGGGCCGCATCGGTCTACGCCCGGGACGTGCTCCAGCAGGGCGACATCGAGGAGGCCCTGACGGCGGCGGCGGCGGTCGGCGACGACCGGATCCAGGAGCAGACGCAGGGCAGGATCGATCCCGAGACGTTCACGCACGGGACGTCCGAGCAGCGGGTCACCTGGTTCCGGACCGGGTTCGACTCGGGCGATCCGAACGCCTGCGACACGTTCGACGCCGACATCTGATGGCGCCCACGGGCCGCTCCTTCGAGCGAGCGTATCGGCGTGGCCGCACGCCGTGGGACACCGGTGTCACGCCGCGGGAGATCGTTGAGCAGGCTTCCGCGATGCAGCCCGGACGGGCGCTCGATCTGGGATGCGGCACCGGGACGACCGTGCTGTGGCTCGCCCAGCACGGGTGGACGGCGGTCGGCGTGGACCGTTCGGCGCTCGCGATCGAGTCGGCCCGGCGGAAGGCCGACTGGACGTCGGGAGCCATGTTCGTGGAGGGCGACGTGACACGGCTCGACGACCTCGAGGTCGATGGACCCTTCGATCTGCTCCTGGACATCGGGTGCTTCCACGGCGTACCGGCCCGACGTCGAGGCGCGTACGTGGACCAGGTGACCCGGGTCGCCGGTCCCGGCGCGACGATGATGATCTTCGCGTTCGGGCCGAGCGTGCGGTGGCCGGGGTCGACGCGGACGCGCGAGCCGGAGATCCGGCGGCGGTTCGGGGAGGCCTTCGAGCTCGAACGCGTGGTGCCCGGGCGTGACCCCCCGGGTGGCGCCTGGTTCTACCTCCGGCGGCGTTGAGGGCATCCAACCGGAGGCCTTGGGTCGACGTTCTCGGAACCGTTCGGTAGCCTGCGCGGTCTCGCACACCGGGGGGAGCATCACCACGACGACATCTCGACGACGATCCACGGCGCCCGCGACCGCCCTCGCGACCGTCGTCCTGATCCTGGTGTTCGCCGCTCCGGCCTCCGCGAGCGGCGAGCCGGGGGAGGCCGGCGTGTCGGGGGCGACCGGAGCGAACGTGGCGGTGGTTCCGACGGTCCCGATGGTCCCCGCCGGGGCGCTCCCGGGCATCGACGTCTCGAACCATCAGGGCGCGATCGATTGGTCACTGGTCGCGGCCTCCGGTACGGAGTTCGCGTTCGCCAAGGCCACCGAGGGCCGGACCTTCATCGATCCGATGTATTCGACCAACCAGGCGGGCGCCGCCCTGGCCGGTGTCGTGTTCGGGGCCTACCACTTCGCGCGGCCGGACGACACCGCGAACGACGCGGTCATCGAGGCCGACCACTTCGTCGACGTCGCTCAGCTCGAACCGGGCAACCTGCTCCCGGTCCTCGACATCGAGAGCACCGGTGGGCTCACGCAGGCACAGGTCACCCAGTGGATCCTCGCGTGGCTCGATCGCGTGACCGTGCGGCTCGGCGTCCGGCCGATCGTCTACACGAGCCCGAATGGGTGGGAGAACCGGACCGGGGACACGACCGCCGTCGTGGACGCCGGCTACAGCGTGCTCTGGGTGGCGCACTGGGGGGTGGCGTCGCCCACCGTGCCCGCGGCGAACTGGGGCGGCAACGGGTGGACGTTCTGGCAGTACGGCAACTGCGGCGCCGTCCCCGGGATCGACGGATGCGTCGACGTGGACTGGTACGAGACCGGCTCGTTCGACCCCGTGACGATCCCGACGCCCGATGATGTGCCGCCCGCCGCGACGTTCGCGCTCCCCGCCACGCCGGGCGACCCCGTCGTGATCTCGTTCAGCGAGATCGTGCACCAGGTGACGTCGGAAAACGCGTTCGTGTGGATCCCGGGCACCGGGACGTACCCCGACGTCGAGCTCTCGTGCCGATCGGGCAAGGGCGCCGACGTCGACTGCGTCTCGGGCAACGTCCGCACCGCGCTCGTGCGACCGCTCGAACCGTTCGTGCTGGGCGAGACCTACGAGGCCGTCGTGAACCCCCCGATCGCGCCGGTGCTCGTGGTGGATCGGAGCGCGAACCCCGTCCCGACCACCACCCTTGGGTTCGCGATGCCCACCGAGGTCGAGGAGGATAGCCCCGCGATCTCCTACGCGTGGCGCACGGCCTCGAACGCGCGCGCCAAGGGCGGTCGCTACCAGGTCGAGCATCGGGCCGGCGCGACCGCCTCGTTCGCCTTCGCGGGCGGATCGGTCACCTGGTACACGGCCGTGGGACCGAACCGGGGCAAGGCATCGATCTCGATCGACGGCGATCCGCACGGCACGTTCGATGCGTACGCGGCGCGGGCGGACTTCGTGGTGCGGCGGACCTTCGACGGACTGGGACCCGGCGCGCACACGATCAGGATCCGGGTGCTGGGTCGCGCGCGCGCGAGCGCGACCGACACGCAGGTCGTCGTCGACGCGTTCCGTGCCGGAGGCGAGCTCGCCGCGAACCCCGACCTGCGGGCGACCTGGGGAACCGTCGGGCGGGGCGGGGCGTCGGGCGGGAGTCTCGGCTCGAGCGACCTCCGGCGTTCGAGCGCCGAGGTCAGGTTCCGCGGGACCGGCATCGAGTGGTTCACCTACCGAGGGCGCGACCAGGGGCGGGCCGAGGTCTACGTGGATGGGCTGCTGGTCCGGAGGGTCGACAACTTCGCGCCGGCAGCGACGTTCGACGTGGTGCGCTCGATCACCGGCCTACCGGACGGCATCCACACGCTCCGGATCGTGGTGCTCGCGACCGCTCGGCCCGCGGCCACGGGTGAGCTGGTCTCGATCGACCGCTTCTCGATCGTCCCGTAGCGCCGATCGTCAGGCGCCCGCGGCTGTTGCGATGAGGTCCGCCGCCTCGTCCGGATCGAGGACCTCGGTGTTCACGACGAGGTCGTAGTGGGTCGGGAGCTCTCGTTCCACGTCGTAGAAAGTCTTGAGGTACGCCGCGCGGGCCTCGTCGGAGCGCTTGAGCTCCGTGGCCGCCTGCGCCTGGTCGCCGCCGCGAGCCTCCGCCAGCCGTCGCGTCCGGATCTCGACCGGCGCCGTGACCAGCACGCGCACCAGGTCGTCCCTGCCCGCGAGCGCGAACGCCGCGGCGTGCGCGACGATCACCACGTCGCCCTGCGCCGCGGTCTCGTGGATCGTCTCGCGGATCAACGCGCGCCGGTCGTGGCTCTGGGCGAGCTCGGTGGCGTCGTCGGGGACCCACATCGGCCCGCCCGGCGTTGCGCCGGCGGCGCCGCTCTGGCCGAGGCCCTCCAGGACTCGCAGGATCACGCTCTTGCGGCGTTCGGCGTCGGCGATCGCCGCCGGGTCGACGCCCTGCTTCTCGGCGGCCAACGTGATGATCTCCTCGTCGACGTACCGGAAGCCGAGCCGCTCGGCCACGAGTGCGCCGATCCGTTCGCCCTCGGCGCCCGCCGCCCGCGAGATCGCAATGACCCTCGTTCCACCTGCCGCCATGTCCACCTCCCGCGCCGCAGTGCGGCGCCGTCGTTCGTCGGTCCGGTCTCCAGGTCCGATCGGGGGATACCGTAATGCAGCATCCGAGGTTGCCCGCCGGTCCGTTTCTCATCGAGGGTGCCTTGACAGGGCGCGCGGAGGTGCGATGGGGTGGGTAGTGACCTCACTCGAAGGAGGAGCCACATGCGCATGCGCCTTCGCCGAGCCGCAGGGTTCGCGGTCACCCTCGGCCTCCTAACCGCCACCATCGCCTTCGCACCCGCACCTGCCGGCGCCGGCGGGACGCCTCTGTGGGTCAAACATGTCCAGAACTACCCGGGCGGGGTCTCAGCCGGTGTCCGAGCGCGACTGGTCGCGCTCCAGGCTGAGGCCGACGCGGCCGCAGGCGTTGCGGCCGCCTCGCAGCCGGTCGCCGGGAACGACGTGCAGATGAACGACGACTGCGATCCTGCCCTGCCGCAGGACGAGACCTCGGTAGCGGTCAACACCAGCAACCCGCTGAACGCGGTCTCGGCCGCCAACGACTACTGCGGGGACGGCTTCTGGATCGGCCACACCACCGACGGCGGGGCGACGTGGACGAGCCAGTTCAAGGACCCCAAGCTGTCGCCCGACGGCCTCTCGATCGACGAGCGGCGGTGCTTCGGTGCGGACCCATCGGTCGTCTACAGCAGCCGCGACTCAGCCTTCTACCTGTCGACGCTGTGCTACTCGCCGTCGAACCCGAGCTCCGAGGTCCAGGTGTGGCGCTCGACGGACGGCGGCGCCACCTGGACCGCATCGGTCGATGCCGCGACGGCGATCACCAACATCGCCGGTGATGGCTCGATCGACGCCTCGGTGTTCTACGACAAGGAGCTGCTTGCCGTCGACAACAACGCGTCGAGCCCGAGCTACGGACGTCTGTACCTCACGTTCATCAAGTTCCACATGACCGGACCCTCGGGTCGGAGCGACTACTGCCCGATCCAGCTCGCAACCACCAACCCGAGCGGCGCTCCGAGCGGGTGGTCCTGGTCGCATACCGCCGTCGTGCCGGACGACCCGGAAGCCAAGGGTGTCGGCGCTTCGGCGAACCAGTGGGCGATGCCGGTCGTCGACGAGACCGGGGCCCTCGACGTCGCGTATGCCCTCGAGGACTGCAACACGGGCCTGGACCGCGCCTTCTTCTTCACCCGCTCGACGAACGACGGGACGACCTTCTCGGCGCCGGTGCGCATCGACAAGGCGGGCCAGTTCGCCGACAACCCGAACGTCCAGGACCGGCTGCCGAACAAGAAGGCACGTGCGCCGATCTCGCCATCGCTCGCGTACGACCCTCACGACGACCTCCTGTTGTTCGCGTACCAGAACAACATCCACCGCCAGACGTCCGGGGCGGACATCTCGATCCAGACCTCGGGCGACTTCGGGGCCACCTGGTCCGACACGTCGGCCGTCGGCGTCACCGCGTCGGGGGACGCGGCGCCGGGCGACCAGTTCTTCCCCTGGCTCGCGGTCGACGAGGGAACCGGGGACGTGTTCGCGGTGTGGTTCGACAATCGCAACGACCGGGCCAACCAGCTGATCGAGACGTTCGTGGGCGAGTCCACCGACGGCGGCGACACCTGGACCAACGTGCTCGTCTCCGACGTGGCCTGGAACCCGGACGACGCGTTCTTCAACTGCGGTTGCTTCATCGGCGACTACAACGGGATGGCCCTGGGTGGTTCGCTGCTGTATCCCGTCTGGACCGATGGACGGAACTCCGCGGGCAAGCCGCTCGGGCAGACGGACATCTTCACGGACGTGATGGACCTGACGTAGCAGGCATCTCGGCTCGCCGGGGCCCCGATACGGGGTGGGGTATCGTGGTCAGCGACCGCTCGCGCTCCGGACCGAGGGTGGTTAGCATCGGGGGAACCGGCGCGTGGAGCGCCCGGCATGAACCCCAGGAGGGCGCGATGTCGAGGACCGTCAAGGCCGCATTGCTGCAGACCGACTGGTCCGGCGACCAGGAGTCGATGATCGACAAGCACGAGGAGGCCGCTCGCGAGGCTTCCGCGCAGGGCGCCGAGGTCATCTGCTTCCAGGAGCTGTTCTACGGGCCCTACTTCTGCCAGGTGCAGGACACCGAGTACTACAGCTACACCGAGCCGATCCCCGACGGTCCCACCACCAAGCGGTTCCAGAGCGTCGCGAAGGAGCTCGGGATGGTGATGGTGCTCCCGATGTACGAGTTCGTGCAGGCGGGGCAGTACTTCAACACCGCCGCCGTGATCGACGCCGACGGGACCTACCTCGGCAAGTACCGCAAGCAGCACATCCCGCAGGTGAAGGGGTTCTGGGAGAAGTTCTACTTCACTCCCGGCACCGAGGGATACCCGGTGTTCGAGACCGCCGTCGGCAAGGTCGGCGTCTACATCTGCTACGACCGGCACTTCCCCGAGGGGTGGAGGATCCTCGGACTGCACGGCGCCGAGATCGTGTTCAACCCATCGGCCACCCACCGGGGGTTGAGCGAGTACATCTGGCGGCTCGAACAGCCGGCCGCCGCCGTCGCCAACATGTACTACGTCGGCGCGATCAACCGCGTCGGTATCGAGCCACTCGGCGAGAACGACTTCTACGGGCAGAGTTACTTCGTCGACCCCGAGGGGCAGTTCGTGGGCGAGGTCGGCGACGCCTACAAGCCCGAGCTGATCGTCCGCGAGCTCGACCTGGACAAGATCCGCGCGGTCCGCGACCGCTGGGCGTTCTACCGGGACCGCCGGCCCGACGCGTACGACCCGATCGTCGCTCGCTGAGCGTCGGGCCAGGGAAGGGAAGCAGAGAGGGGGCGCGATGGACATCGGTGTGGTGCTGCAGACCACCCCACCGAGCGCCCGCGTGATCGACCTCGGCACGAAGGCCGAGACCTACGGGTTCACGCACGTGTGGACGTTCGACAGCCACATCCTGTGGGAGGAGCCGTTCCCGATCTACACCGAGATCCTCGCGAACACCCGCAAGGTGATCGTCGGCTCGATGGTCACCAACCCCGCGACCCGCGATTGGACGGTGACGGCGAGCGTGTTCGCCACGCTGAACGAGATGTTCGGGAACCGGACGGTGATCGGGATCGGCCGGGGCGACTCGGCGGTGCGGGTCATCAACGGCAGGCCGACGACGCTCGCGACGCTGCGCGAGAGCGTCGAGGTGATCCGCGAGCTCGTGAACGGTCGCACGGCAGACTACCGGGGTTCGAAGATCCGGTTCCCGTGGGCGTCCAGGAGCCGCGCGGAGGTCTGGGTCGCGGGCTACGGTCCGAAGGCGCTCAAGCTGATCGGCGAGGTCGCTGACGGATTCATCCTGCAGCTCGCCGATCCGCACATCACGGAGTGGACGATCGGCGCCGTGCGCACGGCGGCCGAGGAGGCCGGGCGTGATCCCGACGACGTGATGATCTGCGTCGCCGCGCCGGCCTACGTCACCGACGACGTCGGGCACGCGCGCGATCAGTGCCGGTGGTTCGGTGGCATGGTCGGCAACCACGTCGCCGACATCGTCGCGCGCTACGGCGAGTCCTCCGCCGTCCCGAAGGCACTCACCGAGTACATCAAGGGCCGCGAGGGGTACGACTACAACGAGCACGGCCAGGCGGGCAACGTCCACACCGAGTTCGTGCCGGACGAGATCATCGACCGCTTCTGCATCCTCGGACCGGTCGAGGAGCACGTGCGGCGACTGGAGGAGCTGAAGGCGCTCGGCGTCCATCAGTTCGCCGTCTACCTGCAGCACGACGCCAAGGACGAGACCCTGCAGGCCTACGGCGAGAAGGTCATCCCGGCCATCGCCGACACGGTCCGCGCGAAGACTTGACGCGCGCTCGTCGGGTCTGGACCTTCGCGCTCGCGCTCGTGCTGGTCGCCGTGGTCTGGGAGCTCTATAAGTGGATCGGGCCGCAGGACGGCGGCACGGTGTTCGGCTGGACGATCCTGCCCCGCGCGAACGACCAGGCGATGCCGCACGTATGGGACATGCTCTCGCGATACGCCCAGCCGGAGCGGCGCGGCTCCACCACCTCCATCTTCCAGGTGGTGCTCTCGGGCGCGTGGTTCACGTTCCGGCTCGCGCTCACCGGGTTCGTCCTCGGCACGGCGATCGGGCTCGGCCTGGCGGTGCTGATGGCGCGGTTCCGGTTCGTCGAGCGCGGCCTGCTGCCGTACCTGATCCTGTCCCAGACGGTGCCGCTGATCGCACTCGCGCCGCTGGTCGTGAGCTGGGGCGGCAAGCTGCACGTCGGTGGGTTCGAGTGGCCGAGGTGGCTCTCGGCCGCGGTGCTCGGGGCGTTCCTCGCCTTCTTCCCGGTCGCGGTGGGAACGCTGCGCGGCCTGACCGCGACGCCGCCCGCCTCGCTCGAGCTGATGGACTCGTTCGCCGCGTCGTGGCGGCAGACCCTCTTCAAGCTGCGCTTCCCGGCGGCCGTCCCGTACATGGTGCCGGCGCTCAAGCTCGCGGCGACCGCGTCGGTGGTCGGGGTCGTCGTCGCCGAGCTCTCCACCGGGCTGGCCGGCGGGGTCGGGCGGCTGATCATCGAGTACGCCCGCGAGGCCACGAGCGACCCCGCCAAGGTCTATACGGCCGTGTTCGGCGCGGCGGCGCTCGGGCTGGTGTTGTACGGGCTCGTGACGCTGATCGACCTCGTGACGATGCGCAACCGGCCGAGGGAGGCCGTGGGATGAGCGACGCGGGCCCGAAGGCGGTCGAGGTCCGCGGGCTCTCGAAGGTCTTCAACGCGGGCAGGCCGAACGAGGTCCCTGCGCTCGTCGACATCGACCTGGTGATCGAGCCCGGAGAGTTCGTCACGCTGATCGGGCCGTCGGGGTGCGGGAAGTCGACGCAGCTCCGCCTGATCGCCAACCTGCTCGAACCGACCAGCGGCGAGATCCTCGTGAACGGTAAGCCGGCGAGGAAGGCGCGCCTGGACCAGGACTACGGGATGGCGTTCCAGCAGGCCGGCCTGTTCGACTGGCGGAACGTCGTCAAGAACGTCGAGCTCCCGCTCGAGCTGAAGGGGTGGGACCGCGCCAAGCGCCGCACGCGGACGCTCGAGATGCTTGAGCTCGTCAAGCTGCCCGAGTTCGCCGACCACTTCCCGTGGCAGCTCTCGGGCGGCATGCAGCAGCGGGTCGCGATCGCGCGCGCCCTCGCCGCCCACCCGCCGCTGTTGCTGATGGACGAGCCGTTCGGCGCGCTCGACGAGATGACCCGTGAGCACATGCAGGCCGAGCTGCTGCGGATCTGCGGCGAGACCTCGACCACGGTTGTGTTCGTCACGCACTCGATCCCCGAGGCGGTCTACCTGTCGACCCGGGTCGTGGTGATGTCGCCGCGACCCGGTCGGATCACCGACGTGGTCGAGGTCGACCTCGGGACCCGCCGCGACCTGGACACGCGCGAGGCGGACGCGTTCTTCAAGAAGGTGACCGAGGTGCGCGAGGCCCTCCGCGGGATACAGCCCGCCGGGATCGAGCCCGACATCGAACAGGTTGTGGAGGAGCCTTGAGCCGGTCGCCGCGCTCCGTGCTCGCGGCGATCGTCCCCCCGCTCGTGTTCGGCGTGGGCTTCCTGCTGGTGTGGGAGACCGCGGTTAAGGTCTTCGACTTCCAGCCGTACTTCCTGCCTGCGCCCTCGGCGATCTGGGCCGCCTTCCGCGAGAACACCGCCCTGATCTGGGAGGCGACCAAGGTCTCCGGTCTGAACGCCTTCGTCGGGTTGATCGTCGGGACCACGCTCGGGGTGCTGATGAGTTTCGCGCTGGCCCGGTTCCGGATGTTGAACGACCTGATGACGCCGCTGTCGATCGCGCTGAACGCCGTGCCGATCTTCGTGCTGGTCGCGCTGTTCAACAACATGTACCCGGTGACGAGCGAGGTACCGCGGCGCCTCATGGTCACACTCGTCGTCTACTTCATCGTGCTCGTGAACGTCGCCCGCGGGTTGCGTGAGGTCGGCGCGATTCAGCTCGAGCTGATGCGGTCGTACGCGGCGAGCGATGTTGCGATCCTGCGGAAGGTGCGCGTGCCGAACGCGATCCCGTATTTGTTCACGGCGCTGCGGATCGCGGCCCCGGCGTCGGTGATCACCGCGTTCGTGTCCGAGTATTTCGGAGGGTCGCAGAACGGGCTCGGTAGTCGGATCGTGGGCAACATCGCGTTGTCGAACAACGCTGAGGCCTGGGCGTACGTGGTCGGTGCGTGTCTGCTCGGCTTGACCTTCTACCTGGTCGCCCTGGTGCTCGAACGGGTGGCCACGCCGGGTGGGGTGAGCGCTCGGGAGCGCGTTGGGGCATGATGTCGCATCGCAGAGGCGCAAGGGGCGGGCGCATCCGCCCCGGGGAAGGGGGCACCATCATGAGGGGGACGCGGCTCAGGTTCTTCGCGGCAGGCATGCTGGCACTTGCGCTCGTCGCCGCGGCGTGTAGTAACGATGACGATGGTGGCGGCGGGACAACGGCGGCTTCGGGCGAGACGGGCGACTGCGCCCAGGTCGACTCGGTCAAACTGCAGCTGCAGTGGTATACGCAGGCCCAGTTCGCCGGATACTTCGCGGCGCAGGATCAAGGTTTCTACGCCGACCAGTGCCTCGACGTGGAGAATGTTGAGGGCGGTGTCGACATCGTGCCGCAGCAGCAGCTGGCCGACGGCGCGGTGGACTTCGCGATCGCCTGGGTACCCAAGGCGCTGGCCACACGCGAGGCGGGGGCGAACATCGTGGATATCGCCCAGGTGTTCCAGCGCTCGGGGACGCTGCAGGTGTCGTTTGCGCAGGACGGGATCACGACGCCGGCTGACTTTGCCGGCA
>Ga0307296_10001842_pt1 | contig 10792 bp, 11 predicted proteins | sample ER_DNA_153_FD_194467 | JGI IMG/M metagenome (GOLD analysis project Ga0307296, IMG submission 194467) | Bulk soil microbial communities from the East River watershed near Crested Butte, Colorado, United States - ER_DNA_153 | ecosystem: Environmental > Terrestrial > Soil > Floodplain | place... | reverse complement strand
CTCCATCACCAGATAGGGCTGTTCGGCGTCGGAGCCGCTGTCGAACACCGCCACGATGTTGGGATGGCTCAACCGGGCCGCGGCGCGGGCTTCACAGCGGAAGCGCTCCACGAACAACGGGTCCTGAACATCGGATGCGCGAAGCACCTTGACCGCCACCTGCCGCTCCAGGACCCGGTCGGTGGCCAAGTACACGCTGGCCATCCCGCCAACTCCCAGCAGCGAACCGAGCTGGTAGCGGCCGTCAAGGATTCGTCCCTCCAGATCCATCACGCCAGACCCTACCGGGCAGCAGCCCAGCCGCGCCCAAGCGACGCGCGCACCAGCCCAACCGGCAGGATCCACCCAACCCGCCGCCCGCCACACCAGCCGCCGACAAGGACATGGCGAGGGCATCGACCGCGGCTCGACCGGGCCGCCCCACCAGGCGAGGACCACGATCGGCTGGAAGTCGCCTCCTGGCGCCGCTCCCAGCTGACGGGCTGCTCACCCTGGTCTGTGGCTGACCGGAGATCGGCCTCCACAAATCGAGACCGACATCATCGTTCCGGACCTGGCCGTCCACGCGGCTCAGGCCGTTGGGCTGTGGGACGTCGCCGAGGATGCTCAAGCGTCGTCGCCCCTCACCTGAGGGACAGGTCTTGGTCGGACCGCCGACACGTCGTCGGACCGACCAAGACATCCCTTGTCGCCAGCGGGCCCCTGACCTGCAGGCTCCGCCGAGCGGATCAGCAGGACTGCCCAGCCCGCTCCGTCAAAAGACCGGGTGGACACAGAGAGCTGGCGGGAGGATGCTCCCGCGATTCCACGCGGGGGGATTGCCGATGCGTTACAAGGTCGGAGCCGAACAACTCCAGCAGGTACCCACCCTCGTCCATCGCCCCGACATCGCCTTCAGGGCGAGCAGAACCGCCCCGGCCGGCCCCACCCATGCGGTCTCCACCAGGACCGGCGAGGCCGCCTGCGGGATCACGGTCGACGGGCTGGAGGTGCTGGACCAAGATTGGGAGGAAGCCTTCTTCGTCGAGAAATGTCCTGGGTGTTTCGCCGCCGTCCTGACCGACGCCAGCGACTAGCACCGGTCAGGCCTCAACCGCGGTCTGGTAGTGACAGACCCGCTCATCAAACCGGATGAGTACCTTGCGGGCTTCCTCGGCGACGACGGCGGTTTCGTAGTGGGAGCCAGCGAAGCTGCGGATGGCGTCCAGGCCCTCAAAGAAGGTCAAGGATACGAACTCGGTTTCGGCACCGACGGTGCGTCGCAGCAGCCGCGCTCCGCGGAATCCCGGAACCTGCCGGAGGTCAGGGACGACCTCGCGGCGATAGTGCTCCTCATAGCGATCTGCTTGATTAGAGCTCGTCCAGCCTCGCCACAGACGTGTGACCATGACTCTCTCCTCCTCGACATGGACCAAGCGTCATCGGCACAACGCAGGCCGACAGAGTGGCGATTCCCACGCGCACGAGCGTCACAGGGTGTGCTTCGTTGGCTGGTAGATCGCGACCAGGTCGACGCTGGTTCGCGGTTGCGGCGATGCTGCTCCGCGGCCGTGCTGTGACCGGCCTGATCTAGGCTGCTAGCTGGGCCCAAGGGGTCATGGGTGTTGGGGGGAGTTGCCATGCGACCAGTCCAGATCATCGTCACCGTTGTCTTCGTCGCTGCCTTGGCCATCACCGGCTGTGCGTCCCGTACCGCCGATGAGTCTGCCGCATCGAGGTCCTCAGGCCCGTCGTCGGTCACCACGACGCACCCGACTGCCGCGTCGACCGGTCCCACGGCCGCAACCGTGACGAGCCCGGCCAGCGCCAGGTGCGCCGTCGCCCCGAATATGGGACCGGCCGAGTCTCGGGTCACCCTTGCCTGCCGCGGGTTTGCTCCCTCCGAAGCAGTTGCCATCACCTTTGGAGCGACGGTGCTGGCAACGACGCAGGCCGGCGCCGACGGCCGGGTGGCGGCCTCGTTTGCGGTGCCCAGCGGCTTTGCCGGCTCCCATTACCCGGGCAGGAAGGACACCTTCCAAGCGAAGGGCCGCCAGAGCGGCAAGGCCGCGTCGGCGACCTTCACGGTCACCGGGTGACCGGTGGGCTTGCCGAGGCGACACGAGCTCTCACGGGTCGACCAACACGCTTAGTATCACGTTGGTGTTCCCCATGGCGGCTAGCGCCGTCACGGGCGGAACTCGGTACCGGGGTCGAGTTCCCATCGAGCAGTGGTTGGGAAGCTGCTGGACGGCTGGTGGAACCCTGATGGGATCGTGCTGGACCAGGGCAGGACGCTCCTGCCCATTCGACGCATGGTGTTCCATCCAGCATTCGCCTCGGCCGACGCCCGCTCAGCTTGCCACGGCCGCGTTCGTACGAACAACGCCCGCCCTGATGTGGCCGCCGATTCGAGGTCCTCGGCGCGGCTCGTCGACCACCACGACCAGGCCGACACCGTCGCTGTCGCCCAGTGGTGAGGGCTCCTGGGTGATCGCCTGGCGGGTCCCAGCTCAGGCGGTGGCGGGCCGCTTGCTGTTGCGGCGCCGGCGCGGGGCGTCCGCCGCCCTGGTCGTGGACCCCGGCTTGCGCCCACGCTTCTTCAGCGTCTTGCCGACACTCTGCAACCCCAGGTCGCGGTAGTTCTGCTCGGAGATGTCCAGCTGCTGGGTGGAGCCGTCCGGGTGGCGGATCGACAGCTGATAGGCCTGACCGGCGGGGATCTCGGACTGGTCGAGGTCCGAAACATACATGGTGATCGTCTTGGTACCCACCGAAACTCCTTTCCCGGCCGATCGGCGATGGGCCGAGCGGCGCCATTTCGATCATGTGAACCACAGCGGCACGGCAAACGATAGCACCGCCGAATCTCTCAGGCTTAGCCTGCCTGTGGGTGCCGGTTATTCGGACACATCATGCGACCTGCGCATACTCATGGATCAGCCCACCGAGTCGATCTCGTCGCACGACGCCTCGAGCCGGCAGGATGACAGGTGGTTCGGCGGGTCCGAGCGGTGGTGCCTGGCCCAGGGCGCGGTGCGGACGGTGGCTGTTGTAATGATCGGCATACTCGGCCAAGACAGCCTGCAGCTGCCGGCACCCGAAGATCAACATCCGGTCCAGCAGCTCACGCCGAACGGTGCCCACCCACCGCTCCGCGTACGCATTGGCCCGCGGCGACTGCATCGGCGTGCGCAGCACCTTGAGTCCCTCGACGGCAAAGACCGCATCGAACGCGGCAATGAACTTCGTGTCCCGATCGCGGACCAGAAACCGGAACCGGCCGACGCGATCGTCCAGGCCCATGACCAGGTTGCGGGCCTGCTGCGTCACCCACTCCCCGACTGGATGCGCTGTCACCCCGAGTACGTGGACCCGGCGGGTCGCCACCTCGATCACAAACAGCACGTACAGGCGCTTGAAGAACACGGTGTCCACGGTGAAGACGTCCACCGCCAGCACACCGTTGGCCTGCACCCGCAGGAACTGCCGCCAGGTCAGAACCGACCGGTTGGGTGCCGGGTCCACATCGGCGCGTTGAAGGATCGCCCATACGGTGCTGGCCCCGATCTTGCAGCCGAGGCGGCACAGCTCGCCATGGATGCGGCGATACCCCCAGGTCGGGTTCTCCATGGCCAGCCGCAACACCAGAGCACCGATCTCTGCCGCCACGCTGGGACGGCCACGCCGGTGGGGATGGGTCCAGCGGCGCCGGACCAAGTCGCGATGCCAGCCCAGCAGCGTGGCCGGCTGCACCAACCGTCCCCGCCAGACCGAGCGCGGCAGGAGCCGCGCCAGCCCAGCCAGCACCGCCCGGTCGGCCCAGTCGATCGGGGGTCGGGTCACCTGTCGGCGGAGCACCGCGACCTCGTGCCGCACCACCAGCAGCTCCGCGTCCTTGGTCGCCGAGCGCCGCGCCAACAACGCAAGCCATCCCAGCAGCTGGCAGAAGCTCAGATAGAGCAGTCGTAGCGCCATCCACCGATCATCTGGGTCAGCGCCTCCCTCGGCGAACCCGCAGCTCAGAGCCTACGGCGACTTTCTGGCACCCACAAGGTGACTACAGGTCAAGGGTCGAGGAAGGACCGCTGCCTTAAGGGAGCTTTCCGAGCCGTCGCCTGACCTGCGGCCATCGGCAGGGAAGCGTTGTCTAGCTGGGCATTCGCTTACCGCTGTTGTCCGTGACTGACCGGACGTTTCCCATCGTTTGAGGGCCAGACACGGGCCCAGGTCGGGGGAGTGACCAGCGAACTTCTAACTCTTCCCCATCCGTCCACGCCGGTCCGTCACCGTCCATATGACCAGGTCAGGGACTTGCATCGGTCCGCAGCGGTTCACCCTTGAACAAGCCTAGTTCGAGCAGTTGGCAGTCAACTTGGCAGTCAGCCGCGAAGGATCCCTTCTTGCCCGCAAGGCGGGTAGGGCTATCACGTCCGGTAGTTGGTCGCACGACGGAAGCGCCGTAACCGCATCGGACAGCGCCGTTCTCTCAAGCCGGATCCCGGGTTCAGCCTCCCGTCCCCTTCAGGATCAGCGTGGCGTTCCCAGAGGACGGCGGGGCCGTGTAGCCGGTTGCCCACAGGTTGCCGGCCGAGGTCGCCGAGACGCCCGAGGCGAGGGCGGACACCGTGAGCGCGGGACTGGGCTGCGAGACGGCCAGGGTCCCGGCGCCACCGTTCCCCGTCCAGTGCACCAGCAGCGGCTCGTACAGGCCACTGGACGGCGAGCTGTAGTACCCGACCGACCAGACACTGCTTGACGACACCGCCGCGACCGACAGCAGCTGGTCCTGCGATCCGGCCTCGCCCTGGGGCACAATCAGCGACGACCAGGTCCCGCTCCCGCCGTCCTGGCGGCGCAGCATGAGCGACCGCGGCGTGATGCCGCCGCCCGAGGTGTCCTGGGCCACCCCGACCGCGAACACCTCACCATTGGCCAGCGCCACCACATCCATAAGCGTGTTGCGGTTGGCCGGGTTCGGGGTGGTCTCCCGGGTCCAGCTCGTGCCGTTGTAGTGCACGACCAGGCTGGAGACCGGCCGCCCGGGGGCGTTGTAGTCGCGGTCCCAACCGACCGCCCAGACCTGGCCGGAGGCGTCCACGGCGATCGCCTCGAACACCGTGAGGTGCCGGCCTGTGCTGGCCTGGGTGTACCTGGTGGTCCAGGTTCCGTTCTTCCACTGGGCGACGGCGGCGGCCGAGCCGGAGTAGCCGGCGACCCACACCTCAGATGGCGAGACCACGTCCAGGCCGCGCAGGGCGACGCCAGCCGGACTGCTCATCGCGACCCAGTTGGTGCCGTTGTACCGCTCCACAAGGGAGCCGATCGCCCAGACGTTGCTGGTGCTGGTCGCGTCGACCCGGTTGAGCTGGCTGTAGCCCGTCGCGCCGGCGTTCACGCTGGGCACGATGCTCCACGAGGTGCCGTTGAAGCGCTGGGTCATGGTGCGATAGGCGGCCAAGTTGCTGTCGTAGGAGTAGCCGACCGCCCACGCCGTCGTGGCCGGGACGGCGCCCGGGACCATGACGACGTCCTGGAGGACGCTGGCCACGGTCCCACGGTTGGGGCTAGTCACCTTGGTCCAGGTCGCCGCCGCCTGGGCAGGCGCGACCGATAGGACAACGGCCAGCGTGAACAGGATGACGCTCAGGCGGAGGCGGGTCCGAGCCGGTCCGGAACGGGAGGTCATGATGCCTCCTTCTCCCCTTACGGGGGTGCTACCCGGGGTACGAAGCGTGCGAGCGGCAGAGTCGCGGTGCCAGATGGCCGAAGTCCTGGGCACGGCTGAACCGGCCCTCTAGGTTCCGCTTGAAGGTCCTGACCTAGCAACTGCGCCTCGGCGGGTTCGATTCCCCAGGACCAAACTCTCCACCCAGCCGGCGAAGGCGATGGCTCAACGATGCCCAATCGGGAGGACCTGGAAGGAAGCCCTTCTGACCGGCCACTGACCAGGCCTGACCAAGGCTGCATCAGGATGCGGGAATGATCCGCGCTCCCGGAGATGGTCCTCCAGTGAGTCTTGCGGGTCGGGTTGGAGGTGAGGATGATGCGGCCATGGCACGTTCCGCCCACGCGCTGCAGCACCTCGACCCGGTCGGGCGGACCGCAGTGTGCGCGCTGGATGGTCCGGTTCGGGTGAAGCGCCGGATGCGATGGGGACGTTGGCACTGTGTGATTGAGCTCCAGGAAGCTCGGGAGGCTCGACGCTGGCAGCGAGGCCAGGACGCCGATCGATTGGCCAGAGGCTTGAACCGCAGTCCGGGGCCACAACCGGACTTCATCCCTCCTCCATCCATCCGAGCCAACCAGCCGAAACCACCACCGGAGTAGAGGCCGCCGGAATCGAACCGGCGACCCCATCCTTACCATTCGTGCTGCCGCGCACCTGTAATAAGGCGCCTGCAGGTCAGAGGACCGTGAGTGTCCGTGGCTGACCGTCACGAACCGGTGGCGTCGTGCTCGGAATGGCACGCAGATGGCACGGCCGGTGAGGACGACCGCGGGACCGGCCTAGCGGCGACGGTGCCGCCGTAGCCGCTGTCGGGCTGAAGGCTTCATAACCCTCGCAGGGAACGAAACGCTGTCTTAGCGCACACAGCAGAAGTCGGTCACGGCTGTGGCTGTGCCGGCCGAGCGCGGCCGCCGCAGGCGGCCGTCCGCAGGGCCGGCCTTGAGGGTGTAGAGGAACTTCTCACTGCGATGATCTGGGTGGTGCCCTGGAGTTTGTAGAGAAACTTCTCACTGTGATGATCTGGGTGGTGCCCTGGGTGGCTGGTCTGACCCGACGTCTCACCGGCTTGGTGCCTTGCAGTTGATCTGTCGGCCAGCTGCTGGGGCACCTGAAGGCACCCACCGGTCGGGCGGAGTGACCCGATAGGAGCCTGGCGAGAGGCCCCATCGCAGTGCTGTCCACCGTCCCGGCAGGTGCGTGCCGTCCCTGTCCGATCAGCCCGGAAGGAACGGGTTATGGAGAGCATGCCAGCACCCGAGAGAGCGGTCACCGTCGGGGTCGACACCCACCTGGACACTCATGTGGTCGCGGTCATCGACCAGACCGGGCGGCTGCTGGACACCCAGGCGTTCCCGGCCTCGACCCGCGGCGATGTCGCCCTGGTCAGTTGGGCTGAACGGTTCGGGACGGTGGAGCGCATGGGCGTGGAAGGCACCGGCACCTATGGGGCCGGCCTGGCCGGCTTCGCCCGCGCCGACGGCCTCCAAGTGGTCGAGGTCGACCGCCCCGACCGCAGCACCCGCCGGCGCCAGGGCAAGTCCGATCCGATCGACGCCCAGGCCACCCTGGTCGGGGTGGCCGCCACCACCCCCAAGACCCGCGACGGCCAAGTCGAGATGATCCGAGTGCCCGAGTCGCCCGCCGCGGCGCCCTCAAAGCCCGGGTGGCAGCCGCCGAGCAGCTCCACGGGATGCTGTACAGCGCCCCCCACGCACTCTGCCAGCCGCTGCTCGGCCTCAACACCAAGGCCCTGGTTGGTGCCTGTGCGGCCCTGCGGCCCGGACCCCTCACCAGCACCACCGCCGCCACCAAGACCACGCTGTGGACCCTGGCCCGGCGCTGGCAGCAACTCCAGGCGAGCTCGACCAACTCGACCGCCAGCTCCAGGCCCTGGTCACCTCGGCCGCGCCCACCCTGCTGGCACGGCCCGGGGTCGGGATCGACACCGCCGGGCAGCTGCTGGTCACGCCGGCGACAACCCCAGCGGCTCGGCTCCGAACCCGCCTTCGCGCACCTGTTCGGCACCGCCCCCATCCCGCCTCCTCGGGCCGCACCGACCGCCATCGGCTAATGGGTGCTGCCCGGCTGTGGGAGGCTGGGTTCCGAGCGGCCAGTGGGTGAGCACTTTCATCGGCTGGGCTGGTGAGCCCTGGGTTCAGACCGTGCCCCCGCTGGCTGGCGAGGAGGAGCGTTCACGGCTGGTGGGATGACGTGCCCTTGAGCACCAGATCCATTAGCTCGCCGGGTTCCTTCTCGACGCTGGGACACCAAGGTGGGGGTGAGGAGGCTCGGGTGGAGCTGTTTGTGGGGGTTGATTGGGCCGAGGACCATCACGACGTCTGCGTGGTGAACGCCGGGGGTCGGGTGGTGGCCAAGGGTCGGGTGCCGCAGGGGATCGCCGGGGTAGCAAGGCTGCATGAGCTGGTCGACCTGGAGCGGGATGATCTCAAGGCGCCGGTGGAGGTCGTGGTCGGGATCGAGACCGACCGAGGGCTGCTGGTACGGGCACTGCTGGCCGCTGGTTATGCGGTGGTGGCGGTGAACCCGATGGCGGTGGACCGCTATCGCGACCGGCACCGGGTGTCGGGCGCCAAGTCGGATCCGGGTGACGCCCGGGTGCTGGCCGATCTACCACCGGACAGGTGGGTCCTGGTGATGCCGTCGACCGCCTGCACGCGCGCGACCACCAGCTTGCCCAGCTCATCGAGGTTGCGCGCCTCAGCGCGAACGATCACGTCGTAGGGTCCGGTCACATCCTCGGCCAGCTGCACGCCCTTGATCTCGGCGATGTCCTTGGCGACCTGGGCGGCCTTGCCGACCTTAGTCTGGACCAGGATGTATGCCGCAACCACAGGTACCGACCTCCTTGACCCATGCCGCCCGCGGCACCCTGTAGAGACACATGCCGAGGGGATGGTGGCATGCGGCGGCTGGGTCAAGCGACCACGTGGCTGCACGCGACGCTGTCCGCCTGGCCAACGGCCTGACGGGCGGTCGGTTTTCTGGGTGACAGCCCGGTCTTCGGCGCTGACCTGCGGTTCTTCCGAACCCGTCGTGTCCGCTCGTGCCCGCCGAAGCCCGCCGGCTCCCGATGCGGCACGGACCAAGGCAGACCGGGCCGAGGGGAATGTGCCTCACGGCACGGCGGCACTCGGCCCCCCGACCTCCTCAGAGGGCTTGCGGGCGGCCAGCCGCTCCACCATCCCGAGCTTGGACCGGTCCCGCCGTTCGACCTCCAAGCCCTCGGCCTGCACCTGCAGCAGGGGGTGCCGCAGCTGGTGTTCTCCTGTGGCCGGCCCCATGACCAGCTCTAACACCCGCTGGATGGCCCGCAACCACCGCGGCAAGCCGACCACGTGGTCCAACAGCAGCAACCGCCCGCCCGGGCGCAGGACCCGCTGCATCTCAGCCACCGCGCACCGATCGTCGGGGATGGCGCACAGCGACAGGGTGCAGACCACCGTGTCGAAGGAGGCATCGGGCAGCTCCAACGCCTGGGCGTCGCCAAGGCGCAGGTCCACCCGGCGGCCCAGTTGGTCGGCTTGGCGTCGGGCCAGCTCCAGCATGGCGGGGCTGAAGTCGGTCCCGGTCAGGCGGATGCCTTCTGGGTAGAAGGGGAGGTTGCGGCCGGTGCCGATGGCTACCTCAAGGACGTCGCCGGTGGCCTGCGAGCAGACCCATTGGCGGCCGTCCCCGAACAACCGGCGCTCAAAGAAGGCGACCTGCTTGTCGTACCTGGGGGCCTGCTTGTCCCAGTAGCGGCGGAGTCGCTCTGATCTGGCGTCGGCCGAGCGCCTGAGCGTGGGATGCCACCTCTTCCACTATGCCTGCATGGCGAGGGAATCGTACCGCTTGGCCGGTGAGGACGGCGTCAGCGGTCACCGCAGGCGTCGGCCTTCCCCGCGGCGCTGGATGAGATCGCTTCCCCGGACCGTCGCGTCATCGCCGGCCGAGGGCGGCCTTGAACAACGCAGAGCAATGTCTCACCAGCCAGTGACCTCTGCTGTGTGAAAGCGCACTCCAGCCGTTTCGCGGCCCAGATGCGCTGCAAGGCGGCCGATGACCTCTAGGTTCGCTGTCCCCTGCTGTCCTTCGCTGTCCCCCAGGTCCCACTGACCCGCGGCCCGGGCGGCCCAGCTGGAGTAGCGTCGCGCCCCCGAAGGGCCGCGCTGCAACGCCTGATCGACAGTCCAACTTGCATCGTTCATGCTCAGCCGCGCAGCGCCTGCTGCTCCCGGGAGAGGGAGGCACTCCATGACCAGGCCGGAAGACCCAGCCAGGCAGGAGGACCCTACCCTGACCTACCTGACGCACAGCGCGGCGTACGGCCGTCCGGGCCAAGGCGACGGCGTCCTGCTCGGCCTTTTCAGACTCCCAGGCCGAGGCATTCGAGCCCTCGTACGCCGAGCACGGCGGTAGCCAGTTCCGACCGTGCCCAACCGGCTGACGTGTACGGCCGTGAAGCGCACCTACGAGCGCGCCAGGCGTCCGACCCACGAGGTGCCAGTGCCGGCGTGATCCCGCCGGCTGCCGCGACCGCGAGGTGGAGACCGGTGCCCGCACCATCGCACAAGCCCAGCACCACGGGTGGGAGACAACCATCGTGGCGGCCACCAGCCTGCATGCTGCTGCTCGGCAGCATCCTCGCCATTGCGGCACTGCTGAGCGGCTGCCACCCCGCCAAGCCGGACAACCAGGCGCTCATCGCCGCCCTCCACCGCGGCCGCGCAGCGGAGGTTACCGTCCAGGGCCCGGTTGTCGGCCTGCTCCCTGACGGCAACGGCCCCGACGGCCCCCACCAGCGCTTCCGCGTCGACCTGGGCCAACGTGTCGTGGTCGAGGTCGACCACAACCTAACCCTCGCGCCACGCGTGCCCGTCACGGTCGGGAGCACCGTGATCGTCCACGGGCAATTTGAGCCCGACCCTGGACGCCCGGTGATCCACTACACCCACCACCCGACCGGCGCTCATGAAGGAGGATGGATCCAGCTGAACGGCCGCCGCTACCAGTGAGCCAACCATCGGCACCAACCGAGGCGCCCCTGGATACTCGCGCTGACCGCTTGCATGCCATATACGG
>Ga0307296_10001841_pt1 | contig 10792 bp, 11 predicted proteins | sample ER_DNA_153_FD_194467 | JGI IMG/M metagenome (GOLD analysis project Ga0307296, IMG submission 194467) | Bulk soil microbial communities from the East River watershed near Crested Butte, Colorado, United States - ER_DNA_153 | ecosystem: Environmental > Terrestrial > Soil > Floodplain | place... | reverse complement strand
TGGCCAAGGGCGACGTCAAGGCCCGCGTCGACGAGGCGCTCCGGCTCGTGGAGATGTCCGGCTTCGAGGAACGCAAGCCCGGGCAGATGTCCGGCGGTCAGCAGCAGCGCGTGGCGCTCGCGCGCGCCTTGGTGAACCACCCCAAGGTCCTGCTCCTGGACGAGCCGCTCGGCGCCCTCGACCTCAAGCTCCGCAAGCAGATGCAGCTGGAGCTGAAGCGCATCCAGCAGGAAGTGGGTATCACGTTCATCTACGTGACCCACGATCAAGAGGAGGCCATGACGATGTCGAATCGGCTGGCCGTGATGCGTGCCGGTCGGACAGAGCAGATCGGACCTCCCGAGGAGGTCTACGAGAAGCCTCAGACGCAGTTCGTGGCGGCCTTCCTCGGCGCATCGAACCTGCTCGAAGGGGATCTCAAGGAGCAGACGGACGGGACATCGACCGTGCTCCTCGCGGGCGGCGACGTCGTGCACCTGCCGAACGACCGGGCGCCGTTCCGGGTCGGAGAGAGCGTGCTCGTCGGCGTCCGTCCGGAGAAGATCACGATCCGGAGCGATGGAGGCAAGAGCGAGGGAGGGAACTCCGCCGATCGGGGGTGGAACTCGGTCTCGGGTCTGCTGCGCATGGCGACCTACATCGGTGTGAGTCACCAATACAAGGTCGAGGGTCCCGGTGGCCACGAACTCACGGTCTGGGTCCAGAACCTCGGGGCCGAACCTGTGCCGGCGCCGGGTGAGCGGGTGACATTGTCCTGGAGATGGGAGCACACGTTCGCCGTCTTGCCGCAGGAGGGGATCTCCATGGAGGAGGAAGAAGCGTGATGGACGACGACCGATCGATGCTGGACCCTGTCGCGATGCAGAGGGCGCTCCGATACCGCCTGACGCGGCGAAACCTGCTGAGGAACACCGGTATCGGTGTCGCGGGGTTCAGCCTGGCCTCGCTCCTGGCCGCCTGCGGCTCCGACGAAGGTGGGACCACCGGGCAGTCAGCCGCACCGCAGGACGTCTTCAGCGGCGAGCCCCGGGACACGCTCAACTTCGCCAACTGGCCGGCCTACATGGACCAGGCCAAGGACAAGGACGGGAACGTCTTCCACCCCTCCCTCCGTGCCTTCCAGCAGCGGACGGGCATCGAGGTCAACTACCAGGACGTGATCAACGACAACGCCGAGTTCTTCGGCAAGATCCAGCCGCTGCTCGCCGGCGGTGACGACCCCGGCTGGGACGTGATCGTGATCACCAACGGCCGATACTTCACGACACTGACGCAGAACGGATGGGTGTACGAGCTCGACCCATCGAAGCGCCCGAACTTCGACGCGAACGCGGCCAGTTGGGCCAAGGACCCCTTCTACGATCCCGGGAACAAGTTCGGGATGGCGTGGCAGTCCGGCATCACCGGGATCGGTTTCAACACCGAACAGGTGAACGGGGAGATCACGAAGATGGACGACCTCGCGAATCCCGACAAGGTCGGCACGAGCAGCGTGGGGATGCTCGAGGGGGACATGCCCGACTGGGTGATGATCAACCTCGGGATCGATCCGGTGACCTCCGGCCCCGATGCGTGGAGGGAAGCGGCCGCCTGGCTGAAGATGCAGCAGGAGTCGGGGACCGTCCGGGCGTACTACGGCAACGACTACCTGCCCGACCTCCAGGAGGGGAACCTGAACGCGGCGATGGCGTGGTCCGGTGACGTCCTGTACTCGGCGATCTGGCTGGGGCTCGACATGCAATACGTCTTTCCCGAGGGTGGGGCGCTGTTGTGGATCGACAACATGCTCGTCCCAGCGGGCGCTCAGAACCCGGTCGGCGCGGCCGAGATCATGGACTTCTACTACAACCCGGATATCGCAACGATGCTGACCGAGTGGATCCTCTACATGTCGCCGGTTCCCGCGACCCAGGAGCTGATCCAGAAGGACGCGGATAAGAACTTCGATCAGGGATACAAGGGGTACGCCAGCAAGCTCCAGGCGACGGCCGAGAACGAGTTCCTGTACCCGAGCGAGGAGTTCCTCGGGCGGACGACGTTCGGTTTCGGTGACTGGACGGACGAGTCGGCGGAGGAGTGGGACGCCATCTTCCTCCCGATCTCCCAGGGCTGATCCGCCGACGTGACCACGGTCGACGAGGTCGTCGTCGAGGCTCCGCCACCGGGAGGGTCGGACGATCCTCGTCGGAGCATGGGCGCACGCCGTCGGCTGGTTCCGTACTACCTCTTGGCGCCGGGAGCCCTGTTCCTGCTCGTGTTCTTCCTGATCCCGCTCGGCCTGATGCTCTTCACCTCGCTCGAGAGCGGCGGCCTTCTCTCGGGGGGGTTCCGCTTCTCGTGGGCCTTCGAAAACTACACGGACGTCCTCGGCCAGTACCAGGTGCAGTTCGTCCGCTCGATCGTGTACTCGATCATCGTCACGATCGCCGCGCTGCTCCTCGCGTACCCGATGACCTACTGGATCGCGTTCTACGCGGGCAAGTGGAAGTCGTCGCTGCTGTTGCTCATCCTGGTCCCGTTCTTCGTCTCCTTCGTGATCCGGACGATCCAGTGGAAGTTCATCCTCGGCGACCACGGCCCGATCCTCGGCCCGCTGAAGGACATCGGGCTCCTGCCACAGGGCTTCCGCGTGCTGGCCACGCCGTTCGCCGTGGTGGCCGGGATCACCTACAACTTCCTGCCCTTCACGGCGCTGCCTCTATACGTCGCCCTCGAGCGGATCGACAAGCGCCTGGTGGAGGCCGCGAAGGATCTGTACGCGAGCCGGTGGGAGGCGTTCCGCAAGGTGGTCTGGCCGCTCTCGCTGCCGGGCGTCTTCGCGGCGTTCCTGCTCACGTTCGTGCCGGCGACGGGTGACTACGTGAACGCCACGCTCCTGGGCGGCCCCGGCACGACGATGATCGGCAACATCATCCAGGAGAAGTTCCTCGTCGAGCTCGACTATCCGGAGGCGGCGGCGCTCTCGGTCATCCTGATGATCGTGATGCTGGTCCTGGCCACCGTCTATGCCCGGATCCTCGGGACCGAGGACGTGCAGCGCGTGGCGGGCGCCGGCGCATGAGCACCGTCGCCGCGCCGCCGAAGGCGATCCCCGAGCTCGGTCCGGCGCCACTGAACCGATCTCGGAAACGATGGACCCGCTTCATCCTGCCGACGTACACGATCGCCATGATCGTCTACCTGGCGAGCCCGATCTTCGTGATGATCCTGTACGGGTTCAACGACGTCCCGTTCGATCGTCAGACCGCGAAGTTCTGGGGCTTCACCCTCGACTGGTGGAAGAACGTCTTCAACGTCCCCGGCCTGTACCCGGCCTTCAAGAACTCGCTCAAGATCGCGCCGATCGCCGCGGCGTTCTCGACGATGATCGGAACGTTGTTCGGGCTGGCCCTGGGCCGATACCGGTTCCGCGGCCTGCAGCCCGTGGACTTCATCATCTTCCTGGCGATCGCGGTCCCCGAGATCGTCCTGGGGGCGTCGCTGCTGTCGATGTTCGTCCTGGTGGGGGTGTCCACGGGGTATGCGACCATCATCCTGTCCCACATCGGCTTCTCGATCGCCTTCGTCGCGGTCACGGTGCGGGCCCGTGTCCAGGGACTGGATCGCAACCTGGAGGATGCCGCACAAGACTTGTTCGCGAGCCCCGTCTCCGCGTTCTTCAAGGTGACGTTGCCTCTGATCGCGCCCGCGATCTTGGCCGGGTTCCTCCTTGCGTTCGTCCTGTCCCTCGACGACTTCGTGATCACCAACTTCGTCGCAGGTCCGGTCCTCACCTTCCCGCTGTGGGTGTACGGAGCGCAGAGGATCGGGGTGCCTCCCCAGGTGAACGTGATGGGGACGCTCCTGTTCGCTGCCGGCATCCTGGCAGCCGTCGCGAGCGTGCTTGCGCAACGCCGGCGAAGCCGCGCATGAGAGTGTAGGGAGGCCGGAGACGCCGGCCGGCAGGATGGTCGCAGACTTCGTGAATCCTTTCACAAGCTCGGAGAAAAGTGCCATCTACCTGCGGGAACAGGACGCCTGAGGTTTGACGGTTCGAACGGGCCCCGGATATACTTCCGCGCCCATGGCGGGTTCCGGACGCGACGGCGCTTGGGCCGGCATGGGGATCGGTTGGGCCGTCACCGCGACGATGGTCGGGGGGATCCTGGCGTGGGGGAGCCTCGGCTACCTGGCCGACCGGCTGCTGGGGCTCAACCAGCGGATCTTCACCGCGGTGGGGATCGTGCTCGGAGCCGGTGGAGCGATCTACCTCGTATATCTGCGATTCGGCAAAGGGGAAGGGAACCGCGGTGGCGCCTGAGCGAGAGCTGATACGACGCATCTCGCCCTTCGCCCTCCCCGTCGCGATCCTTGCGTTCGTCGTCGGCGCGCTGCTGGGCGGCACGAACGCCGGCTGGTCGGCCGCGATCGCCATCGCCGTCGTTTACGCGAACTTCGTCGCGCACGGCTGGTCGATCGCGCTCGCGGCGACGGTCTCGCCGGTTGCGATCTACGGGGTGGGCCTGGGCGGGTTCGTCGTACGGCTCGGCGTGATCGTCCTCATCATCGCGCTCCTGCAGCAGACGGCGTGGTTCTCGGTCGTCGCCTTCATCGCCGCCCTGATCCCGTCGACGATCGCGCTCCTGTTGATGGAGATGAAGCTGATCTCCGGACGGATGCAGGCGGACCTGTGGGCGGTCCCACCAGGGACCGCGCCGCCGGCGCCGCGCGAGGCTCCTTGATGGCCGCAACCATCAGCGCCGTCATCGCCGCCTTCGAGCCGCCCACGACCAAGGACTTCGTCTGGGGGTGCTGGGGCCCGTCGCTGCGCGCGGGTGGCCTCGAGTTCTGCCTCAACTTCATCACGTTCCTCGTCTTGCTTGGGTTCCTGCTCATGGTGTCGTTCTTCTACTTCGGGCTGCGGAGGCCGCGGGTGGTACCGGGGAAGCTCCAGAGTCTCGCGGAGTTGGGGATCTCGTTCGTCAACGAGAACATCGCCACGCCGATGCTCGGCCCCGACGGCGCGCGGTTCATGCCCCTGTTGGTGACGTTCTTCTTCGCGATCTTCTTCTGGAACATCTTCGAGGTGGTTCCCGGCATCAACTTCTCGTCGAACAGCCGGATCGCGTTCCCGCTCGTGATGGCGATCGTCGCCTGGGTCACCTACAACGCGGTCGGGATCTCGAAACACGGATTCCTCGGCTACCTGCGGCATGTGTGCTTTCCGCCCGGCGCGCCCGCACCCCTGTACATCCTGCTCGTACCGATCGAGTTCATCACCCAGATCGTCGTCCGGCCGATCACCCTGTCCGTCCGACTCTGGGCCAACTTCCTCGCGGGCCACTTCCTGCTCGCCGTCTTCTTCCTGGGAACGATCGCGATGCTTCAGGGGGGTTTCACTGCGATCTTCGCCCCGTTCTCGTTCGCCATCGGGGTGGCGCTCGTAGGCTTCGAGGTCTTCGTATCCGGATTGCAGGCGTTCATCTTCGCCATCCTCACCGCGTCCTACATCGGCGGGGCGCTGGCCGAGGAGCACTAGACAAGGAGGCAGCATGTTGGGATTGCTCGCTCAGACGACGGGGGACGTCGGCACGGGCCTTGAGACCATCGGCCGCGGTCTCGTCATCGGGCTCGCGGCGATCGGGCCCGGGGTCGGGCTCGGGGTGCTGATCGGGCATGCCGTGGAGGCCATGGCGCGCCAGCCGGAGTACGCCGGCCAGGTTCGAGCGACGATGTTCATCGGCATCGGGTTGATCGAGGCCCTGGCGCTGTTCGGCATCGCGTTCTCGTTCATCATCTAGGGAGGGAGCCGACGTGCTGGCCACGATCTTCTGGTCCCTCGCCCAGGCCGAGCCCGAGCCGGCCAACGACGTCAAGGACCTGTATCCGCACTGGGAGGAGCTGCTCGTCGGGGCACTCGCGTTCGCGGTCCTGTTCTTCTTCATGTGGAAGTGGGTGCTGCCTCGGGTGAGCGCCCTGCTGGACGAGCGGCGCGCGAAGATCCAGGGCGACCTCGAGCGCGCCGAACAGACCCGCACGCAGGCCGAACGTGAGCTCGCCGAGTACCGAGAGCAGCTCGCGAAGGCCCGCCAGGAGTCGAGCGGCATCATCGAGGAGGCGAGGAAGACGGCGGAGCAGCTTCGCGCCGAGATCCAGGCGCGGGCCGAGCGCGAGGCCGCCGCCACCGTCGCGAAGGCCCAGGAGGAGATCCGGGCCGAGCGGGACCGGGTCTTCCAGGAGCTCCGGGGCGAGATCGGCGAGATCGCGGTCGAACTCGCGGGGCGCGTCGTGGGCGCATCGTTGGATGCCAAGGCGCATCAGCGGCTGATCGACGAGTACATCGACCAGGTGTCCGAGGGCGCCGCCTCGAACGGGAAGCACTGACGTGGCGGACAAGGACGCGCTCGTTCGCAGCTACGCGGAGGCGCTGTTCAGCGTGGCGGACGCCGAGGGCGAGCTCGACGCGGTCGAGCGGCGCCTCTTCGCCTTCGCCGAGCTGCTCGAACGTGAGACGCGCGTCCGGGACGCGCTCCTGGACCCCTCCCTGCCGATCGAGAACAAGCGGCAGCTGATCGCGGACACGCTCCGCGAGCGTGCCAACCCGCTCGCGGTCAACCTGCTCGGGTTCCTCGTCGAACAGGGGCGAGCCCGGGAGATCGGCCGGATCATCGAGGCGCTCGCCGAGGTCGTCGCGGCGACGCGCGAGCGGGCGGTCGCCGAGGTCCGCTCGGCGGTCCCGCTCGGCGACGCCCGAGCCAAGAAGCTGGCCGACGCGCTCTCCAGGGCGACGGGACGCCCGATCGAGGTCAGGGTGATCGTCGACCCGAGCGTGCTCGGAGGCGTGGTGGCCAAGGTCGGCGACGAGATCTTCGACGGGTCCGTACGCTCGCGCCTGATCGGGGCCCGCGAGCAGCTGACCGGAACGACAAGGAGCGGGTGAACCCGATGGCAGTGGACGAGCTGAACTTCGATCCGAAGGACATCGCCGAGGCCCTCCGCAAGAACGTGGAGAGCTTCACCCCCTCGGTCGAGCGCGAAGAGGTCGGTCGCGTGGTCGAGGCCGGGGACGGCATCGCGCGCGTGAAGGGGCTCCCCGGCGCGATGGCCAACGAGCTGCTCGAGTTCCCGGGTGGGGTCCTCGGGCTCGCGTTCAACCTCGACGAGGACGAGATCGGCTGCATCATCCTGGGCGAGTCCGCGCAGATCGAGGAGGGCGACCTCGTCAAGCAGACCGGGAGGATCCTTTCGATCCCGGTGGGCGACGGCTTCCTGGGCCGCGTGATCGACCCCCTCGGCGTCCCCCTGGACGGGAAGGGTCCGATCCGGGCCGAGGACACGAGGGTGCTCGAGATCCAGGCCGCCAACGTCGTCGACCGTCAGCCGGTGAAGGAGCCGCTGCAGACCGGCATCACCGCGATCGACGCGATGACGCCGATCGGGCGCGGTCAACGCGAGCTGATCATCGGCGACCGTCAGACGGGCAAGACCGCCGTGGCGATCGACGCGATCATCGCCCAGCGCGACAACTGGGCCAGCGGCGACCCCAAGCAGCAGGTCCGCTGCATCTACGTCGCGGTCGGCCAGAAGGCCTCCACCGTGGCCGAGGTCGTCGAGACGCTGAGCGACAACGGCGCCCTCGACTACACGGTGGTCGTGAACGCGTCGGCGTCGGACCCGACCCCGTTCCAGTACATCGCCCCGTACTCGGGCGCGGCCCTTGGCGCGTACTGGATGTACGAGGGCAAGCACGCGCTCGCCGTCTACGACGACCTGTCCAAGCAGGCGACCGCCTACCGGACGCTCTCCCTGCTGCTCCGACGACCGCCGGGTCGCGAGGCGTACCCCGGCGACGTCTTCTACCTCCACTCCCGGCTGCTCGAGCGCGCGGCCAAGCTCTCGGACCGGCTGGGCGCCGGGTCGCTGACGGCCCTGCCGATCGTCGAGACCAAGGGCAACGACATCTCCGCCTACATCCCGACCAACGTGATCTCGATCACCGACGGCCAGATCTACCTCGAGCCCGACCTGTTCTTCGCGGGCGTGCGCCCCGCGATCAACGTCGGCACCTCGGTGTCGCGCGTCGGCGGGAACGCGCAGATTAAGGCGATGAGGAAGATCGCCGGGACCCTGCGCATCGCGATGGCGCAGTACCGGGCGCTCGAGGCGTTCGCGCAGTTCGGCTCCGAGCTGGACAAAGAGTCGCAGAAGCAGCTCGCGCGGGGTGCCCGCGTCGTCGAGATCCTCAAGCAGCCGCAGTACAGGCCCGTGCCGGTCGAGCGGCAGGTCGTCGCGATCTGGGTCGGCACCGGCGGGTACCTGGACGCCCTGCCGGTCGAGGACGCGAAGCGGTTCGTCGACGAGTTCATCGAGCACCTGGCCGCCCGGACCAACGTCCTGGATCAGATCCGGGACACGGGTGAGCTCTCGGACGCGGCCGAGGCCACGCTCAAGGATGCGCTCGAGGACTTCAGGCAGGCGTTCGTGTCGTCGGATGCGGGCGCCGGGAGCGAGGCCGGCGTCGGTCAGGGGGCGCCGAGGGACCCGGTCAAGCCGGACGTCGGCTGGGACCGTCTCTCTTCGGCCGACGACGAGGACGAGCCTCCGGGCTCGGGCGGCTAGCGCTCCGTGGGCGCCCAGCTCCGCGTCGTCCGCCGGCGGATCCGTTCGGTCCAGTCGACGATGAAGATCACCCGCGCGATGGAGCTGATCGCCGCGTCGCGGATCGTGAAGGCGCAGCAGCGCGTGATGGAGGCGCGGCCCTACGCGGACCTGCTCACCGCGGCGATGGAGGACGTGGCCCGGCAGACGGGCTCGATGGTCCACCCGCTGCTCGAGGAGCGCGAGGCGCCGTCGCACGCCGGCGTGCTCGTCATGACCAGCGACCGGGGGCTGGCCGGCGCGTTCAACGCGAACCTGCTCAAGCGCGCCGAGGGCCTGCTCCGCCGTGTGCGATCCCGGGGGCTCGAACCCGTCCTGTACCTGACGGGGAAGAAGGCGATCGGGTACTTCCGGTTCCGTGGCGTGACGCCGGAGGCCTCGTGGTCGGGGTTCTCCGAGGTGCCGCGCTACGATGCCGCCGAGGAGATCGGGGCACGGATGATCGAGGACTTTGGCTCCGGGCGCATCGACGAGCTCCACACGGTCTACACGGACTTCCGCTCGGCGTTCACGTTCCGAGCCACGGACAAGCGGTTCCTGCCGATCGCGCCGGAGGAGGTCGTGGCCGACGTCCCGGGCGAGCCGAGCCCCGAGTACATCTTCGAGCCCGAGCCCGCCGAGATCCTGGACGACCTGCTCCCGCAGTACGTCATCACGAAGATCTACTTCGCGCTGCTCGAGTCCGCCGCCTCGGAGAACGCCGCCCGTCAGCGCGCGATGGCGGCCGCGACCGACAACGCGGACGAGCTCATCAAGGTGCTGACCCGGCAGGCCAACCGCGCCCGCCAGGACGAGATCACGACCGAGATCATGGAGATCGTGGGCGGGGCCGAGGCCCTGGCCTCGAAGGAGTGAGCGATGGCTGAGCAAGAGCTTGCACACGGCCGGGTGGCCCGGGTGATCGGCCCCGTGGTCGACGTCGAGTTCCCGCCCGATGGGCTGCCCGAGATCCACACCGCGCTGCGGATCGACGTGCGCCTCGAAGGGGAGACGCGGTCGATCACGTGCGAGGTGGCCCAGCACATCGGCGACGGGATGGTTCGCACGATCGCCCTGAAGCCGACCGACGGCATGGTCCGGGGGTCACCCGTGGAGAACACCGGCTCGCCGATCAGCGTGCCGGTGGGCGAGGGCGTCCTCGGGCACGTCTACAACGTGCTCGGCGAGCCGCTCGATACCTCGCCGGACCAGATCCACGCGGCCGACCGTTGGCCGATCCACCGCCAGCCGCCGCCCTTCGATGAGCTCGAGCCCAAGCAGGTGATGCTCGAGACCGGCATCAAGGTCATCGATCTGCTCGAGCCCTACGTGCAGGGCGGCAAGATCGGGATGTTCGGCGGCGCCGGGGTGGGCAAGACCGTCATCATCCAGGAGATGATCCGCCGCCAGGCGCAGCAGCACGGCGGCGTCTCGGTGTTCGCCGGGGTCGGCGAGCGGACCCGCGAGGGCAACGACCTCTTCCTGGAGATGACCGAGTCCGGCGTCATCAAGAACACGGCGCTCGTGTTCGGGCAGATGGATGAGCCGCCGGGCGTCCGGCTCCGGGTGGCCCTGTCGGCGCTCACGATGGCCGAGTACTTCCGCGACGTCGAGCGCAAGGACGTCCTGCTGTTCGTCGACAACATCTTCCGGTTCACGCAGGCGGGGTCGGAGGTCTCGACGCTGCTCGGTCGCATGCCGAGCGCGGTCGGCTACCAGCCCACGCTCGCCGACGAGATGGGCGACCTGCAGGAGCGGATCACGTCCACGAAGGGCCGTTCGATCACGTCGCTCCAGGCGATCTACGTTCCGGCCGACGACATCACCGATCCGGCGCCGCACACCGCGTTCGCGCATCTGGACGCGACCACGGTGCTCTCGCGCGACATCGCGTCGCTCGGGATCTACCCGGCGGTGGACCCGCTGGACTCGACCAGCCGCATCCTCGACGCGCGCTACGTCGGACAGGAGCACTACGACACGGCCCGGCGCGTGCAGGAGATCCTGCAGCGCTACAAGGACCTGCAGGACATCATCGCGATCCTCGGCGTGGACGAGCTATCCGAGGAGGACAGGGTCATCGTCGCCCGCGCGAGGCGGATCCAGCTGTTCCTCTCGCAGCCGTTCTTCGTCGCCGAGCAGTTCACCGGGATCCCCGGCAAGTACACGCCGGTCG
>Ga0307296_10001840_pt1 | contig 10795 bp, 11 predicted proteins | sample ER_DNA_153_FD_194467 | JGI IMG/M metagenome (GOLD analysis project Ga0307296, IMG submission 194467) | Bulk soil microbial communities from the East River watershed near Crested Butte, Colorado, United States - ER_DNA_153 | ecosystem: Environmental > Terrestrial > Soil > Floodplain | place... | reverse complement strand
TTGATGTGAGCCTTGCTCCTCGCGTTGCGCGCGGCACGCTCCTCGTTGCGCTTCGCTCCGCTGTCGCCCGCTCTCTTGGGACCAGGACTCGTCATGCGTGCAACGTGCGGCGAGTCTCCGTAGGTGTCAAGAGAAAAGAGTCAGCATTACGGGACAGCTCGTACGACTCCGCACGCCACCCGTGCGCCGCTGTTTCCGGAAGGCTGAGTGCGCTGATCGTCAGCGTTGGCGTGCACGACGATCGAGCTTCCATCGGCGTCGAAAAGCGAGATGGTTCCCGGCGTGAGTGACACCCGGTTGGTGCTGAACGCGACCGCTCCGATGCCGCTCGCGGGGATGACGATATTCGGCGCATCGCCCGCATGCGGACCGTTCGGATTCTCCAGTCCGTGCTCCTTTCCGAGCGGATTGTAGTGCGCACCGGCGGTCGAGAAAGCAGTAGAGCCGCCGTCGCATATGCCCACTGCATGGAAGTGAATTCCGTGGGTCCCCGCTGGAAGAGCGAGGCTGGCGATGTCGACGGTTACAAGTCCGTTCGCGTCCTGCGACAGCTGAGCGGTGCCCACCGTAGCTCCGTTGACATCGTGCACGACCGCGACCCCGCGCGCGACCGCGTTGCGCCCCAGCTGTGACGCGGAGCATGCACCGCAAACCGCGACGATGAGTGCGGTGTTGATCACGAGAGAACTGCGCGAGAGAATCATCTTCGGCTCCGGCGTGTGGGTGGTGCGGGTTGTCGTTCCTATCTGTCCCGAATTCGGGATTTGGTCCAGAGAACGATCGTGGTACAGTCCTGCATCCCTCGCGAATATTGCGCCGGGGCGTTGCCACTCTGATAAATCTCGGCGCCCGCCACTTCGTTACCGTTCACGAACATATTGATGTCGCCCGGCTCCTGGGACATCCAGGACATGCCGTCGACATAGTACAAGACGCAGCCGCCGCCCATCCCGCGCGTGCTCGACACTACCTCCCCCCGGCTGGTGTAGCTGATCCGCAGGCCCGGTACACTTCTCAGGATGTCGGTGAGGTGGTTGGGACGCATGTTCTGGATCTGCTCGGGATCGAGAAAGTATCCATTTCCCGATTTCCTTCTCGAGGTGAATCCGACCTTGTCCAGGCTGGCCGTGCGCCGCGCAGTCACGACGACCGGCTCGATGACGGCTACGTACTTGGGAAGCTTGATGGTCACCTGCTTTGGCTCACGCGATGAGAGATCCACCGGTACCGTTTCGGCGCCGAAGCCAAGGTGACGCGCCAGCAGGATCTGGCTCCCGGACGGAAGATTGCGAAGGGTGAATTCGCCCTTCTCGTTCGTCAGGGCCACGACGTCAGTCCCCACGACTTCGACCCGACTCCCGGCGTTGGTCGGGCTTCCTTCGAGAACCACGCGTCCGGATACCGTCGCGTTGCCTTTAGTTCCCGAATCAGCGTGCGATAGGAGCAACGTGCGCACGAACAGCTCCGTCTCCGAATCCCCGATCGTGATAGGTACTTCCGCGGTAACCGATCGGCCGCGCCTCGCTTGCAGCGTGGCCTGCATGGAATTAGGGAGTCCGCAAATGCGGTATGCCCCGTTCGCACCCGTGCTGTCGTACAACAAGCGTGGGGATCTTCGAACGCCGGCTTCCTTCGAGACTTCGATTTGGGTCCACGCAATCGAGACCTCTGCTCCGGCAACGGGCTGCAGTGTTTCCGGATCGGTCACGCGGCCGATCACGGCCGAAGTTCCCTGGGGTCGGGGTCGTTTCGGACAGGCACCACGGATTATCGTAGCCGCGGATGGCACCGCGAGTAGCACGGAGCTGGAGCTGTCGGCCCCAAGGTGAAATGGAGGCGTGGCGAGAGTGATTCCGAGAGTGTCGAGAAGCGGATGGAAGACCCCGATTTGATAGGTGCCGGGGGCCAGACTGTCGATCCTGAATCGCCCCAGCGCATCGGTGACGAGAGTCGCCTTCGCGCCCTCGATGACGACATCAGCGCCCGACAGAAATCGGCCATTCAGACTGTCGATCACCACGCCGACGATCTGGGCTGTTCCAGTCTTCGCTGGTGCTGGTGGCTGATTTTTCGTCTGTTGTGCGACGAGCGTTCCGTGGCCGACGGAGGCTAACGCCGCTACGAATTGAATTGTCCTGGTGAATCGCACCCGCTTTCTCCTTCCTACTGTTCGCTCTGGTCTTTCTTACCCCGGATCAGGCGCACCAGTTTCGCCAGCGGATCGTAAGCACGGTCGACGACGCGCTCCTTGAGTGGAATGATGGCGTTGTCGGTGATGGTAATGTGTTCGGGACAGACCTTCGTGCAGCATTTGGTGATGTTGCAGTAGCCTATGCCGTGATTTTCCTTGAGCTCCTCGGTTCGATCGAGAATATCGAGTGGATGCATCTCGAGCTGCGCGACGTGGACGAGAAGCCGTGGACCGATAAACTGCTCGTGCAGTTGATGGTCGCGAAGGACGTGGCATACATCCTGGCAAAGAAAGCACTCGATGCACTTTCTGAACTCCTGAACGCGGTCGACGTCGACCTGCTCCATACGCCAGGTTCCGTCCGGCGCATCGGGAGCCCTCGGCGTGAACTTTCTGATCCGCTTCTTGGCGCGGAAATTCGACGACACGTCCGTCACCAGATCCTTCACCAGCGGAAACGCCTTCATCGGCTCGACCGTGATCGGCTTCGCAATATCGAGCTCGCTCAGCCTGGTCATGCACATCAGGCGTGGCATTCCATTGACCTCCGCCGAGCACGACCCGCACTTCCCGGCCTTGCAGTTCCAACGCACCGCGAGGTCGCCCGCGCTCTCGGCCTGGATCTGATGGATCGCGTCGAGAACGACCATCCCTTCGGAGACGCTCGTTGTGTAATCCTTTAGCTCTCCGCCAGCGGTCGCGCCCCCCCCCCGCCAGATTCTGAAGGTCGCGCTCCGTGTTTCCGTTCCCGCGCTGCTGTCACTCCTAGCGGCGGCACGCTGACCGCTCTCGACAATGTTGCGTGAGAACGTCTCGGTCGCCGCCATTACTTGTTCTCCTCGATGATCCGCTTCAGATCCTCACGCATCTCGGGTATCGGCTCGCGCGTCACCTGCATCTCGCCGTCCGGTCCGCGGCGAACGAGGATGTTGAACTTGCCATAAGCCGGGTCCTGGTCCGGAAAGTCGTCGCGGAAGTGTCCGCCTCGACTTTCCTTTCTTTCGAGGGCGGCGCGCGCGACGATTTCGGATACGATGATCAGGCTCTGAAGGTCAAGCGCAGTGTGCCATCCCGGGTTGTATTCGCGATTGCCCGTCACGGAAACTCTTTCCGCCCGCTCACGCAGCGTTTTGAGAGCAGCGACCGCGCGCCGGATCTCTTCCCCGCGCCTCACTATTCCGACCAGCTCCTGCATCATCGTCTGAAGATCGTGCTCCACCTGATAAGGGCTTTCGGCTCCGCTTTGCCTGCCGAACGGCTCGAGGGCGGTGCGGACAATTGCGTCCGCCTGTTCCGTATCGACCTTGGCCGACGATTGCCGCGCCGCGAATTCGGCAGCGTATTTCCCGGCTCGCATCCCGAATACAAGAAGATCGGAGAGCGAGTTGCCACCGAGCCTGTTGGCGCCGTGCAATCCGGCGCCGACTTCCCCGGCCGCAAACAATCCGGGAACGCTGGACATCTGCGTATCTCCATCTACTCGGACGCCGCCCATCACGTAGTGCGTCGTGGGACCAACTTCCATCGGCTCTTTGGTGATGTCGATGTCGGCGAGCTGCTTGAACTGGTGATACATGCTCGGGAGCTTTTTCTTGATGTGCTCCTCGGCGTTCGAGAGCTTCGTCTTTATCCAGGAGATGTCGAGGTAGACGCCACCGTGCGGGCTCCCCCTCCCCTCGCGAACCTCGCGCATGATCGCTCTCGACACGTGATCGCGCGTCAGAAGCTCGGGAGGCCGTCGCGCACTCTTGTCGCCCTGAACGTAGCGCCAACCCTCTTCTTCGTTGTCGGCCGTTTGACTGCGGTAGTTCTCCGGGATCTCGTCGAACATGAAACGACGACCTTCGCGATTCACGAGGATGCCGCCTTCGCCCCGCACGCCTTCGGTCACCAGAATCCCCTTCACGCTTGGCGGCCACACCATGCCCGTCGGATGGAACTGCACGAACTCCATGTCCTGCAACGCGGCGCCCGCATTGTAGGCGAGCGCGTGCCCATCACCCGTGTACTCCCAGCTGTTGCTCGTGACGCTGTATGCCCGACCGATGCCGCCGGTCGCGAGGATTATGGCCTTCGCCGCGAACAGCTTGAATCGCCCGCGCTCCCGATCGTAGCCGAGGGCGCCCGAGATGCGGTTACCGTCCTTGAGAAGCGAGACGATCGTGCACTCCATGTGGACGTCGATCGGCTGATACACCACGAAATCCTGCAGCGTCCGGATGATCTCGAGGCCGGTACGATCGCCGACGTGGGCCAGCCGCGGATACTTGTGTCCGCCGAAATTGCGCTGGAGGATGCGGCCGTCCGGCGTGCGGTCGAACAACGCGCCCATCGCTTCGAGCTCGCGCACACGATCCGGCGCTTCCTTCGCGTGCAGCTCCGCCATGCGCCAGTTGTTGAGATACTGGCCTCCACGCATAGTGTCGGCGAAGTGAACACGCCAGTTGTCGCGGTCGTCCACATTCGCCAGAGCGGCAGCGATGCCGCCCTCGGCCATGACGGTGTGCGCTTTTCCAAGCAGCGACTTGCAGATCAAGCCGACCGACGCCCCGCCGTGCGACGCTTCAATCGCCGCGCGCAGGCCCGCGCCGCCGGCGCCGATCACGAGCACGTCGTGCTCGTGCCTCTGGTATTCCGCCACCTAGAACAGCCTCACGTCGGTCCAGATGCCCATCGCCAACAGCCTGATGTAGACATCCGAGAAGGCTACCCAGAACAGACTGAGCCACGCCCACCGCATGTGGCCGCGATTGAGACAGCTGACGCAGTCGTAGGTCTTCTTGCGCACCGGCGCGCGGGAAAGCTGGTCGAGATAGCCGCCCACCAGGTGCCGCAGTGAATGACAGCCAAGCGTGTAGCCGCCGAGCAGGATGACGTTGACGACGAGAACGATGGTGCCGAGTCCGATGCCGAAATGCTCGCGGCCGGTCCCCCGATCGAAGAACCACATCGCCTTGTACGCATCGCTGGCGAGGATCACGAGGAAAACGAGCGCCGCGTACATGAAGTAGCGGTGGACGTTCTGAATGACGAGAGGAAGGGATCTCTCGCCACGATAACTCTTTCGCGGCTCGCCGACTGCACAGTTGGGAGGGTCGGCCCAGAAGCTCTTGTAGTATGCTCCCCTATAGTAGTAGCAGGTGAAGCGGAACCCCGCCGGGAAAGGAAGGATCAACAGCGCGGGTGAGAATGGAAGGAAGGCCGGAAGCCACGACGGCCGCGCGCCGTGAATCCAGGCGTGCGGATTGTCCGAGAAAAGGAGAGGCGAGTAGAACGGGGAGAGGTAGTTTCCGTAGGCGAAGTACTTGTTCTGCAAAGCGGCCCACGTCGCGTAAACGAGGAAGCCGCCGAGGACGATGAAGACGACGAGCGGTTGAACCCACCACGCGTCGCGGCGCATTGTGCGACCGAAACCGCGCCGGGTGAGCTGGACGACTTCAGATGCCATTGGTCAGATACCCGGCGTTCGGCGGAAAAATATTTTCGCTCAGCGACTCCAACACACAGTCAAAGTTAGTTTTTGCCGCAGTGCACGGGTAGTCTTGCGCTCGATGCAAAGAGCCTCCGGCACTTTTCAGCGCCGGAGGCTCTTCGTGTTGCTGGTCTAACTTTTTACTGCTTGACGGCCGGTGGAGCGCCGTTGCCCTTTTGTCTCAAGCCTTTCCCGCCGGGGCCCTTTCGTCCCCAGCCCTTTTCTCCGCCCTTCGCGCGACGCTCTGAAGCTGCCTTCTGATGAGCGTCGAACTTGGCCTGCTGATCAGGTGTCAGGATCGCGCGAATCTCCGCATTCTCCTGAGTACGGATTGACTGACCGCTCTGCATCACCTGGCGAGCCTTCTCCATGTTGCTGCGGAAAGCCGCGGTGTCACCCTTCTGGCGAGCAGCGCGCGCCGCTTCCATAAAGGGCTTCGCGCGATCGCGCAGCGCCTGGTTCTGCGGCTGATGCTTCTGACGGATCGCCTTGATCTGAGCCTTCTGCGCGTCGGTCAGGTTGAGATCACGGCCAAAGCCACGACCTTCACGACCGCTACCTGAGCCTTTCCGAAACTGCCCGTCGGGACGGGGACCGCGACGATGATAGCCGCTATCCGTGCCGGTCTTCGGAGTCGTTGGCGACTGCGCCGCGGAAACTCCCACGACACCGACAACCATCAAGGCCCCGAGAGCCAAAGTTCGTACTGTCGACATTCCAAACCTCCACAACTAGTTGAGCGCCGTCCACGAAGGTGCGGGCGGCTTACTGTTGAGTTAGACGCAGTGGCACAGCACTCGTTAAGGGTCCGTCGTGGCTGTAGTTTAGCCTCCTGCTCGACCCCGGAACTATCCCACCAACGAGGTATAGATGTCGGCAATCTCCTTCGGCCGCCTGAGGGACCCTCTTCTCACCATTGCCCTGGCGCTACTTCTGGCTTCATCGGCAAAAGGCCAGAATCCGCCGGATTTCTCGCAAGTGACGGTCAAGGTCGTGCCCGTCGCTCTGGGCGTCTACATGCTCGAGGGCCTGGGCGGAAACATTGGCCTTTCCGTCGGCAAGGACGACGCCTTCATCATCGATGATCAGTACGCGCCATTGTCGGACAAGATCAAGGCCGCCGTAGCTACGGTCACCCCGAAGCCGGTGCGCTTCGTCGTGAACACGCACTGGCATTGGGATCACACCGGCGGCAACGAAGCAATGGCGGGGTCGGGCGCGATCATCTTTGCCCACGAGAACACCAGGCGCCGCATGAGCGTTGAGCAGTTCGTAGCAGCCTTCAACCGGAGAGTCCCGCCTTCGCCGACCGCCGCGCTGCCGGTGATCACGTTTTCCGACACGATTACCTTTTACACGAACGACGACACTGTTCGCACTTTCCACGTGGCCAACGCCCACACCGATGGTGACGCGATAATCTTTTTCCGCCGAGCCAACGTCGTTCACATGGGTGACACTTTTTTCAACGGACGATACCCGCTCATCGATGTGTCGAGCGGCGGCTCCCTGGTGGGTATGCTAGCAGCCGCGAATCAGGCGCTGGCGATGACCAATGCCGAGACGCGCTTCATTCCCGGGCATGGGCCGCTCGCGACACGAGCGGACCTCGTGCGGTATCGCGACATGCTTGACACCACTCGCCAGCGCGTTGGGAAACTGATCGCGCAGCAGAGAACGCTCCAGCAGGTTCTCGACGCAAAACCGCTGGCCGATCTGGATGCTCAATGGGGGAACGGCGGCATAAAACCGGAGCAGTTCCTCAGCATCGTGTACGGGAGCTTGAGTACGTCCCGGCGATAAGGGCGGAACCTTCAACTGCAACAGAACGGGCTGCCCGCTGCCAGAAGCGCAGCTGATAGCCGACAGCCCCACTACGTCGGGACGTTACCCTGCAGCTGCCTCGGGGACCGTTCCGAAGCGGCGCTCCCTCGAATGGAATTCCTTCACGGCATGGTCCAGATCGGCGGGAGAGAAGTCGGGCCAGCGGCGATCGGTGAAGTAGAGCTCGGCGTAGGCGCATTCCCAGAGAAGGAAATCGCTCAGCCGCTGCTCTCCGCCGGTACGGATGAGAAGGTCGACGTCCCGTGACTCGCCCGTCCAGTGGTCCACCTTGCACATCGCGCTCGCCAGGTCTTCGCGCGTGATCCGCTCGCGACCGCTGAGGAGCTCCGCCGCTCTCACCATCGCATCGCGCGCCGAGTAGTCGACAGCGATCCGTAGGTCGAGGCGCGTCCCGTGCCGGGTCGCTTCTTCCGCCGCACGAATAGCGCGTAGGAGCTCCGCGGGAATGCGGTCGCGACGTCCGATGATGCGCATCCGGACATCGTTGGTGACGCAGCGGTCGGTTTCGGCGACGAGATAGCGGCGGAAGAGGCGCATCAAGAGCGCGACTTCCCGTGAAGGGCGCGCCCAGTTGTCCGCAGAGAAAGCGTAAAGGGTGAGCATGCCGATTCCGCAATCTGGCGCCGCCTCGACGATCTTCCTCACCACCCGCGCTCCGGCGATGTGCCCAGCGGTGCGCGGCCGGCCGCGCGCATTCGCCCAGCGACCATTCCCGTCCATGATGATGGCGACGTGAATCCCGGACTCCGCACGAGTGGGCTGCTGGTGCCCGCTTGCGGGTTGGACGTGGGCGTGCGTGTGCTTCACGTTGTGACGCTGCGACACGATCTCAGCGCTCCCGGGTGGCGCGAATCAGCGCCTCCATGTGGTCCAGGTAACGCTCGAGCGCGCGACGACCAGCGGGAGTAAGCCGGTACTCCGTCTTCGGCATCCTTCCCTCGAACGACTTCGTGCACGTGATGTATTCCGCTTCCTCGAGCTTGCGCGCGTGGACGCTGAGATTTCCATCAGTGGTCTTCATCAGCTTCTTGAGATCGCTGAAGCTGAGCGAGTCGTTGACCGCCAGGGCACTGACGATGCCGAGCCGTAGGCGCTCGTGAATGAGCCTGTCGAGGGCGTCGGCGCGGGCGGAGGAATTCGCGCTCACGTCCGCTTTCCCGCGGCGCGTCCGCAAGTCGCCGCTCACGTTGGGCCGCCGATCATCGCGCGCGGTTCCGTGCTTAGCCACCGTGCCTCCACGCCACTGGAATCCCGAAGCCGATATGGAGGCCGCCAAAGGCCGCCGCCATGATCCAGTCGCTCCATGATTGAGGTGTGAACAGAGCCAGCGTTCCGGCGAGCATGAAGCAGAATCCCATCACCGGTACCACCTTGACAGAGAACGCACCCCCGGCCACCACGGCAGTACGATAGAGAAGGAGCCACATCCCTGGGATCGTCTGCACCAGGCCCGCGCGGTAGAGAACGATTGTCAGGAGAGCTCCGACGAGTATCGGTGGCGAGAAGCTCAAAACGAATTTCCGACCCGGACCGGAGAGCAATGGTACGTGAGCCCTCCGTGCCTTTCGAACAATTGCCCACAGCATCACCAGAGGTGCGAGAACCGCAGCCGCCATCCAGACATAAAGAGACTGGAGCACCGACTGCTGTGCCGACGCAATCGCGGCCGCGACGGTGGCAAGTATTCCGACGGCCACCATTCCCCACCCCGAGACGGCCGTGAACGATCCGGCGGCCTCCATCGTGTCGCGGATGAAAGCGAGGTTATCCATCGCGCGCGCATGAAGCGCTGGAGGTTCCGGTGCTGGTGTGCGGTGAAGCGGCGTAACAGATGCCATTGACCCGAAATTATCCGAGAGGACGACGGTTGTCAAGTACTTTGCGGCGTAAAGCAGCCGCATCAGGTTCGCGTAGGATTCTGCTACCCCAGAGCGATCGGTCCGGGTAATGGGTCGCTCGCCGGGAAGCTCTGTTCCACCATCTTGTCCAGCCGCCGCTCGTCGATCGCGTCGGCAAGCAGCTGTACCAGCTGGGCGCAGAAGGCCGGGAGATCGTCGGGCTTACGGCTGGTAAGCAGCTTCTGATCGAGCTGAACCGCCCTGTCCACCCATGCTCCGCCCGCGTTCTTGATATCCGTCTCCAGGCTCGGCCACGAGGTGATGGTTCTCCCACGAACTGCGTCGGCTTCGACCAGCAGCCAGGGACCATGGCATATCGCCGCTACGGGCTTGTCGGCTTCCATGAACTCGCGTACGAAGTTCACCGCGTTCTTGTTCGTACGCAGCTTGTCCGGATTGGCGACTCCGCCAGGCAGCACCAAAGCGTCGAAGTCTCGCGCCGATACCTGCGTTACTTCCGCGTCCACTCGGAATGTGTCGCCCTTCTGGTCATGGTTAGTCGCCTGGATCTCGCCCGGATGGTCCGAGACCAGCTTTAGTTCTGCCCCGGCCTGCTCGAGCGCATTCCAGGGCGCTGTGAGCTCGACTTGTTCGACGCCGTCCGTCGCTAGGAAGGCGACCTTGCGTCCTTTGAGCTGGCTGGGCATGACAATCTCCGGTAGCGGTTCGTGTGTGTTTAACGTGAAATATCCAACTCAGAAATTGTGCCACGTCTTGAGCCGATTCCTGCTTCCGGTTACGCGTAACCCGGCGATATTTGGAGCGTGCCGATCATCGATCTCTACGGACACGAGCTTCTGCGCGAGCGACTGTCGGAAAGCATCCGAGCTGGAACGCTCCCGGCGAGCCTTCTGCTGCAAGGACCGCGCGGGGTCGGCAAGCAGCGGCTGGCCCTTTGGCTTGCGGAGCAACTCCTGTGTACTGAACCGGGCGCGCCGTGTGGAGTATGCAAAGCCTGTCGCTACGTCCGCGCGCTGACTCATCCGGATCTGCACTGGGTCTTTCCCAGACCGCGACTCAAGGACGGCGATCCGGATCTCGAGCAGGTACGGGACGATTACGGCGAAGCGACTGCGGAGCGCGCGAGCAACAGCGGTCTCTATGCAGCGCCCTCGGGAAGCGAAGGCATCTATGTCGCCACTGTGCGCTCGCTGGTCCAGCGCGCGGCGATGGCGCCGGCGATGGGCAAGCGCAAAGTCTTCATCATTGGCGACGCGGAGCGGATGGTCCCGCAGGAAGGCGCCGACATGGCAGCGAACGCATTCCTCAAACTTCTGGAGGAGCCACCGGCAGACACGACGATAATTCTTACTTCGAGCGAACCGGGTGCACTGCTTCCGACGATTCGTTCACGTGTGGTAGCAGTGCGCGTTCCCCTCGTCCCGGATG
>Ga0307296_10001839_pt1 | contig 10795 bp, 13 predicted proteins | sample ER_DNA_153_FD_194467 | JGI IMG/M metagenome (GOLD analysis project Ga0307296, IMG submission 194467) | Bulk soil microbial communities from the East River watershed near Crested Butte, Colorado, United States - ER_DNA_153 | ecosystem: Environmental > Terrestrial > Soil > Floodplain | place... | reverse complement strand
CCGGGGGCCGGTTTGCCGTGACCCCGAAAGCCTCGATCGCGCGGGCGCTTTCGTGTCCGCAGGCAGCGGCCCGCAGGGCGAGATCCCGCGCGACACCCTGGACGAGCACTCGCCCGAGGCCGTGTCCGCGGTTCGGCGGGAAGACCGTCAGGGCCATGAGGATGACGGAGTCAGCAGCGGCCGGGGAAGTGGGAAAACCTCCCGCGCGTGGTACGTATGCGGGAGGTGCGTAGACGGCGAAGCCGGCGACCTTGCCGTCGGCGTACACCGCCTTTCCGCACGTTCCCCATTCGAGGAGCGTGGTCGAGAGCCACGCTTCCTTCTCGAGCGCGCCGGCACCGTTTGCTTCAGCACGCGACGCGGCCGCCGCGTCCAACTCCCAATACACACACGAGCGAGCCGCTGACGGGAACTCGGCCAGGCTGTCGAGCGTGAGGTCAACCGTGTCCGTCATCCGCCGTCCCACACCGACCTCCGCTCAGTACGGACGATATTCGGCGAGGAACGCGCCGATCCGCCCGATCGCTTCGGTCAAGTCATCCGCTCGCGGGAGCGTGACGATGCGCAGGTGATCCGGTTGCGGCCAATTGAAGCCACTACCTTGCACGACGAGCACGTGTTGGTCGCGCAGCAGGTCAAGCACGAATTGCTGATCGTCCTCGATCGGATAGACCTCGGGATCCAGGCGCGGGAACACGTACAGCGCGCCACGCGGCTGCACGCACGTGACACCGGGGATCTGCTTGAGTGCGGCCATCGCGGCGTCACGTTGCTCGCGCAGTCGGCCACCGGGCAGCACGAGGTCGTGGATACTCTGGCGGCCGCCCAACGCGGTCTGGATCGCGTGTTGCCCGGGCACGTTGGGGCACAACCGCATGTTGGCCAGGATTGACAGGCCCTCGAGATAGCTGCCAGCCGCACGGCGCGGTCCCGTCACCAACAACCACGCCGACCGAAACCCAGCCAGCCGGTATGCCTTCGACAGCCCGTTGAACGTCAGCGTGAGCAAATCTGGTGCGACGCTCGCGAACGGAATATGTTCCGCCCCGTCATAGAGGATCTTCTCGTAGATCTCGTCGGTCATGACGACCAGGCCGTGCTTGCGGGCTAGTTCAGCGATGCTCTCAAGTACCCCTCGGGGGTATACAGCGCCGGTTGGGTTGTTCGGATTGATGAGGACAATCGCCTTGGTTCGTGGGGAAATCTTCGCCGCGAGGTCGTCGACGTCAGGCAACCAATCTGCGGACTCGTCGCACATATAGTGGACTGCGCGCCCACCGCACAGTGACGTGGCCGCGGTCCACAACGGGTAGTCGGGCGCCGGGATGAGGACCTCGTCACCGTCGTCGAGCAGCGCCTGCAGGGCGAAGGAGATGAGCTCGCTCACTCCGTTGCCAAGCCACACGTGCTCGACCGAAACGTCGACGAACCCCTGCTCCTGGTAGTGCTGAACGATCGCCGTGCGGGCGGACAGGAGACCCTGGGAGTCTGAATAGCCCTCCGAGAAGGGGAGATTCCGCACCACGTTGGCGATGATCTCGTCCGGGGCTTCGAACCCGAACGGTGCCGGGTTGCCGATGTTCAGCTTCAGGATGCGGCGACCTTCTTCCTCCAGTTGGCGGGCTGCATCCAAGACCGGACCGCGGATGTCGTAGCAGACGTCGGCCAGTTTGCTCGATTGGGTGACCTTCACCAGCCCACGATCGCATATCTGCCCCACGAGTCGACACACGGTTGACGCTCGCCCAATCGTCGATCCAATGCGAAGGTGCGCAGCATGCAGCTTCAAGACGCCATCCGCCGACGTCGCATGGTCCGGGCCTACGACCCTGACCGGCTGGTGTCGCGTGCCGAGGTCGAGGGCCTGCTGGAGCTCGCCATACGGGCTCCATCGGCGGGCTTCACGCAGGGTTGGCGGTTCCTCGTGCTGGACACCGCGGCCGGTCGCGACGCGTTCTGGTCCGCGACTACCCGGCCGGGCGAGGCGCCGGACACCTGGTTAGCTGGGCTGGCAACCGCACCGGTACTTATCCTGATTTTCTCTGATAAAGATGCTTATCTTGACCGTTACGCAGAACCGGACAAGGGGTGGACCGACCGCGACGAGCGTCGGTGGCCCATCCCGTACTGGCATGTCGATGCGGGCATGGCCGCCCTCTTGGTGCTGCTCGGAGCGGTAGATCTGGGTCTCGCGGCATGTTTGTTCGGGGTCCCAGCCGATCGGTGGGAGTCCGTGCACGCGGCATTCGCCGTCCCCTCCGGACTGACGCCCGTCGGAGTGATCAGCCTCGGCTACGGCGTGCCGGATCGGCGCTCCCCATCGCTACGTCGGGGCCGCCGGTCGGTCGGCGAGGTCACGGCCTACGAGTCGTTCAGCTGAGTCGAGTCGGCCGACCCGTCTTGCCGGATCTCGACCGGGCCGGCGGCCCCGACGCCTGACCCATCGATGTGGTCGGGCGCCCCCGCGCGGTGCACTGCGAGCTCCGGGGCCATAACCCCGACAATGCGCTCCAAGTCGTCGACCGAGGCAAACTCGACCGTGATCTTGCCTTTGCGCCGGCCGAGGTCAACCCGCACCCGGGTGTCCAGCACGTCGGAAAGCCGATCGGCGAGCTCATGGAGTCCCGGGGCAGTGATCCGATGCGTGGCCGGACGTCTCGCAGGCCGGCCCTCGCGGGCCGCCTCTCGCGCCGCCGTCGCCACGATTTCCTCCGTCGCTCGCACCGACAGGCCTTCGGCCACGATTCGTCCCGCAAGCTCGTCCTGGACGTCCCGATCGCCCAGCGCAAGCAGCGCTCGCGCGTGGCCGGCGGAGATCACGCCAGCAGCGACCCGCCGTTGCACCGGGATCGATAGGTTCATGAGCCGGATGGTGTTGCTCACCTGTGACCGGCTCCGGCCGATCCGCAGAGCGAGCTCCTCGTGGGTCACCCCAAAGTCCTCGAGCAGCTGCTGGTAGGCCGCGGCTTCCTCCAGCGGGTTGAGACTGGTGCGGTGCAGGTTCTCCAGCAGCGCATCGCGAAGCATCGCGTGATCGGCCGTGTCTCGCACGATCGCCGGGATGCGGGTCAGGCCGGCAGCGATAGCCGCCCGCAGCCGTCGCTCGCCCATCACGAGCTCGTAGCCGCCGTCTGAACCCCCCGGCCGGACAACAACTGGCTGCAAGACGCCGAATTCTCGAATCGAGTGGGTCAGCTCTCCGAGCGAGTCATCGTCGAACACTTGTCTCGGCTGGCGTGGGTTGGCGCGGATCGCCGCTACCTCGAGCTCCGCGAAATTGGCTCCGGGAACACCGATTGGCTCTGTCGGCTCGGTGCGTTGCTCTTCGGAGGAAGATGGCGCCGAGGGTGGCTCGATCGAACGGCCTCCGTCAGGCGTAACGCTCGAGTCGAGGATGACCCCGCGCGTGGGACTCTCGACAGCAACGGGGTCCACAACCGTCACCGATCGCTCGGATTCGTCTGGCCGCGGACTGGTGCGGATCAACGCGCTCAATCCCCGGCCCAGACCGCCCGGCGCTCCGTGCCGAGTGCTCATGACACTGCCTCCTGAACGCGCCCAGCGAGCTCGTACGCGGCCTGCAAGTAGCTGATCGCCCCGCGCGAGCCGGGGTCGTAGGTCATTACGGTCTGGCCGTACCCCGGTGCCTCAGAAACCCTGACGTTGCGGGGGATCACCGCCTCTACGACCAGACCGGTGAAGTGGTTACGCACATCCGCGGCGACTTGATCCGCGAGCCGCGTGCGACTGTCGTACATCGTCAGCAAGACGGTCGTAATCCGAAGCGCCTTGTTCAGGTAGCTCTGGACCATCTCGATGGTGCCCAGCAGCTGCGCGAGGCCCTCGAGCGCGTAGTACTCGCACTGGATAGGGATGAGCACTTCTCCCGCCGCCACTAAGGCATTCACGGTCAGCAAGCCGAGTGAGGGCGGGGAATCGATCAGCACATAATCCGGCGGATCATCCTGCTTGAGGAGCTCATCGACAGCTCGCTGGAGCCGGTATTCCCGCGCGACCTGGGAGGCAAGTTCCAGCTCCGCTCCAGCCAGATCGATCGTCGCCGGAGCGCAACGCAGCTCGCCGGCAACGCTCGGCACGGTCACGAGGATGTCGCAGAGTTGCCGCCCGGAAAGCAATACCTCGTACGTCGAGGGAGTGCCCGCGGAGTGCTCGACGCCCAGGGCGGTCGACGCGTTCCCCTGTGGATCCAAATCGACCACGACCACCCGCAGCCCATGCATGGCCAGGGCCGCCGCGATGTTGACCACACTCGTCGTCTTCCCGACGCCCCCCTTCTGGTTCGACACCGTGATGACCCGGGTTACCTCTGGCCGCGGCCATGAGCCGGCGTGATCGTCGAGAACGGCAGCCGCGCGCAATGCCTCAGCCGCGATGGGAGTGTCGACTGACGTTTCACGTGAAACGTCGATGTTGGACGCCTCCGTCGCACCTTGGTCGCTGCGGCTGCTCCTCAATGCCGCGAGGTCGTCAACGACCCGAGCGCTGTCCGGTGATGTCTCCTCATTGGGTGGTGCTGTCGGTGATGTTTCACGTGAAACGTCGTCGTGGGACTGCCCGATCCAGCGCTCGTCTCGCTCCGCCACGAAAACCTCGGACGACTGGTATGGAGACGCACCGGCATGCTCCGCGGACATGCTGTTCCTTCCTGCGTCGCGAGGTGCCCCTGTCGGCTCGCGCCAGGCGCCCAGCCAGTTCGGGGGCGGTCATCGCACCTTATCGAGTTGGAGCGCGTTTCCCAGGTAGCAAACGCGGTCTTGTGGAGAACGCGGTCTCCTGTTTCACGTGAAACGTCATTTTCGTCGTCGGATCACGACGACGGTCGACGGCGACGCGAGCAGGTCAACGCCGCACAATACGACATGTTGGTCGACGGCTCCGAGCCGGCCGATGACGTCGCGATGCTCGTTGAGTTCTTGTGCTGCGCGGCGGCCCTTCAGTGCCAACAGGCGTCCGCCCGATTCTAGGAGTGGCAAGCACCACGCGGCTAACCGATCCAACGGGGCAACGGCTCGTGCCGTCACCCACGCCACCGGGGCTATCCGACGGGCTACTGCGCGCTCTTCGGCGCGACCGCGCACCACGCTGACACGCGGCGCCAGCCCTAACGCGGCAACCGCTTCCTCGAGGAACGTCACACGGCGGGCAAGGGGCTCGACGAGGTCGATGCGCAGGTCAGGCCGAGCACAGGCAAGGGGGATACCGGGCAATCCAGCTCCCGAGCCGACATCCACCACTCTCGCGGCACGAGGTAGCAACTCGCCGACCACCGCGCAGTTCAGCAGATGCCGTTCCCAGACCCGCGAAGCCTCGCGCGGACCGAGCAATCCGCGCTCCACGCCAGCCGACATGAGCAATTCCGCGTAGCGGCTGGCCAGGGGTAAATAGGGCCCGAAGATCCGCTCGGCTGCCTTCGGCGGCTCCGCATCGCTCAGCGCAACTCCCCGCGCCCCTACTGATCGACGAGCACGACGACCTGACGTTGCGGCTCCTCGCCCTCCGACTCACTCCGCACGCCATCGATCGTGGCAATAACGTCATGGACGACTTTCCGCTCGAACGGATTCATTGGGGTAAGTCGCACCGAGCTACCGCTGTCAAGCACCGTTCGGGCCGTCTGTGCAGCCAGCGCGCCAAGTTCCTTGCGCCGCGCCTGACGATGCCCGCTGATATCGAGCATGAGCCGGCTCCGGTTGCCGGTCTTCTGCTGGACGGCCAACCGGGTGAGCTCTTGAAGCGCGTCCAACGTCTCGCCATTCGAGCCGACCAGAGATTGCAGGTCGGTACCGACAATGGCGACCACAGCGCGGTCATTCTCGACGTCGAGGTCGATATCCCCGTCATAGTCGATGATGTCTAGTAATCGCTCGAGGTAGTCCGCGGCGATGTCGCCCTCTTGCACAAGCAGTGCGGTTGAGTTGCGGTCGGAGGTGTCTACCGAGGTATCGACGGTTTCGTCGGTCGCGGCCAAGTCGTCAACATTAGTCACGGAATGTAGTCATCCTTTCTCGTAGCGTGGCAACACGATCTGAAAACCAGGCTACGGCGCGATTATCGTCGCTTTTTGGACTGATTCGGACGCTTCCCGCCCGGGCGGCTCGAACTGCCCGCGCCCTGCCGGTTGGGGCGTTGTCCCGGACGGGGTGTGCTCGATCGTGGGGCCCCTGATCCGCTCGAGCCTCCAGTTGTGCCACCCCCTGCGGCTGTCGCGCCGTCAGGGTTGTCCGCTCCGGATCCACCGGAGTTGCCGTCCGGTGTTTCGGGCGGCGGTGTGACAACCCGGCGGTCACTACGGATCGGTTTCTGTCCGGGCTTCGGGGCAAGACTCTTCCCCAGCTCACCCGCTGGAGGTGTCTCTTTGGGTATATGCGGATGGAATTTATTGATGTAGAGCTGCTGGCCCATCGTCCAGACATTGCTAGTGAACCAATACAGCAGCACGCCAAGCGGGAAGAACAGGCCTGAGAACAGCACGCTCACTGGGATGCCAACCAGCATGAGTCGCTGCACGGTCGCCGCGGTCCCGACCGGAGCGGTCACCTGTGACTGGCGAACCAGGATTTGCGTGTAGAACGTCGCCGCAGCGCTAATGACGACCAGCACGATGATCACCACTCGCGTCGCGGTGAGATCGCCGTGCATTTGGGCGATTTCGGCGGGTGTGTCCCGCAACGACCCCGCCAGCGGCGCGCCACCGGTCGGTCCTGCGCCGAACAAGCGCGCCGTGGCTGCCTGGCACGTCTCGACCGGGGTGAAGCTGTAGAGGCTGAGCTTCGGGTTGGTGAAGTCGCGGTTCTCGCACAGGCTGACGGAGTTGGACAGATGCCGCAGTACGTGGAACAGCGAAATGAAGATCGGGATCTGCAGCAACATCGGCAGACAGCCGGTTAACGGATTGAATCCCTCCTCCTGCTGCAGGCGCATCATCTCGCGCTGCTGGCCCTGCCGGTCGTTCTTGTACTTCTCCTTGATTGCCTGCAGGCGCGGCTGCATCTCCTGCATGTTGCGCTGGTAGTGCACTTGCTTGAGGAAGAACCGGAACAGCGCCACCCGCGCGGTGATCACCAGGAAGATGATCGACAGCGACCAGTTCAGTCCGCTCCCGCTGTTCAGACCAAGAAAGGTGAACAGGTCGTGCCAGCGCAGCAACACCCACGAGACGCCGGTGTACAGGAAGTCCAACATGGGCGGGTTCTCCTAGGAGGTACCTGAGTTCGGGGCGGGAACGGCTGGCGGCACCGGATCGTGCCCTCCGCGGTGCCAGGGGTGGCAGCGCCCCAGGCGGCGAAGCCCCAGCCAGACCCCGCGAAGGAACCCGAATCGCTCGATGGCCGTCGCGGTATACACGCTGCAGGACGGTGTGAACCGACAAGTCGGTGGCCGCCAGGAGCTCACTCCGACCTGCCACAGCGCAATGAGCGCGCGGGCAGCGCGAGCAGCCGGGCTCATATCGCTCCTCCGGCCCGAGCTACCCGCACCACGCGGCGGAGCGCTCCATCGAGGTCATCACCCAACGCCCGATAGTCGTCCGATGCGGCGGTTGACAACGCGCGCACGACCGTCCCCGATCCCGCCGGGAGAGCCGCAAGTCGGGACGTGAGCTGGGCGCGCAGCCGCCGACGTACCCGGTTGCGGACAACACTGCCGCCAACGGCGGACCCTACGACGAGCCCGACGCGTGGCGCTGCGTCACCGGTGGTGAGCCTCGGATCGTGGTACAGCACGATGCTTCCCCGCCGGGCTCGTACGCCGTGGTGAATCACCGTCGCGAACTCGCGCGACCGACGCATCCGGTTGGCGGAGGGAAGCACGGGATGCGGTTTATCAATGAGCGGATCAGGCGGACAGCTCGCTGCGGCCCTTACGGCGGCGAGCAGCGATAATGGCCCGTCCGGCGCGGGTTCGCATGCGCAGCCGGAAGCCGTGCGTCTTGGCCCGCCGGCGGTTGTTGGGCTGAAAGGTCCGCTTGCTCACGGTGAGACTCCATCGGTCGTCAGGTGTTTCCGGGCAGGACGTCAAGCCCGTCCCTGAACCGGTATCAACGTCCTACGGTACCGGATCGGCTACCGGCCGAGCCACGCCGTGCCCGCGCTCACTCACCGGTTCCCGGCCTGGACCGTGGAACACACGCGGATCCGCCCGCTGGCCGTAGCACGGACGAGTTAACTCCTCGGTCAGCGACACGCCGGACGGGATTGTCCCGTACGTTGTCCGACTGTTACGTTGACCAGCCGTGCCGCCCGCCGAAGCACGGCACAACCTCACTGGGTTCTCCCCATAGCCTGCCCGGGTAGATGCACAGGCTGTGGACAGGGCTGTGGACAGCCATATTCGAACGGCAGTTCGACTCGCACCTGACGTGCGAGGGCGCAAGGCTCCGTGAGATCGTGTCGACGGTCGGCGGTAAACGGGTGGGAGTGGACACGGCGAAGTGGACGACAGTACCGACCTGGCTCGTGTCTGGACACGCGCAGTTTCCCGCTTCGACGACAACACGATTCGCCCCCACCACAAGGCATGGATCGGTCTGACCCGGCCGGTCGGGCTGGTCGAGGACACCGCTCTCATCGCGGCACCGAACGAATTCGCCCGGGACTACTTGGAGAATCGGCTCCGGCCGATGATCGCCTCGGTGCTCAGCGACGAGCTGGGCCGCGAGATCCATGTCGCGGTCACGGTGCAGCCGCAGGACGAGCCTGGCGACGCCAATGACTTCTATGACAGCGCCTCGGGCGAGCCGGAAGACCGCTTCGTCCCGGACTCGATGTACGACGAATGGACGGCTCAGCTCCGATCGGTCGCGCCGAACGGTGGGGACCGCCCCCGCGATGTCTCGTCTGCCGACCGGGACAGCCGGCTGAATCCGAAGTACACGCTGGAAACATTCGTTATCGGTGCAAGTAACCGGTTCACCCATGCGGCCGCGGTTGCCGTCGCCGAAGCACCGGCCAAGGCGTACAACCCGCTATTTATTTACGGTGACTCCGGTCTCGGCAAGACCCACCTATTGCACGCGATCGGTCACTACGCGCAGCGCCTCTTTCCCGGTCTAAAGGTTCGCTACATCAGCAGCGAGGAATTCACCAACGACTTCATCAACTCGCTGCGGGACGACAAGATGCCTGCGTTCCAGAGTCGCTACCGGTCGGTCGACTTGCTGTTGATCGACGACATCCAGTTCCTGGAACGAGCGGAGCGCACGCAGGAAGAGTTCTTCCACACCTTCAACACATTGCACAACGCAAACAAGCAGATCGTGATCAGCTCTGACCGTTCGCCGCGGCAGTTGTCTACGTTGGAGGACCGACTTCGAACTCGATTCGAGTGGGGCCTCATCACGGACGTGCAGGTACCAGACCTGGAGACGCGGATCGCAATCCTTCGCAAGAAGGCGTCACAAGAGGGTATGAATCCGCCGCCCGAGGTCCTCGAATTCATCGCTACCAAAATTCAGAGCAACATTCGTGAGCTCGAGGGTGCGCTGATTCGAGTTACCGCATTTGCCAGCCTAAACAAACAAGACGTCGAAATGGGTCTGGCCGAGATCGTGCTCAAAGATCTCGTGAGCACCACCGAAGGTCCGCAGATCACCGCAGCTACGATTATGGCGGTGATCGCGGAATACTTCTCAGTGTCGATGGACGACCTGACCGGTGCGTCCCGCAGTCGAGTGCTCGTCCAGGCCCGGCAGATCGCGATGTATCTCTGTCGCGAGCTCACGGAACTGTCGTTGCCGAAGATCGGCCAGACGTTCGGCGGCCGGGACCACACCACCGTGATGCATGCCGATCGCAAGATCCGATCCCTGATGGCCGAGCGGATGAGCGTCTACAACCAGATCACCGAGCTGACCAGCCGGATCAAAGCTCGGGCGCGCTCGTGAGAGATCGCCACACCGTCGTGCCCTTGCTCACATGGTGTGGGCAAACCTGTGGAAAGCTCTGGACATGATGTGGATAGCCGGCCTACCGGTGCAACGCTCCACCAGGAGGCGGCCGTTCAGCCAAGCCTCATCCACGCGCCGTCCACAGTCAGACGCTCGGGGTTTACTGGGCCTCGTAACGTTATCCCCAGTGTCCACAGCTGAGATGACGACAACGAGAATCTTTATACCTACAACCAAGAACCAGATCATCCACCGTCCTTGATCTGGGGACGAACCGATCTGAACTAAGTCAGTGGAGGCGGCATGAAGTTCCGGGTCGAGCGTGACGCGTTGGCTGAGGCCGTGGCCTGGGCCGCCCGGAGCCTGTCCACTCGTCCGACCATCCCGGTGCTCGCGGGCCTGCTGTTGACGGTCGACGATGCGAGGCTGTCGATATCCGGGTTTGACCTCGAGGCCTCCACGCAGGTCGATCTCGACGTGGCAGCTGGCTCGCCGGGCGGCGCGCTCGTCTCGGGTCGGCTACTTGCTGACATCAGCCGGGCCCTTCCACCGCATCCGGTTGAAGTGGCAGTCGACGGAGCCCGCCTGACCATCTCATGTGGTTCGGCGCGGTTCACGCTGCCAACCATGCCGGTGGAGGACTATCCGACTCTGCCCAGCATGCCCACGACCGCGGGCACCGTTGACAGTGACACATTCGCCGCCGCCGTTGCCCAGGTTGCGATCGCTGCCGGCCGGGACGACACATTGCCAATGCTGACTGGGGTTCGGCTGGAGATCGACAGTGACCGGCTCACTCTCGCCGCGACCGACCGGTACCGGCTGGCGGTCCGCGAGCTGGGTTGGCAGCCGAGCTCACCCACGGCCACGCAAGCTGCGGTACTGGTGCCG
>Ga0307296_10001838_pt1 | contig 10795 bp, 8 predicted proteins | sample ER_DNA_153_FD_194467 | JGI IMG/M metagenome (GOLD analysis project Ga0307296, IMG submission 194467) | Bulk soil microbial communities from the East River watershed near Crested Butte, Colorado, United States - ER_DNA_153 | ecosystem: Environmental > Terrestrial > Soil > Floodplain | place: USA... | reverse complement strand
CGGCCCTCGTCTTCGCGATTGCGATCACGTTCACGTTCGACTACGGCGCCTCGGGCCTGCAGTTCCAGCTGAACACGAGCTGGATCCCTGCCATCGACGCGCGCTACCACGTCGGGATCGACGGCATCAGCCTGCCACTGTTCGTGCTGACGTTCGTTCTGTCGTTCCTGTGCGCCATCTACACGTGGCGGGTCGTCCCGAAGCCGGGCAAGACGAAGGCGTTCATCGGGCTCATGCTCCTGCTCGAGACCGGGATGGCCGGCACCTTCATCGCGTTCGACCTGATCCTGTTCTTCGTGTTCTGGGAGCTGGTCCTCGTCCCGATGTACTTCCTCATCGGGATCTGGGGGAGCTCGAACCGTGAGTACGCGGCGATCAAGTTCTTCCTGTACACGCTGTTCGGGTCGGTGTTCATGCTGCTGGGGTTCCTGGCGATGTTCTTCAACTCGGACATCGGCGGCGGCGTCCACACGTTCGACATCGTGCAGCTGCAGCAGTACGCGGCCTCGGGCGGCTTCTCGCACGCGTTCCAGCTGATCGTGTTTGCCGCTGTGGGCCTGGGCTTCGCGGTGAAGGTGCCGATGTGGCCGTTCCACACGTGGTTGCCCGACGCGCATACCGAGGCGCCCACGATCGGCTCGGTGCTCCTCGCCGGCGTCATGCTGAAGATGGGCGCGTACGGGTTCATCCGGATCGCGCTGCCGATCCTTCCGTACGGCGCGCAGAAGTACGCACCGTGGATCGGGCTGCTCGCCGCGATCGCGATCGTCTACGCCGCGCTCGCGTGCCTGGCGCAGAAGGATCTCAAGCGGCTCATCGCGTTCAGCTCGGTGGGCCACATGGGGTTCGTGATGCTGGGGATCGCCACGCTCACGTCGATCGGGATCAACGCGGCGATCTTCGGGATGGTCGCGCACGGCCTCATCACCGGGATGCTCTTCTTCTGCGTGGGGTCGCTCTACGACCGCTATCACACGCGCGAGATCGCCGAGATCGGCGGCGGCGTGATGCAGAAGCTCCCGTACCTGGGAGGCGTCTTCGCGTTCGTCGCGATCGCCTCGCTCGGCCTGCCCGGGCTGGCCGGTTTCTGGGGCGAGGTGATGGCGCTGCTGTCGAGCTACAGCCCGGCCCAGTCGCTGTCGACGCCGCTGTTCCGAGCCTTCATGATCGCCGGCGGCGTCGGGACGATCCTGACCGCGGGCTACTTCCTGTGGATGCTGCAGCGCGTGAACATGGGGACGCTCCCGGAGAAGTGGAAGGCCGAGGCGTTCGGGGACGTCGCCGCGGTCGAATGGGTCTCCTGGGTGCCGCTCCTGGTCGGGATCGTGGTCCTGGGGCTGTTCCCCAGCCTGCTCACCGACGTGACGCAGGCGCCGGTCAACTCCCTGCTCGGCTTGTTCGGTGCGTAGAGGGCGAGGGCCGGCGCGGCGATGAACCAGGCGATCGACTACACGGCGATCCTCCCGGAGCTGATCCTGGCCGGGACGATCGTCCTCGTGCTGGTGGTCGACGCCTTCCTCGCGCCCGCCCGCAAATGGATGGCGATGCCCATCGCGTTCGCCGGGGTGGTGGCGTCGCTGATCGCCACGCTCACGCTGATCGGCGAGGATCGCTCGACCTTCGGCGGCGCGTTCGTCGTCGACGAGTTCGCGCTGCTGTTCAAGGTGTTCTTCCTCTCGGTCGCCCTGCTCGTCCTGATGGTGTCCTTCCGCTACTTCCGCGATGGGCACTTCTATCAGGGCGAGTTCTACTTCCTGGTGCTCACCTCGTTCCTCGGCTGCCTGTTGATGCCCTCCTCGCGGGACCTGTTGATGCTGTTCATCTCGCTCGAGCTCGTCTCCGCGCCGGGGTTCGTGATCGCCGCGTTCCGGAAGTCGGATCCCCGATCCAACGAGGCCGGTATCAAGTTCTTCCTGTTCGGCGTGCTCTCGACCGCGGTGATGCTCTACGGGATGAGCCTGATCTACGGTCTGACCGGCAGCCTCAACCTGACCGAGATCGGCCGCGTCCTCGCGACGCCGCTGCCGCCGGGACGGGAGACGATGGCGCAGGCGTCGATCCTGTTCATTGTCGCCGGGTTCGCGTTCAAGGTGAGCGCGGTCCCGTTCCAGTTCTGGGCGCCCGACACCTACGAGGGCGCCCCCGTACCCGTCGCGGCGTTCCTCGCGACCGCGTCCAAGGCGGCCGGCTTCGCGGGGCTCCTCCAGTTGATGTTCGTCGCCTTCCCGGCCCAGTACGAGTTCTGGACGCCGATCTTCGCGGTGCTGTCGATCCTCACCATGACGATCGGGAACTTCGTCGCTTTGCAGCAGCGCCAGGTCGTTCGACTGCTCGCGTACTCGAGCATCGCCCAGGCCGGCTACATGCTCCTGCCGTTCGCCCTGGTCTCGGCGAACCCGCTCATCAACCAGGACGCCTTCGCGGCGGCGGTCACGTACATCCTGATCTACGCGGTGATGACGCTCGGGGCGTTCGCCGTGGTGATCGCGATGGCCAAGGAGTCCCGAGGCCTGCTGATCACCGACTTCGCGGGTCTGTCTCGCCGGGCGCCGGTGATCGCGGTCGCGATGACCGTGTTCATGGTGTCGCTGGCTGGCATCCCGCCCCTGGCCGGGTTCTGGGCCAAGTTCCTGGTCTTCCAGGTCGCGATCCAGCGCGGCGGGATCGGCACGGCCCTGGCGATCATCATGGTGGTGAACTCGGTCGTGAGCCTGTCCTACTACCTCGCAGTGCCCAAACAGATGCTGTTCGTCGATGGCGAGCACGAACGCCCCCTGGTTGCTCCGGCCATGGTCACGGCGGTCGCCGTGCTCGCGTCGGTGGCGGTCGTGGCCGTCGGCGTGTGGCCGGAGCTCCTGGCACATTTCCCGCCGCTGTCTACTCTGGTAGGGCAGTAGGTCCCCGACCGGGAGGACCACGCCGAACCCGACCCGCGGGCTCGACGAATCCCGGACAAGGAGGTTCCGTTGATCGGTCTCAATCGAGTCAAGACCTGGATCCTGATCGCCGCCCTGGGCGGCCTGTTCGTGTTGATCGGCGGGGCGATCGGCGGCCAGCAGGGGGCGATCCTCGCGCTCGGCATCGCGCTCCTGTTCAACTTCTCGATGTACTGGTTCAGCGACAAGATCGCGATCGCGACCACCCGGTCCAAGCCGGTGACCGAGCAGGAGGCGCCGGAGCTGTACCGGATCGTCCGGGAGCTGACCCAGATCAACCAGATGCCGATGCCGAGGATCTACGTCTCGGACATGATGCAGCCGAACGCATTCGCCACCGGTCGAAACCCGCAGCACGCCGTGGTGGCGGTCACGCGCGGGATCCTCGAGATCCTGGACGAACGCGAGCTGCGGGGCGTGCTGGCGCACGAGCTCTCGCACGTCGCCAACCGGGACATCCTGATCGGTTCGATCGCGGCGGCCATCGGCATGAGCATCACGTTCCTTGCGCGGTTCGCCCTGTGGTTCGGCTCGGGGGACGACCGCAACGGGATCGGCATCGTGGGGCTGTTGCTCGCCTGGGTTCTGGCACCGATCGCGGCCGCGATCATCCAGATGGCCGTGAGCCGCTCGCGCGAGTTCCAGGCCGACGAATCGGGTGCGATCCTGTCGCGCGATCCCGACGCGCTGGCGAGCGCGCTCCGCAAGCTCGAGAACGCTGCCGGCAAGGTCCCGGTGCCCGCGTCGGTGAGCCCCGCCGAGGCCCACCTGTTCATCGTGAACCCGTTCCGCGGCCGCCAGGCGTCCATGAGCCTGGCGAACCTGTTCTCGACGCACCCCCCGACGGCCGAGCGCGTCGCGAGGCTCGAGCGGATCAAGCAGGAGATCGCCTAGGCCGACGGACCTTGTGAGGCCGGGTCAGACGACGTCGAGCAGCGACCGGAGATCGTGGAGCACGCGGCGGTTCCCGGCGAGGCTGACCCCTTCGGCGGGGTCGGCATCCTCGCGCACGATCAGGAACGAACGGATGCCGAGCGCCTCCGCACCTTCGCAGTACGCGGTCTGGTCGTCGACGAAGACCGCCTCCTCCGGTCGCGCACCGAGCGCGTCGAGCGCCGCCCGGTAGATCCCGGCATCCGGCTTCGCCACACCCACCTCGAACGAGAGCACGATCGCGTCCGCCTCGCGCTCGAGCCCGAGCTCGTCCACGATGGGGCGGGTCGAGTGGTCGCAGTTGCTCACGATCGAGGTACGGAACCCCCGCGCCCGGAGCTCACGTAGCGTCGGGATCGAGTCGTCCCACAGGTGGACGCCGTTCTCGGCGAAGGCCCTGACCCGCGCCTGGTTGAGCTCGTGAACGAGGGCCGGGTCGGCGGCGATCCCGGCCGCCTCGAGGATCGCTCGCAGGTCCCCCTCCTCGCTGCCGTACTCACCGGTGCTCCGCGCCTTCCGCGTGGTGGTGAACGCGCGCATCAGATCGGTCTCGCCGATCCCGAAACGCTCCTCGAGCTCGGCGCGCATCGTCGGCCACTCGGTCCAGGCGAGCGTGTCGTACAGGTCGAGCAGGACCGCCCCGATCGCGCTCACGCCACGTCGAGGATCGCGCGGACGTGGTCGATCGTCGTTCGAGGGTTGACGAAGCACAGGCGGGCCACCTTCTCGCCCTCCCAGGTCGTCGGCTGAACGAAACCGATCTGCTCCCGGAGCGCGCGGCGCCACCAGGCCTCGTAGTCGTCCGGCCCCCATCCGAGCCGCCGGAACAGGACCACCGACAGCTCGGGTTCCAGGATGAGTTCGAGCTCAGGCCGCCTCCCGCGGATCTCGTCGGCCGCCTCCCGCGTGACCGCGAGGACCCGCTCGACCGCGTCCCGGTAGGCGTCCGTTCCGTAGGTCGCGAGCGAGAACCACAGCGGGAGCCCGCGCGGGCGACGGGAGAGGTGATGCGCGAAGTCGCTCGGGTTCCACTCGGACGTGGCGTTCAGGGCGTCCAGGTAGAAGGCATCCTGCCGGTGCGCCGCGCGCGCTCGGTCGGGGTCGCGGTAGACGAGCGCGCAGGAGTCGTACGGCGCGAACAGCCACTTGTGCGGGTCGACGATGAACGAGTCGACGTGCTCGATGCCGCGGAACCGGTCCCGGACGCTCGGCGCGAGCAGCCCCGCCGCCCCGTAGGCGCCGTCGACGTGCAGCCACAGCCCTCGGTCTCGGCAGACGGTCGCCACGCCCTCGAGATCGTCGATCGTCCCGGCGTTCGTCGAACCCGCACTCGCGACCACCGCGAAGGGTCCGCGGGGATCGGCGCGATCGAGCGTCGCTTCGAGCGCCGGGCCCGTGAGGCGACCGCGCTCGTCGTGGGGGACCGAGAGCAGGTCGACGTCCATCACGCGCGCCGCCGATGCGACCGAGGAGTGCACGGTGTCGGCGCACGCGATCTGCCAGCGAGCCGGGCGCTCGCCGCCCCGAGCCGTCGTCGCCGCGTGGCGGGCCGCCACCAGCGCCGACAGGTTGCCGGCCGTTCCCCCCGAGACGAAGCAGCCGCCGGATCCTGCGGGCATGCCCGCGAGTCCGGCGAGCCATCCGAGTACCTGGTTTTCCGCCCACACGGCCCCGCCGCCCTCGAGCCAGCTGCCGCCGTAGACCTCGGATGCGCTCACCGCGAGGTCGAAGAGCACGCTGGCCTTGCTCGGGGCGCCCGGGACGAACGCGAGGAAGCTCGGGTGGTCGGTCGTGATCGTCGCGGGCGCGAGCACGTCCGCCCAGATGCGGAGCGCCTCCTTCCCGCCGATCCCATCAGGGGTGATGGTGGATCCCGCGGCCTCGTTCAGCTCGTCCGGTGGCACCGGGTGGTCGAGCGGTTGCGGGTCGGCGATGCGCCGGCGCGTGTAGCCGACGACCGCCTCGGTCAGCGCCTCCGTCTCGGGGGTGTACTCGTGCATCGACTGCATCGCGCTCCGATCCTCGCGCGGCGCGTGGGCCCTGCGCCGTGCATAGGTCCCCGGCTAGGACACCAGCTCGGCGCAGAACCCGGCGAACGCGTCCACGTAGCGCCGGACGTCCTCCTCGGTGTGCTGCACCGAGATGGTCCACTGCTCCTCGTCGCCGGGCGTCATGAAGATGCCCCGGTTCACCATCCACGTGAACGACGCGTAGAAGAGCTCGGGGATCGTCTCGAGGAAGTCGCGGTAGTTGACCAGCGGCTCCTTGCGGTACGAAACGCAGCCCTTGGCCCCGAGGTCCATCGTGTGGGCCGGGAGGTCCTGCTCGTCGATCGCGCGCTGGCAGCCCTCGGCGAGCATCGTCCCGAGCTTGCCCAGATGGTCGTACGCCTCCTTCGTCAGAACCTGCGTGAGGGCCGCGAGACCGGCCGCGGCCGAGAGCGGGTTCCCGTTGAACGTGCCCTGCTGCGCCGCGCCCTTGGTGACCCATTCCATGTAGCGTGCCTCGCCGCCGAACGCGCCGATCGTGACGCCGCCGCCGATCGCCTTCGCGTACGCGGCGAGGTGCGGGCGGACCCCGTAGCGCTCGGTCGTGCCGCCGTACGCGATTGTCCCGCCGCACTTGACCTCGTCGTAGATCAGCGCGGCGTCGTTCCGCTCGCAGATGTCGCGGAGCGCCTGCAGGTAGCCCGACTGTGGCACGACGAGCCCGATGTTCATCATCACGGGCTCGAGGATCACGGCGGCGATCTCGCCCGGCTTGTCGGCGAACGCCTGCTCGACCGCGGCCGCGTCGTTGAACGGCACGATGATCACCGTCTCGGTGAGCACCTTCGGGATGCCCTTGGACGTGGGCTCCGTCGTGTACCAGGCCTGGTCGGGGCGGCCGACGTTGAAGCGCATGTCGAGCACGTCGGCCTCGGGCACGACGGAGAACAGGACCGAGTCGTGGTGCCCGTGGTAGGACCCCTCCATCTTCACGATCGTGTCGCGCCCGGTCGCCGCCCGCGCCACCCGGATCGCGTCCATCGTGGCCTCGGTCCCCGAGTTCACGAATCGCATCTGCTCGAGCTGGAACCGCTCGCAGATCGCCTCGGCGAGCGCGACCGTGGTTTCGGTGGTGACCGCGAAGTGGATGCCCTGGTCGGCGACGGCCCGGATCGCCTCGACGATCTTCGGATGCGCGTGGCCGACGACGTTCACGCCGAACCCGCCGTGGAAGTCGAGGTACTCGTTGCCGTCGACGTCCCAGACCTTCGAACCCTGGCCGCGCCGGAGGTAGGTGGGGTAGGGGTCCCCGGCCTGGAAGTTCGACGCGACGCCGTTCGGGAGGCTGCGCAGGGCGCGCTGGTGCAGGCTCTCGGATCCGGGCGTTCGATCCAGGAGTCTGCGGCCCTCGCGCTCGGCGATCTCCGCGGCCTTGGCCTTCAGACGTTCCACATCGGTCACGGTGCACCTCCCGTCGGGTGGGCCAATCTACCCAGGCGGACCACGGCAGGCAACGGAGCCGGTGGCCGCCGGCTAGGGCCGGAAGTTCGCGAACTGGAGCGGGACGTCGAAGTCGTGGTCCTTGACGGCCTTCATCACGACCTGGAGATCGTCCTTGGACTTGCCCGTGATCCTGACCTGGTCGCCCTGGACGTGGCTCTGGACCTTGACCTTGAGGGCCTTGACGAACTTCACGAGCTCCCGCGCCTTCTCCTCGGAGATCCCGACGTTCAGGTTGATCGACTGGCGGGAGGTCCCCTTGGCGGCCGGCTGGATCGGCCCGAAATGCAGCGCCTTGAGCGAGACCTGGCGCCGAACGGCCTTCTCCTTCAGCACCTCGACGGCCGCCTTGAGCCGGTCCTCCGTCGAGGAGCGAACCTCGATCAGCTGGTCGTCCTGGCTGATGCTCGTCCCGGTGTCCTTGAAGTCGAACCGCTGCGCGATCTCGCGCCGGGCCTGGTCGACGGCGTTGGCGACCTCGGGCATCGAGACCTCCGAGACGATGTCGAACGAGAAGTCCTGCTTGGCCATTCGAGCCATCCTATCGTGGAGGTGTCGAACCGCCGATTGCTATCCTTCCGCCAACGGGAGGATGCCCGAGCGGCCAAAGGGAGCGGTCTGTAAAATCGCCGGCTAAGCCTACGGAGGTTCGAATCCTCCTCCTCCCACCACAGGGTGTTCTCAGGACTGAGGGCCCCTGACGCATCAGAACCAAGCCCCTCAGAGTTGGATGAGGTTGACGCCGGCGAGCGGATGGTGGATCTGCTGCATCGCGCCTCCGGTCGCCAAGCTGCCGAGGTTCGATCGTGGTGAACCCCGCGTCTTGGAACACCGCGACGACATCCGCTTTCGCGTCGGCATCGTCCCCGGAGACGAAGATCACGCGCCGGCCGCCGGCCTCCTGCGGATCCGATCCGAGCACCTCGGCGCCAAGTGTGTTGCCGGCTTTCACGACACGTGCGCCGGGGACGAGGTCGGCGACGAGCTCGCTGGACGTTCTCCCCTGGAGATCGTCTGCGGCCCAGTCGTTGGTCGCGTCGATGACAACCTGACCACTCCAGGCAAGGCCTTGGACGGCTTCCGGCACCCGGTCCCAGGGCACGGCGATGACGACGATGCCGGCCGCTGCTGCATCGTCTGCGGTCCCTGGCGAGACTCCCTCGCCAAGGGAGGTGACCACTGACGTCAGCGATCCCGGGCCGCGGCTGTTGGCGATCACGACGCGGCGACCGGCGCGCAGCGCGGTCCGCGCCATCGCTTGCCCGAGCCGCCCAGCGCCGATGATCCCCACAGAGTCGGTCACGGTTGACCGTCGTATTCGGAGGCGAAGAGGTAGCTCACTGCAAGGCTCCGATAGGGGCGCCAGCGGTCCGACACCTGAGCCACTTCGTCCTCGGTCGGGAGGTGATCGAAGCCATACGCTCGTTGGATCGCGCGCCGGAGCGCGAGGTCGCCCGAGAGGAAGACGTCCGGGCGATCGAGCGCCACGAGCAAGAACCCGCGCGCGGTCCACGGCCCGATCCCGGGCACGTCGGTCAGGGTCGCCTCGACCTCGTCGTCGGTCATGCGCGAGAGCGACTCCTCGCTCAGACGTCCGTCGACGAACCGTTCCGCAAGCGCGCGCAAGGTCTCGCCTTTCCGAGCCGAGAACCCGCTGTCGCGCAGCACTTGCGGATCGGCCGCGAGCAGCTCGGCCGGCGACGGGAGATGCCCTCCGAATCGCTGCTGCAGACGCGAGAGGATCGCGCGGGTCGAGTTGACGGACAGCTGCTGTCCTGCGACCTGGAAGACGAGCGTCCCGAAGGCATCGAACGGAGGAAGCTCGTCCAGCCAGGCCCGCGGGCGGAAGTCCGGCCGGGCGTCGATCAGCCGCGCGAGGACCGGATCCGCGTTCCGGAGAAACTCGCGCGCAGCGGGATCGGCGGCGGCCGTAGACATCATTCCTTGAGCAACCTCTCGGTGAGCACGATCCTTCCTCGAGTTGTCCGCGATGTTCGCCATGCTGGGTTATGCGGAGAGCTTGCGTTCTGCCTCGTGCTCTACGGAAACGCGCTTCGCACCGGCGAGTTGCGCCGAAAGGAACTGGCCGGCTCTGTCCAGCGCCGCGGCCGCTTCGTCAAGGATCGGGTGATAGGCCTGAAAGACGTGGGGCACCCGGGGGGTGATGTCGAGCGTGACCTCGACGTCGGCGTTCGCGGCTTGTCGCGCGAGGCGGACGGCATCATCGAGGAGAACCTCGTGCGATCCCGCCTGGATGATCAGCGGCGGCAGGCCGGACAGGTCGGCGAACACGGGGCTGATGAGGCCGAGACCGGCGTCTTGCCCCGCCGTGTAGTCGGGGACCCGGGCTCGGAGTGCCTCCGGGCTGAGTAGCGGGTCGGCCTCGCGCTTCGTTTGCATCGTCGCCCCCGCCAACGTGAGGTCGACATACGGTGACATGACGAGGGCCGCGGCCGGCAGGGGCAGCCCGTGATCGCGGGCGTTGACGAGGGTCGCGATGGCGAGGCCGCCGCCGGCCGACTCTCCCGCGAAGGCGATGTCCGAAGGGGCGATGCCGTCGTGCAGGAGGGCTCCGTAGGCCGCAAGAGCGTCGTCCACCGCTGCCGGATACGGGTGCTCGGGGGCGAGCCGGTAGTCGACGGAGATGACCTTGGCGTCCGTCCGCCGGCCGACCTGCGAGGCCAGGTCAGCGGCGAGGAATGCGTCCCCCATCACGTACACGCCACCGTGGAAGTAGAGAACGACGTGGCGAGGTTCGATCCCGTCAACGGTGATCTCGGCGGTCGGAACGCCGCCCAGCGCGGCTGCGGCCACTGTGACCTCGGCCGGGAGCGGCTGCGCCGACAGCAGCTCTTTCAGGAGTCGCCGTTGCTCCTCGACATCGCTGTTCGCGGGGAACGCTCCTTGTCGCAGGATCGCGTCGAGGGTCTCTCGCTGCTCGGTGCTCACCGAGAACCCCCATTCGTTGCGGCGGCCTCGACGGCGCTCATGGGTGCACCTGCAGGCCGATCCCGCGGTTGAGACGCATCGACTCCATCAGCCAGAACGCGACGTCCGGGGTGAACACGTCCGCGGCCGCGAGCACGCCCGTGTACTTCTCGATGACGGGCGCGGCCGTCGCCTCGCCCACCGCGTTCAGGTAGGCCTTGACGGCGCCCCACATGTTCCCGACCGCGCCGTACTTCTGGAAGTAGGGCGTCGGATCGACGGTGGCGAGGGCAGTCTTCGCGCTGGCCTCGAGGTCCGCCATGTATTGCTGGTGCAGGATGACGTCGTCGCGCGTGCCCAGCCTGCCCAGGTGGCCGCTGATGAGGGTCTTCCACGGGTAGGTCAACGCCGTGGCCGGCATCCCGAGGTAGCCCGGGATGTCGTCGGACAGATTGACGACGAACACGGGCACCCAGCCCACGTTCACGATGTCGACCATCATCAGCGCGT
>Ga0307296_10001837_pt1 | contig 10796 bp, 7 predicted proteins | sample ER_DNA_153_FD_194467 | JGI IMG/M metagenome (GOLD analysis project Ga0307296, IMG submission 194467) | Bulk soil microbial communities from the East River watershed near Crested Butte, Colorado, United States - ER_DNA_153 | ecosystem: Environmental > Terrestrial > Soil > Floodplain | place: USA... | reverse complement strand
GCTCGCCGGCTTCCTCGCCGAGCATCCGCAGGTCGACCTCGATGTCGCAGTGAGCGACGCGCCCATCGACATCGTGGCCGCTGGCTTCGACGCCGGGATCCAGCTCGGCGAGGTGATCGACCGCGACATGATCGCCATCCCGGTCTCCGGCGACCTGCGCCTTGTGGTCGTAGGTTCCCCGTCGTACCTCGCGCGGCATGGGACACCGCTGCGTCCGCGCGACCTCATCGACCACGACTGTATCAACTGGCACCCAACGCCGGAGGCGCTGCCCTACCGGTGGGAATTCACCGAAGACGGGCGCGACGTGTCGGTCGCGGTACGCGCCCGCGTGCTCACCACCGAGCCGGCGCTCATGGTCCGACTCGCGCGCAAGGGAGTCGGGCTGACCATGGCTTACGAGGACCGGGTACGCGACGATATCGCGCGCGGCGATCTCGTGCTGGTGCTCGGGGAGTTCTCGTCGCCCTTTCCGGGCTACTACCTCTACTATCCGCAGCGGCGGCACGCTTCGCCTGCGTTACGCGCGCTCGTCGATTACCTGCGCCGCTCGCGCGCGCCGAGACCGTGAAGCGCCGCTAATCGCCGCGTACAGCGCCGGCCGGTAGATCACCCATCCAAAATCCGTTTGCTTCCTTCCGTCACACCAACGGAGCGGAACAGCATGCGAATCGGAATCCTGGGGTCGGGCTTGATGGGCGGGAAACTCGGAACGCTCTTCGCGCGGGCTGGACACGATGTCGTCTTCAGCTACTCGCACAAGCGGAGCAAGCTGGAAACGCTGGCGCGAAAGGCCGGAAAGACCGCGCGCGCGGGCACCCCGCGCGAAGCCGCGCAGGACGCGGACGTCCTCCTGCTCGCCGTGCACTGGAATCGCGTGGACGACGTGCTGAAGAAGGCCGGCGACGTGTCGGGCACGGTGATCGTGACCTGCTCACTGCCGATGAACGACGACGACACAGGACTCGTCGTTGCCCACACCTCCTCCGGCGCGGAAGCGCTGGCGAAGAAGGTGCCCGGAACGCACGTCGTCTCGGCCTTCGGCACCGTGCCAAGCGAGGTGCTGTTCGCCGTGTTCGAGGCCCGGGACAGCGACACCCGCCCCAGCCTGATCTTTAGCGGCGACGACGAAGACGCGAAGGCCACCGCTGCGAAGCTGATCCGGGACGTCGGCTTCGATCCCGTGGACGCGGGCCCGCTCGAGGTTGCGCGCTTCAGTGAACCATTCACGCTGCTCATCGCGAAGCTCGCCTACGAGGGCGACAACGGGCCGGCGCTCGCGTACCGATTCGAGCACTTCAAGGAGCGCGCCTAACGCCGGCCGTCCCGTGCCAAGGGATCTCCTCCCGCGCCTCAGTCCCTCGTCACAGGTCCTTCGGTTACATCACGCCCCATCTCCTCCCGCGCTTCAGTCCTTCGTCTCAGGTCCTTCGGTTACATCGCGCCCCGTAGTTCTCATACATCATCCAGAACGGAGCACCAATGAAACATATCTCGATCGGCGGGCTGGACGTCTCCCGCATAGGACTCGGCGCGATGTCGATGGCCGGCTACTACAACATCGGAGCAGGCAGCGACGCCGAGTCAATCCGTACCATCCACCGGGCGCTCGACCTCGGCGTAACCCATATCGACACCGCAGAGATTTACGGTCCCTTCACCAACGAGGAGCTCGTCGGCCGGGCCATCAAGGACCGCCGCCACCAGGTTGTGTTGGCGACGAAATTCGGCATCGTCTCACATTCCGGTGGCGGCCCCGGCGTCCTCGATAGCAGCCCGGCGAACATCCGCGTTGCGGTCGAGGGTTCCCTCAAGCGGCTCGGCACCGACCACATCGACCTGTACTACCAGCACCGGGTCGACCCCAAAACCCCCATCGAGGACACCGTCGGCGCCCTGGCGGAGCTGGTCGCCGAGGGGAAGGTCCGATACATCGGGCTGTCTGAGGCCGGCCCCGCCACGATCCGCCGCGCCCATGCCGTGCACCCGGTCGCCGCACTGCAGACCGAGTACTCTCTGTGGACTCGTGACCCGGAAGCCGAACTGCTGCCGCTCGTGCGTGAACTTGGCATCGGCTTCGTTCCCTATTCGCCGCTCGGCCACGGCTTCCTTACCGGCGAGATCCGCTCGCCCGAGCAGCTCTCCGACGACGATTGGCGGAAGACGAACCCGCGTTTCACCGGAGAGAACTTCAGGCGCAACCTGCGCATCGTCGACGAAGTCAAAGCGGTTGCCGCCGAGGCGGGTGCAACACCGGCACAGGTAGCTCTGGCCTGGCTACTCGCGCAGGGCGACGACATCGCACCGATTCCTGGCACGAAGCGTGTCGCCCGCGTCGAGGAGAACACAGCTGCCGATCGCCTCGAGCTGAGCGTCGGGCAGATCAACCGGCTGAACAACCTCACCCCCGCCGCCGGCGAGCGCCACAGCGAAGCGAACATGGCCGTCATCGACCGCTGACAAGGTCGGACAACGGGGCGCCTCCGCGGGAGGCGCCCCGTCGCCATCGCCTAACGGTCCAGCTGCGCCATCAGCTTCTCGCCGTACCGCGGCCCCGACACCTTTTCGGGCGCGAGTGCCGCGTCGAGCGTCGCCATCTCGTCACGCGAGAGCCGCACGTCGGCCGCGGCGACGTTCTCCTCGAGGTACTTCCGCCGCTTGGTGCCGGGGATCGGCACGATGTCCGGGCCTTTGTGCAGCAGCCACGCGAGCGCGATCTGCCCCGGCTTCACTCCTTTTCGTGTGGCCAGGTCGCGTACGGCCGACGCGGCCCGCACGTTGGCGTCGAAGTTCTCCCCCTGATAGCGCGGATCGCCGCGGCGGAAGTCGCCCTCCGGGTATTCCTCGGCGCGCTTCACGGCGCCCGTGAGGAATCCCCGCCCTAACGGCGCGAACGGCACGAGCCCGATCCCGAGCTCGCGCAGCAGCGGGATGATGCGCGGCTCGAGGTTCCGCTCCCACAGCGAGTACTCGCTCTGAAGCGCCGAGATCGGGTGCACGGCGTGCGCGCGGCGGATCGTCTTTTCGCCGGCCTCGGACAGACCGAGGAAGCGCGCTTTGCCCTCGCGCACCAGGTCGGCCATCGTGCCGACGACGTCCTCGATCGGCACGGCGGGATCGACACGATGCTGGTACAGCAGGTCGATGCGGTCGGTCTGAAGGCGACGCAGGGACGCTTCAACGACCTCGCGAATGCGCGCCGGCCTGCTGTCTGTGCCGGTCATCGCGCCGTTTGCGTCGAACTTGAATCCGAACTTGGTCGCGATGACAACGCGGTCGCGCCCGCCCTTCAGTTCTTTCAGCGCCCGGGCAAGCAGCTCCTCGTTCTTGTACGGGCCGTACGCCTCGGCCGTGTCGAGGAAGGTGCATCCGAGCTCGATCGCACGATGGATAGTGGCAATGGACTCCCCTTCATCGCGCTCTTCGGCGGTGCCGTAGGCCTGGGTCATCCCCATCAAGCCAAGGCCGATGGCGGAGACGGTGAGGCTCTGCGTGCCTAACGTTCTTGTTGGCAGCATGTCAGTGGTAGGATTCGGGATTACTTCTCGAGGCGGATGAAGGCGAGCCCGTTGTTCGGGTTCATCGGGATCACGAGCTGGTTTGCGCCGGCGTCATAGCACATCGAGGCGGCGCTCGGAATGTTGCGGGCAATGAGCTCGGCGGGCCTGCCGGGACGAATGCGCGAGACGCCGCCATTCCGGACACTGCTCACGTACTTCGTGCCGTCAGGCATCACCACGAGACCATCGCTCCCCGCCTGTGCCGCGTGCTCGGTCTTCAGCGGCAGGCCGCTTCGCGAGAATGTCAGCACGGCGTCGTCGCCGACGTTGACGACAACGACGTTCCCCTGCGAGTCGAAGGCGATGCCGTTCGGCTGGAAGAGCGGTGCGCCCTGCACGAAGCGCGACGTTGTGCCGTCCGGCGCGACCTTCCACACCTGCCAGGTCGCGGGATCCGGCTTGTCACCAAGATCGCCTGTCTGTGTGGCGTAGATCGTTCCGTCATCAGCGACCTCGATGTCGTTGATCCAGGCGACGCCCGGCACACGAGTTTCCCCCGCCGGCGCGCCCGTCTTGATGTCGAACTTGCGAATGACGGCGATGCTCGGGTCGCTCGCACTCGTGCCGCCGTCGCGATCGGCGACGTACAGCATGCCGTTGGCGATGTCGCTGCCGTATGGCTCGTTGAGTACCAGCGCCGGCGTCAGCCTGCTCCGATCAGCGACGCTCTGCACGCCGATCCAGCGCGCTGTGTGCACCGAACCGTCGTGATTGATGAAGGACACGAACGCGTCGTTGGTCTGGACGCTCTGCGGCACGCCACGGTTAGGCACCACTATGACGCCGCGCGCTGCGTCGTATGAGCAGCTCTCCGCGGAATAGATGGCGCCATAGACCTTCACGTTCGGCGAGATCGCCTCGAAGGTGCCACTCGCGGCCGGTGTGACGGGCAGGCCGAGCGGATTCCCGACGACGAAGGGCTGGGATCCTTGCGGCTGCTGTGCGACCGACGTGCCGGGAACGACGCCGAGGACCAGCGCAGCCGCGCCCGCGAGGAAGGTGATCTGTTTCATCTGTGCGCTCTCCGCAATCGGTATCGAGTCAACGATAAAGCTGGAACTGCGCGCTGCTCTCCCGAAATTTGGCGGCCTCTCTATCCCACTCGTCGAGCAGGGGTAGAAGCCGACCCCCTTCGATCGCCAGCCGCACCTTGTCCGAGCCCGTCAGCCGATCGATCGACCCGGTCCACGCAAAGTTCGCGGGATGCTGACGCCGGATCTCGTCGATGAGCAGAAGCGACGTGCGCACGGGCCGGTACGCCTGTCGGTCGGTGATTACGAAGCGGATGCCGGGAATCGTCTCGCCCTTGTACTTGGCAGCGGTCGGCAACACCTGCAGCGTCGTCGGCTCGAAGCGGATTCCTGGAAGACGCATCTCGTTCATCGCCTTGGCGACTTGCGGTGCGTTCAGCCAGGGTGCGCCAATCTGCTCGAAGGGGCGGTCGGTGCCCCTGCCCTCCGTGAGCGTTGTGCCTTCGAAGTAGACCGAGCCGGGATAGCTCGTCAACGCCGCGAGCGACCGCAGGTTCGGCGACGGATTGACCCATGGCAGCCCCGTCTCGTCCTGCCATTCCGAGCGACGCCAGTTCTCTGCGCGCACCACGATCAGATTCGCGCCGATTCCGTACCGCTTGTTGAAGAGCGTCGCCAGCTCGCCGACCGTTAGGCCGTGTCGAGCCGGGATGGGGTACATCCCGACGAACGACTTGAACTTCGGGTCGAGGAGGGCGCCTTCCACGATCTCGCCACCGATCGGATTCGGGCGGTCGAGGACGACGAAGGGAATCTTCTTTCGCGCCGCTGCCTGCATCGCGAGCGCCATCGTCGACACATAAGTCCACGTGCGACCGCCCACTTCCTGGAGGTCGTACACCAACACGTCGACGTCTTTCAGCATCTCCGCAGTGGGAGCGTTGTCCTCCGTCTTGTAGAGCGAGTAGACGGGAACGCCGGTCCGCGGATCGCGATCGTCGTCGATCGTCGCGCCCGCCTCGACATCGCCCCGAATGCCGTGCTCGGGCGCAAAGAGCGCCACGAGCTTGAGGTCCTTTTGCCGCGCGATGAGGTCGATGTCGGACGTTTGTGATCGATCGATGCCGCTGTTGTTCGTGATCAGACCCACGCGCTTTCCGCGCAGCGCGCGTGGCACGTCGGCGAGGAACACTTCGATGCCCGGCCGAACGATCGCCGCGCTACGCCGAGTCGAGACTGGCGTCGCCGACGCGCTGGCTTCGAAAGTGGCCGTCAACAGGCCGAAGAGGAATCCGTCCCCCTTCGCGTCCGGGTTCCGGAAAACCAGGAAGACGTCGTGCAGCCCCGACGTCGGCTTGAGCGCCGTGCGGAGTTGGGACGGGGGTGCGGCGCTGTCGGTCGTCGGCCGAATCAGCTCGCTCTCGCCGATCAGCGGGCCGGTCGCCGAATCGAGGCGCACCTCGACCTTCCCGCCCGCCGCCTGGTACTGAGTAGGCGCCACCGTCGAGAGCACCACCGCGGACACGCCCGTCAGGTCAAGCTGCTTCAACTTCGCGAAAGCACCCGCCCGACTCACGACGGTAATCTGGACGGGCAGCTCCGGCACTGACTGCTTCTGCAACCCATCCGAGAGCTCGCCGCTCGCCACGACCAGGCTCGGCGCGCGGAGCACGACCGTCTGATCTTTCGAGATCGCGGGCATTCCGTTCGCGCCACGATCGGTGTACGCCGCGCGCAGCACCAGCACACCCTGCGGCGCATCGCCTGACGCGGCGGCTGGAGTGTACGTCCCGCGCGTGGGCAGAGACGGCGCGCGCGTCGGCCGGTCGGCCAGGCTCAGGATGTAGGCGACCATCTGCGACGCCTGCTCCTCGGTGAGTTGCGGATGCCCTGGCATCATCACCTGGCCCCATACGCCGGAGCCGCCGCTGCGGATCTTCCGTACGAGGCGCGCGGCGGCGGTGCTGTCGTCATGGTACTTCCGCGCGACCTCCATGTACGCGGGGCCAATGGACTTCCTGTTCAACTGATGGCAGGCGAGGCAATCACCCCCTTCGACCAGCCTCCTCCCCGCCGCGTGCGACACCGGCTGCGCCACCGCCGAGTCGCCGGAGCGGGGCGCGGTCGCGGGTCCGCCTAACGGGACCCCGTCCTTCAGGTACTGCGCGGTCACAGTCACTCCCCCCGCCGGGATGCGCCCGTTCTGCAGCGAACCGTCCTCACGGTCGGTCACCCGCACCGCGTAACGCACCGGAACGCCGGGAAAGAAGAATGTCTTGTTGCCGCCGACGAGGTCGACGTTCACCGTGGGCGGTTCGTTCCCCGCCGCGATCGGCACCTTCGCCGAGGAGCTCGCACCATGCGGGTCGGTCACCGTGAGCGACGCGGTGTAGGTGCCCGGGCGAGTGAAGGTGAGCGACGGGTTGGGCCCGTCCAGCGTGCGCAGCACGCTGCCGTCGCGCCGGGTGACGGTCCACTCGTAGCGCAGCGAATCCTCGTCGAGGTCCAGCGTGCCGGCGGATGAGAGCGCGACGCGCAACGGCAGCGCGCCGGCCGGCTTGTCGACATTGACCGCAATGATCGGCTTGCGATTCCCAGCCGTGTACTCGATGCGGACGAGGCGTGCGTCGTCGTTGCCCTGGAACCAGGCGGTCCCGTATTCCAGCAGGTACAGGTCGCCGTTAGGCCCGAACTGCATGTCGATCGGATTGCTGAACTTGTAGCTCGGCATGAAGCGCTCCATGGAGGCGAGATCGCCTTTCGCGTCCATGGTGACGGCGATGATCCAGCCGCGCATCCACTCGTAGATGAGCAACTTGTTGTCGTACCATTGCGGGAAGGGTCTGGCCGCGTTGCCGAAGTCGTCGCGATGGAAGACCGGACCGGCCATCGCCGTCCGGCCGCCGCTGCCGAGGAGCGGGAACTCGGCGGATGGTCCGTACGGGTACCAGATGAACGCCTTCCGCGCCGGCGGCAGCTCCGTTAGGCCGGTGTTGTTGGGCGAGCGGTTGATCGGGCGCACGGGGTCGAAGGGGGAGCCAGCCTTCACCGTGACGGAATCGATGAACGCCGTCTTGATGTACGATTTGTTGTCGCCGATGAAGTACGGCCAGCCGAAGTTGCCCGCGCGGCGCGCCTGGTTGACCTCGTCGTAGCCCCGCGGGCCGCGCCCGACCGAGTCTTCATTCGCGTCGGGGCCCACGTCGCCCCAGTAGAGGAAACCACTCCGTGCGTCCACCGCGATGCGATACGGGTTCCGGTGACCCATCGTGTAGATCTCCGGCCGCGTCTTCGCCGTACCCGGCAGGAAGAGGTTGCCCTCCGGAATGGTGTATGTGCCGCTAGGCTCCGGGTGGATGCGGATGATCTTTCCACGCAGGTCGTTCGTATTCGCCGATGACTTCTGGGCGTCCCATGGTGAGCGACCCGGCCGCTCGTCGATCGGGGCGTAGCCGGTGGCGAACGGGTTCGAGTTGTCGCCGGTGGACATGTAGAGATTGCCCTTGCCGTCGAAGGCGATCGAGCCGCCGGTGTGGCAGCACTTCTCGCGCTGGGTCGGGATTTCGACGAGAACCCGTCTCGATGCGAGGTCGAGCGAATCGCCCTTCATTTCATAACGGGCGAGCACGTTTTTCGGCTCGGGCCCGGCGGGTGAGTAGTACATGTAGACCCAGCCGTTCGTCGCGAAGCCCGGGTCGGCGGCGAGACCGAGCAGGCCGTCCTCCGCCTGACTGCTGTCCGCGTACTTCGTGCTGACCGGGATCGTCGCGATTCTCGTCGCCTTACCGGTCGTAGGTGAGTACAGGTTGACGAAGCCGTGGCGCTCGATGAAGAGCACGCGCTCGTCCGGCAGGACGGCGAGCTCCACCGGTTCGTCCAGTGGCGTGGCGAGAACGACCTTCGTGAAGCGGTTCTCCTCCGGCCGCGCGCGGCCGAAGTCGATTGTCCCCGTCCCGATCGCGTAGCGGAGCCCGCCGGTCAGATGCTTGAGGAAGAGCGGCTCGGAGAAGGTCGCCTCGGTGTGGCCCATGTTGGTGTACCACGCACGCCCGCCGTCGAAGTCGTGGTACCAGCTCATCGGATGGCGGTCGCCGTTCGTCCCGCCTTCGTAGCTCTTCTCGTCGATGTCCACGAGCACGTGAATCGTCGGGTCGATCGACTTGAAGTTGTAGAACTCGTCCTCTCGATCCCACCGGTCGGGCAGCCCTTCGGTGGAGGGATGGGTCTTGTCGAGCACGCGGAAGGTGCCCTTCCGAACGTTAGGGTTGCCCGGGTGGCCGTTGAACCAGGCGCCGGCGAGCCTGCCGTACCACGGCCAGTCGTACTCCGTGTCCGTCGCCGAGTGGATCCCCACGTACCCGCCGCCGGCCTGGATGTAGCGCTCGAAGTCGTCCTGCTGCGCCGCGTCGAGGACGTCGCCCGTGGTGTTCAGGAAGACGACCGCGCGGTATCGTGCGAGGTTCTTCGAGGTGAACGCGCCGGCGTCCTCCGTCGCGTCGACGGAGAACCCATTCTCCTGTCCGATCTTCCGGACCGCGGCGATCCCGACTCCGATGGAGCTGTGGCGGAAGCCTGCCGTCTTGGAGAAGACGAGGACGCGGGACTCCTGGCCACGTGCCGCGACCGGCATCCCTATCGAAGCGAGGAAAAGCGCGAACACGACGAGTCGCTGCATGGGCGATCCGGGACGACAAGTGACGAGCGGCCGACGGCGGCACGCTAATCTGCACGGCGGCCGCTGCGGCCGATAGTCGACGCCGGATGCTCCAGTCTCTCACGCCATCGTTGGCGCGGACGGTCCCCGCCGGCGCGTCCACCACAGGAAGAACAGGAGGGCGATCGGGAAGACGATCCCCAGCAGGGTCCCGAAGATGGACATCCACCCGTCCACGAGGCGGATGAGCACGACGACCGTTAGGCAGGTGATGGCGGCGACCCGTGCCGAGGGCACCGCGCCTGGCGCCCGGCGCAGCATGGCGACGCCCGCAACCACGAGCAGCGTCCCGGCAACCACCGTCAGAATTATTCCGGCCAGCCAGAATCCGCCGTTCGCGATACCCCCGGCCCACCCCTCGGCGAGCGCATTCGCCGCCTCCGTCACGCCGATCAGCACTGCCAGTATCGCCATCGTCCGCATCTTCTCCTCCCCGGTTTGGATGTCCTCTTCCCATCGAATCCGAAACGCGTCGAGCCGCAGCGCCGGCGCGCTCCGCGCCACATCCCAGATCATCTCCGACCAGAAGCGTATGCCCCGCGCGGACTCGTCCCGGCGTCGGTCTCGGAAGACCAGAACCATCTCTCGCCCGTATTCCGCTCGGAATCCTGCCGGGTACGCGCGCAGCAGCAGTCGGTACACCCGCTCCGCCGCCCTCATGCCGGCTCCACCCCGATCAGCTTTTTCTGGCGGGCGGCGCGCACCATCCCTTCCAGTCGCCGCGCCTCCGCCCGCGCCACCGACAGTCCCGGTTTCGCGAGCCGATAGTAGCGCCGCCGCTCATCGTCCATGTCCGGGTCGGGCCGCTCGCCGCCCTCCTCGACCAGCCCCGCTTCGAGCAGTCGCTTCAATGCGCCGTACAGCGTTCCTGGCCCGAGTCGCACCGCGCCGTCAGTGCGCTCCGCAACTTCGCGCATGATCGCGTAGCCATGGCGCTCCCCGTCCACGAGCGTGAGCAGGATCTGGAAGGTTGCGGGCGGCAGCGGCAGGTACGATTCCGGCGCCCGCGCAATCTTCTTCTGTCTCGCCATGAGCCCTCCCGGTAGCCCTCCGGCACTACAACGTACCTCGATATATCGAGCGCCGATATAGTGAGGATATGGGGTCTCGGTCTCCCTGTCAACCCGAGCCCCGGTCGGATGCAGAGACCGAATGGCAGCGTGGGTGCTGCAGCTGATCCGGGCCGCGCGTTAGGCAGCCGGTGGGGGTACCATTGCGCCGGCGAGGCATTGCGAGGTAGATGCTAGTGATTTTTTGGGGGTGCGCGCGGAGAGATGACTCACCGAGCGCACCCCCAAATCATTTTTGATCTAGACAAAAATCGGAGCCGCGTGCCGGCTCCGACAAGCAGTTCAGTGTAACTCCGTGCGTTCCCGTGGTTCAAAAAAGCAGTTGCGGTTGTCGTTGCGGTTCCGCGCTGTTCCTGCGTGTTCCCGCGGCCAACTCATCAACGGATCGCTCCGTCCCTTCCCGCGGCTCTCCGAAGTATTCCCGTCTGCCCACAGTGATATGCCTGATGCCACGAGATCGTGCTGAGAAGTGAGCCCACTG
>Ga0307296_10001835_pt1 | contig 10798 bp, 10 predicted proteins | sample ER_DNA_153_FD_194467 | JGI IMG/M metagenome (GOLD analysis project Ga0307296, IMG submission 194467) | Bulk soil microbial communities from the East River watershed near Crested Butte, Colorado, United States - ER_DNA_153 | ecosystem: Environmental > Terrestrial > Soil > Floodplain | place... | reverse complement strand
TGCTGCATCGAAGCTGCGCAGCGCCGACGCAGTTCGGGAGTTCGTGGTCGAGACCTTCCAGGCTTGCGCGCCGCTGAACGCCTGGATCGTCGCCAACATCGGTCGTACGACCATGGAGATGCCCCGGCGCGGCCGCTGAATGTGGTTCCCGCTCCACCTTCTCGTTTGTGCGGCACCTATTGCTGGGGCGAGAACGAGGAAGTGCCGCGGGAGCCAGAATGTGGGGCGACAGCGGGAAGCCGCGGGCGGCCGGCGTAATAGCGCCCCACGAAATCGGCTCTGAAATCGTCGAAGGTGCCGTCTTCGATGCTGGTACGGATGGCGTCGACCAACGTCACGATGAACCGCTCGTTGTGGATCGTGCACAGCGTCGAGGCGAGCATCTCCTTCGCCTTGAACAAGTGGTGCAGATACGCCCGGGTGTAGTGGGCGCAGGTGTAGCAGTCGCAGCCGTCGTCGATCGGTACGAAGCTGCGTCGGCAAGCAGCGGTGCTGACGTTGAAGCGGCCCTGCCGGGTGTAGACCGCAGCATTCCGGGCGACCCGCGAGGGGGCAACGCAGTCGAAGGTGTCGGCGCCATTCTCGACCGCGGTGAAGAAGTCGTCCGGTTCCGAGATGCCGAGCAGGTGTCGCGGCTTCGCGTCCGGTAGCTCGGCACAGACCCAGCCGACGATAGTGCCGAGGTTCTCCTTCTCCAGCGCACCCCCGATGCCATAGCCGTCGAAACCGCCGCCGTCGATGCTCAGCGAGTTCAGATCGCGAGCGGCCTGCCGGCGGAGGTCCTCGTATTGGGCGCCCTGGACGACTGCGAACAGCGCCTGGTAGGCGCGGTCCGGGCTCTGCTGGGTCTGCCGGAGGTTCTCGGCGAGGCAGCGCTCGGCCCATCGATGCGTACGCGCGACCGACTGTTCCTGGTAGCCCCGGGTGTTCATCAAGGTGGTGCACTCGTCGAGGGCGAAGATGACGTCCGCGCCCAGCTGGTGCTGGATACGGATCGCGATCTCTGGTGTGAAACGGTGCAGCGACCCGTCCAGGTGCGAGGTGAAGGTCACGCCGTCGTCGTCGACCTGGGCCAACCGGGTCCGGCCGTCCGCGATGACATCGTCGTCGGCGAGGCCGGCCGTGTTCATGGCCAGCACCTTCTTGAAGCCAACGCCGAGGCTCATCACCTGGAAGCCACCGCTGTCGGTGAAGGTCGGACCAGGCCAGTTCATGAACCGGCCGAGGCCGCCCGCCGCGTCGACGATCTCCGCGCCAGGTTGCAGGTAGAGGTGATAGGCGTTGGCGAGCACGGCCTGAGCGCCAAAGGCGGCCACGCTTTCCGGCAGCACCGCCTTGATGGTGGCCTTGGTGCCGACCACGACGAAGGCCGGCGTCTTGATCGTCCCGTGTGGGGTGCTGATCACCCCGGTACGCCCCAGCCGTCCGGGCAGCTGCACGGCGGGCTCGAAGGCGAAGCCACTCATCGGAAGAGCGGGTCGCTCACTGGCCGGCGAAGGCGTCGCGCAGCCGGCCGAACACCCCGCGGCCGTGCCGTTGCACCGTCACCTCGGGGCGGGTCTCCTCTCGCAGCTCGGCGAGCTGCCGGAGCAGCTCGCGCTGATCGTCATCCAGCCGGGTCGGGGTCTGGACCAGCAGCGTCACGCCCAGCTGGCCGCGACCGCTGGACCGCAACCGTGGTACGCCCCTGCCGTCGATGGCGATCCGGGTGCCGGACTGGGTACCGGCCGGTACCTGGATCCGGACGGCTCGGGCGTCCCCGTCGGCATCCTCGAGATCGGCTTCCAGCGTGGCCACCATGACCTCGGTGCCCAGCGCCGCAGCTGTCATCGGAATCCTGACCACCACCTCGAGATCGTCGCCGACGCGCTTGAACACGTCGTGCTGGAGGACGTTCAGCTCGACATAGAGATCGCCCGCGGGACCGCCGCCGGGGCCTACCTCACCGTGCGCTGCCAGATGGATCCGGTTGCCGGTGTTCACCCCGGCCGGGATCTTCACGTTGATCGTGCGGGTGGAGCGGACCCGGCCGTCGCCGGAGCACTCCACGCACGGGTACTGGATCACGGTTCCGAAGCCGCGGCAGGTGGGGCACGGCTGGGTGGTCCGGATATCGCCGATGAACGAGCGCTGGATGTGGGTGACGTCTCCCTGGCCGTGGCAGGTGGCGCACCGGGTCGGCCCCGAGCCCTCCGACGCGCCCGACCCGTTACAGCGGGGACACAGCACAGCGGTATCCACGCGGAGCGGCTTGGAAGTCCCGAACGCAGCCTCGGCCAGCTCCAGATCGAGCCGGACCAGCGCATCCTGGCCCCGTCTGACTCGCGACCGCGGGCCGCGGGACGCCTGGCCGCCGCCGAACATCGCGTCCATCAGATTGGTGAAGTCGAAACCCGCGGAGGTGAAGCCGCCGCTGAAGCCGCCCATCCCGCCGCCAAGCGGATCCCCACCCCGGTCGTAGATGTCGCGCTTCTTCGGATCCTGGAGCACCTCGTACGCCTCGGCGACCTTCTTGAAGCGGTCGGCCGCACCGGGTTCGGATGCGACATCAGGGTGCAGCTTCATCGCCAGCTGGCGATAAGCCTTCTTGATCTGCTCCGGTGTCGCGTCGCGCGAGACGCCGAGGATCTCGTAGTAGTCCGAACTCATCGTGTCTCTTGTCATCCTTCAGACAGGAATCGGCCAACATAGCGCGCCACCGCCCGGACCGAAGCCATGGTCGAGGGGTAGTCCATCCGGGTTGGACCCACCACCCCCAACGTAGCGAGCGTATCGACCGCGCTGCCGTAGCCAGCGGCGACGACCGAGCTCGACTGCAGCTCCTTGTAGGGGTTTTCCTGCCCGATCCGCACCGTGACCGCGTCCGGGCTGGTCGCTTCACCCAGCAGCTTCAACAAAACCACCTGTTCCTCGAGCGCCTCCAGCACCGGCTTGACCGCGGTCGCGAACTCCGCACCGTAGCGGGTCAGGTTCGGCATGCCGCCGACCACGATCCGGCCGTAAGCCTCGCTGCTCAGCATCTCCAGCAGGGTCGCGATTGCTGCCTGCCCGATCACCTGTAGCGATGGCGGCAGGCCTCCGAGCAGCTTGCTCAGCCGAACACTGGCTTGGGACGAGGAATTCCCGACGGCTTCGGCGTTCAGGTGCGCGCGCAGCTCGGACAGGGTCTCGTCGTCGTGCTCGGGCAGCTCGAGCTGCCGCTGCTCGATCCTGCCGGTCGAGGTGATCAGGATCAGCAGGATCCGCTGGGTGGAAAGCGACACGACCTCCACATGCCTGACCGTGGCGTGGCTCAGCGTCGGGTACTGGACGATTGCCACCTGCTGGGTCACCTGGGCCAGCAGTTTGACCGTCCGATAGAGCACGTCGTCCAGGTCGAGAGCGCCCGAGAGGAACGTCTGGATGGCTCGCTGTTCCGCCGGTGAGAGAGGTTTGACCGTCCCAAGCCGGTCCACGAAGAGCCGGTAGCCCTTGTCGGTCGGGATCCGCCCGGCGCTGGTGTGGGGTTGGGCGATGTAGCCCTCTTCCTCGAGCGCAGCCATGTCGTTGCGTACGGTTGCCGGGGACACGCCCAGATCATGGCGCTCCACCAGAGTCTTCGAACCTACGGGTTCCTGAGTGGAGACGTAGTCAGTGACGATGGCCCGCAACACCTCGAGCTTGCGTTCGTCCATCGATCAGATCCCTTGTCCCTCGTGCAGCTGGGAGTTTTGGCACTCGCGCGAGCCGAGTGCCAGTCTAGCGTGATGGCGGAGATGGAACGGGGAAGCGAGCCGAAGCCCGCCTTCGCTGTCGGGGCCTGGCGTGAGCTGGCGGCCGGGGTCTACCTGGTGACCGCCGAGCCGGAGTCGGTCAACATTGGCCTGGTCGTCGGCACCAAGTCCGCTCTGCTGGTGGACACCGGATCCAGCCCGGCACAGGGCCGGACAATCCGCGAGTCGTTGTCCAGCGTGACCGACCGCCCGCTCGCAGCCGTCGTCGTCACGCACTGGCACTATGACCACTCCTTCGGTCTGACCGCGTTCGCCGACATCCCGACGATCGGCCACGAGACCGTACGGGCCCGACTCGGCTCGTCGAAGGCGGCCGCTGCGGCCGCGCGGCTGGGTGTCGCGACTGCTGAGCTGGCCGCGCCGGAGCGGGAGATCGTGGTCGCGACCGCGGTTGACCTCGGCGGCCGCCGAGTGGAGATCGCTCATCTCGGCGGCGGCCATACCGACGGGGACCTCGTGGTCGTCGTGCCGGATGCGGATCTGCTGTTCGCGGGGGATCTGATCGAGTCCGCCGGCCCGCCCTCATTCGGCCCTGACTCCGTCCCGGCCGAGTGGGCCGGAACCCTGGATGGGCTGATCGGCTTGATGAGGGAAGCCACTCGGGCGGTCCCGGGTCACGGCGAGCCCGTGGGCCGGGAGTTCGTCTTCGAGCAGCGCGGCCGGATCGCCGCCCAGGCTGCGGAGCTGGCGGCCCGGCGGGCGGCAAACCCAGGTGGTCGTGCGCTGCCGCTCGTCTGAGTTGTCGAGCCGTGATTTCGGGCAGCGGGGGTCAGCCCGTCACCGGACCAGTCCGGACTGGTAGGCGAAGACCACCATCTGAGCGCGGTCCCTGGCGCCGAGCTTGATCATCGCCCGGCTGACGTGGGTGCGGGCAGTGGCGGGACTCACCACCAACCGGGCAGCGATCTCCTCGTTGCTCAGGCCCTCGCCGATCAGACCGAGCACCTCTCGTTCACGGTCGGTCAGGTCGTTCAGGTGCGGGTGCGGCCGATGGGTCAGGCTGGGCCTGTCGGTGAAGGTCGCGATCACCCGGCGGGTCACCGACGGTGACAGCAGGGACTCCCCCGCCGCCACCAGTCGGATGGCGCGAAGCATGTCGGCAGGCTCGGTGTCCTTGATCAGGAACCCAGCGGCGCCGGCCTGCAGGGCCTCGAAGACGTACTCGTCCAGCTCGAAGGTGGTCAGCATGATCACCCGAATGTCGGCCAGCTTCGGGTCCGCCGTGATCTCCTTGAGGGCGCCGATCCCGTCCATGACCGGCATCCGGATGTCCATCAAGATCACGTCCGGCCGGGTCCGGCGGGCCAGCTCGACCGCCTCCCGGCCGTTCTCCGCCTCGCCGCAAAGCTGTAGGTCGTCCTCGGACTCGATGAGCACCCGAAGGCCCATCCGGACCAGGCCCTGGTCGTCGGCGAGCGCGACCGAGATCATCCGACCGCCTCAGCCACGGGCAGCTCCGCCAGTACGACCACGCCGCCGGAGGGTCCACGCCCGACGTCGAGCCGGCCGCCGACCGCCCGGGCCCGTTCCCGCATCCCGCGGATGCCGTTTCCCTCGACCAGCGGCGCCTGGCCGGCCGCCGCGTCGGCGACCTCGACCACCAGCATCGAGTCCGTACGGTCGATCCGGACCGTCGCGGCCGCCTGGCCGGCGTGCCGGACCACATTGGTCAGCGCCTCCTGAATGATCCGGAAGGCGGCCTGGTCCACCGCGGCGGGCAGGTGTTCGAGGTCGGGGTCCGCGCGCTCTACGACGATCTCGCGGCCGGCAGAACGCAGTGCACCGACCAGATCGTCCAGCCGGCCGAGGCCTGGCCGGGGTGCCCGCGGCTCGTCCGGACCTGGTTCCCGGAACACCTCCAAGGTCGTCCGCAGCTCGGCCAGAGCCTCCTTGCTGGTCCTCTTGATCGCTTCGAGTGACCCCGCGACCTGGTCGGGCCGCTTGTCGAGCACGTGCAGCGCGACCCCAGCCTGCATGTTGATCACTGACAGGCTGTGCCCGACTACGTCGTGCACCTCCTGCGCGATCCGTAGCCGCTCCTCGTACGCGTACCGACGGCGGTCGAGGTCACGTTCCTGGCGCTCGGTCTCACGGCGGTCCCGACGGAGCACGCCGATCATCGCAGGCATCACCGCAATCGCCAGTCCCGCGAAGATCTGGGCGTAAACGGCGGGGTCAAGCAGGCCAAAGTAGGTCTCCCTCCAGTGCCCGGCGACGATCATCGGGATCAGCAGCAGCGTCAACGGCACCCACCGTCGCGGCGGCATAGCGGCCGCCATCGAGTAGACCGCGAGCGCCGCGGCGAGGAACGCCAGCCCGAAGACCGTACCCGCGGCGAAGAAGCCGCCGATGCCGACCGCGACGACGACGAAGCCCACCCGCGGCCAGATCCGGCGGATGGCGATACCGACCACGAGCATTCCCAGGAACGGGATCACCCACGGTGACAGCTGGACCAGCACCGGATGGAAGTCTGGTCCGTGGCGATCTCGGGGGCCGCGACCGCGGACCTCGGGGCCGACCCAGGTGAACTGCGCCCCGAACCAGCACGCAAGGGCGACGCCGAGGCCGACGAGCGCGTCGACGACGACTGTCAGCTTGGTGTCGCTGCGCACGCCCGCCTCCTCGCCGTCCGAATCCAGTCTGTTCCGAGCTCCTTGAGGCGAACCTAGACCCGCAGCACCCCGGCAACGTCGGATGCGGCACGTATTGTCGCTACGTCGCCGGACGTAGCTCGGTTGTCGCCTGTCGACCGATGCGCAGCCTTTCGGCGCGGTGGACGATGGACGCCATGACGACCTCATTGTTCATTCCGCTGGAGGGAGGCTTCCACCACCATGGCCAAGACTTCGTTGGTGGACCGCCGCCCTTCTTCCCGTTCTTAGGAGCTTCGATGGGCCTGCTCTTACTCTTGCTGCTGCTCGGCACCGCATTCTTCCTGCTGCGTCGGGGCAAGCTCGGCGCGCCGCCGTGGCTGGCGATGCGCCCTTCACCCGAGGCTGACGCCCGCCGCATCCTGGCCGAACGATTCGCTCGCGGGGATATCTCCAGCGACGAGTTCATGGAGCGCGCGAGCATTCTCAACTGGACCCCCGGCAGCGACACCTGGGAGACCCGCAAGCCGCGCAAGAAGCGCTAGCCCCTCGAAGGGCCCGTGCTCAGTCCAGCAGGTCACGGATCACGCCATCAGCCAGCAACCGACCCCGCAGCGTCAGGCTGAGTCGATCGGCCGCGTGGTCGACCAGACCGCTGCCTACCGCGGCGGGGATCCTGGTCTTTTCCGATGCTGTGAGCACGGAGCGTTCGAGGCCATCAGCCAGCCGGAGCTCGAGCAGGACCCGTTCGACATGCCGGTCGGCCGGTGACAGGACCTCGCGGGCATACCCGGGCGAGACACCCTGTGCGAGCCGCTCGGCGTACCCCGCCGGATGCTTGACGTTCCACCAGCGGGTGCCCCCAACGTGACTATGGGCGCCCGGCCCGATCCCCCACCAGTCGTCGCCGCGCCAGTAGCCGAGATTGTGCCGGCAGCGGGCGGCCGGAGAGCGGGCCCAGTTGCTGACCTCGTACCAGGCGTAGCCAGCCGCGGTAAGGATCTCCTCGGCGAGCAGGTACTTGTCGGCGAGATCGTCATCGTCCGGCGCGGCCAGCTCACCCCGGCGAATCCGGGCGGCCAGCCGGGTACCGTCCTCGACGATGAGTGCGTACGCGCTCAGGTGGTCCGGCGCCGCGGCGAGAGCACCCTCCAGGCTGGCCCGCCAGTCCTCCAGCGACTCTCCCGGCGTGCCGTAGATCAGATCGAGGCTGGTACTGGAAAAGCCCGCGGACCGGGCTTCCCGGATCGCCTGCTCCGGCCGGCCCGGCGAGTGCACCCGGTCGAGCGTCGCCAGAACATGCGGCACCGTAGACTGCATCCCGAACGAAATCCTGGTGAATCTGCGCTCGACGAGGCGCGCCAGCCCGGCGGCATCGACCGACTCCGGATTTGACTCGGTGGTGATCTCCGCGCCGGGCGCGAGGCCGAACCGATCCGCGACGGCGTCTACGAACCGGCCCAGATCATCGGCTGCCAGCAGAGTCGGGGTTCCGCCTCCGACGAAAATGGTCGACACCGCCGGCGCAGCCGGCCCCAGGGCACGGCGAGCAAGGTCCAGCTCAGCGATCGCCGAATCGATGTAGGTCGTCCTGCTCGCGCCCGGCGACGAGCCGAGCTCAGCCGCCGTGTAGGTGTTGAAGTCGCAGTAGCCGCACCGCGTCGCGCAGAACGGCACGTGCAGGTAGATGCCGAACGGCCGGCTTCCCAGCCCCTCCAGAGCCGACTCCGGCAGCATCCCGTCGGCAGGTACGGGCTCACCAGCAGGCAGGGCGGACGACACCCAGCTACGTTAGTGCGCCTCCGGCACTCGCCGAGGCGGGCAGGCATCCCTAGTGCCGTGGAACCCAAGTTCCTTGACGTTTGGCGTCGTTCAGGTGCGTGCATCGCAAGGCCGACGAGGGAGCGATATCGGGTCATATCGCGACTGAGGAGAACGCCGCCAGGTGCGACCATGGCAGAGGTGCTACTCGCCTATCTTGGCCGAGCCGGCTATCAGGTCACCTGGTCAGCGGACGGGTCGCAGGCCGCCCAGGTCTGGCAGCGCACGGTGCCAGACGTAGTGATCTTGGACATCATGCTGCCCGGCCTTTCCGGACTCGAACTGCTGCGTCGCCGGCGGCGCAGTGGCGACCACGCGGCGGTGATCATGCTCTCGGCCCGCGGTGAGGAGGAGGACCGGCTGGTCGGGTTGGAGACCGGTGCGGACGACTACGTCGTCAAGCCCTTCTCGCCGCGGGAGCTGGTGCTTCGGGTCGAGGCACTGCTCCGCCGAACCGAGCGCCTCGGCGGGGCTCAGCTGGTCAACTCGCGGCTCGAGGTCGGCGAGTTGATCATCGACGCCGCCGCCCGAGAGGCGCGCTATCAGGGCCGGCTGCTGGCGTTGACCATGCGGGAGTTCGACCTGCTTGCCTTCCTGGCCGGCCGGGCCGGGCAGACCTTCAGCAAGGACGAGCTGCTGCGGCGGGTCTGGGGCTGGGACTTCGGCGACACCTCGACGGTGACGGTCCATGTCCGACGGCTACGGGAGAAGATCGAGGCGGACCCGTCGGATCCGCGGCTGGTCCTGACCGTCGGCCGGTCCGGCTACCGAATGGCGCGAGCGGATGAGCTCGCATCAGGCGCCGTACCGACGGATCTGCCAACGTGAAGGACCTGCTGGCGATCATCGCCCTCGCCGTCTGCACCTGTCTGGCCGTGGGCCTGGTGGGCGCAGCGGCCCTGCACCTGGTCCGCCGCAAGTCGCTGCGGTACCAGCTGACCATCGCCACGTTGCTGCCCGTGCTGGCGGTGGTGGCGACGGTGATGATCAACGTTCGGCTGATGTTCATCTCCGGGCACGACTCAACGGTGATCTTGATCGGCCTGGTGACCGCCGTACTGCTCGCGGTTCTCGGCGCCTGGCTTGTGCTGCGGCGGATCACCCGGGCGTCGCGGCAGGTCGGAGTCGGCCTGCAGCAGCTTGTCGCGGACACGTCACTGACACACGACGGGACGGACCCGGATCAAGATTCCCTGGCCGGGCGCACCGCCGCGGCCCCACAGGAGCTGGCGGCCGTGATCCGCGACCTCGCCGAGACTCGCCGGACCCTGGCCGAGTCCCGGGCCCGGGAACGGGCCGCGGAGCAATCCCGACGGGAGCTGGTGAGCTTCATGTCCCACGACCTGCGGACACCGCTCGCCGGCCTGCGGGCCCTGGCCGAGGGTCTGGAGGACGGGGTGATCTCCGACGTTCCCAGGGCACTTTCCCACCTGCGCAGCACTGTTGGGAGGATGACTGGCCTTGTCGACGACCTCTTCGCGCTATCCCGGGTCCAGGGTGGGCCGGCAAAACCGCAGTCGCTGGTCTCGCTGACCGAGCTGATCAGCGACGTGGCATCGGAGTCCGCGGCAACGGCGGCCGCGCAGGGCGTGCTGCTCACCGCCGATCTGCCGCCGGACGACCGGCTCGCTGTCCGCGGTTCGGCCGACGATCTGGCTCGGGCACTGGCCAACCTGGTCACCAACGCAATCCGGCACACCGAGGCGGGCGGCGACGTACGGCTGGCGGCCGGCCGGGAGGACGGTCAGATCCGGGTCGCCGTGACAGACGGTTGCGGTGGTATCCCGGAAGAGAGCCTGGATCGGGTCTTCGAGGCGGGCTGGCGCGGTACGCCGTCCCGCGGCGACGACGGTGGTGCGGGACTCGGCCTCGCCATCACCCGAGGCGTCGTCGAGTCCCACGACGGCCGGATCGCGGTCCGCAACGTCGAGGGCGGCTGCCGGTTCGACCTCGAGCTACCGGTACCGGCGCACTAACGGGCGCGAGCAACCCTGCGAGCGTCGGGCGCGAGCAGGATGAAACCGCCTCAGTGCTCTGGGATGAGCACCAACTTGCCGCGGACGTGGCCGTTCTGGAGGAGCTCGTGCGCCTCGGCAGCCCGGCTGAACGGGAAGGTCTGGACCTTGATCACCAGCTTGCTCTCCTTCAGCAGCTCTGCCGCCTGGGCCAGCGCCGCCATCGGCTGGCTGTCGGCGCCACCGCCGGTGACCTGCGCACCGGCCGCTGCGGCGCCGAAGTTCGCGATCGATAGGAGCTGTGACGGCTCCGGGGCGATCGCGATCAGATCCTCGACCGGAGTCTTGCCAGCGGTGTCGAGTACGGCGTCGACCTTCTTTCCGGTGGCGCGCACTCGGTCGACGACTCCAGGGCCGTACAGCACCGGGATCGCGCGGATCTCGCGGAGGTAGCCCTGGTTGTCCTCGCTCGCGGATGCGATCACGGTGGCGCCACGGGCGATGGCGAACTGGGTCGCGGCCGAGCCGACGCCGCCTGCCCCACCGTCGATGAAGACCGTGCTGCCCGGGCCGACGCCCAGCAGCCGCAGTGTGCGCTCGGCGGTCTCGGCCACGATGCCGGCCGCGGCCGCCACGGCCCAGTCGACCGACGGAT
>Ga0307296_10001833_pt1 | contig 10800 bp, 9 predicted proteins | sample ER_DNA_153_FD_194467 | JGI IMG/M metagenome (GOLD analysis project Ga0307296, IMG submission 194467) | Bulk soil microbial communities from the East River watershed near Crested Butte, Colorado, United States - ER_DNA_153 | ecosystem: Environmental > Terrestrial > Soil > Floodplain | place: USA... | reverse complement strand
CGGTGCGACGCAGCATGCGCAGCTCGGCGCGCGCGTCCGCCATGTTGACATGGGGCGAGGAGATCACCTCGATCTGCGGCTGCAGAAACTCGGTTGAGATTCGGCCCTCGCTCGCCTTCTTGGCATCAGAGAAGAATGCCGGCGGCACGTCGCGGGCGACCACTTTCGTCTCCGCATCGACCAGGAAATACTCTTCTTCGATTCCAAAGGTGAACGCCCCGGCCATGCGTGGACCCTGCTTCTTCGGTCTGACTGCGAAGGCGTAGTCCATTGTGCTGACCAACAAATGTAGCAGCTGACCCGATCGGGTCGATCAATACCGGGGGGAAGTTGGCGAGATAACGCCCCAGTGGAATGGGAGTTCCGCTTCTGAAAATCAACGTACCCGCAATAGCTTGGCCGGTGGAATCGTTAATGCGACATCAGCACGGGCACCGTCATCGAATTGAGAATGCCGCGGGTGACGCCGCCGAGGATGAACTCGCGCAAGCGCGAATGCCCGTACCCGCCCATCACCATGAAGTCCGCGCCGCTGTCAGCGGCGTAGGACAGGATGACGTCCTGGACCGCAAGATCGCCCTTGGCGATGCGTTTGACACTGACCGCCACGCCGTGCCGCGTGAGATGCTCGCTCATGCGGACGCCGGTAATCTCGTCGTTCTTTCGCTCCTCCGCGACGATCACAAGGTCGACAGCCTTGGCGCGCTCGAGGAACGGCATGGCGTCGGCAATGGCGCGCGCCGCCGTGCGCCCGCCGTCCCAACAGGCGAGGACGCGCTCGAGCGTCAGGCCGCTCTTCTGGATGTACGGTACGACGATGACGGGACGCCCGGATTCGAACAGCGCGCCTTCGATGATCAACTCATCGGTCGCTCCCTGTTCGCGTTGCGCCTGCGCGACGACGGAGATGTCGAAGCGCCGCGCGACCTGAGCGAACAGCGTGGCGGCGCCGCCGAAGGTGGCATCGAGCTGGCGTGTTTCTGACGCAACGCCGGCCTTCTTCACGCCGGCTTCGAACCGGCCGATGGCGTCACGCGCGATCTTGCTGTTTTCCTCGCGTTGCAACTCGATCAGGTCGACTGGAACGCCGCCGAGAGTGCCGTCGGGAATGACCGGCTCGTACAGGAAGGCAATACCGGTGACGTGCGCGCCGAAGGTCGCTGCGATCGACGTCGCATAATCGGCCGCGAAGTCCAGCGGGGCTCGGCCTGACAGGTTGACGACGACATCCTTGAGCATGCTCGACCTCCTCGTGACTCGGCGGGGCAACCCGTCGGATGCGGAATCAGGCGAGTTTACGCCATCGGCCCGCGATCTGTCCCCGCAGGTGGGCGGGCTGTCCAACAGGGAGGCTCTCTCCCCCCGTGAAAACGCGGAAGCGTCTTCCGCAAGGCGGAGAGAGCTGAGGTCGCGACGCAACCGAGTTTACGTGATTGCCGGGCTTGATCGCGTTGGGTTGCGAGACTTAAGGCAGGCGACGCAAGCCGTGGCGCCTGCCATGCGCCCTTACTTCTTATTGCCGTCCAGCCCGAATTGCTTGAGATAGGCCCAGAGATCGGCGATGTCCTTGTCGTTCTTCACGCCGACGAATGCCATCCGGGTGCCCGGCATCTCCTGCATCGGAGCACGGATGTATTTCGGGAACGTCTCGTCGTTCCAGGTGATGCCGGAAGACTTGTTGGCGGGGGAGTAGTTGAAGCCCTCGAAGGTCCCGGCCTGGCGCCCGTCTACGCCGTTGAGCGGAGGCCCGAGCTTGACTTTTGCCCCTTCCCCGATGTCGTGGCAGGGGGAGCAAAAACGCTTGAACACCTGCTCGCCGGCAGTCGCATCCTGCGCCAATGTCGTCCCGGTCGAAGCTGCAAGAGCAATCCCAGCAATCACCCACGTCCTCATCATTTTCTCCTTTTCCCGACAAGTACCCGCACCCGGCCCGCCGATGCCGGCCGACCCGAGATCGGATGAATCCGCCAATGGCATCGGTCGACCTACAGCGATCCCCTTGTTCGAATGGCGTCAAACGGCTTGCAGGTCAACCGCCCAAGGGGACAATTTGTTTCGCCGCAGCGGAGCCAAGCGTATTTGGCAGAATGGGTGCGATCGTGCCGCGTTGCCGCTATAAATTCGGCGTAACGAATGCGTCCCGGTCGGCCCATCGAAGGAGCGCCTAGGTGACAGTCGCAATGCCCGCGCCGGATCAAACCGTGCTTTCCCGCCGCGGCCGCATCGTGGCGGGGCTGCGTGCCATCGTGCCGGGCGAGGGGGTGATCGCCGCCGAGCGGGAGATGCGGCCATACGAATCCGACGGCCTGACCGCGTATCGCCAGCTCCCCATGGTGGTGGTGCTGCCCGAGACGACGCAACAGGTGAGCCGCGTGCTTGCGTTCTGCCACGCCGAACGCATCAAGGTGGTGCCGCGCGGGGCCGGTACCTCGCTCTCGGGTGGTGCCCTGCCGCTCGAGGACGGCGTCCTTCTCGGCATGGCCAAGTTCAATCGCATTCGCGAGATCGACTTCGCAAACCGTGTGGCCGTGGTCGAGCCGGGCGTGACCAACCTGGCGGTGACCCAGGCGGTCGAGCAAGCGGGCTTCTACTACGCGCCCGATCCGTCTTCGCAGATCGCCTGCACCATCGGCGGCAACGTGGCGGAAAATTCCGGCGGCGTGCACTGCCTCAAATACGGCATGACCACCAACAACCTGCTCGGTTGCGAGCTGGTGCTGATGACCGGCGAGGTCATCCGTATCGGGGGCAAGCATCTTGATGCCGGCGGCTACGATCTCCTCGGCGTTGTTACCGGCTCGGAGGGCCTGCTGGGCGTCGTTACCGAGATTACGGTGCGTATCCTGAAGAAGCCGGAATGCGCGCGTGCCGTGCTGGTCGGCTTTGCCTCTTCCGAAGATGCCGGCGAATGCGTGAGCAAGATCATCGGCGCGGGCATCATCCCCGCCGGCATGGAGATGATGGACCGGCCGGCGATCCACGCGGTCGAGGAGTTTGTGCATGCCGGATATCCGCTCGAGGTCGAGGCCCTGCTGATCGTCGAGGTCGACGGCCCGCAAGCCGAGGCCGACCACCTGGTCGCGCGCGTCGAGGCAATCGCCAAAGTCTGCCGTGCCGTGACCTGCCGCGTCTCCAGCTCCGAAGAGGAGCGGCTCCTGTTCTGGGCCGGGCGCAAGGCGGCGTTTCCAGCTGTTGGCCGCATCTCGCCCGACTACTATTGCATGGACGGCACCATCCCGCGGGCAAGGCTGCCGCAGGTGCTGCATCGCATGCGCGAGCTGTCCCAGGCCTATGGCCTGCGCGTCGCCAACGTCTTTCACGCCGGCGACGGCAATCTCCATCCACTCATTCTCTACGACGCCAACAAGCCGGGGGAACTGGAAAGAACTGAGGCGTTCGGCGCCGAGATTCTCAAGCTTTGCGTGGAAGTGGGGGGCGTGCTCACGGGCGAACACGGCGTCGGGGTGGAAAAGCGCGACCTGATGCCGGCGATGTTCACCGAGGCCGATCTCGCCCAGCAGCAGCGGCTCAAATGCGCATTCGACGACCGCGGCCTGCTTAACCCGGGCAAGGTCTTTCCCACGCTGCATCGCTGTGCCGAACTCGGGCGCATCCATGTCCATGCCGGCAAGGTCGCGTTTCCCGATATTCCCAGGTTCTGAATCCTCGATGCCGGATGCACCGAACGCTGAATGGGCTCCTCGTTTTCCGATCGCGCGCAAGGATCGGGTCGAGGTGAACGGATGTTCCGATCGTCGGGTCATTCGCGGGCCCGGCACGCCCCCGCCCCTTTGCATCGTTGTGCTCCGTCTCGAGCATCAACCTCGCCCGATAGGCGGGGAGCGGTGAACGGGCTGCCAATGGCCGATACCCTGCAACCCCGCGATGCCAAGGACGTCGAGGCGGCCGTGCAATGGGTGCTGGCCGAAGGCAAGGCCACAGAGATCGTGGGCCACGGCTCGAAACGCGTCATCGGCCGCCCGGCCCAAACCGACCTCACGCTCGACCTCTCCGCGCTCAGCGGGATCACGCTCTACGAGCCGGAGGAGCTTGTGCTCTCGGCGAAAGCCGCGACGCCACTGGCCGAGATCGAAGCCCTGGTCGCGGCCAAGGGCCAACAACTCGCGTTCGAGCCCATGGACTACGCGACCCTGCTCGGCGGCGTCGCTGGTCGCGGAACGATCGGCGGCGCCTTGGCGGCAAATGTTTCCGGCCCGCGCCGCATCAAGGCCGGCGCCGCGCGCGACCATTTCCTCGGCTTCTCCGCGGTGTCCGGACGCGGTGAAACCTTCAAATCCGGCGGCCGCGTCGTGAAGAACGTGACCGGATACGATCTCTGCAAGTTGATCGCGGGCTCCTGGGGGACGCTCGCCGCCATGACCGAGGTGACCATCAAGGTGCTGCCCGCGGCGGAGACCGAGGAGACCCTCCTGATCCGAGGCCTCGAGCCGGCCCAGGCCGTCGAAGCGATGACAACCGCCATGGGCTCGGCCTGCGACGTCTCGGGCGCAGCGCATTTGCCGCCGGAGGTGGCTACGTCCATCCCCGCGGTCGCGGGCGCCGCCGGCGGCGGCATTACGGCGCTGCGGCTCGAAGGCTTCTCACCCTCGGTCGTCCACCGCCGGGGCGTGCTGCAGGGGCTGATGAAACCGTTCGGCGACCTCGCCACGATTGATGCGTCGGTCTCGCGCACATTCTGGAAGGCGGTGCGCGACGTTACGCCCTTTGCCGCCGGCCGCGAGGGCATGGAGCGGCCGCTTTGGCGCATCTCGACGGCGCCAGACCGCGGTGCGGAGCTGGGTGCGACGATTGCAAAGCGGGACGGGGCGAAGGTGCTCTACGATTGGGCCGGTGGCCTCCTTTGGCTTACGCTCGCCGCGTCCGACGATGCCGGTGCGGCGCGCATCGGCCCCGCTGTTGCCGGCGCCGGCGGGCACGCGACCCTCATCCGTGCGCCGGCATCGATGCGCGCGGCGATCGGCGTATTCGCCCCGCAGGAGGCGGGTCTCGCGGCATTGACGAAGCGAGTCAAGGAGAGCTTCGATCCCAAGGGCGTGCTCAATCCCGGTCGGATGTGGGCGGGCGTGTGATGAGAGGCTTGACACCGCAAGTCGGGTTTACTCGACTTGCGGCGCCATAGATCGATGCGCGGGGCGGGCCGCACATGACGGCTGAGGTGGTGGTTTCGTCCGTGTAAGCATGCAGACTTCGTTTACCCTTGCGCAGCTCGCCGACCCGAATACCGCTGAAGCGGAGGGGATACTGCGCACCTGCGTGCATTGCGGATTCTGCACCGCGACCTGCCCGACCTACGTGCTGCTCGGCGACGAACTCGATTCCCCGCGCGGGCGTATCTACTTGATCAAGGACATGCTGGAGAACGACCGGCCGGCGACGGCCGAGGTCGTCAAGCATATCGACCGTTGCCTGTCGTGCCTGGCCTGCATGACCACCTGCCCCTCGGGCGTGCATTATATGCACCTGGTCGACCACGCGCGGGACCATATCGAGCGAACCTATACGCGCCCCCTTGCCGATCGCTTGCTCCGCGCGATCCTTGCCAGCGTGCTGCCGCACAACCGTCGCTTCCGCCGGGCAATCGGCGCGGCGCGGCTGGGCAAGCCGTTTGCCGGCTTGTTTACGGCGCTCGGGCTCGAGCCGATCGCCGCCATGCTGCGATTGGCGCCGGCCCGGCTGCCCGCGAACACGACCGGGCAGGGCAGGCGCCGATTTTCGCCGGTGGGACCCCGGCGCGGACGCATTGCGTTGCTGGACGGTTGCGTCGGGCCGGTGCTTGCTCCTTCGATCAATGCGGCGGCCATCCGCCTTCTCACCCGTCACGGCATCGAGGTAATCGTGGCCGAGGATGGCTGCTGTGGCGCGCTCGTCCACCACATGGGGCGCCAGCAAGACGCGATGGCCGCCGCCCGCCTACGGATCGATGCCTGGACCGCCGAACTCGAGGGCGATGGTCTCGATGCGATCGTGGTCACGGCCTCGGGTTGCGGCACCATGGTCAAGGACTATGGCCACCTGCTGCGCACCGATTCGGCCTATGCCGACAAGGCCGCGCGGGTTTCGCGGCTCACCTTGGACATCAGCGAGTACCTGAGCCTTCTAAAATTATCGCCGGGGCGCGACACCATTGGCCTCGCCGTTGCTTATCACTCGGCATGTTCGTTGCAGCACGGCCAGAAAATCTCGCGCGCCCCGAAAGAATTGCTTTCCAAGATTGGATTCGTGGTGAAAGATGTGGCGGAAGCACATTTGTGTTGTGGTTCGGCCGGCACGTACAACATTCTCCAGCCGGAGCTTGCGAGGAGGTTGCGCGAGCGTAAAGTCGGCAATATCGAAAAGCTCAAGCCCGACGTGATCGCTGCCGGTAACATCGGCTGTATGACGCAGATCGCTACGGGCACGGCGATCCCGGTGGTTCACACGGTCGAACTGATCGACTGGGCGACCGGGGGCCCCGCGCCCGAAGCATTTGCCGGGAGGGGGATTTCCAGCACGGCGGGAGAAGCCGCCGCGGTGGCGATGTGACGGACAGTGGCGTTGGCGAACCGTATCCTGAAGCGCAACGATCGGGAGGCGATCATGGCGAAGAAAGCGAAGAAGGCAAAGTCGAAGACCAAGAAAGCGAAGAAGCGGGTGAAGGCCGCCCCGGCCCGTAAGAAGAAGCGCGTAGCAGCGAAGAAGAGCGCGGCCAAGAAGTCGGCTAAGAAGATGAAGCCGAAGGCCAAGGCTGCTCCGAAGGCTGCTGCTCCCAAGGCCGCTGCTCCGAAGCCTGCCGCTCCGAAAGCTGCCGCGCCGAGGAAACCGCCCGCGCCGAAGCCGGCTCCGGTTCCGGCACCCGCGCCGAGCATGCCGTCTTATGGCTCCGGGCCATCCTCGCCGTCGTCGAGCGGCGGTGGTTCGGAGGGCGGAAGCTCCTCGTAAGCAAGACGCATGACGGGCTCTGGGCGTGGGGCACCGCTCTCGGTGCTCCCGCCCTCAGGAACCCGGGCTTGCCCGGGTTCTGCGTTGTCCGGGGTAGGGCGGGCGGCTGCCTCACGTGAGGCCGAGCCGCGCACGTCCCCGCCTTCGCCGCCTCATGGCCCTTCGCGCACCAGTTCGGTTGCGAGCTTCACGACCTCAGCGGGCGAGGCGTAAGCCTCCTGGAGCAGAGCCTCGACCTCGGCGCCGCTGACCGGCTCCACGTCGAGATTGAGTTTGGCCGCTTCGGCGCGGAACTCGGGATCCTTTATGGTGGCTTCGAAGGCCGCGCGTAGCAGGCGGGCCCGCTCCGCGGGGATGCCGGGCGGGGCCGCGAACGGCCGGGCAATGCTCTGGCGGGAAACGATCAGCCTGAGTGCGGCTTTCTTCAGCGCATCATCGGTCAGGTCCATGATCAACGGGACGTCCGGCAACGCCTTGTCCTTGTGCAAACCAATCTGAAGCGTGATGTCGATTTGCTTGTTGTCCAGCAGCGCCTTGCTGCGGCTCAGCAGGCTGGTCCAGGACCAGCCGCAACGGCCGTCGACCTCGTGGCGTTCCATCGCGAGGATGATCTCGGTGCCGCCCGGATAACCGGTGACGATGCTCAAGGGCAGATTGAACAATTTGCGCAGCACGTTGGGGAAGACGTCGCTTTCCGCACCGCCGGCGGAGGCGCCAATGACGGACCGCTTCGTCTGCATGTCCTGCCAGGTCTTGATGCCGGCGGCCTTGATAAAGGCGCAGACGCTTACCTCCTGCGAAATGCTGCCGAGCCAGGTGAATTTCGGTGCGTCGAATTGCGTGCCCTCGCTGCGGCCGAGCAGCGGCTCGATCACCACGCCGGGCGCGAAACCGGCAATGGCAGTGCCGTCCTTGGGGGCGACATTGTAGAGATAGTTGACCGCCTTGAGGCTGCCGGCTCCCGGCATGTTCTGTGGAATGAGCCTTGGATTGCCGGGGATGTGGCGGCCCATGTGGCGCGCGAGCGTCCGTGCGTAGATGTCGTAGCCGCCGCCGGCGCTGAAGCCGATCAGCACCTGGATGGTCTTGCCGGAGTAAAAATCGGTCTCGGCCGCGGCCGTTGGCGCTGACGTCAGGACCGCCAGCGTAAGGCATATCGGCCAATTCGCGCGCCGACGAACGAGATCACCCCGCCGGCGCATGCGCTTGCGCCTGTACGCCCGTGTTGACGAGATGGAGGGGCGAAGCGGTTTCCTGCAGCATGTCCCAGCTCTTCAGCCAGTCGTAGGTACGCTGCATTTCGTCGCGGGGGATCGGAGCCGGATCGCAGACCACGATTCGGCTCGCGCGAATGTCCTGCGGCCGCAGCAGCGCGATCTCGGGGTCCTTCGCTTTGTGATAGTCGACGAAGTAGTGGAGGTACGCGCCCTTGTTGGCATTGATGCGGCGTACCGCCTCGCGCACCGCGCGGTTGAAGGCGCCGTAGGTCGCGGCATCGACTTTGTCGGAGGCCACTTCGGTGCCGTGGTAGAACGCCTCGCAGATCAGCCGGCAGCCCTTCTTCTCGGCGAGCGTGGCATAGGGCTCGGTCAACGTGGTGGCCTCGATCTCGCCTTTCATCATCGCATCGAACCGGTAGCGCGAGCCATTGGGCGCGCGGCAGACCTTGATCTGATCGCGCGGCAGGAACCCTTCCAGCATGTGGAGCGCGAGGTAATGGGTGCCAAAATAGAACGGCACGCCGACGGTGCGGCCGGCGAGCTGTTGCGCGGTGTAGACGGGCGAGTCCGGTCGAACTGCGAGCGCGGCATAGGTGACGATGCCGCGGCGGCCGAGCTGGCGGCTACCGGTCCGGGTATCCTGGACGCGGCAGTAGTTCCCCCATTCGCATGCGTTGTACATGTCCGCCTGGCCCTGCTCGAGCAGCTTGCCGTGGCTCGAAAACGGGTCGAGTCCCTTCGGACTGATCACGTTGATCTCGGTCCTCTTGTCCACGTCCTTCTCGCGGTCGGCCCACTCGACGATCAGCCCCTCTTTCTCGAACAGCCCCTCGTCATAGGCCACCAGTTCCGGCAATCCCTGAAACGGCGCGGTGGTTTCCAGAACCAGCTTCTTCATGGATCAGCTCTCCCGCATGCGGCGACGATGGATCGCCGCCGAGATTAGCAGAAATCGCGATGATCGGGATGCCGCTTTCTTCAGCGGCTGGCGGCCGCGGGCGTAAAGACCGCGCCGCCGCGCCGCCGGAGTGCGTCGGCTATTCGACGTAACCCCGCGGCTTGCCGGGGCCATCCGGATTGCATAGGGACGGCGCGCCGAATAGCATTGCCGCTCGAGAAGGATGGCCCCGGGCCGGAACTGTTTCCTTCTTCCCCCCAACACGGAGGAGATTCACGATGCCGGCGACTTACAACATCTTGATCATGGGCGCGTCCTACGGGTCGCTGCTGGCCTCCAAGCTGCTGTTCAGCGGCCATCAGGTGAAGCTGGTTTGCCTGCCGGTGGAGGCTGATCTGATCAACGCCGAGGGCTTCCGCGTGCGCATGCCGATCAGGGGCCGGAAAGACCCGGTCGAGATCGACTCGCGCAAGCTGCCCGGCAAGGTGTCCGCCGCCGGTCCCGGCGACGTCAATCCGGCCGACTACGACCTCGTCGGGCTCGCCATGCAGGAGCCGCAATATCGCTCCCCCGGTGTGCGCCAGCTGCTGGATGCGGTGGCCAAGTCGAAAGTGCCCTGCATGTCGATCATGAACATGCCGCCGCTGCCTTACGTCAAACGGATCCCGAACCTGAACACCGATCCGTTGAAATCGGCCTATACCGATCCGAGCGTGTGGGACAGTTTCGATCCCGCATTGTTGACGCTGTGCAGCCCGGACCCGCAGGCGATCCGTCCCCCGGAAGAAAAGGTCAACGTGCTGCAGGTCACCCTGCCGACCAATTTCAAGGTCGCGCGCTTCGATTCCGACAAGCACACCGCCATCCTGCGGCAGCTGCAGGACGACATCGAGGCGATCCGTTTCGATACTGGTGACGGCAAGATCGAATTGCCGGTGAAGCTCAAGGTGCACGATTCCATCTTCGTCCCGCTCGCCAAGTGGGCGATGCTGCTGACCGGCAACTACCGCTGCGTCACCAAGGACGGCGCGATCACCATCAAGGAAGCGGTCCATTCCGACCTCGAGGCATCGCGTTCGGTCTACAACTTCGTGCGCGACCTCTGCATCAAGCTGGGGGCCGCGCCTGACGACATGGTGCCGTTCGAGAAATACGCCGCCGCTGCCGATGGGCTCACGCGCCCGTCATCCGCCGCCCGCGCGCTCAACAATGGCGCGCCCAACATCGAACGCGCGGACAAGCTGGTGCAGGCCATCGCGGCGCAGAAGGGACTGCGCAACTCCGTCATCGATGCGACGGTCGCATTGGTCGATGCCCGGCTCGAGGCCAACCGGAAGAAGGCCGCGGCCTGACGGTGAACTCGCCCGCATCGATTCGACGTTTTCAGGTCGCCAGACGGGCGATCGATGTGACGTGAGGCTGTCGTGCGGGCAAGGTCAGCAAGGCTGCCTTTTCGTCGCGGGAGCCGGCGCCCCCACCCGGTCCGGTCACCTCTGCGACCGATGGGTGGCGGGCGTAGCGCCGCCAGGGGAAACGTGAGCTTTTCAGCCGCTATGCGCATCTGATCTTGTGTTGGAATCGCAACACTTCGATTCTTTCAAACTCAAAACCCCCTGATTCGCCTAAAAATGCGGCATTTGCCTCAGCAATTTACTTCTCACATTTTGTGACGTGTTGTTAGCTCCCGATCGAAGCGCAGGGGATGCGACTGCGGGGGAAACACAGTCGCAAATGCCTTCGAGA